>Ga0209829_10002868_pt1 | contig 12854 bp, 12 predicted proteins | sample C_140205_EF_Meta_FD_187311 | JGI IMG/M metagenome (GOLD analysis project Ga0209829, IMG submission 187311) | Freshwater microbial communities from Lake Croche, Canada to study carbon cycling - C_140205_EF_MetaG (SPAdes) (version 2) | ecosystem: Environmental > Aquatic > Freshwater > Lake...
GTTTAATCGCTTTCGAAGTAATATCTGAAAAACACAAGGCCGGTTCCCCGTGGATAATGACATCGGGTTTGTCCCCCTCCTCGAGCATTTTTCTGATCAAATTTCGAGCATAGGTGCGCTCATAGTTGATCCGGGCAAATGAAATGTGTGAGTGATACGGTGTGGAGGGAACCAGCCGTAGATTATACCCGTCGTGAACTTTAATAGTGCGCCACGTTTCGGATCGTTTCCGCTTTGACCGGTGTTCAAAGTTCGACACCCACCATGTGACCTCGTGGCCCCGCGCCACAGCCGCCTCGGCAATATAGGTCGAACGGTAAGGACTCCAACCTTCGCCAGGGATATTGCCGTAGGGATTTATGATCCAAATTTTCAAATCAAACTCCTGGAGGTGCTATTGTGCGAGCCTTTGTAAAGAATGGCTCTGCAGTTGGCGAGAACCTCATCCACGGAAATATCCAATATGCACTTGCGGTGCCCAGCCGGACATACGTTTTCACTCCCACATCCTATACACGCGAGTCCATCAACTCGAACACTTCGCTGGTCAACTCCACTGGGATCCCAGACGCCCGCTGCATGTACTCCACTCATAATTGTAACGCCGGGAGTACCAACCGCGGCAGCAAGGTGCGCTGGACCTCCATCATTGCCGAGAAACAGGGCTGACTGTTGCAGAATCGCTGCTAGTTGCCCGAGGGATGTTTCCCCACATAAGTTCGCACACAACGAACTATTAACCATTTTTTCTCGGGTTGCCTCTGCCCAGCTTTGATCGGCTGCCGAACCAATGAAAACGATTCGGACGGCCTGATCAATAACCAGACCGTCACAGACTGCCGAAAACCTTTCGACCGGCCAACGCTTGTGCTCGTGGGTCGCTGCGGGAAACACCGCAACGACTCTGAATTCGCCGGGACCAAAACGCGCCAACAGAAGATCTCTACTCCAGACTTGATCGCAGGTAGCAATCTCGATGAGCGGTAGCGAACCGTTCGGCTCCTCGCTACCGAGGGCCACTTTCCATGGCTGCCACATCTGTGCATTTACACTGCTCGGCTTTTCACGAGCCCCACTCGCGGAGCGAATGCCAATGATGGAACTAGTCACGCCTAGGCTTCTGAGCCACAACCACTTTTTAATCAAACTGAATGGTGCTTCGTTATAATACGGCAACAAAAAGGTCTTTTCAACGCTCGCCTTCGAGATTTCCGCACGTAGACTCCACCAATCGCGGAGTGAACGCCAATCAGAAAAAACTACTACGCGATCTATCCACCTTGGGCGCACCCATTGCATCCAGGGCGGCGTTTGAACTCCTGAATACTGCTTGGCTCGATCCCGCACCTCGGCCGACGCAGATATGCCTGTAAGCAAAATAAGTTCGTCTTGCGGAAATCTATGGCGTAATTCGGCTATGGCCGGAATCGCCATCAAAAAATCTCCTAGGCGGCCCACTCTAACTATTAGGATTTTTGCCACAACGTAATCTGGTTCTTTTAGAGCTAGGCAATCACCGTTAGCATACTTTTCTCTATTTTGCGGACTGCGAAGCTTTTCTAGGTTGAGCGAAAAAGAATTGTGCCAGTTTCGATTTAAAACGCTCTAAATAAGCCTGCTGAAAAATCGAGAAAGCCACTGGCAAGTTTTCCACGGTACCATGTTTGCACTTCGACTAAATCGGCTTTGTGTGGTCTAAGTCCAAAAGGTTGCTAAAGTACAAGCGATTGACATAAATTGCGTTTCCGAGCCATGGTCCCCAACGCAACAAACGGTAAATCAAAGGCACCCTGGGCCACCGTCCAACGTCGAGGTGGATTAGTTTGAACTGTTTTCCTAGGGCACTATCGATATCACCAAACAAGGGCTGCTTAGAATACATTTCTCGGAAACTCACTTCTAAATGAATGACCTTTACTCGTTGCAGGGTTAGCCGAGCGCCGTTAATCACCATTAATTCAGCACCTTGGACGTCTAGCCACAGCAGATCCGGCGGACGATGTGTTTTGCAATAATCGTCGATTGTCGTCGTCGGTACACGTATCGTGGATTGAACGTAGGTTTCACGTGTATATTTCGTACTGGCCTTGAACAGACTGGATGCACCAGGATTACCGTCTTTGTGTGGTGTTCTGGTCCGTTCAGTATCAATCGGGTGAAATTCGATCTCACCGATTCTATCCGACAGTGCACTGTGGCATACATGACTGGCTACACTTGTAGTGAGGTGATCAAGCAGGTTTTTCCTGCAAAGTTCAACAGAAGGCGGATTGCACTCAAATGTGTGTAATTCTTTGGCGCCTAACGATTCCGCTAGTTCTATTCCATCCAAAGCGTCACGTGCTCCACAGTCAAAAATGACTTCAACTTGGCCGAGCTGTCGAGCGACTTTGAGCAAAATTGTTTTGTCTGTTTCTGTGTGAATAATTGTTTTTTGACTCATAGTGATGGCGGGATGTAATCGGAAGTGACGCTAAGCGCACCGGTGTATTCGAAAATCGAGATGCTAGGGCGTGTATTCAAACCTCGAAATTCAGCCAATCCATTATCGTAGAGAATTTTACAAAAGCAAGGAAGGTCTCGCGGAGCTTCTCGTAGCGAGTGCTGATACGGCGACGACGTTTGATACGGGCGAAGAAATTTTCGACCACGTGGCGATGAGCATAAGCGAGCTTGGAATAGTGATACTGGATCTTATTGGTCTGCCGAGGTGGGATACAGGGAGTCGCGCCGAGGCTGAGGAGTTTTTCGCGAAAGCCCTTCGCATCGAAGCCGCGGTCCGCGAGGACGAAGCATCCGGCGAATTTATCCATCAGCAATTCCACCGCTTTGAGGTCGTACCGGTTGCCGGGCACGAGATTCAGCCCGACGGCCCGGCCCAATCCATCGACGATCACAGCCAGTTTCGTGTTCGAGCCTCCCTTGCTTTTCCCTACGGCCTGAGCCTCGGCGCCGCCGGCAGCGTTCGAGGCATCCTGATGCACCTTGATGTGCGTGCAGTCCACGCTGCGCATTGAGCCGCAGGCATCGGCCGTGAGCAGCGCGAGCATTTGCGACCAAAGTCCACTTCGGCTCCAGCGACGAAACCGGGTGTAGACCGACGACCACGGCCCAAACTCCTTGGGCAGGTCTCGCCACGGTTGTCTCGTCCGCAGGATGAAGTAGATGCCGCTCACCATGATGCGGTCGTCCTTCGGCGGTCGGCCGCCAGCGCCCAATCCGGATACACCTCCAGCGCGGGCGGTATGAGATCATTTTTTTTATCCGCTCCCAGCGCGGATCGGGCAAAGCCATGCGATCTGAGTCAGTCATAGAACAATCAATTGTCTATCAATGGCTAACGGAATACGTCAAGTTTGAATACACGCCTTAGTTAGACAATGGGTAAGCTCGCCGGTGGGAACCGGATGCAGCAATCCGCATCGGATTTTTCGATGAGCAAAATGAAATAAAAACGATCAATATAGGTACAGTAAGAAGTATTCCATTCACAGTGTCCTGAGGTGCTTCAGCAAATTTGAACATTCCACTGGCGATAATTATGTAGACCAGCGCAAATGGCTGATTATGCCGATTCATCACAAAAAGTCTATATGAGCCGGAAAAAGCAATGCCGAGAATGAACATTCCTAGGATCACAAACCACCACCCACCCTGCCAATAGCAAAAACCAATTGCAGTTGGTGAGTGCCCTCCGGTGTTTGTAGTGACTGTTCCGTCTCTGAGAAATAGTTCATAGCTCATAAAGCGTTCGCCAAAGAGCAAGGACTGAGGAGTGGGCTTTTCAGTCCACCAATTTCTTGGAACTATAATTGTCAGTGCCTCCCATGCGCCTGCCACGAAATAGGCAAAATCCTCGCCCTCATCGATTTTCTTCATCGTCTGCGCAACCAGTTCGATTCCAGGTGATCGGGTAAAAAATGAGTCAATAATACTAACTTGATCGTTTTCATTGATACCCGACAAAGACAAATGAGCTTCCACACGCGACCGAATCACACCATACGCTGTCATTAACGTTGTAAGTGACAACAAGAACAGCATGACTTCAACCCTGCGAAGGCTTCTAATATAATAGTGATAACTAGATACGATGATCAACAGCATCGGGCCCAACAAAATTCTGAATCCCGTCATTAAGGTTGTCACAAGTGCCAAAACGTGTAGGGCTGCTGAAACCCTAAGCCAGGTTCTACGACTTGGAGAGCGGACACTACATATAAAGGATAGAACACCAAGGTAGGCGACAAATGAAGTCGCGAAGAAGCCAATAAATGCCCCGCCTGTGGATCCACCATAGCGAACTTCAACAAATGATTCAAAGTAGCCACCTAACCCACCCAAGCGAAAGTACGCGTAATATATAGATACAAGGGAAACAGGAAGCCCAAAGAATAGCACTGCAGCAACCCTCTCTGCATCGATGCCGCGATTCGCAAATGACTGGTTAAAAAAATTGATACGACCGCCGAAAAAATAGCCAAATTGAAAGCTAAATACACCGACGCAGCTCAAAATTAGGGCCGCTACAATCCACTTGAGATCGGCTTCTGATCCGTTGTCGAATATACGAAACGATCCCCCTGATACTATAACATAAAATGGATATATCGCAAGCTGTAGCGCCAAGTATGCTAGAAAGAAATTCTTCGGATTGAATGCATCGAATTTATTTCGCATCCAATCATCTGCAAGTTGGTACACACAGAGGCAGAACAAAGCTACCGACAGCACTAGAATCAATGCAATCCAAGTGCTCATCGAGTGATTATCCATGTTGTGCTAAATAGTGGCGACATGATGGTGTTTTTGGATAACTCGTTGGTCAACAAGGCAATTGAGGCATTACTTACTCGATTGCTTATGGTGGAACTGGCCGCGCGATGCTTTTTCAAAGACCATTTAGATAATTTAGACAGCTGAAATATTTGTTTTGAGATTTTCAGGCGCAGATGTTGGAATTTGTCCAAGACTTACCATTCGATTATTCGCTTCGGTTTTGGGGGAGATTACCGCGAGATAGATATTTTAACACCACAATAGTCCTGCTACTTATTCACACTTACTACGTAGGCAGGCTTACTTACTCCCGCTTTCCCAAGCCAATAATAGGCCGGTATTGTACAGCTTCTTGGAACGATAGCTGCTATAATTGAATGAGGTTCAGCCATTCCTTGGCGTGCGGCGGTCCAGAAGAACACAATTCCGGCTGATCCATACATGAAGATTAGAGCCAGCGCTTCGATCACTGCGGAAGACCGGATACAATCGGGTGCCAGTTTTCGTAATCCGAAGCCAAAGACTACAGTCCAAGCCACGGCCATGCCTAGACGCCGAAACCACAAGCTATTTCGCTGGACAAGAGCTCGCAACCCTCCCCCGCCCCAAAGGTGTCCCGCCGCCACCCCAAGCACGATAAACCACGTTATGATGTAGGCGGTGCCAATACCCTCAACATCTGCGCCACCCGCGACCGCCACCCCGCTGAGCGCAGCATAACACAAAGCGCCGCAAGTGCCCGCCCAAGCCGCGCCCCTTAAGTCCTTCAACGCATAAAGTGCGCGAAAGAGGATGCTGGACACACTCATTGGGATCATACCGCACAGCATAAAAGGCACCAGTTGTGCTAGTCTCTGCGTCGCATCCGGACCAAAGCGTTGTCCCTCAAAAAGAATTCGGATGGTGGGCTCAGAAAATAGGATCACACAAACACATACCGGCACGATCAGTGTTGCGATGGCTCGACAAGTGACCTCCGTGCCCTCGAGCACTCCCTTACGGCTCCCCTTGGCCGCCATTTCTGCCAGCCAGGGTAACGCGATAGCACTCGCGCCGTTAACGGCCAAACCGGCGAGTGCGACGATAAGTCGTTGGGCATAAGCGAGCCTCGTTACAGATCCCTCCCGCAAAAAACCGGCCCAAAAGGCATCAACAACCGGATAGAGAGTGAAAACTGACATCGACAAGAGAATCCACGGAACACTCTTTAATTCAGACATCACGTGCCAAAACCCAGCAGCAGTCATCCGCCAGCGGTCGCCCGTGGCCGGTCGTAGGCTAAATAGCGTAAATGCGGCGAGGAGTTGCCCGCCTGCGGCCGCGGTTGCAACCATCACTGTCGATCCCCCTTTAGCCATGACCCAGCCACAAGCCATGATGGTGGCAATTGGCGGGAACAACCCTAACAAAGCGGGCCGCACAAAACCCCGTGCACTATGAAAAAAACCAGTCAATACAGCCGCTTGGATACCACCCCAAACACCGATCCAACCTAACACCGCTATCGTCGCGGCTGATTTTTCCACGTACAGTTGTCCATTAGGATAATAGCTGAATGTGGTGGCAGAGAGCGTCACCCCGAGCACCGAGACGGTCAAACCACCAACAACGGCGACAAATAGCAACGCATCCACATGCTCGCTTAAGCTGCACGCATTAGGCTCGCGGTGTACCAGAGAGGGAACTACTTGATAACTTATCGCGGCGGAGATGAGTCCACCCATGAGCAGCGGCATACTTAGTCCCGCAAAATAGGCATCGATTTCTATCCCCGCTCCGAAGGTTCGCGCAAGCAATAGCTGCGAACTCATGTTCAGTACGCTACCAACCAAGCCAATCAGCGAAAGAACGAATGTTGAGCGTAAACTCAACGACATTTGTCGATGGCGTTTCGCCCGGCTAGACGCACAAATGCATGTAAAATAAAAGCCTGGATGGGGCGAACTATACCAAAAAACCAGTGATAACACCGCGCGTACCAGTAAGACCTCCAAGGCTCAACGCGCCGCGCCGCCAAATCTGCCGTCAAGCCTTCACGCAGTAGGAATGCCAAAGCGGGCCGCACAATCTTTCCCTTCACAATAACATGCACGTGCGAAATCGGCGGGCTTAGTTTCCATTTCGGAGATAAAGCGAAATACCGTTCCTTTTGAGCATTGCTCCTGATCGATCCCCGGCGCTCCAAATCCCACGCGCTTTCGCCGCTCCGGAGCAAAGCGGCGAGCACCTGCTTTTTCCAGAGTGCAACGGTCATCGAAACGCGATAAGACGTACCAAGAGGAGTTTCATCAAAATCCAATTTACTGCCGTAAGCTATCGGGTGCTCCGGAATTAGCTTCAAGTATCCAGCCCCTTTCGACGCTGCCTGCCTGACTAGGCTAACGAGCGCCGCCGTATTTACCGGAGCAGAGATAATCCGATCTTCCACCCAGCAAATTACATAGGGCTCCGGAATGCGTGCGAGCATCACCTTCAAATTATCACAATATCCTGCATCCTCCCCGACCAGGAGGGGCTGGACGCGGTGATCGCTATATTGCTTGCAACCAGACCCAAGGTACACCCGAAACGGGCAATCGGGCCAATATTTAAAGAAACACCGGAAAAAAGGCGCCCATAAATCAGAATAGGAGTCACACGAGATTACGAGAATAGCTGTGCCTGCAATCATCTCACAACCAGTCGTGGCCTCTGGCCCAGCGATTAACTCGGATCGGGTTGATGGTGCTTTTGTCATCCGTTCTTGCAATATTTCCTACTTACTTAAGGAGTTTCGCGATCCGTTACAGGGGCCATACTTTGTCGTGGAATGGGCTTTTCTTGCAATGCGCTCCACAGATACCGCGCCACCGATCGTCACAGACTATACTGATTCCTACCCAAATCCAAAAATGAATCTTTCGTGTTGATGAATGTGTATGAGGACAAGACATTCGCGTTGGTCGATTCCCTGAATACAACGCCCCTGACCTGCCAAGGATCTGAATCCAGCAAAGATGCGACAAATTGAATCGCACTCCCATATACGTCAATCGCATAGACAGCCCCGACCTGTCCGCCCCTGCCATCGAGAGCCGAATTGATTGACCAGCTTCCCTGCCATCCGCCTACAATGCAGGACTGCGATCCCGAAAGACGACTGCGGATATTATAAATATTGCCCGAAGGCCGGTACTCCTCTGAAAGCCCGGCTTTTTCATTCACTGCTACACCTTTGACACTCCGAATACCGGCAAATATGACTGTTCGTCGGCAGTTTTCCCCAACCAACAGGCCCTGGGCGGAACACCCGCCTTCCACCATGATGTTTATCGTATTCTCGTGAGACGCATTTACGGGCTGGTTGCCGTAGATAAAGCCATTGGTATGCGCATTCACAATCCAGCCAAAAACAACATTACCCCAGCAGTTATCGAGCAAGCGAGCGCCATCCTGGCAGTCCTCAGAGATGAATCGAACGAAATTGAACTTCGAAGAATTGAGATCGATTCCCGGTTTGCTGGTGGCCGAAAAGAAGCCACAGTTTTTCACCATGCATGTTATCACATTATAGTTGGAGTTGATGAAGACGCCGACTCCCCAATCCAGCAATTGATCGCGACTACATCAAATATTTCCGAGTTGGAGATTTTCGTTAGGGCCAACCCTCAATCTGTAAGATCATCTTTCGGCGGTGGAACCGCATGTCGATTCCCATCAAGAGTAAGCCCCGAAACAGAAATCTTCTCGTAGTAATTTGCGTCGTTGCCGAGCGCTGTTTCACCGACCTCCAAAACATTCGCAGCCTTACTGCCAAGCGCTCGCCTTAGTATCGTGACCGCAGCCCCGGCTCCTGCGATGGAGACTCCGGATGCCCGCAACTGTAGCCCGGTGATGCTATAGGTGCCGGCCGGAATATATATTCGGCCTCCATTGGTTGCGGCGGCTGCCCATATCGCCTCCTGAATTATTGGAGTATCGTCGGTGATGCCATCTCCTTTGGCGCCCAGCAGGCGGATATCCCAGAAACGGGCATTCCTCGCACTTTCCCAAGGATTAGACGACTGACCCATCTGATTTTTTATGTAAATCAGACTACTCGCAGTGATCAGCAGAACCCCTACCGCAACCAGACGATAAATAGACCTTTTCGGAAAGACCACCATGGATAAACGCTTTTACCTGACTTTTCCCAATATTGCATTGGTGCACCTGTTCATTGCACGGCGCTCGGCGCACTCGATATCTGCTCGGGACTCCGCAGGCAGACGCTGTCGACTGGCTCGTTTGGACTTCAAGAAGACCATTTTGGTCTTTGCAACGTGCTCTACGAATTTGGATTGATACATTTCCAAGGTTGGCCCCCCCTACCCCACAGTAGCCTAGCCGACATTTTCGATAAGAGCGATAGATGGGGCTAAACGATGTGCTAAACCCCTATTCTAGCTTGATTGTCAAAATAGGCAATAAGTTCATTTGGCGAGACCACAGCTGTGCCGAGCTTGCCAACCGCCACACCTGCGGCGGCGTTCGCAAAATGCGCAGCGGATTCAAGGTCTTGGCCAGCGACTAGTGCCAGCACCAGACCGGAGAGGGCAGTATCACCCGCACCCGAGACATCAAATACTTCACGTGCAGCCGTCGGGATGGCGCCAATTACATTTCCTGCCTTAGCAAGTAACATGCCCTCTTCCCCTAAAGTGACAACCAGATTGCGCGTCTTATATAAATGATATAGTCGCGCACATACCTCGGCTGCCGGAAAGACATTATGTGCGCCGGAAGTCATGCCGGCTAATTCGAGTGCTTCACGCTTGTTAGGCGTGATTAAGTCTAGCCGATCGAATGTAAGTTTTCGCTTTGGCTTCGGATCTAGCGCGACAAATTTCTCCTTTGATCGTGCGTCGCCGGCAATCGCTGCAACCAGTTCGTCGTCCAAAAAACCTTTGGCATAGTCCGACATAATCACTGCATCGCACTCGGAAATAGCGGCGGCCAAGATCGAAGCAAATTTATTGACGGGAAATTTATAAGCCGGGGCCGAAGACTCTCGATCAATGCGACACAGTTGCTGACGTTGCACCAGCACGCGCGTCTTCACGATCGTTTGAGCGGTCCCTGAACTACGGAGGACGGAAATCTTATGCTTCTCGAGAATTTGCGTCAGCTTAGCTCCTGATTCGTCGTGGCCAATGTACCCTGCGATTGTCACGCGAGCGCCCAATGAGGCAAGGTTTAGCGCAACATTGGCCGCCCCACCAGCTGTCCACGTCTCATTGTAAACGTCTACGACTGGGACCGGTGCTTCCGGAGATATACGGGAAACATCACCCCAAATATAGCGATCCAACATAACATCGCCAATCACTAAAATACGGAGGCTGGTAATTTTTTGGAGGAGCTGGTTTAGATTTTTCAATTTTTACAGGAGACTGCGCAGGCCAGTTCAAACACTAAGCGGTGGCCAACAATGCATCTAACCGACGATTGATGGCACGTAGTTCGGCGAGGCCTTGGTCAAGACAGGGCGCATGTTGGCAGCCAGCTGACTTTCCCCGCTTATGTTGAGAGGTTGACGATGAAGTGAACTGGGACGCGGACAGGGGAGACGGTTCCGCCGTCGCTCCTACTGAGCTATCGCGAGTTTTTACGGCGGAGTAAACATTCCAATCGGTGAGCGTCACGGGGCCGGTCCAGCCGCGGCTCAGTTGCACGGCGCCGAGTTGAAAGCCCATCGGCGGGAAGTCGGCCGGGGTATCCATCATCACGATTTCCCGCAGGCCGAAGCCGGCGGTCTTGATGTCGCGGAGGCGCGCCCGTGTCCAGAGGTGGTTGATCGTAATAAGAAACACAACGTGATCGGCGAGGCTGAGGGCGTGCTGTGAGAACCGGCGGACTTGGCTCCAAGGCGGATTGGTGATGATCCAGACGACGCGCTGGGTCCAGGCGAAGAAGTTGCGGTTCTTCTTAATTTCGCGCCAGGAAATGTGCGTGGCACATTTTCTGGCGCTCACGTTTGATTTGTGACTCTCGTCGCCCAAGGGCGCCCGTCGAGAACCACCCTTCGCTGCGCTTCGGGCCAGCGCTTGACGCAAACCGCGCGCTGACCATCTCCGCGCTTCGCGCTCCGTCACACCAGTCGCATCGGAAGTAGAGGTTAGCGAGTAGCGGGTTGGTCCGCCTTCGCTAAGCCTTCGGCGAGATTCAGTTTTAGGTCGCGTATAAGCTGCGCCACGCGATTGACGCACATGTCTGCGTAAAGCTTTGAGGAAATGGCCGTCACCGGCGCAGGGTTCGAGGATGTGGCCGGCAGGGTTGAAGTGCTTGACTAGGCGGCGGGCGAGCGCCGGGGGCGTCTGGATATCGTCGTTGCTGACGTAGTTGCGGCTCGGTTGTAAACGCACAACGGGCAGAGTTTTTAACTGCTAATCTTCGCTAATCGGCGCTGATTCCCAAGCCTCGGAATGGCGCCCACGGAATCCGCCGTCGCCGGAGGCTATGGCGAGATGGGCACGGAAAACACGGAATTCGGACTCAGAAGGTCTTAACCACAGATAGCGCGGATGAACACGGATGGGGCGATCTTGAAGAGGCTTTAGGGTCTCAACTCTTTGCTACTGATTTTTCTGACTCAACCGCTAATCTACGCTAATGGGCGCTGATCTAAATACTCAGAGTATTGCCCACGGAATACACTGAATACGCGGAAACAAGGCAGGAGGATTGGGCCACAAAGAACACAAAATGACACAAAAGCTAGGGGGATTCGGCAGGCTCGATTTGTGTGATTCGGACTTCGCGCACCGCGTGATCGAGCCAGTAGTGGATCATTAGGTCCTCAACAACCCAGACGCGGATTTCACGGGTGTCAGTGTCGGTGTAGCGAAGATGACCATCGCGAAACGGGTGGCTGGCCAAACGATCCAAATCACCGAGCAAAGAAATCCGTCGCGCGGTGGAAAGACCCTGAAATGATACTCCGGCGGCGCGGGCAAACGTCCAAGTATACGGCGCCATCAACGACCTTCGGAAACAAGTTTCTCATGAATGGACATAACCTGCTCGCGACTAAGCGAGTCGCCCGCCGCCATGGCGCGATTCCTCCGGGTGATTTCGGCTACATACTCCGGATTGTCGATACGATCAAGCAGAGCCAAGTAGCGGCGCATCCAAGCACGTTCTTCGATAGAAAGACGGTCGGCGGCTTCCTTGAGTTCAGTGGTGGACATGGCGGAAGGGTGGCAGCTAAGACGGACTTTTTCCAGTTTTTTAGGTCGGGCTTCGCGCGCTATTTGAACGGTGAGGGTTCAAGCTTACGGGTGATAGAGGCGGGAAAGGGAGCGGGTCTGGGGTTTAGGATTTAGGGTCTGGAGTCTTGGATTTTGGGTTTTTTAGCTCTCAGAGCTTAACGTTTAACTCTCAACGTTCAACGCTCAACTTTCAGCTACGAAATCTCAGCCTTATTCCATTGGCCACCAAGAAAACAAAAAAGCGCAAAATCGGACGACGGAAGTTTAACCGCAAATCACCACTATTGGGCGCTGATTTCCATGCCTCGGAATGGTGCCCACTGGATTCGCCGTCGCCTGAGGCTATGGCGAGATTGGCGCGGAACCAAGGAAACGGACCCAGAAGGTTTTAACCACAGATAGCGCGGATGAACACGGATGGGGCGTGGCGCGGAATCGGGCTGCATGCGCCAGTTTAAGTTTGAAAGATTAAGTTGAAGGAGGGGACGATCCCGTCGGGCTTGGGGCGATGGGGTCTGGGACTCTCAGACCTCAGCTCTCAACTCTCAACCGCTCCCGGAACCATAGCTTCGCCCCGTCGCTTCCGGGCTGGGGAGGCGAGCGAGGGTAGTTGAAAAGAACGGCGGTGCGGGTCCGCTTTTAGGCGGGCGTGAGCTTAAGCAGCGTCCGGGCGACCGGCAAGACAGAGCGGGCTTTGTCGTGCCACTGCTGGAGCTGTTTCAGGCGGCTGCGCAGGGTCTCGGCGTCGGCTTTGGCGAGATCAGGCAGGTGGCGCTGAAGGGCCGTGAGGCGGGTTTTGCCGGTATCGAGTTGCCGCTGCAGGCGTTGCTCCAAGAAGCGCTGGAT
>Ga0209829_10002870_pt1 | contig 12849 bp, 11 predicted proteins | sample C_140205_EF_Meta_FD_187311 | JGI IMG/M metagenome (GOLD analysis project Ga0209829, IMG submission 187311) | Freshwater microbial communities from Lake Croche, Canada to study carbon cycling - C_140205_EF_MetaG (SPAdes) (version 2) | ecosystem: Environmental > Aquatic > Freshwater > Lake...
CGGAATCAATGTTGCAGATATTCCTGTTCCTCATCGCCTCGCTGAACGCGGTTGGTAGCACCCAAAATCTCCATGAAGGTTGGCGTACTAGCTCTACAAGGTGATTTCCGAGAACATATCGCCGCGGCGCAATCATGTGGTCATGAAGCCATTGAAATTCGTCGTTCGTCAGAGCTAGAAAGCGTCGATGCGCTGATTCTTCCAGGTGGAGAGTCATCAACAATTATTAAATTAGCTGAACATTTTGAACTCTTTACCCCTATTCAAAAGAAGATTCTTGAAGGCATGCCTGTCTACGGTTCGTGTGCGGGAATGATTCTCTTAGCCGATCGCATAGTTGATGGCATTGCAGGACAGAAGTCATTTGGTGGATTAGATATTACGGTGCGACGAAATGCATTTGGGCGCCAAGTTGATTCTTTCGAATCAGAACTGACATTTAACGGCGCAATGCTCCACGCAGTTTTCATCCGTGCGCCTTGGGTTGAGGATGTTGGTGTGGATGTCGAGGTTCTTTCGACAGCCGCAGAACATCCGGTTGCGGTCAGGCAAGGCAATCTATTAGCCACCAGTTTCCACCCCGAATTGACGGCAGATCTTGCGGTGCACCGCTACTTTTTTGATGAGATTTGCAAAGTGGCGATAAAGTAGCGCCATTAAAAGTTCTGAGGGATTATTGCCTTCAGTACCAAGGAAGCGATCGAGGTGTAGACGATGTCAGGCCATTCCAAGTGGGCAACGACAAAGCATAAGAAGGCTGTCATTGATGGTCGCCGGGCTAAGAATTTTGCGAAGCTGATTAAAGCTATTGAAGTTGCTTCGCGCAACGGTGGTCCTGATGTAGATGGAAATCCGACTCTCTTTGATGCAATCGCCAAGGCGAAGAAGAATTCAATGCCGGCAGATAATATTGAACGCGCCGTCAAACGCGGTGCTGGGCTTGAATCCGGTGGCTCCGATTGGCAAACAATTATGTATGAAGGCTATGGACCTAATGGTGTTGCCATCATGATTGAGTGTCTATCTGATAATCGAAATCGCGCTGCATCCGAAGTTCGCGTTGCAGTTACTCGTAATGGCGGAACGATGGCCGATCCAGGCTCTGTCTCCTACCTCTTTAATCGCAAGGGCGTCATCATCGTAAATAAAGCCATCGGCGCTACCGAAGATTCAATTTTGGAAGCTGCACTAGATGCAGGCGTTGAAGAAGTAAATGATCTTGGCGAATCTTTCGAAGTTGTATGTGAAGCCAGTGATTTGGTTGCAGCACGTACAGCGCTTCAAACTGCGGGAATCGACTATGAATCCGCCGACTCTTCATTCTTGCCTTCGATGCAAATTCCTCTCGATGCCGATGGCGCTACAAAAGTATTCGAACTCATTGATGCAATCGAGGAGCTAGACGATGTGCAGAACGTCTACTCAAATTTCGATGTATCTGATGAGGTCATGGCGAGCCTTTCCTAAGTACCTGCACCACCGGAATAGGCTTAGAAATTATGAGCCATATAGAACGACGAGTCCTCGGGGTTGACCCAGGGCTGACCCGATGTGGAATCGGAATCGTTCAAGGCGCTGTCGGAAAACCATTGGCCCTTGTCGGTGTTGGCGTCATTCTCACTGCGGCTGACCTTCCACTAGAGAAACGCCTCATGCAGTTGGAAAGAGAATTGGAAGAGTGGATTGATTTACATAAGCCAGATGTCATGGCGGTGGAACGTGTTTTCTCGCAACACAATGTGCGCACAGTGATGGGGACGGGACAAGCTGCAGGAATCGCATTACTTGTAGCTGCTCGCCGGAATATGCCTGTCATGATGCATACGCCTTCTGAAGTGAAGGCTGCAGTTACCGGTTCAGGTCGTGCAAATAAGGTGCAAGTTGCCGACATGGTGAAGCGATTGCTGAATCTGGAAGTGATCCCAAAACCAGTTGATGCAACAGATGCCCTTGCCCTTGCAATCTGTCACATCTGGCGCGGGGGAGCTAATACGAGAATTCAAGATGCGGTCAAAGCAGAGAAATCAAGGATTGCCAAGTTGGTGAAGAAGTGATTTCGCTAGTCAATGGAATCGTTCGCTCAATCTCGCAAGAGAGAGCGATTGTAGAAGTTGGGGGAGTCGGTCTCTCAGTCTCTATCACTGGTCCTACTAGTGCACATTTGAATCTCGGTGCATCCGTTCAACTATTCACCACACTTGTGGTTCGAGAAGATTCATTAACTCTCTTCGGTTTTCTCGATGACGAAAGTAGATCTACTTTTGAGCTGGTGCAAACAGTCTCGGGCATAGGTCCGAAAGTTGCTCTGGCGATTATGGGGGCGCATACTCCTGATTCACTTGCTCGGGCTATTTCGCAAGAAGATATTAAGGCGATTGAAAAAGTTCCTGGAATAGGTCGAAAAGGCGCACAAAGATTAATCTTGGAGCTCAAGGGAAAGATTTCAGATTTCGGGGGAGCAGAGCGTCTGCAATCACATCAACCTGTGTGGCGTGAACAACTGACATCCGCACTTGTCTCACTCGGTTTCTCTGCAAAGGAATCCGATGCAGCGATCAATGATGTCTTAGCGAGTTATGCCGAAGAAGGAATTGATCCTGCGACAGTGGATCTCTCTGAACTCTTAAAGAGGACGCTACAGAACGGACGTCGCGGATAAATGGAAGAAGATCGCGTCGTTAGCCCTGATGCAATGGGTGAAGAGTCATCTGTTGAACATGCCCTTCGCCCTAAGACGCTTAAGGATTTCATTGGTCAACATCGAGTTCGCCAACAGATCGATGTCTTACTCACTGCAGCTAGAAAACGTGGTTCGGCTGCAGATCATATTTTGCTGTCGGGTCCACCTGGCCTAGGTAAGACAACTCTTGCAATGATCCTTGCTTCAGAGATGCAAACCCCAATTCGCATTACAAGTGGTCCGGCGATTACTCACGCAGGAGATCTCGCTGCGATTCTGTCATCACTCGTTGAAGGTGAAATTCTCTTTCTAGATGAAATCCATCGACTACCTCGTCCAGCCGAAGAGTTGCTATACCTCGCTATGGAAGATTTCCGTGTCGACGTTGTCGTTGGCAAGGGTCCTGGGGCCACTGCCATTCCTTTACAACTGCCTCGATTTACCTTGGTTGGCGCAACTACACGAGCGGGGCTACTTCCATCACCACTCCGGGACCGTTTTGGTTTTACAGCGCATTTAGATTTCTATGAAGAGTCAGAGTTGGTAGAAGTCGTAACTCGCAGCGCAGCGTTACTTGGACTGTCCATTGATGTAAAGGCGATTTCTGAAATTGCGGGAAGATCACGAGGTACTCCGAGAATAGCTAATAGGTTGCTACGTCGCGTCCGTGATTATGCGCAAGTTCATGGTTCTGATTCATTGACTCACGCAGATGCAAATGCGGCACTTGAAATGTATGAAGTAGATGAGAAAGGTTTAGATCGTCTAGATAGATCAGTACTTATTGCCCTGATAGAGAGATTTAATGGCGGACCAGTGGGCCTTTCAACTTTAGCGATTGCTGTGGGGGAAGAGACCGAGACCGTTGAATCAGTGGCAGAGCCTTTTTTGGTGAGAAATGGCTTTATGGCGAGAACTCCACGCGGTCGAATCGCTACGACATTGGGATGGGAGCATGTGGGACGAACACCACCTCCTGGCATCGCCACTCTTTTCGACACGCCCGCGCCTGACGCCTAGACTCTCCTCTTATGTCCACACCTACAAATAGTGCGAAGACCCCAACTAAGAGCTCGGGTCGTCCCGTGCGCGCCTTGGTTATCTTGGCGGTCATTCTTGTCGGCCTTCTCGGAACTGCTCTGATTCAAGGAGCTACTTCGGTAAAACTTGGTCTAGACCTTCGCGGAGGAACAAGTGTCACCCTGCAACCACGTGCGTCTAATGATTCAAATAAAATCACTTCGGAGGCGATCGACCAAGCGGTTTCGATTATTCGTCAACGTGTTAACTCACTCGGTGTTGCAGAATCAGAAGTAACTGCCCAAGGTAGCGGCACAAACCGCCAGATTGTTATCTCTGTTCCAGGAGATTCAGGTCGACGTGTGGTCGATCTTGTAGGTCAAACTGCCGAACTCCGCTTTAGACAAGTTCTTGCAGAATCTTCCGCTCTAGCTGGTGCGGGCACCGATACCGCAACTCCATCTGCGGGTGTATCTGCTGCTATCAACGCACAATTCGCAGCCCTTGATTGTACGAAACAGACAAGTCTTCAAGGAACTGGCGCAGATGCACCTACCGACACAATCGTTGCCTGTTCTAGAACTGGTACAAGTAAGTACATTCTCGCGCCTGCAGAAGTTCTTGGGCGTCAAGTATCAAAGGCATCTGCCGGAATAGATCAGCAGGGTGCAGCGGCTTGGTATGTACTTCTTACATTTAATGGTGAAGGCACAAAAGCATTCGGGGCACTTACTTCTCGAGTAACAAAACTTCCTTCACCTCAAAATCAGGTTGCAATCGTTCTTGATGGATTAGTTGTATCAGCACCTTCTATCAATGAAGCGATTCCTTCAGGTAATGCACAGATCACCGGATCATTTTCTCAATTAGAAGCACAAGATCTTGCAAACGTTCTTAAGTACGGTGCACTTCCACTTGCCTTTGATCGCGGTGAAGTGCAGCAAGTATCTCCAACTCTTGGTTCGGATCAGTTGCATGCTGGCTTACTTGCCGGTGCTCTGGGCCTTCTTCTTGTTGTGATTTTCTCACTTCTCTATTACCGAGCACTTGGTCTAGTCACTGTTGGATCCTTAGTTGTAGCAGGAGCCCTGGTCTACCTACTCTTCTTGGTTCTTGGTAAAACAATCGGCTTCACCCTTACCTTGGCTGGAATTGCTGGCGCAATCGTTGCGATTGGTATTACCGCTGACTCATTTATTGTTTTCTTTGAACGTGTTCGTGATGAGGCCCGCGAAGGTCGTTCCTTGCGTTCAGCTGTTGAAAGCGGATGGCTACGTGCGCGTCACACCATCATCGTTGCGGATATGGTCTCAATCCTTGCAGCGATTCTCCTCTACTTCTTTGCAGTAGGTGGAGTGCGAGGCTTTGCATTCACGCTTGGATTAACGACTCTTGTCGATCTCTTCGTGGTATTCATCTTTACAAAGCCAATTGTCACGGTGATATCACGGGTCAATTTCTTCTCTTCTGGACATCGATTCTCCGGGTTCTCCGCGAGAAGCGTTGGTCTGAAGAGTGCGTCAACTCAATCAACTTCAGTAGTGGAGGCATAAGAAGATGGCAAAGATTTCCGGTCTCGGTGGTCGCCTCTATTCAGGCGAGACATCATTTAATATTGTTGAAAATCGCAAGCGTTGGTATTCAATCTCAGCACTCTTTATTCTTGCGTCAATCGCTGCATTGGTAATTCAAGGGCTGCATCTTGGCCTCGAATTTAAAGGTGGAGCTTCATACACTGTAAATAAGCCAAGTATCACAATCGAACAGGCGCGTGCGTCAGTGGCTAATCTCGGAATTCCTGGCGAGGTTATTGTTCAAAAAATTGGTACTTCCAAAGTACGTATTCAAACTGGTGCGGTAACTCCTGCACAGTCACAATCTATTGAAAGTGCGCTCACATCTACATTCGGTGTAGCTGCGGAATCAATTGATACTCAACTTGTTGGGCCTTCGTGGGGTAAGGAAATTACCAAGAAGGCTCTCTATGGTCTGATCGCCTTCCTCATCGCTGTCATGCTCTTCTTAGCGATGGCCTTCGAACCCAAGATGGCAATCTCGGCGATTGTTGCAGTAGTTCACGACGTATTCATTACAGTGGGAATTTACGCCCTTGTAGGTTTCGACGTTACACCGGCGACAGTTATCGGATTCCTAACGATTTTGGGATATTCGCTCTATGACACTGTTGTTGTATTCGACAAGGTTCGTGAGAATACAAAGTCAGTTGCTGCAACAAGCAAGATGACATATTCACAAGCGGCAAACTTGGCTGTGAACCAGACTCTTGTCCGTTCTGCGAACACTTCAATTATTGCGCTCTTGCCAGTTGCCTCAATCCTCTTTGTTGGAGCAGGCTTACTTGGAGCTGGAACACTAAAGGATCTTTCACTGGCGCTCTTCATTGGCTTAGCTGTTGGTACCTACTCTTCAATCTTTATCGCTCCGCCATTCCTAGCTTCACTTCGCGAGAAGGAGCCAGCGATGCAGGCTCTTGCGAAACGTGTAGCAGCGCGCGGGGGAAGTGCAGTTGTCGCAGAAGTTGGTGCAGTTCGTCCATCAACTGGCAGCGGACCTCGCAATCAACCAAAGCGCAGAGGTCGCAAATAACTTTCTAAGGTATGGATACTCAAACCTTCATCGCACCTCTTGTCGGTGCGCTTAAGGAGCATCATCCCAATGCAGATCTTGCGATCATTGAGCGTGCATTCGAAGTTGCTCGCACAGCACATGATGGCCAGCTACGTAAATCCGGTGAAGATTACATAACTCATCCTGTTGCAGTTTCAATAATTCTTGCTGAACTAGGTTTGAATGAAACGACACTTGTTGCATCTCTGTTGCACGACACTGTCGAAGACACTCCATATTCACTGAGTCAGTTACGCAGTGACTTCGGTGATGAAATCGCGAATTTGGTAGACGGGGTAACCAAATTAGACAAACTCACATATGGTCCAACGGCGGAGGCTGAAACGGTCCGCAAAATGGTTATTGCCATGTCACGTGATATTCGAGTGCTGGTTATCAAACTCGCAGATCGTCTTCATAATGCACGTACGTGGGCATTCGTTTCGCCAGAAAGTGCCGAACGTAAAGCACGTGAGACGCTCGATATTTATGCTCCGCTTGCACATCGCCTTGGAATGAATGCAATCAAGTGGGAGCTAGAAGATCTGTCATTCGCAATTCTTGAGCCTAAGAAGTTCGAGGAGATATCTAGATTGGTTGCAGAGCGATCACCTTCTAGAGATGCTTTAACTGCAGAAGTGATTTCAGCGGTCGAATCCGATTTACAGAGAGATTTGATTGTCGCAACTGTTACGGGCCGTAAGAAACACTTCTTTAGCGTCTATCAAAAGATGGTGGTCCGTGGAAGAGAATTCAATGACATCTATGATCTCGTCGGAATTCGTGTTCTAGTAAATGATGTAAAAGATTGTTACGCGGTACTTGGCTCAATTCACGCCAGATGGAGCCCGGTTCCTGGTCGCTTTAAAGATTACATAGCGATGCCCAAGTTCAATCTCTATCAATCTCTGCACACAACAGTTATCGGCCCTAATGGAAAAGCCATCGAGATTCAGATCAGAACTTTCGAAATGCATTCACGAGCTGAATTCGGTATCGCAGCTCACTGGAAGTACAAGCAGGAGGGACAACCTCAGGAGACCGCGCCAGAAATGCTTTGGCTGCGTCAATTGCATGAATGGCAGAAAGAGACTGAAGATCCTTCAGAATTTCTTGAGGCACTTCGCTTTGATTTAGGAAGTCCAGAAGTTTTTGTTTTCACGCCAAAAGGATCTGTCGTTGCCTTACCTGGTGGGTCTACACCGGTTGATTTTGCGTTTTCCGTACATACCGATGTTGGACTGCGATGTGCCGGGGCAAAAGTTAATGGGCGACTTGTGCCGCTGGAATCCAAGTTAAGTAACGGCGATGTTGTAGAAATTGTGACAAATAAGGGTGAACATGCCGGACCTAGTCGTGATTGGCTCAATTTTGTTAAGAGCCCACGTGCCCGTTCGAAAATCAAAGCGTGGTTTAGTAAAGAACGTCGCGAAGAAGCAGTCGATGCAGGACGCGAATCTATTGCACGTCAGATGCGCAAAGCAGGCTTACCACTACAGAAAATATTTGCAGGCCATGCACTCTTAGAACTCGCGCACGATATGCATTATTCAGATATCGACGCTTTGTACAGTGCAGTAGGTGACGGCCACGTTTCCGCTGCCTCCATTATTGAGAAGCTGATTGCAAGTACGGGAGCTGAAGATTCGCACCCCGAAAGCACGATGGAACATATACCTACAGGTGCGCAGGCAACAAAGCGGACATCAAGTGCCATCGAGGTTGAAGGTGTAGACGATGTTTTAGTAAAACTTGCCCGTTGTTGCACTCCCGTTCCCGGAGACGGGATCATGGGATTCATTACAAAAGGTTCCGGAATCTCAGTTCATCGAGAAGATTGTATAAATGCGACAGATTTACGGATGCACCAAGGCGAAAGAGTTGTCGGCGTCAAATGGCTCGCGGGCGCTGCAAGTATCTTCTTAGTCAATATTCAAGTTGAGGCACTTGATCGAGCGCGTTTGCTCGCAGATGTAACCAGAACTCTTTCGGAGCAGCATGTAAATATTCTCAGCGCTGCCGTAAGCACGTCAAAAGATCGCGTAGCTATCTCTCGCTTCACCTTTGAGATGGCAGATGCCAAACACTTAGATTCCGTACTGGCTGCAGTACGTGGTATCGAAGGCGTTTACGACGTCTATCGAACCTAAAAGACTCTAGAGAATATTTTGCGAATTAGTTAAATTCGGCGAGATGTTTTTCTGCTTCAAGTAGCCAAACCTTGCGAGCTTCAGCTGACTCAAATGACTCCTTAGCCTTCTTTGCATTGCCTGCAGCTTCTGCCTTAGCAGCAGCCTTTAGGTAGCTCTCAATAGATTCAGAGAGTTGCTTAACAACTTCAGCGGCGCGCGCCTTCGCGCTCGGATCTGTCTTACGCCAGATTTCAGCTTCCGCTTCTTTAATCGAGTTTTCAACCGCAGATACACGAGCGTCAAAAGCGGCGCGCTTATCGCGGTGAGTGATACCAATCCTTTCCCAAGAGCGCATCAATTCACGGAATGAATTCTTAGCTGCCTTAACGTCAGTAAAAGGCACCAGAGCCTCAATCTGAACGATGAGTTCTTCTCTCTTGGCAAGATTTGCTGTCATCGAAACTTCGCGCTTTTCTAGATCCGCATTCTTTGCGGCGAAGAATTGATCCTGAGCGGCCTTAAATCGCGCCCACAATTTGGCATCATCATTCTTCTTTCCGCGGCCAGCAGCCTTCCAAGCATCCATCAGCGCCTTAAACCGGCGAGCAGTTGCAACCCAATCTGTTGAAGTAGCCAACTTCTCTGCCTCATCAATGATCTGCTTCTTTGCTTCTGTAACAACGGCCGTTGTTGCTTCGAGAGCAGCAAAGTGTGTGCGGCGACGTTTATCAAATTTATTGCGAGAAGCCGAAAAGCGCTTCCAAAAATCTGCATCGGATTTCTTATCTAGGCGCGGCGCAGCTTTCCACTCTTCAAGAAGAGTTTTTAAGCGATCGCCGGTTGATTTCCAATTTTCAGATAGTGCAAGTGATTCTGCCTCAGCGACAATCTTCTCCTTCTCAACAAGTATTTGTTCGCGTCGAGCAGCTTTGACCGCGGCTTCGGCTGCCTTCTTTGCTTCATAGGCTTCGCGATGACCTTCAATGAGAGGCTCGATCTGTTCGACAGATTTCGCAAGTGCATCTAAATCACCGACGCCGTTCAATTCCTTGACCTGCACGCGCAATTTCTTCACGGCTTCATAAGCATCTTGAGGGACCATTGCACCACTGGTTATGCGTGCGGCGGTTAGTGCAACTTCTGATGCTACGGCTTCAAATTTTCTTACAAAGTAGGAGAGTGCTTCATCGGCTGTTTTTCCTGGATATGAACCAACAGGCTTTTCGCCTTCAGATGTACGAACAAAGACAGTTCCATCTTCTGCTACGCGACCAAATTGTGAAGGGTCTCCGATGAGTGCAGATGCAGCACTTGGTGTGGAGTGTGTATTAGCTAGTGTTGTTGGATTAGCGTCGGTCATGTTATTCCCCTTCAGCGCGTCGGCCGTGGCCTTCGTTGTTAACAGCGATAGTTTGTAAGGGTCAAAGGTACCCTGTGCCCTCTGAAGGAGTAAATCCACGCTAAGAATTGGGGGTCAAGATGCTTGTACGTTCGTATCCTGCACCGATGTTCGCAACCAATTGCTGGGTGATTGCTCCGGGGGAGCGTTCAGAGTGCATCATCATTGATCCCGGTATGCCAGATATTTCAGCCGAGATTGAGATGATCATTGAGGAACATGGCCTCAAACCAGTTGCTGCACTACTTACTCATGGACATCTGGATCATACTTTTTCTATCAAGCCACTTGCAGATGGCTACGAGATTCCGGCATACATTCATTCAGAAGATCGCAGATTCATAGCCGATCCTGCCGGAATTCATGGTGCAACTTTTATCTCACAAATATCGGATATCCATTTCTCTGAACCCAAGGAGGTGCAAGAGTTAAAAAATGGGCAATCTCTTGATTTTCTTGGAATGAATATTGTCGCAATCCATGCACCTGGTCATACTCGTGGTTCATTGATGTACCTGCTCAACGATGAGATTTTGATCAGCGGAGATGTGCTCTTTGCCGGTTCTATTGGTCGCACAGATCTGCCAACCGGAAGCGCATCCGACATGACATCGACTTTGCGTAACAAGGTCTTGCCTTTAAGCGATGATTTACGAGTGCTCACGGGACATGGGCCTGAGACCACGATTAAATACGAGAGAAAAAACAATCCATATCTGAAAGAATTAGTGCTATGAAGTTCGAAAAAATTCAGGCGCCTAAGGGTGTGCGTGAGTACCTGCCGCCTGAATCCAGCGCCTTCGAGTGGGTACGCGAGCAACTTATCGCTCCGGCTAAAGCGGCAGGCTATGCATTGATGGAACTTCCCGTCTTTGAAGATACAAACCTCTTCACACGAGGTGTAGGTGAATCTACCGATGTAGTTTCGAAAGAGATGTATACATTTGAAGATCGCGGCGGTCGATCGATTACGTTGCGCCCCGAAGGAACAGCAGGAGTAATGAGGGCTGTTATCGAAGCCAATCTTGATCGCGGTCAGTTGCCGGTGAAGGTCTGGTACTCAGGTCAATTCTTTAGAGCAGAGCGGCCACAAGCAGGGCGTTATCGCCAGTTTTATCAAGTAGGTATTGAAGCCATCGGAGTTGAAGACCCAGCGCTGGATGCAGAAGTTATTGCTATTGCAGACCAAGGTTTTAGGAATCTGGGACTCAAGAATTACCGGTTGGATATCACATCGTTAGGTGATGCAGCTTCACGTGCGGCGCATCGCGTAGATTTAATGAAATTTATTGAGACTCTAGATTTGGATGAAGCCACAAGAGAACGAGCCTCAATAAATCCTCTTCGTCTCTTTGACGATAAACGTCCCGAGATGCAGAGCGCTATGAGTAAAGCTCCACTGTTACTTGATTACTTATCTGATGAGTCACGTGTGAACTTCGAGAAAGTAAAAGAGTATCTAACAGCGATGGGAATTACATTTGTTGTTAATCCCAGAATGGTCAGAGGTCTTGATTACTACACCGGAACCACTTTTGAATTCGTACATTCAGATCTGGGCGCGCAAAGCGGAATAGGTGGCGGCGGACGTTACGACGGATTGATGGAAATTCTCGGTGGGCAATCACTTTCTGGAATCGGTTTCGGGCTCGGCGTTGATCGTGCGCTTTTAGCTGCGATTGCAGAAGGCACAGTTCCCGGCGAAGATTTCTCCTCAGACCTCTTCATTATTCCTCTGGGCGATGAAGCAAAAACTGTCGCGCTTTCCCTAGCGCAGAAGTTGCGTTCAGAATCGATTCGGACAGAGATTGCCTTCGGAGATAGAGCCCTCAAAGGTGCAATGAAGGCAGCTGATAAATCTGGTGCTAGATATGTGATTGTTATAGGTGATGCCGAACTAGCCGCAGGAGTAGTAGAACTCAAGAGAATGAGTGATGGAGTCATATCCTCCGTTAAGATTGAGCAATTGAACACAACGTTGGCCGAGGCACTCTCGCCCACATCTCTTAATTAAGGCGGCTTTTTCATCATGTTGAGAAATCACGATGCTGGCGCTTTGCGCGCTTCGCACGCTGGGCAGTCAGTTACTTTGGCAGGTTGGGTAGCTAGACGCCGTGATCATGGTGGAGTTGCCTTCATTGATTTACGTGACGCAACCGGATCTGTCCAAGTTGTTATCCGCGATGAGAAATTAGCCGGGTTATTGCGCGCAGAGTGGTGTTTGCAGATAACCGGAGAAGTTGCACTACGACCAGCAGGTAACGAGAATTCAAATATTCCGACAGGCGCAATTGAAGTCATGGGCGATGACGTTGTTGTACTGAGTGAATCTGCGCCACTTCCATTTCCTGTTGACTCAGGGAGCGAGGCTGAAATCTCTGAGGAAGTAAGACTTCGTTATCGATATTTGGATTTGCGTCGAGAAGGTCCAGCTTCAAATTTACGGCTTCGTTCTCGTGTTACATCGGCGATACGTCGCGTTATGGAAGATCTAGAGTTTCTGGAAATTGAAACTCCATATTTAACTCGCTCCACACCCGAGGGTGCGCGAGATTTCTTGGTTCCAGTGCGACTTCAGCCGGGCAGTTGGTACGCGCTTCCGCAGTCACCGCAACTCTTTAAGCAATTATTGATGGTCGCTGGCATGGAACGTTATTACCAGATTGCGCGTTGCTTCCGTGATGAAGATTTCCGTGCAGATCGCCAACCGGAATTTACTCAACTCGATATCGAAATGTCATTTATTGAACAAGCCGACATATTGGCAGTTGCCGAAAAGATTCTGGTGAAGGTCTGGAAGGAAGCTGTTAACTACGACATTCCACTCCCGATTCCTCATATGACTTATGCCGATGCCATGAATCGATACGGTTCAGATAAACCTGACCTTCGCTTTGCAAATGAGTTGATCGAAGTGACTGAATTCTTCAAAGCAACTCCATTTAGAGTTTTCCAAGCACCATATGTTGGCGCAGTGATCATGCCAGGCG
>Ga0209829_10002871_pt1 | contig 12847 bp, 7 predicted proteins | sample C_140205_EF_Meta_FD_187311 | JGI IMG/M metagenome (GOLD analysis project Ga0209829, IMG submission 187311) | Freshwater microbial communities from Lake Croche, Canada to study carbon cycling - C_140205_EF_MetaG (SPAdes) (version 2) | ecosystem: Environmental > Aquatic > Freshwater > Lake...
GAATGCTCTGGCGTTTGCGATCTTCGATTCGTATCCGGTGTCGCCGGGGCATGTGCTCGTGATCACGAAGCGCGTCGTGCCGACGTTCTTCGAGTGCTCTTCCAAAGAGCAACTGGCGCTGATGGACCTCGTCGGCGAAGCGAAGCAGCTGCTGGACAATCGCCTCGATCCCAAGCCCGATGGCTACAACGTCGGTTTCAACTGCGGCTCTGCCGCCGGCCAGACGGTGCCGCATGTGCATCTCCATGTGATCCCGCGCTATGCCGGCGACATGCCCGACCCGCGTGGCGGCGTGCGGCATGTGATCCCGGAGAAGGGGAACTATCTGGCGGGCCCGGGGGCCGCTTCACAACAGGCGCCGCAGCTCTCGCTCACGACCGGCCCTGAGCGCCCGCTCTGGCATCGGCTGGCCCACCGGCTGCCGGGGGCGAGCGAGATCGACCTCCTCGCGTCGTTCGTGCAGCCCTCGGGGCTCGACTATGTGGCAAAGAGTTTGTTTAGCGCTATTGCCGCCGGTGCCAAGGTGCGCCTCCTCGTCGGCGATTACCTCGGCATTACCTCCCCCGCCGCGCTGCGGCAGCTGCTGGGCTGGATCGACTTCGCTGAGGAAAAAGGTGGCTGGCTCGGAGGCTCCGCGACGGGCCTGCCGGCTTTTTCCGGTTCGTTCGAGGCTCGCCTCGCGGAGCTTGAAAACCTCCGTGACTCCCCCGCGTCGTTTCACCCCAAGGCCTGGCGGATTGCGGATGCCTCTGGCGGGATCGTGGTCGTCGGGTCGAGCAACCTCTCCCGGGCGGCGCTCGAGACGGGCGTGGAATGGAACCTCGTCGGCGAGACCTCGGGCTCCGGATCGCTCGACCGCGAGCTCGCGACGGCGTTCGACGACCTCTGGCAGCAGTCCACGCCGCTCTCGGCCGCCGTCGTTGATCGCTATGCGGCTCGGGCCGCGGAGGCGGCGGCGCTGCGGCGCGCGTGGGATGGCGAGGCCCCGGCATCTCCGACCGCTGCCACCGCGACGCTTGTCTTCCTCGCCCCCCGTCCCTGGCAGGTGGAAGCCCTAGCTTCCCTGGCCGCCATCCGAGCCGAGGGCTATTCAAAGGCTCTCGTTGCCGTGGCGACGGGGCTGGGGAAAACCTGGCTCGCGGCCTTTGATGCGGTTGCCCATGGCAAGGCCCTCGGCCGGCCGCCGCGGGTGCTCGTGATTGCCCACCGGGCGGAGATCCTCGCCCAGGCTGAGGCGACGATGCGGCAGGCGCTCGCTCCGGCGAGCGTCTCCTCTGTCGCCGGATCCTCGTGCGACCTCTCCGGCCAGCTCGTCATTGCCTCGATCCAAAAGCTCTCCCGGCCCGACGGGCTGGCGGTCCTCGCTTCGGCCCCCCCCTTCGATTACTGCGTGATCGACGAGGTCCATCACGCGGAGGCGCCGAGCTACCGGCGCGTCCTTGCGCGGCTGCCGCGGCACGACCGGTCGTTCACGCTCGGTCTCACGGCCACGCCCGAGCGGACCGACGGCGTCGATATCGCGACGCTCTTCGACGACATCCTCGCCTACCAGGCGACGATCGGGCAGGGGATCGCGGAGGAGTCGCTCGTGCCGTTTCGGTATCGGGGGCTGAAGGACGACGTTGATTACGACTCGTCCCAAATCCCTTGGCGCAGCGGTCGCTTTGATGTCGGGAAGCTCGAAGTCGCTCTCGAGAACAGCGCTCGCATGGACCGGCTCTGGGCCGAGTGGCAAGCCGTTCCGGCCGGCCGCACGCTCCTGTTTTGTTGCTCGCGCAGGCATGCGCTCTTTGCCCGCGATTGGCTGCGAAAGCGCGGCGTGGCTGCGGCGGCCGTGTTTTCTGGTGACGGTGGCGACCCTCGCATGGCCTCCCTGGCCGCCTTTCAAGAAGGGCGGCTGTCGGCCCTGTGCGCGGTCGATCTCTTCAACGAGGGAATCGACCTGCCGCTGGTGGACCGTGTCGTCATGCTCCGGCCGACCGAGTCGAAGATCGTCTTCCTTCAACAGCTCGGCCGTGGCCTCCGGGCGGCCACGGGGAAGACGCGGCTGGAAGTGATCGACTTCGTCGGCAATCACCGCGTCTTCGCCAGCCGGCTTGTGCATCTGCTCTCGCTTGAGCCCCGCGGGGACGGGGCTGCGGCTTGCTTCACGGCGCTGAAGGCGTATCTCGCTGGTGGCGAGCCGATTGTACCGGCGGGCTGTGTGCTCGACGTGGAGGTGGAGGCCAAGCGGCTCCTCGAGCAATTTCTGCCGCGGGGCCGAGGGGCGGTGGTCGAGGCGTATCGGGGGCTGCGGGCGGAGCTCGGCCGGCGGCCGACGCCGACCGAACTTTTGCATGCGGGCTATCTCCCGCTGACGGTGTCGGCAGATCATGGCAGCTGGTTTGAGTTTTGTGCGACCGAAGGTGATCTGGCACCTGAGGAACAGGCGGCCGCCAGGGCTGCTTTGGCGCCTGCGTGGCTGAAAGTTCTGCAGACGACGGCCCTGACGAAGTCGTACAAGATGGTCGTGCTCCGCGTGCTGCTCGATCACGATGCGCTCTGGGAGGGGATGGAGATCTCACAGCTCGCGGGTGCGTGCCGGGCGTTTCTTGAAAACCACCCTGCCCTCCGCGCCGACCTCGAGGGGGCGGCGTTCATTCGGGTGCCGGGCGACTCAGCCGCCGAGGCGCGGGCGTTTGCTGCGTGGTGGCTCGAATGGCCGCTGTCGCGGTGGATGGATGAGCAGGCGGGGCGCCACTGGTTTACCCACCGTGGCGATCGGTTTGTGGCGAACTTCAAGATCGCCGCCGAACACCGCCCGGCCTTCGAGTCGGTGACGGCCGAGCTCGTCGACTACCGGCTGGCGCATTACACGCAATCCCGATTGGTTCCCTTGAGGGCGCCTCGAGGCCGCGACGGGACGGCACCCGCTACCGCGTTTCGTGCCAAGGTCTCCCACTCCGCCGGCAAACCGATTCTTTTTTTGCCAAGCGTGGAAGCTGTACCTTCCCGGCCCACCGGCCCGACGCGCGTCCGTCTTCCCGATGGATCGGAGTGGGTCTTTCGGTTCGTGAAGGTGGCCTGCAATGTCGCCCATCCAGCCGACGCGAGCGACAAGCAAAACCAGCTCCCCACGCTGCTGCGTGAGTGGTTCGGCCCTGACGCGGGTCTCCCCGGCACCGGTTTTGAAGTTGAGTTCTCCTCCGAGGGCATGACATGGTCCGTTGCCCCAATTTCGCCACGGCAGGAAAAAGGTGACTGCACCCATTTGCCGGTCGCTACAGGCGATCCGGCCCCGGCCGCAGGCCGTGGTCTCCAGACAAATGGTGGCTGTCACCTTTTTCCGGGGACCCTTGCCCCCGCCCCGCCCCCCGCCTCCCGGTTCACGACCCACGCCCCGGTCTACGACCTCACCATCGCCGCCGGCTTCTGGGGGCCGGAAAACAGCCCGGAGGAGATCGGCTGGACGGAGGTACTGGGCGTGGCGATCAAGCCCGGGATGTTCGTGGCCCGGGTGACGGGCACTTCGATGGAGCCGTTGATTCCGGACGGCTCATGGTGCCTGTTCCGGCCCTGCCCGGCAGGCTCGCGCGAGGGGCGGATCGTGCTCGTGCAGTTCAACACGCTTGGCGCTGGCGAGAACGGCGGCCGGTTCACCGTGAAGAAGTATCACGCAGAGAAGACTGTCACGGCCGAGGGCTGGCGGCATGATTCGATTCGGCTGTTGCCGCTCAATCCGGCCTTCGAGCCGATCGGGCTCGAGCCCGAGGACGCCGCAGATCTGACGATCGTCGGGGAGTTCGTGAGAGCAATCCGTTGACGACTGCGGCTCACGTGACTTCTCCGACCGTCCCGATGTCGCCGGTCGCGGGGGCATGATCGGGAAGATCACCCGTCGGCACGAAGTCATCGATCATGGATCGATTCCAATGCAGCGGCCCACAACCGCTTACGGTTCCCCAGGACTGTTCGCTGATGCTTGTTCGGTCGAGACTGATGTCCGACTTTGCCATTCTGCCGGATCGCGCGAGTCGTGAAAGACCGCGAGGACATCGATCCGCCCTGGTGTCACACGATAGAACACGCTGTAGGGAAATCGCCTGACAGCCGCTCTTCGGATGTCGTTCAACACGAAACCATGCAACTCGGGGTGCACTGAGATCCGATCGATCACCTTCCTCACCTCGCCGATCAGCCGAGGGCTCAAGCCGTCTCGCTGGGCCTCGAGAAAGTCGCACGCGGCCAGCAGTTCTTCGGTAGCTTGGGGCCGAAAAACGACCGGCAGGGTCATCGCTTCGCCCGCGCGAGAGCCTCGGCTTCGACGTCGCTCCACGGCCGCACGGCATCGGGGTTGACCACGCTGTCGGCCAGACGCCGCTCGAGTTCGGCACGCTGCCACTCCGGAAGGGGCGACGTCTCCACTTCGTGCATCACGCTATCCCAGATCGCATCGGCAACCTGGAGCCGCTCTTCGATGCTGAGCCGGTCGATCCCGAGGTCACGGAGCGAAACACTGGCCATGTCGGTGCCTCCAATAGCGTAGGGTCAGACGGCAGGAAGTATACGCCAGTCCACGTGTCGCATCAAGCTGGTGTGAGCCTCTTCACCGCGAAGATGCTATCAGGGGTCAAGGGTGATGGCGGCGGCCGCTGTTCGGAATATCCGCGGGGGATCTGATGATCGTCGGGGAGTTGGTGAGGGTGATTGCGTGAGGGCCAGACGATCACGTTGCGATCCGCTCCCCGCGGGTTCGCGATTCCCCCAACGGTTTTGGGCCGCTCTTGCTGATGACGCGACTGGGCAGCACGGCCGCCGCCATGGGGTGCAGCAAGCCACACCGATGGACATCAAAGGTCCCAGGCCATTCTTGACACAAGCGTGAACGGACGTACACTTTTTTGTGAAGCCCGAAGTCGAGGACGCCCCGATGCCGCGAAAGATTCGCGATCTGGTCAGAGATCTCGTGAAAGCTGGATTCGAAGAGCGTCGCGGGAAAGGGAGCCATCGAAACTACAGCCACCCCCTGCTTGCCGAGGTGGTTACGATATCCGGTAAGGACGGCGACGATGCCCGGCGGCATCTCGAGAAATCGGTTCAGAAGGCCATCGACGAGGTGAATCAATGGCGAAAGGCGACCGATACGTGAAGGTGGTCGAGTGGTCGGACGAGGACAAGTGCTTCGTCGGTAGTTGTCCACAGTTGATGTACGGCGGATCCTACGGCGAGGACGCCAAGCAGGTTTTCGCGGAGCTTTGCGAGCTCGTCGAAGAGGCGATTGAAACACTGGAAGAAGCAGGCAAGCCGTTGCCGCAACCGCTCTCGTTGTCAGAACTCGGAAGCGCGTTGCCGCGGAGTGCGTGACGGCTGATTCCGCCTGCAAACGCCCGGTTCAACGCTTACGAACCGAGGTGAAGCACCCGCTGGCCGCGGGGCCCCGGTGTCTGTCCTCTGTCCTCTGTCCTTCGCAGCGACGTTCGAGACCAGATCGCCACCACACCGAAGGAAAGCCCGCAAGGACAAATGCCCCGCTTCGTAGTCCGGTTCGAGGCCTTGTTGGGAGGTTCCTCACCTGCCTGGTAAACTCAATTCATGCCGAAGGTATTCGACAAAGACGGATACTCATTTTTCTTTGACAGCAACGATCACACGCCCATCCACATCCACGTTCGCCGTGGTGACCGTGAAGCCGTGTTCGTGGTCGAGCCTGGTGTGGAACTGCGGGAATCCGTCGGGTTCAATGTCCGGGAGCTATCGCGAGCGGAGGAGCTCATTCATGACCACCTCGAACTCATCAAGCAAAAATGGGCCGAACACCTTGGCTGACCGTGCCCTGAAGGCATGGCATGATGGAGGCATCATCTTCGTCAGGTTCGCGAGCGGCCACGAGGTTCGCTTTCCGATCAAGGGGAACCCGCGTCTGGAGTCGGCCGAAGAAGCAGACCTGGGCTGTATCGAGATTTCACCATTTGGGCTGCACTGGCCGAAGCTCGACGAGGATCTCTCATTTACGGGGATCCTCGACGGGCGATACGGGCAGCATCAACCCGCTGGCAACAGCTGAAGCGGCCTGCCGAATGCGGCAATCCGTGCGCCCGATGTCGTAGCGGTCACTCGCGACATCCACGCCGCCGGCGCGATTCCGAGGGGCTGTTCGCCGGCAGCGAGGTGCGGATGAACAGGCTCAAGAAACTCCCCCGCCGGAGGCGCCAGGGATCCTTGCCAGAGTCACTCAGGCGGCGGCTGAGATCGAACAGCAGCAGGCGGCCGGAGGGGAGCGCGTCGCCGACGGCGGAAAAGTGTTGCCGATGACGGCGAGCCGGCGCCCGCCCCCCTCGCCTGCGACCATCGTCAGCGCCTCAATCGCCCAGTCGGGGCGCAGTTCGTCAAACATCATTCCGGTGGCGGCTTCGCACAGTCGGACACACTCCTCGTCGGCAACGATCAGCGGCCGGCAAGAAGTGTACGGCCGTCCATTTCTTGGAGCAAGCGGCTGTCGCTCGATGTTACCCGTGCGTTCCTACCATGCGGTCGCCCTTCGCTTGTTGAAGGGCTAGTCGGCCTTGAGTGAGTAGATGATCGCCGGGCCCTTGCGCAGTGTGCCGGTGAACTCATACCACACGCTCTGCGATCCGCGGCGGGGCGCTGGGGGCATGTCGAGCGAGTTGAGGTTGACCTCGTCGTACGGGCTGCCCCAGTAACCGCGCAGATCAACAGCCGCCAGACGGTCGATCACGACCCGCGACGGTCCGTCGTCGACCTCCAGATCAAATAGCTCGCTGTCGCCGTTGGATGGCCGGAGGCGGGAACTAGCCACGCTGAGCGATGTCCGGATTTCCACGAAACTGCTGCTGATGTTGAGGCCATCTTCGATTGGATCGAAGACGCTGAGCCTGTCGAGCGTGATCGAGGAGTTGGTCACATCAAATCCATCGTCGCCTGAAGAGTCGCTGCTGACGGCCTTGATGCGCCATTCGGTCTGGCCCATGCCGAGAACGGAGATCGCGTCGATGTCGTCCCCCACGTCGCCCGGGCGACCGAACGGATCTGTGCGCCCCAGATAAGAGGCATAAATCTGGTTGGCTGTGAAGGCAGACCGTCCGGAGGAGGTGGCCACGTGGACGTCGATACCATCCTTGGATGCATTCCGGGAAGTGCCCAGGAAAAAGACTCCGCCGTTGTCGGCCCGGGGCACGATGGCGTTGCTGGCATCAGCCGCCTTGAACCAAACAGTATCAGCCTGGAGGCGGGAACCGCTGTCAAAAATCAGCGCTGCGGTGTCGAGCAGCCGGCGAGGAACGAGGCCATTGCGGATCAGGACCGTGACGCCGGCGTCGATGGTCAGCGTCGCGCCGGCGAGCACGTGAACCTCTGCCGGAATGACATACACGCTGCCACGCTTGAACGTGGTGTTGCGGCTGATGTCGGCGCTCACCTCCACGAACGATTGCCGGAGGTCGGGAGGGATGGTGGTGGCGATCCCCTGCGGCAGGCTGAGGATCACGGGCGTGCTTCCGGCGGAGCGGAGCGAAGCCCCCGCGGAAAGCCGGAGCGACCTGCCGCACACCACAGCTCCGGCGGTGGCGTCCTGCGGGGTGAGGGTGTAGACGAACGTGAGCTGGCTGACATTCGTTCGCGGCGCGGAGGGATCCAGTACCGCCATGCGCTGCGTGGTGCCGAAGAAAATCGGCAGTTGCGGCGAGCGTCCCACGGCGGTAACGGGATCGGAACAAGCGATCTGCACGCGGAGGAATTGCAGGCCGGGACCGGTCGGCTCGACCAGCTCCGCGAAGGCAGACACGATCGCGACGGGGCGTGTTGCTGGGTTTTTAAGGGCATCGACTGCCGTCTCGAGCAACTGCAGCGGGAGTCCACCCACATTGAAGACCAACGTGACTGGAACGGAGTCGCGTACATTCGGAGCCCCGCGCACTCCCCACATGCCTGTAAAAACGTAGATCCCGGCGGGGGCGCCGGGCTTAGCGAAGGCATTGTTTCGCCCGCCGGTGCCGATGGTGACATCGATCGACCGCAGCAGCGGCAGGCCATCTGAGATGCCGATATCGACCGTGCGGCGGATCGTCCCGGTGCCGGGGAGCTGGTCGGTGGTCGCTCCGATGCGGAGGCTCTGTCCTCCAGTGGCCACATCCAATTCCACCCCCGCCCGCACTGGCGCGAAAGAGGGGCGTTGTCCGCTGCCGTTCCAGAAGCTGAGCCCAGAGAGCACCTGCAACTCAAGCGTGGCCCCCGCTGGAACCTCCACGCCGGCAATCCCCACTCCGGCGCCCACGGCACGCCCGAGCTGTTCCAGGCTATAGCCATTCGCGCGGTCGGGCGTGACAAGTTGAAAGACATCTCCATAGGCCGGGTCTGCCAGGCGCACGACTGCCACCGGCATAACGCTTGCGGCAGACGCTTGGATCGCGACCGGCGCGACGACGGAGCCATCAGTAGCCGTAGGACTGCCAAACGGCACTGGGGCTCCCGGGGCGAGGAGGGTATCGACCGCCAGCAGGTGCCGCGGTTCCAGCGACTCGCAGAACAGCCTGGCGGGGGGCTTGGGCCTGCGAAAAATGCGTTTCATGGGGAGCAGTTCCTGTCCGGGGGGGAGGGTGAACAGGGGCTCTTATTTCCTCTTCGGAGCCGCGGCCAGTTTCTGGGTCGGAGCCTTGACGGTTGTCCGGATGAACTGCACCCCGTTGACCACGTGGCCATTGCCGGTGGCAGCATTGACTGCCTTGCCGGCCACCGTGGCGTTTGGATTCCCTGCATAACCGGCGAAGGCGAAGACATACCGGCCCTTCCCCTTGTTGGCAGCGCCGATCTGGATGGCGCCGATCGTTGTGCCGGCAACAGTCTTGGCGCCGATCTGAACGTTCTTGGCCACCTTCTCCAGCGAGCCGACGGTGAACGATCCCATCTGCACAAGGTTAGGCAGGCCCTGGGGCAGCGACAGCATCCCTCCCACCGAGAGGTTGCCGATCATGGTGGCGGCGGGGGTTGTCAGCGTGGCATTGCCCCCGGCAGTGACGTGGCCGAGTGTGGTGGCCACCGGAGCGCTCACCACCGCGTTGCCTCCCACAGTGATCGCGCCGATCGACTGAGCCGTGGAGGCGGTCATGGTGAGATTGCCATCGACATCAAGGTTGCTGAGAGCCAGTACCTTGGCGGTGAGGTTCAAGTCGGCGACATTCAGGCTCCCGAAGGCGTTGACGACGATATTTCCCACGGCAGAGGCAGCCAGCTTCAGCGTGATGATCGTGCCGGCCGGAGCATCGACAAAGCTCAGCGATCCCATCGTGGATGTGGTTTCGAAGCTGATGTCCGTCGAGCCATCGGGGGTAATATTCACCGGACCGATCGAGGTGGCCGCGGGGCCAGCCGAGCGAGCCACTCGCACGACCGGAGCCCCCGAGACGATGAACACGGCGCCGAGCGTGCGCCCCTGAATGGTCACCGATCCGATCCCAGTGGCGGCAGCGAAGGCGGAGGTGAGCACGGCATAGCCCGCCCCGAGGGTGGTGTAGATGAAGCCGGTCTGCGAATGCAGGATGGCGACATCGCCGATCGTGCCATTCCAGGCCGTGAAAAAGCTGAAGGCGACGGCATTGATTCCCTGGGCGGCGTTGTCGGTGAGCCGGACGGTGATATTGCCGATGCTCGATCCGAAGAAGGTGCTGGCGCTGACGCCGCTGGCGTTTCGGCCCGGCACCCGCACCGTGATATCGCCGATGTCGCCCCGCACGTTGCTATTGAGCGTCCAGTCGAAGTCGGCGACGAACTTCGAAAGGGTGATCCCTGAGCCGATCGAATCGACTGCGATGTTGCCGATGCCAGCCGCAGAGGAAAAATTCGAGAGCGTGATGCCCGCCGGTAAAAAGGTGGAGTTGGCCACCCGCCCGGTCTGCACCGTGATAGTTCCAATCGTCGAGGAGTAGAGATCCTGATCGAGATCGGGGGTGAGGATTGAGGCATCGAATAGGCTGAGAATGATCCCCGAGCCACTGGCGGTGGTGACACTGATGTTTCCGATTCCACCGGCTGCTCCGGCGAAAAAATGGCCGGAGGTGATGCCATTCCCGGTGCCGAGCTGATCGGCGGCGTTTTTAACGACGATGTCGCCGATGGTGCCGGTGTTATTAAAATTACCCACGCCGTCATAAACAGCCGTGCGGGCGGTGAAGGTGGAACGACTGATTCCATCCCCTCCCTCGACCGTCTGCACATCGACCGAAATATTGCCGATGCCAGCGGCGGTGAAGGTCGAATCGACGATCCCCGACGACGCGAGCAGCTGTCTGCCAGCGGCGACAACGGTGATGCCGGCAATCGTGCCGGTCCGCTGGCCGGCGGAAACAGCGGCCGGATCGTAGTTGCCATCGGAGTCAGCGGTAAACGTGGAGCCGATGATGCCCCCCGCCCCCTTGCTGCGGGCCGTGATCAGCCCGATATCGCCGATGGCCGTGAAGGTGGAATTGAGGATCGCGTTGGACAGGGCGCTCGTGCCGCCAGCGATGGCGGTGATGGTGCCAAAGCTGCCGCGGGGATCCTCGTCCTCCTGCGGAGCAAAGAAAATTCGCCCTGGAGCGGAGAAGATGGCATTCTCAATGGCGTTGCCCCCCTTCACACTTTCGGCAGAGATCGGGCCGAAGTTTCCTCGCGATTGAAAGTCACCGCCGAGAATGGCGCTGTTGTTGAAGGTCTTGACAGTGATCCTGCTGATGTCGCCGGAGGCGCTGATCAGACCGTCTTGGATGCCGATGCCGTTGATGGAGCGAACGTCGACCGTGATCGAGTCGATGGGGCCTGAGAAAGCGCGAATCTCGCCGGCCACGATGCCGTTGCCGTTGAGCCCGCCATGCACGGTGGCAACGATCGCTCCGATCTGCCGACCGTAGACGGTAGCGCCGTTCATGGCGTCGAAGCCGTTGGCATTGGCCGAAGTGGTGATCCCGAGGATTCCGCCGCTGGCTTCGTCGGTCGATTGAAACCGCGTGCCGAAGATGCCGTCGCCCCCGTCGGCGCCGCCGGCGGCGATGATCTGCCCGATGGAACCGTAGTTGGCGTCAAACGAGCCGTTGCGGATGCCGCTCCCGGTGACAAGGGATACGCCACTGATCGACCCGATGTCGGTGTGGGCAACAGCCACCACATCGAGCAGGCCGTCCTGCCAGCCTTGCCCCTCGATGGAGGCGATTCGGCCAGTCGCCGTGCCAGAGACCGTGCGGGTGATGATCCTCGTCGCCTCGATGCCGGAGCCACCGACGCTGCGGCCGAAGACGGCGCCGATGTCGGCCGCCACAACATTCGACTGGCTGATGCCGGCGCCGGCGAGGACCCCGAACTCGCCGTAAGAAATCCCGGAGATGCTCGCGATGCTGCCGCCCGCCTCCACCTTGAGTGAATCGATGCCAAAGCCGGTGTGGGCCTGCCCGAGAATGCTGCCGATGTTCCGGCCGGCGACGAGGCTTGTGTCTTTGATGCCAAAGCCGGCGATGCTGCCGAAAGTGCTGATGCTGGCAAGATCACGGGTGGCCACGATCGAGGTGGTCTTGATGCTGCCGTCGGTCACGGTGATAGGACCGATATCGGTGCCGCGTAGGTAGGAGAGCGAGATTCCTCCTGCAGGGATTGAGATCGGGCCGAGGGTGCCCCCGGCGACGATCGATGTGCCGAGCATTCCCTGATAGAGCGACAGCGGGCCGACATCGCCGCCAGCAATGATCGAGAGCGATTCCAGATTGCCTTCCACGGTGGTGATCGAGCCAACGCTGCCGCCGGCAATGATCGTGCCGAGGATGTTGCGCACCGCCTTGAGGTTGCCGATGCTTGTCCCCGCCTGCAGGTGGCCCTCGAGAGTGCCGCTGCCGGCATCGATCGAGCCAATTGAAGTGCCAGCTTGCGCGACGAAATCGCCGGTGAACCCGTCGGCCGAGATGTTGCCGATACTGGAAGCCGATGAGACCCCAAGTTGCCCCACGCCATCAATGGCGATCGAGGCGATACCGACCACTCGGCTCGTGTTGGAGAGCGAGCCGAGATAGCCGGCGGGAATGAGGATCGGGTCGGTCGTGGAGGCCTTGTCTGAGCCAGAGATTCCGCCGCCGGCCTCGATCTGGCCGGTGATCAGCGCACCATCACTGAGGGGGAAGCCGAGATTCAGATGGCCTGCGGAATTGATAAATCCCTTAAAATTGGCCGGCAAGTTGATGGAGAAGGCCTCGGCAGTATTGCGCGTGGTGATTTCCCCCGCGATGGCCGCCACCCTTACCGAGCCGATGGAAGCGGCCCGGATGGCTCCGCTGAGTGAACTTCTCAGGCCAACGACTGTTCCGATCGCGCCGCTGACATTGATCACGCTGCGGAAATCGTTGGTGACGGAGATGTCGTAGGGATTGGCCGTGGGAGCGCTGATGGCCCCATTGATCACCAGCGAATCGATGCTGCCCGCCTCGATGCCCCCCAAATCGATCAACCCCGTAACCGGGTTGTACATCGTCGAATCGGCGGCCTGTTGGTTGTTGGTGGTGTTGATACGGTCGATGAAGGGGGCCTGCCCGGCATCGAGTGAGATGTTGCCGACGGCGACGCCCGGCAGCGAGATCGAGTTGACCACCGCAGCACTGAGCTGGATGCCCCCGAGGGCCGCGATCGGCGATGCCGGATGGGCGCTGTCGGAAAGAGCGGAGACAAAGCCGACGTTGGTGTAACCGGCGCTGTAGATCCGGTTGAACCCTAGCCCGGCGCTGGTGCTCAGTTCGGTGGGGGTGACCACAATCTGGAGGCCATGGACGGCAGTGAGCCCGACCAGATTAATGCGCGTGGCATCGGCGTGGTCAGTCGCCAGGCCGGCGAGTTCCACGGTGAA
>Ga0209829_10002874_pt1 | contig 12837 bp, 6 predicted proteins | sample C_140205_EF_Meta_FD_187311 | JGI IMG/M metagenome (GOLD analysis project Ga0209829, IMG submission 187311) | Freshwater microbial communities from Lake Croche, Canada to study carbon cycling - C_140205_EF_MetaG (SPAdes) (version 2) | ecosystem: Environmental > Aquatic > Freshwater > Lake...
TTGCGACTCTTATGACCTCCGTCTACCCTTAGGTATTGGATAAAGGGTGGGGATGATGAAATACAAATCGGTCAAAGGTTTACTGAAGAATGATCAGTCACTCATCCCGTCAACTTTCATCGACAAACTCGAAGACATCCTGCATGGATTTCTTGGAATACTTCTATTTCTTATTTCAGTTTTGGCTATTGGCTATGCCTTGAAGCGCCTCGTTGAAACTCGACCTTTTTTCCCTCTTGGAATGATCCAAGGAATCAACGATATTCTCTTTGTGGTAATTATCCTTGAAATTATGCGAACTGTAATAGTTCGATTTACCGATGGAATTTTCCAACTCGATAACTTCCTAATTATTGGTGTTATCGCTGCAGTTCGTCACATACTTACTGTCGGTGCGTCCCTCACGATGCAAGAGCAGAAGACCACTCAATACTTCAACCGCGCACTTACCGAAATGGGCGTAAACACCGGAATTGTTTTGGCACTTGTATTCGCCCTATTTTTATCACGTGCAGCACGAAAGCCGAGTACTAGCAAAAACTCCTAAGTGCTAACTTGAAGTGATCCAGGTTGTTGACGATTGCACAGGTGGCGCAGTCACTGAGTACTGTGCATTTCCTAGATCGTCGAGATCATCAAACTGCTTGGGGACTGATGAATATCCAATGGCAAAAGAGCCAGCGATTGGATTCCATGCAAAGTAGGGCAACGCAGCATTTCGCAGGCGCTGCACTCGATCAGACAGAGGCTTAAAGAAGAAAGTTTCTGGAATCTCTGGATTGTTAAATGACTTTTGTTTTTCAATCTGCGGCCATGTGGGCCTTGAGAGTGCAAAACCGGTCTTAATAGAAGTTGCCACTGTTGCCTGTCGTAGCGCCTCTCCTGCGGCACGATGGTGGCGGTGAATATCTATCGTGGACATCGACCAATGAATTGCGTTGGGATAAATACTCACCATCTCGGTGAGCTTGGGATTGCGCTGCGTTGTGGTCAGATCACTGGAAATGAAATTCAAATTTATACTCCGGTGGAATAGTGACTTACCTTGAAGAGAGCGCTGCAAAGATGATCCCAATGAGATCAGCCCTGCAGCCCCTCCTCTAAACCTTTTAGCTTTACTTACTTGGCTTGACTGGCTTTGTTGGCTTTGTTGGTACGGCTGGGTAGGCCGCCTTTGCTGCATCAAATGCCTTCATTGCTGCAGCAGTTGCAGCGCCATGAGCTTTCTTTGCCGCTGCATAACCTGGATTAGTCGTAGCTGGTAAGGCAGGAATAGCTGCGATTGCGGCCTTATGTTCTGACTGAGCCTTTGCAATTGCAGCCTCACGAGCACGCATCGCTGCTGCCCATGCCTTGAGATCAATCGAGTATTGAGCCATCGCGGCTTCAAAGGCCGCAGCCTTTGGACCGACAGCTGCTGCCTTCGTTGGTGCTGCTGCCTTCGTTGGTGCTGCTGCCTTCGTTGGTGCTGGGGTTGGGCTAGCTGCATGCGCACCGGATGTGGCACTGAACGCTTGCAACGCAATCATTCCAACTGCTAGTACTTTCTTCATAGCTTTCTTCCGTTTCTCTTGATTACTTGCCACTGGAACGAATTTTCCAGTGAAGTTTTGAAGTTCAGAAGTGCTTTTAGGCACTATTTCTTGGGTTGATATCCATCGACGCGGTAGCTGATAGCAACCCACTGTGCGCCGACTGCAGCCTTCGGCGCAGACTTAGCTGGTCGAATCAAAATTGCCGTTTTTAGTGTTGGGCGTGATTTCTTGATAATCGCGCAGACTGCGGTGGCTTGCTTCTTTGCCAGCACAGTCGCCTTAGCAAGTGAGAGCTTCTGGGTATAGGTGTAACCAATACATGTAACTGTTGCTGTCTTTTTCAACGTCGACAGATACTTCTTCAGATAGGCAAGGTCGTAAGTGCTCAAAGTTAATTTTGGAGTGATCGAGTACAAACTCACAGCCGGAGTGATCTTCTTGGCGGCAAGTTGCGCAGCAAGTTCGGCATCAGCAAGTGCCTTTATTTCGGCAGCTTTAATCTCCTCCGCTGCCTTAAGTTCTGCCGCTGCTTTTTCTTCTGCGGCTTTAATTTCAGCAGCTGCGGCTTTTTCTTGTGCGGCCTTGAGTTCAGCAGCTTTCAAATCTTCGGCAGCCTTGAGTTCTGCAGCCGCCTTTTCTTGAGCAGCCTTAACTGCAGCTGTTGCAGCAACTTGCGCTGCTTGTTGTTGTGCCGCGGCTATGGCAGCGCTTGCGTCATATCCACCGCCGGAACCGCCGGAACTATTATTCGAATTGTTTGAATTATTGTTATTTGAATTATTGTTATTTATTGGCGGCGCAGCAGAAGTGATTGAACTAGAACTTATGCTCGCATCACTTGTTCCAATTGCGTTGCGGGCTACTACTGTAAATGTGTAATTGGTAGATCCAGTCAAGCCAATTACGGTGCAGGATGTTGTAATACTGATACAACTCTGTCCTGCGCTGGAGGTAACTGTGTAACCTAAGATTGGAGAACCACCGGTTACGACAGGTGCATCCCAAGTCACTAACGCTGAAAGATCATCAATGGCTACTGCAGAAACGGCGGTTGGAGAATCTGGACGAGTAATAGCGACAGTCACCATCGGATCTTGGGTGAGTGAAACTTGAACGCTTCCATCCTGGGTCGCTGTTCCAAGAAAACGCGGGCTAGTTCCTACGAGTCCATAAACACGAGATCCCTTAGTGATTCCACTATTGGTAATAGTGATAACAATAGGTTTTCCATCGGCTGTATTTGGAACAGTTCCATCTGGTGCAACCCAAGCAACGACCATCGATAAGATGTAATTTGAACTAGGGTCCAGCAATGATGATGCACGTTCAGTAGATTTCTGCACATATGCGCTGATGATCGTGCCGTTGGGCAAACTATCTGCGGTGTATGAAACAGATGCAGTACTTCCTTGGCTACCTGCGGTAAATGAGCTGTTATTTCCGGCGAGAACCGTCACTTCTGCGATCTTTACCGCTTCTCCTAGCCCCTCAAGAGACGCCTGAGTCCAATGGGCGTAGATTCTGACAGATCCCGTTGGAATGAAATTGGCGCCTGCTGCACCTATCAAATATCCACCGGTTGCTGCTGAGTACCAACCGTTAAAGACATAGTTACTGCGCGATGCCGAAGGCAATCGCACTGGTGTGGTTGACCCATAAGTAAATTTTGCCGTTGCGCTATCAGAGGTTCCACCATTACCGTCAAAGGTAACGGTGAATTCTTCTAACGCCCACTGTGCAAACAAAGTTGAATCGCTCGTAGGTGTATAGCTGGCGCGGCCGGCAGTTAAATTTCCACTAGATGGCTGAGTCGACCAACCTTGTAAGGTGTAATTTGCTCGCGTTGCGTTCGGAAGTGTCAACGCCTGACCAATCGTAACCTTTGCAGTAGCACTTTCACTGTTTCCACTTTGAGCATCAAAGGTCAAACGATAGATAGCAATATTCCAAATTGTATAAAGTGAAATATCTGAACTTGGTGCAAATGTTGCACCAACGCTTGGTCCGCCTGGAGCAGTAGCCCATCCACCAAAGTTGTAATCAGTTAATGAGAATCCGGTTGTTGGAAGCAGATAAGCAGATGTTCCATATGTGTATAAATAGAAGCCGCCGGCACTACCAGATCCTCCATTGAGGTCATAAGTAACCTTGTATTTCTTGGCTTCCCATTGCGCGGTAAAGATAATGTTGCTGCTCTGCGTTACATATGGCGCACCAGCTGCATAAACATTTGTTCCGTCGGACCAACCGTTAAAGTTGTAACCAGTTTTACTTGGCGCAGCTCCTACAAAGAAGCTTTGTCCAATAGTCCTAGAAGGCTGCGTAGGTGCTGGCGAGCCGCCGGCGCCATCATAAGTAACGGTATATATCTTTGCAGTCCACTGCGCGTAAAAGAGATAATGCCCATCTCTAACAATGTATTCGGTGCCTGCTGTAGTGGTCTCACCACTTTGATCTACCCATCCAACAAAGTCGTAACCTGTACGAGTTGGTTCAGTGGTGGTAACGGTAATTGTATCGAGAGCAATCTTTTGTTCTTCTGCAATTGGGCTAGATACAGATCCGCCGCTGAAGCTATAGGTAACGTTATAAATACGGGTCCATGTAGCGGTGAATGTGAGGTTAGCCGCCGGCATGTAATAAGACTGACCTGGGTTATAGGTTGCTGAGTTGGCGCTCCATGCAACGAAGGCATATGAATTACCACCAGCTGTTTTGGTAAATCCAATAGCAGGTGCCAAGTTGAATTGCTGTAAGTAGTTAACAGCAGTTGGTGAATCAACTGTCCCAGTTCCGCCATCTAGGTTATAGGTCAACGTGAAGTTGGCGATGGTCCATTGCGCAAAAAGCCTTGTATCTGAAGCCACGGTAAATGAATCTGAGATTGCAGTGCCAACTGATTGCGTTGCCCAACCACCAAAGTTGTAACCGCTCTTCGCCATACTCCCAACGGTTGCAAGGCGCGCTAGTGAGGAACCAACTGTGTACGAATCCGTTGTCTTGCTTGGAGTTCCCGTAGCACCGTTTGCGTCATAGGTGATTGCATAAGTATTTGGTGTCCAAGCTACCCAGAAATCTAAATTGTTTGTCTGCACCGTGTAGGTATCACCAGAAATATAAATTTTTCCCGTGCCGTTTGCGTTATCTGTCCAGCCTGCAAATACATATCCTGTCCGAGCTAAATTGCCAGAATTTCCACGAATATTCGCCGAGTTTGAAATTGTGTAGGTATTTGCATCAGTGGGGACTGCTCCAGAAGTTGCATCTGTTGCGCGATAAGTAACTATAAATGGAGTGGGTGTCCAGCGTGCATAGAAAGATACGTTGGCATTGGCAAGCGTGTAGCTATTGCCCATTTGGTAGGTATTTCCAGTGTTGCCTGAATTTAGATTCCAACCTGCAAATGTGTAACCAGGTTTAATTAATGTGCCGCTATTTCCTAAAATAACAAGAGTGCCATTAGTTGAGTAAGTTGCAGTATCGCTAGGCGCAATACCTCCAGTGTTGCCATTGCCATAATAAGTTGCAGTTCGCCCCGCGAGAGTTGTTACTGAAAGATTTGAAATGCCCGTCACATAATTTGATCGCGTGGCTGTAACGGTTTCTATTACCGATGCGGAAAAAGTGGTCCCAGTAACGATTACTGAGCCATTTTCGATCCTTGCTGACCCAGCAGAAGTACCCACCGTCCAGGTGTAATTGGAATCAAAATTACTGATAGCTGCTGTGAATCCATTTGTCGTTACATAAGGTGTGTCAAAAGTTGGAGTCAGCGCTGCGTTGAGCGAAGTTCCGGCTGTACTAGCGGTACCAGTGTCGTAAGTACTGCGCGTTGTTGTGACTTGAATAGATACCGTTCCACCATTGTTCATTCCTAAAACAGTGATTGGCAATCGCGAACCGCTCGCCGTGCCGACTGAAACGGTTCCAGTCCCGGCAGTTACTTCAGCAGACCAAGCAGTTCTTGAATCATAATTTGTTACGTTGAAGGTAAAGCCGCCTGCGGTTGCAGTGGATGTGTCAAAGTTAGGAATCGTTGGCAATCCAAGTGGAGTTACCTGCACTGAGCTTGAGTAAGAACTAGCGCCAGCAATATTATTTGCCGCGACTCTAAAACTATAAGTAGTTCCATTGGTCAGATTGCGAATAGTTGAAGACAGTGGAGTTGTCGTGTCATAAGCAACAGTGGTCCAGGCCCCGCCAGGAGATTGATACTGAACCGTGAAAGTATCGGTAGGCGGCTCATTTAAAGTTGAACCTTTAGTCCAATCAATAGTTACTTGCTGATTAGTCTTTGAGGTACTTGAAATCGTTGGCGCATTTGGGGCAACAAAATTGCACCAAATTGTTGCTAGCGGCAAACGGTTCTTCAGATAATTACTTAAAACAGTTCCGTCTGGACCGCAGTACTGCACGCTCTTAACGTAGGTGGAATCAAATGCGTAGTTATCAATAGATGTGATCGCAGAGGTTGTCTCAGATCCAAATCTGATCGTGCGCATTCTTGGATTCTCGGTGAAAGCACCACCACTTATTGATGTGACTGTCGAAGGGAAAACGGGGATCCAACCATCGTCGATCGAGTTTTTCTTAAATGCATTTGGGCCAATTATCTGTAATCCAGATCCAAAATTAACTGTAGAGAATCTAGTGTTACTGCCGAAGTTATCAGCCAGATAAATTTTGCCAGACCCCAAAGTCAATGCGATTTTTGTTGAAAGTTGATATTCGGCACTTGCGTTACCAAAAACCGAATCTTTAAGCCAAACCGGATTGGAACCACTGGATCCAGTAATTGTTGCCGATGTCAGCGGATTATTCTGAAATGCGTATTGACCAACCGAAGTAACTGAGGCGGGAATCGTCACAGAAGTGAGTCCGAGGTTCATGAAACCGCCAAGACCGATCTCTGCAAATCCGTTAGGAAAGACTATTGAAATCAACTCTCGGTTGGTTTGAGTAGAACCAGTTCCCGTGGTGAATGCGTTGGTTGCAACACCCGTTATACCTTGAGGAATTGTCGCTGTGCCTTTGCAATCTTTGCCAGCTGCAGATGGAATAACCGTGCCGGCCACCCAGAAACTTCCTGTAGTACAAGTAACGTAATACGAAGTCGTAACAGGTGATCCAATCGCAAAGGGGCCTTGCCCTGCGATATTTACCGCAGCAACACGATATATATAACTAGTGCCATCTAGTAGGCCAGTGACTGTAATTTGTGTTGCGCTGGATGCCGTGTGAGAAAAGGCAGTCCACGTCTCGCCATTAGTTGAAGAGTATTGGACGTTGTAATCCGTAATAGCGGTTCCGCCAGTATCAGCTGGAACTTCCCAACTGACGACAGCAGATCGCGTCCCAATCGTTGCGGAAATATTGGTTGGTTGAGTGGATGCACTTGCCGAGTTAATTGACGAAGAAGTTGCGGTACCAGTTTCATATCCACTTCGTGTGGTCATAACGGTTACTGTCGAAGCTGTTCCAGAAGCCACGCCGGAGATTGTGATAAGTCCGGTTGAAGAATTTACGCTGACAGTCTTACCTAAAGAATGGGTTACCGACCAAGTTGTGAGGGTTTCATAGTTTGTGATTGGTAAAGTGAAACCATCGACTGTTGATGTTGGCGTTCCAAAAGTAGGTACTTTCGCAGCACCAGTGAGCGAACTTATCGCTGACGATGTCGCAGTTCCTGTGTCATAACCGATGCGAGTCGTTCGAATAGTCACGGTTGAAGACGTACCTGGATTTACACCAGTAACAGTAACGAGCCCTGTTGCACCGTTAACCGTGGCGGTTTTACCAAGGGAATTTGTCGCGGTCCATGAGTAATTTGAATCAAAGTTAGTAATTGGGAGAGTGAAGCCGTCAGCTGTTGCAGTAGGAGCACCAAAGGCTGGAGTCTTGGCGCTGCCTGTTAGGGACGTGTATGAACTAGAAGTTGCGGTTCCAGTCTCATAACCCGTGCGAGAAGTGGTAATCGTTACCGTAGATGTTGTTCCAGGATTTACACCAGTAACGGTTATTAGGCCGCTTCCACTGATGGAAACGTTTTTACCCAGGGAATTTGTACCAGACCACGCGGTTGCAGTTTCAAAATTTGCAATCTGTAAAGTAAATCCATCTGAGGTTGAATTAGAGGCGCCAAATGTAGGTGTCTTTGCAGCTCCGGTAACTGAACTAATTGTTGAAGATGTCGCGGTTCCAGTTTCATATCCTGAACGCGTAGTTTGGACGGTGACCGTAGATGCAGTTCCTGGACTTACTCCCGTGACCGTTATCAAACCGCTAGTGCCATTTATCGTGACCGACTTACCGAGTGAATTAGTTACAGTCCATGAAGTGGCAGTCTCATAGTTTGTAATTGGCAAGGTAAAGCCATCGGCTGTTGAAGTTGCTGAACCAAAAGTCGGTACCTTTGCGGATCCGGTCAAAGAACTAATCAAAGATGACGTCGCAGTGCCAGTTTCGTAACCGGTGCGTACTGTTCGAATTGTGACAGAAGAAGCAGTCCCAGGATTTACACCAGTGACTGTGACCAAACCACTCCCGCCAATTGAGACATTTTTCCCGAGCGAATTTGTTCCAGACCACACTGATGAGGTGTCATAGTTGGATATTTGCAAAGTAAAACCATCGGCTGTTGCAGTTGAAGCGCCAAAAGTCGGTACCCTGGCACTGCCGGTTAATGAAGCAATAGCCGAAGACGTTGCTGTTCCAGTATCGAAGCTTGTTCGAGTTGTTTGAATTGTGACGGTTGAAGAAGTTCCGGGATTTATACCCGTAACTGTGATTAATCCACTGCTACCAATAGCAACCGAACCACCCAGCGAATTTGTGCCGGACCAGTTGAATGAAGGATCCCAGTTCCCAATTTGAAGCGTAAATCCATTAGATGTTGAGGTCGCGGTATCAAATGAAGGTACACGCCCAAGACTGTTATATGTGAAACCACCAGTTCTGGTTGCGGTTCCACCCGGAGCTACCACCACTACATCGCTAGCACCAGCAACGCTGCCCGTCGGAACGGTAAATGTAATTGTGGTTGAAGATGAAACTGAGAAAGATGCTGCGTTTCCTCCAATCGTGACCGAGGATGCACCGGTGAAGTTAGTTCCCGTAATCGTGTCCGAGATGCCACCCGCCAAAGATCCCGATATCACGCTTAGCGCGGAAATTGTTGGAGCTGAAACATATGTAAATCCACCTGCCAATGTTGCAGTTCCGCCAGGAGCTGTTACAACAACATCTTTCGCACCAAGAGTTCCCGAAGATGGCGTAGAGAATGCGACAGAAGTATCTGTGATTGAACCTAGTGTTGCCGCTGCTCCACCAATCGTGATTCCAGTAGTACCTGTCAGTCCGGTACCCGAAAGCACTGATGATTGCCCGCCCGCCAACGGCCCAGATGAAACGCTTAGTGAAGTGATTGTCGGGGCTGCAAGATAGGTAAATCCGCCGGTCAAAGTTGCGCTTCCAGCTGGCGTTGTAATTACTACGTCTTTTGCGCCAATCGTTCCGGTGGGGGTTGTAAAAGCAACAGAGGTATCTGAAATAGAACCCAGTGTTGCCGCAGCTCCTCCAATTGTTATCCCAGTTGTTCCAGTAAAAGATGTACCACGTAATACAGATTGAGTAGAACCAGCCAGAGGCCCTCGAGTTACTGTGAGTGAATCAATAATCGGAGCGTCGACTGGGATATCCAAAGAAGCAACCACTTTTGATTCACCAACATAACTTTTTATAAGTGTGCCATTTCCGCTCTGGTCGAAAAGCCATTCAACTTTCGAATTCGTTAATGGTTGGAAGAGAGCCTTTACAGTGCCGCCAGAGACTGAAGTTGAAAATTGAGTTGGTGGCGTAAAGGTGGAAGTCCCATCGGTTGGATAAACCGCACCTGAAGTGACACGTATTTGTCCAAAACTTGCCTTACCTGAGTTGTTATCTCCAAAGCCACCGATCATTATGTAACGTAGTAGAGAACTATCATTTGTGACTCCGCGAGAAAGAGCAACTCGTCCGTTTATAAAAACTGTCACTCGCGAATTAAAACCAGATGGGGCCGATTTCTGCATGACTATATGCGTCCATTGCCCTCTAGGTATAACAACATTTGGACATAAACCATTTTGCTCAGAATAATCGCTTGGATTGGTATCACACCTTCCTTGAAGGCTGCCGGCCACCTGTAGGTAGTAGGAACCGTAAACTCCAGGAGAAATTGTCCGTTCATTCCATACGTCAGTTTTGGCATATTCAGTTGCACCTAGCCCAATTGAGCCATAAGGAAGCGTAGAACCTGTATTGGTAGCCGTATCTACTTTTATCCAAGCTTCTACCGTGTATGCACTGTTGTTACTTATTGCAGTCGGTAGCGTCAACGAAAGAAAGTTGTTTGTAACACCACTTTGAGAATAATTATTTCCAGTCGATTGGACAACGAGGCTTCCCTGAAGTGATTTTGGAGGCGTACAGCTAACTACTGTACCAACTGGAATATATGGACGCACTAGGTGCGCAGTCATATCAGCAAATGCAGCACCAGAGCCACAATACTGAATCCATTTCAGCGAGTCATCGCCACCCCATGTAGTATTTGCATTGTCATTCCAGGTAGTCACTTTTACCGTAGTAGCTAAAGTGGCTCCAAAAGAAAAAACCTTTAGATTAGGACTTCCTCCGAAGGCGAAGTAACCCATGGAGAAATTCGAACTTGGGGTTCCTCCATCAGCACACATTTGCACATACTCCAAAGTGCTGCCCGTTTGAAGAGATTGACTTGCAACTGAATTGAGCCCACACGGAAGAGATATAGTTTTAAGTCCATTGTTGTACAGGGCGGCAAACCCTGAAATATTCGTGAGAGTACTAGGGAAAATTATTTTTGAAATATTGGATTTGTTGGCAATTGAAAAACTACCAGATAAATCGGTTATTCCTGTAGAGCTCAAGTCAAGGGTGCCGGTACAACTTGAATCAGTTGAACTCGTGACTGCAGTTCCTGACAACGTTAAATTTATGGAACCGGTGGTGCAATTGACTACTCCAGCATGAGCTTGATCAATCAGTGCGGTAATTCCTATAGAGCCCACTGGCACAAAGAGAGTTCCAACCAAAACCGCGACAAGGGATCTCGCGATACGCACGCGAAGTCCAACGCGGCATCGCTCGAGGGCGGATTTGAACTCGGTTTTCATATATCCCTAATCTTGAAGATTGAAATAATCTTTCATACTTGATTAATAATGCCATAAAAGGAGGGGGCGTACACTCTTAACTAAATCCTCCACGTGTCGTGACCTATGCCATACCTGCTCTTCGGGTCTAAAGTTGGAAGATGGCAGCGAAGAAGCAGGCAGTGACCGGTAACCGGCAGGCTGCTTATAGCGCCCGAAATAAGGCAAGGCTTATCAAAGATGCCCAGGATGTCCTGGCGGAGATTGGCCCATCAGCCACGATCGAGCAGATTGCTGCCCACGCCGAAGTTTCTCCGACAACCATCTATAAGTATTTTGAAAATAAAGACGGACTCTTCATTCAGGCTCTGGGCGAGATGTGGCACGAATGGGTTTCATGGGCTTTTGCACAAACTTCGACGACCGATGAACTCGAAGCAGTCATCGAAGTTAATCGTAGACTTTTTAGAACGAAGCAGACACACCCTAACTTTGCTCTGGTGCTTCAGAACACTGTAAAGGAGATGCCTGATTTCTTTATCCAGGCAGATGAGCAGACCGCCAAAAGAGTTTTCAGAGAGTTGGCGTCAGCTGGACAGCTAATCGCTGAAAATTTTGAATACAGATACCAGTTATGGGAGAGCGCAGGTCTTGGTTTATTGGCGTCAGTGCACGTTACAGAAACTCTCTCGCCTGCCGAAGCTGATGTTGCGCTGGGAATTGGATTGTCTGTGTGGGGAATTAGTGAAGCCAAAGCTAAAAAGCTAATTTCTCGGCCACTTGGATTAACTTCAATCTAATAGGACTTACATAGAAGCGACGCTGTTATAAATCCCCTTTAGAAAATCAGCGGTCACTTCGCGACCTGGTGCGTTTATTACAACAACACTTAAGCCCTTTATTGGTTCTGAAAGTTCCATTACTAGTTCTTTCTGTGTGCCGATTGTCTTAGCGGCTACTCCCATAGAAGAAGCAATCGCTGCAGGATCTAGCCCGTGTGGAGTTCCAAAGACTTCTTCAAAGCCTTCGACGCCTCGTTGAGAAAGGGTAGAGAAGATTCCTCCCCCATCGTTATTAATTACAAAGATCTTAAGGTTTATTTCTTCTTTTTGGATAAGGCCGGTTAGGTCGTGAAGGAAGCCCAAATCCCCCAACACTGCAATGGTTTCTTTGCGTTTAGATGCAATACCGAGCGCAGTAGAGATATTGCCATCGATGCCCGCAAGTCCGCGGTTGGCATAGGTTTCAACGCCTTCGCGGGCTACTGCAAATCCTCCAAGGTCACGGATAGGACGAGATGAAGAGATAAAGAGCGAAGTACCAGTTGGAATACCTGCCGCGATTTCACGGGCAATAAGTTGTTCAGACCATGTTGAAATATCGGCGACCATCTTTTGTGCGCGAAGTGAGTACTTCTTCCACTTCTCTGCATATTCAACATCAGCTGGTTGAACTTCAACAACTGGAAGTTGAGTGAACTTTTGGTCTGCCATCCGGTCGGAATCGACAGTCGCCATACGTGGGTCAATAACAATCTCTTTAAGTGCGGTCTCGATAAATGCATTGATAGAGCGAGAAAGGGTTGTACGACCGATGACCACGACAGTATCTGGGGCCAAGTCATCTGCAATAGTCTTTGATGTAAGGAAAACACTTGCGTGTGAAATAGCGGTCACAATTTGCAAGACTGACTGGGTAGTTTGGGCTACTGCCTAGGGACTTAATCAATACCCGTCGCTAAGCCCTGGTGTGGATTCAGAATAGATAGCAATTAACCCTGGGGGGTCCTTTTGTATTTGTTTTTAGTATTGATTTGGTATGGAACGTTTGCCTATACCTGCAATTTAAGCGCACTAGATTTTGTCAGTGCCAGGTGAAACAATATGTTTTGAATACAACTACATACGGAACTTACGCTCATTCTCATGAGGTCTTGCTGGTGGCGGGTGAAGGATTTGAACCTACGAAGGCATAAGCCGGGGGATTTACAGTCCCCTCCCATTGGCCGCTCGGGCAACCCGCCATGGATTGAGAGCGCCCAAGATTACCACCGATAAGTGGCGCCAAAATCCCGCGAAGTAGGTGGAGCAGACCCTGATGTAGCGCTATTTCTTTACAAATAACGTTAAAAA
>Ga0209829_10002876_pt1 | contig 12819 bp, 10 predicted proteins | sample C_140205_EF_Meta_FD_187311 | JGI IMG/M metagenome (GOLD analysis project Ga0209829, IMG submission 187311) | Freshwater microbial communities from Lake Croche, Canada to study carbon cycling - C_140205_EF_MetaG (SPAdes) (version 2) | ecosystem: Environmental > Aquatic > Freshwater > Lake...
TATTTTCTAATTCCGTCACGCTTATCCCTACTGCTCACTGCTAACTATTACGAAATTCTTTTTGGCTCTTGCCCGCGAGCAACCATGCGCTCAAAGTAGAGCTCGCGCTTTTCATTAAAACGCGCCGCCTCAGCGCCCGTCTTGGTGAGGAAAGCTGAAAGCTCTTCGCGCGCCTTTAAGCCATCTCCACTTAAGTCGGTCCGTTCAAAGACTTTCCATGCGCGCAACACTGGGGCGATTACTTCATCTAAATGTTGTTGCATGTCGTAAATTCCAGCCAGCGCAATTTGTACGGCTTTTCGCCCGAAGCCCGGCATATTTGCACCTGGCATGCCAAAGTTAGTTACAACATCGGTTATCGCTCGCATGGAAGCATTTGGCTCCATATCAAGGGCGGCACCCAAAGTGTTGCGATAGAAAAGCATGTGCAAGTTTTCATCTAGAGCGATGCGCTGCATCATATTTTCAGCAATGGGATCATCGGAAATCTTGCCAGTGTTTCGGTGAGAGATTCTTGTTGCTAACTCTTGGAATGACACATAGGCAATTGTGTGCAACATATCGTTCTCATAAGGAGTCTGATAACCAAGTGACATGTGCGCCATGCGTAAATCTTCGAGTTCGTAAGGATCAACTCCACGCGTGGCCATTAAATAATCGCGGATGGCAATGCTGTGGCGCGCCTCTTCGGCCGTCCAGCGCTCGATCCACGTTCCCCATGCGCCATCGCGACCCATAGAGATTGCAATTTCAGTGTGATAGCTCGGCAAATTATCTTCAGTTAAGAGATTGAGAACGAGTGAATCTTGAGCAACGGCGGTAAGACGTGAATCTTTTGCCTCCCATGCATCGCCGTTGAGTGGCCCGGCAAAAGTGCGCCCCTCTGACCACGGGACATACTCATGTGGATACCAATTTTTTTGTACCCCTAAGTGGCGCTCAAGTTCAACTGCGACAACTGGTTCGAGGTCGCGGATTAATCGTGCTTGAACTGATTCTGCCTCACTTGTCATGGAGGTAGGTTACGCCAGAAGTAGGACTACTAGCCAGTTAGTTATTATTCTCGGCGCGCTTTTCTGCCGCAGCTTTACGCCATTTGGCGATTTCGCCATGATTTCCGCTCAATAAAATCTCTGGAACAGCGATATCGCGCCACGTGGAAGGCTTAGTGAAATTTGGATATTCAAGGTATCCCTCGGCATTATGTGACTCTTCATCCAAAGATTCTGGATTGCCAAGAACACCTGGCAATAATCTGGTAATCGCTTCAATCATGACAAGAGATGCGACTTCTCCCCCACCTAAAACGTAATCTCCGATTGAAACTTCATGTACTCGAATATTTTTGAATGCATACTGCTCGGACTCATAGTGTTGACGAACGCGGTCATCAATTCCTTCATATCGCCCGCACGCAAAGACGATGCGGTTAGCCTTTGAAAATTGCGCAGCCATCGGTTGATCAAAGCGTTTGCCAGCAGGGGTAAGAATAATTAAGTCAGTGTCAGGAACCATCAAGGGATCCAGGGCCAGGCCCCAAATCTCGGGCAACATAACCATTCCAGCGCCACCGCCATAAGGTGTGTCATCAACGGCGTGATGGTTATCAGTTGCAAAGGCGCGCAAGTCATGAATCTCAAAGTTGACGATTCCAGCCTCACTCGCTTTTCCAAGCAGAGATAGTTTCAAAGGCTCAAAATAATCGGGAAATATTGTAACTACTTCGATTTTCATTCGACTATCCCACTCATATCTGGAGGAATCACGACAACACGCTTTGCTTTTACATCAACGATTGGAACAAGTTGGCGAACAAAGGGAATCAAAGCCTCACGAGTCGGCGTCTTAATCGCTAGTAAGTCTTGTCCGGGTAGATTTACCACGTCCGTGACTTCTCCAAAAAGTTCACCGTTTTCAAGGTATGCAGCACAGCCAATGAGTTGTAAGACGTGGTAATCATCGCCATCTTCGCGTTGCTCGTTGATATCCACATCGGCATACAACATAGTGTTGCGAAGTTTTTCAATCTGATTGCGGTCGACATATCCAGCAAAGCCCAGCAATAAAATACCGTTATGAACACGCCCTGAAGTAATGGTTAATATGCCGTGCTCATCGGTTTGTAGCTTCTGACCAATAGCAAAGCGAGTATCTGCATCATCAGTGCGCACTTCAATCGTTGCCTCACCAAGGATTCCGTGGGCTCGACCAATGCGCCCTACGAGTAAACGCATGGCTATGTGGATCGTTACTTAGTTAGGTTCGTCGGTCTCGACTAGATCAACACGTACTGTGCGACCTGCGAGCGCGCTAACAACAGTGCGCAACGCCTTAGCGGTGCGACCATTGCGTCCAATAACTTTGCCGATATCTTCTGGATTCACGCGAACTTCAAGCGTTGTTCCACGGCGATGCGTCTTCTCAGTAACAACGACATCATTGGGATTATCAACGATCCCTTTGACTAGATGCTCGAGAGCCTCATCCATCATAATTATTCGGCAGCCGCTTCTGTTTCGACCACTGCTTCGGTTTCAACCACAACGTCTGAAGTCGCTTCTACCGCTGGAACCTGTGCCACGTCTAGATTCTCAACTGGTTCGGACATGGGTTCGGACACTGGGTTTGCCTTAGCAGCTAACTTCTCTTGTGCCTTCTTCTTCAAAGTTGTCGCACCCTCTTTAGGTTCATCCATTGCATGCTTAACCGCTGCTTCGTAAGCAACGTGCTTGCCAACGCGAGGAGCTGCAACACGCAATGTGCCTTCAGTTCCTGGAAGACCCTTGTGCTTCTGCCAATCTCCAGTCACCTTCAGAAGCGCCTCTACTGCCTCTGATGGTTGTGCGCCTACTCCGAGCCAGTACAGAGCGCGCTCTGAGTTGATCTCGATAAGTGATGGCTCTTGTCCTGGAACATAGCGACCGATCTCTTCAATTGAAAGACCGTTACGTGCTTTGCGTGAGTCTGTAACGACGACGCGGAAAAATGGTGTGCGGATCTTGCCCATGCGCATTAAACGAATTTTTGTAGCCAAGAAAGGTGTCTCCTGTTTATGTGTGTCGAATCTTTTCTCCACAGCGGGGTGCGTGGTGAGCGGATCTAACTATCGGTCTTATGGATGTTGAACGGGGATAGAGGGCCCCTTCAACAGGTTGCTTATTCTGCCACCTAGGCCACTCATACGCGAAATCGACTACTGAGCCTGCTCGATAGCCCGTTTAGCTGGATTGCCCGACTTTGACTTCTTTTTGTGGGCAATTGGAGGCTTATTGGCGGGCATCGCCGGCAAACCCATGCCAGCCATTCCAGCAGGCATTCCACCATTTCGAACCTGGCGCATCATCTTTTGAGCTGCACTAAAGCGATCGACGAGATTATTTACATCCGATACTTTTCGCCCAGATCCAAGGGCGATGCGGGCCCGGCGCGAGCCGTTTAATACTTTCGGATCACGGCGCTCAACTGGCGTCATCGATTGCACGATCGCCCTAGTTCGAATGACCTCGCCCTCATCGAAATTATCAATTTGTTTCTTCATCGCCCCCGAACCCGGCAACATTCCAAGAATTTTCGACATCGAGCCCATTTTCGACATGGCTTGAAGTTGCTCTAGGAAATCCTCGAGAGTGAAATCCTCACCACTTGCAAACTTTGCCTCCAACTTTGCCGAAGTCTCCCCATCAAAGGCCTTCTTGGCCGTCTCGGCCAGAGTTGCAACATCACCCATTCCTAAGATTCGAGAGGCCATGCGATCGGGATAGAAAATATCAAAATCACTAAGTTTCTCGCCCGTAGATGCAAACATAATCGGGCGGGCGGTAAGGGATGCGATAGAAAGGGCGGCGCCACCTCGTGCATCGCCGTCAAGTTTTGTTAAAACAACTCCATCAAAGCCAACACCATCTAAAAATGCTTGCGACGTTCGAACTGCATCTTGCCCGATCATCGCATCGACGACAAATAAAATCTCATCGGGTTTAATGGCATCGCGAATATCACTGGCCTGTTTCATCAAATCGGCATCGACGCCTAGACGTCCGGCAGTATCGACGATGACCATGTTGTACTGCTTAGCTTTAGCGAACTCAATTCCAGCCTTAGCAACTTTTACAGGATCGCCAACGCCGTTGCCAACTTCGGGGGCAAAAACTGGAACGTTAATGCTTTCACCTACAACTTGTAGTTGAGTAACGGCATTTGGCCGCTGCAAATCCGATGCAACTAATAGCGGTGTGTTTCCTTGGTCGGCGTAGAATTTAGCTAACTTTCCGGCAAGCGTTGTCTTACCCGCACCTTGTAGACCGGCCAGCATGATCACGGTCGGCGGATTTTTAGCAAAGCGCACTCGACGTGCTGAACCACCAAGGATTTCAATGAGTGAAGCGTTAACAATTTCAAAGATCGCATTGGCTTGATTAGTGCCGGGCTGCATAGTTTCCAACGCTGCACGTGACTTTTCAGCTATTTGGGCGACGAAAGGGTCAACTACATCTAAGGCGACATCGGATTCGAGCAGGGCTTGGCGAATCTCGGCACATGTTTTTTCGATATCGGCATTTGAAATCTTTCCGCGAGAGCGCAGCGATGAAAATGTGGCGCCAAAGCGCGAGGTTAAGGATTCAAACATGGTGGGGTAAGACTACTTCAGAGCAAGGCGCAGTTGCGACGTGACCTCATCGGCCCGCTCATTCGTGAGTGGGCCACCGCTTAATTCAGTCACATACAAGGTATCGATGGCCTCAGCACCTAAAGTTGTAACAATCGCCGAGCGAATATCCACTTGAGAGTGGGTGATCGCCGAACCAATCCTAAAAAGTAATCCGGGACGGTCATGGCTTCGCACTTCAATTACCGTGGCATCGGTTGCCGCGTCATTGAAAAATACGACCTCAGGTGGTGGAACGGGAATACTTGGAATCGATGCATAAGCCTTTGCGCGCGAGATAATTTTCTCTTCAATAAGGGTTGCATCTTCAAAAGCTTTCACAATCTCATTACGAAGCCCCGTTTGGGTAATCTCAGGTGCATGTGCCTCAGGCGTAACAATCCAATACATAACGGCCGACGGTCCATGCGTCTTAGTCCGCGCCGATTTAACATCCATACGTGAAGTGTTTAAAACTCCGGCTACGAGAGAGAGTAGACCGGGCTTATCGGGTGAAACAATCTCAATGGAGTATCCACTCGCGTGTTTTTCCAGCACAACGCTAAGGACACCGCTCTGCGCCATAACAAGCTGTTCAGTGGTCAAAGCCGGTTGTTCTGCAATCATCGATCCAGACATTGCGCGTCGGACGCGTCGGACTAAATCACCGACAAGGGAGGCCTTCCAATCACTCCACCCAGCACTACCCGTTGCTTCGCCATCTGCAATGCTCAGAGCATGTAAAAGTTCGAGCGTATTTAAATCGGGAATTATTTCAATAATGGATGCAATCGTTGCCGGGTCATCTAAATCTCGGCGTGTAGCAGTTGCAGATAACAAAAGATGATACTTAACTAAAATCTGTAACGTCACAACGTCGACGGGTGAAAAACCAATGCGGGCGGCAAGAGGTGCGATCAATCGCTCGCCACGATCAGAGTGGTCTTCATCGCTGCCTTTGCCGATGTCGTGAAAGAGCGCAGCAAATAAGAGTAAGTCTGGACGGTGGACTGTGCGCGTTAACTTTCCCGCTTGCACTGCAGTTTCAACCATATGTCTATCAACAGTATGGCGGTGAAGTGCGTTTCGTTGAGCCAGTGAGCGCAGCGGACGCCACTCGGGTATCCACCAGAAAATGATCTCCTCTTGATCTAAAGTTTCAAAGATTTTAACCATGGATTCGCCTGCGCCAATGAGAGCGATAAGGCTTTCGCGGGCTTCGCGTGGCCACGGCGTTTGTAACGCACCAGTTCCATTTATGAGCGACTCGGTTATGAGTGCGCAACTCTCTAGTGAAATTGGCAGCCCTAGCTGCGCTGCCGTTGCTGCAGCGCGCAAACCAATAACGCGATCATCGTGAATAGAAGTTAACGGATCAATGACAATCTCATTATTTGTAACACTTATATTCTTAGCAACGGATACGGTTCGTGGTTTCTTTAGAAGCCCCATGATGCCATCTCGACTCTTATGGTCGATTAAATGCCAGGTGTACTCAAGAAGATAATCAACCAGGCGTGCAGCTTGGGCAACTTCACTCATCATCACATCGGCATTGGCATAACCAAGAGCTGCGGCAACTTTGTCTTGCTCTTGAAATAATAAACGATCCTTATTGCGTCCAGTCACTTGATGGAGAGCTTCACGTACGTTATTGAGTGTTGACTCGGCCCAACTGATTCGCTCGAGCGGAACTGGTACGACACCAGCTGCGGCAATTGCCCGCAAAGCGGTAATGTCACGCAAGCCACCTCGCGCCTCTTTAATATCGGGCTCTAAGAGGTAGGCCAGTTCGCCTGCACGCTCATAGCGCGTCGCCATTGAGGCCTTTAACTCTGGCAAACGGATTCGTGAATGCTTCTGCCAACTACTCACACTTTCGCGTTGTACGCCAGATACTAAATCGGCGTCTCCTGCAACAAGTCGAATATCTAGTAAACCGAGTGCAACCTTAATATCACTCGCAGCTGCCTTACTCGTTTCACTTCGCGTTCGTATTGAGTAATCGACGGTATTTGTATCCCAGAGCGGATAGAGAAGTGCATTGACAAAGGCACCGAGTTTCTCCGCTGAATATTGACCTTGGTGGAGAATGAGAATATCTAAATCCGAACCTGGAGCTAACTCGCCACGGCCATATCCACCCACTGCGGCAAGGGCAACACCTTTGTTATTGTCTAAGTGTGTTTGAACCGCGGAATTAAAAAGTGAGAGAAGAGAGCGATCATTAACTCCGGACCGCTCTCTTCTCTCACGAGTACCCATGTCTATTCTTTAGATTGCATCCGATCCGCGTTCGCCGGTGCGCACACGAACTACTTGATCGACTGGAGTGGTCCAAACCTTTCCATCTCCAATTGATCCAGTTGATGCCGCCTTAATAATTACATCGACAACTGAATCAGCATCGGCGTCATCGGCCAATATTTCAAGTCGAACTTTAGGAACTAGATCGACGGTGTATTCAGCGCCTCGATAGACCTCTGTATGTCCTTTTTGTCGACCGAATCCACTGGCCTCTGAAACTGTCATGCCAGTGACGCCATGAGCTTGCAGAGCGGTTTTTACTTCCTCTAATTTAAATGGCTTTAAAATTGCGGTAATAAGTTTCATTAGAAGGAACCTCCACGTGATGAGCTCGACATTTCATAGGCACTTTCAGCATGTTCATTTAGATCGATACCTTCGACTTCCTTATCAATCTTAATTCTAAATCCAATCGTTTTTTCGATTACGTAGCCCAGGATCAAAGTTACAACAAATGAATAGAGTGCAACCATTCCAACGCCTAGGGCCTGCTTACCGAGTAGCCCAGTCCCGCCACCATAGAAGAGCCCGTCTAAACCGATGCTGTTAACGACGTGCGTTCCAAAGAGACCGATAGCAAGAGATCCCCAGATTCCGCCCACGAGGTGAACGCCCACCACATCGAGTGAATCATCAAAGCCCAATTTATATTTCAGGCCAACTGCAAGTGCGCAGAGAACGCCGGCAAGCAGACCGATTACTACAGCTGCCCATGGAGCAACGAATGCACATGCGGGCGTGATTGCGACAAGACCCGAAACCGCACCCGACGCGGCGCCAAGCGATGTTGCATGTCCATTGCGAATCTTTTCAACCAATAGCCAACCGATAAGTGCGCCTGCCGTTGCTACTTGAGTATTCATAAATGCAAGACCCGCAGTTCCATTTGCAGCTAACGCTGAGCCTGCATTGAAACCAAACCAACCAAACCATAGGAGTCCGGAGCCAAGTAGAACTAATGGCAGTGAGTGGGGACGCATCGACTCTTTTCGCCAACCAACACGCTTTCCAAGAATGATTGCAAGGGCAAGTCCTGCCGCTCCTGCATTGATATGGACTGCGGTTCCACCTGCGAAATCCTCTAAACCCTTGCCGGCAAGAAAGCCCGTACCTGTGGTTTTATCTCCAACTTTATTTCCGAAAGCAAAGACCCAGTGTGCAACTGGGAAATAAACGATAGTGGTCCAGATTGCTACAAAAATTGCCCACGAAACAAACTTAGTTCGATCGGCAATTGCACCAGATATTAGGGCTGGTGTAATAATCGCAAACATTAATTGAAATGCTGCAAAGACTAGAACTGGAATCGGGTAGATGCCCCCGTTATTAGTGAAGTCATTTACCATTCCGCCAAGGCCAGAGAAAGAGATATTTCCATACCACGGTGAGTTAGCTTTATAACCAAACGCTAATTCAAAGCCGTAAATCACCCAGATAATACTTACGATGCCGATTGTTATAAAAGACATCATCATCATGTTTAATACGCTTTTAGTTCGAACCATTCCACCGTAGAAAAATGCCAACCCAGGTGTCATGAGCAGAACAAGGGCCGTACTTGCCAACATCCAGGCTGTATCGCCGGAATTTAGAACTGTTTGAGTCATAAGAGAATCTGCTTTCGGGTAATAACTACTCAATTCTCGCCTTTGAGATGATGAAGATTGCACCATTCGGGTTACAGGCGATGCTCACATAAGTTTCGGCCGTATTGCGCAATGGAGTTTTGTGTTACATACAGGTTACGAAAGCAGCCCCTTGATGTACTCATCTGCGTTAAATGGGGAGAAATCGCTCTCGGACTCCCCCGTACCTACCCATTTGATCGGAATATCTAGCTCGCTCTCAATGGCAAGGGCTATTCCCCCTTTGGCACTTCCATCTAACTTAGTCAGAATAATTCCAGTCACTTGAACACTTTGGGAAAATATCTTGGCCTGAACCATTCCATTTTGCCCGGTGGTCGCATCAATAGTTAAGAGCACCTCGTCTACCGGTGAAACTTTCTCGACGACGCGTTTTACTTTCTCAAGCTCATTCATTAAATCGCTCTTATTGTGTAAGCGTCCGGCAGTATCGATGATTAAATAATCGGCTGACATTTCTGCGGCCCGCTTGGCGCCATCAAATGCAACTGAGGCAGGATCGCCATTAGCTTTACCTGAAATTACCTCTACCCCTATGCGCGAACCCCACGTTTGCAACTGTTCAACTGCCGCAGCACGAAAAGTATCTCCCGCAGCGACAACGACTAAAGCTCCAGATTTCTTAATCCGCCCGGCCAACTTTGCAACTGACGTTGTCTTACCAGTGCCATTAACGCCCACCACCATAACAACTGTTATGCCATCAGCTTTAGTAATTGGCGCACGTGACTTTTCACTTAAATGCGAAGTTAAGGTTTGAATCAAGGCCGTCTCAGCATTATCGCTCTTAACTTTGCGCGCGGCTTCCAACAATTCTCGCGTAAGGCTTGGACCGATATCGGATGCCAGAAGTTCGCTCTCTAACTCTTGCCAATCGGCAGAAGTAAAGGAGTTCTCTCCCTTTATTTTGGCAATGAATTTACTGAAGAGGCCCATCGGAGCTTCTTTTAACTTGCGTCAGATTCACGCAGACGCTGCGAGATTACTTCGGTTACGCCATCACCGCGCATCGTGACACCATAAAGGGCATCGGCAATCTCCATCGTACGTTTTTGGTGCGTAATAATAATTAACTGTGAGCTAGCACGTAGCTCTTCAAGAACACCAAGTAGTCGACCGAGGTTTACATCATCCAGGGCCGCTTCAACTTCATCTAGAACATAGAAGGGACTTGGACGAGCTTTGAAGATTGCAACTAACATCGCAACTGCCGTTAAGGATTTTTCTCCACCGGAGAGTAAAGAGAGGCGCTTGATGCGCTTTCCTGGTGGGCGGGCCTCAACATCGACACCACTTATCAGCGGATTATCCGGATCGACCAAAATTAAACGGCCATCTCCACCTGGGAATAAGCGTGCAAAAATCTCTTCAAAGTGGCGCGCAGTATCTTCAAATGCCTCCATGAATATTGTCTGCACTCGGTCATCGACTTCCTTGATGATATCGAGAAGATCTTTCTTAGTGTTCTTTAGATCCTCTAACTGATCGGCTAAGAACTTCAATCGCTCTTCAAGGGATGAGAACTCCTCAAGGGCAAGTGGATTGATTTTTCCTAACAAGTTAAGTGATCGTTCGGCGGATGCAAGGCGCTTTTCTTGTTGATCACGGCGATAAGGGATTAACTCTGTTGTGACAATCTCGCCGGCTTCATTTTCAAAGAAAGTTGGAACGTCGTTCTCTGGTCCATACTCAGCCACCAGTGTCTGCGTATCGATTGCAAACTCTTCGGCGGTTTTATTCTCAAGGGATTCGATGCGCATGCGCTGTTCAGCGCGGGCAATCTCATCGCGGTGCACACTTGACGTAAGGGATTCAAGTTCAGAGGCGAGCTCACGACCGCGGGTACGAACGCTAAGCGTTTCACCTTCACGGCGAACACGAGACTCCTCTAACCGAGCACGTTCAATTGCCGCCTTAGAAATTGAACGTTCCATGTGAATGAGAACCTCGTATGCAGCCTCTGCAATTGCTGCTGAAATTAGCGCTGCACGTGCACGTGCCCCGCGGCGGATAACTGCCCGCTCAGATGCCTCGCGCTCATTTCGCGCCGAGTCTTCTAGCGCTAATGCACGAGCGGCAACTGATGTAACGCGCTCTTCAATAGTTCGTACTGCCAAGCGCGCTTCAACCTCGGTAGTTCGCGCAATTGAGACTGCATTTCGCAAATTTTCAGTAAATGTGTGATCGGGTTCGGCAACGATTCCCTGTTGGTGAAGTTGGTTTTGAGCAATGACTAATTCGCCTTCATCGCGTGACTTAGCAACGCCAGCTTCATTAATGTTTGCATTTAAACGCTCAACTTCAGCCATAGCCGACTTCATATTCTGACCACTAACGGCTAACTGTTCAGTCAATGCACCAATACGCGCATCAGACTCGTTGAGTTTAGCTAAAGCCAGATCGTAATCACCTTGTCGGTGAGCAACCTCGCCGGTTTGCGTTGAGATTTCAAACTTTAATCGATCGCATGTGTGGGTTATGTCAGAGAGTTTTGTCTCTAAACCAGCGATAAGGGCGTTAATTTCAATGAGGGAAGAAGATGACTTAGAGCCTCCCCGTGCGCGCCCACGAGTTACTACGTCGCCATCGCGAGTAACAACACTGACGCCGGGATTGGAGCGAAGAATTGCTTCGGCATCACGGGCGTTGTCGGCGACAACAATATTTGCCAATAGAGATTCAACGAGGGCGCTAATTGAATGTGAGCGCACATGTGAGGCTAGAGACGTCAAGCCTGAAGGAATCGCGGAGTGCGTCTGTGCGCTCGCTTCATAAACCAGCACATCGGCCTGACCTAAGTTTTCACTTCGCAAAGTTGTAAGTGCGGTAACTGCCGATGCCAAATCTTGAACGACTACTGCATCGGCAAGCGTTCCAAGGGCCGCTGCCGCTGCCGACTCCCAGCCGGAATCGATCTCGATCAAACTAGCGATGGAGCCCAGGATGTGGACTCCGCGCGAATCCTGCAGCAGCGCGGATGCACCATCGCGATTTTGCGAAGTCAACTTCATCGCATCGATCTTGGACTCAATGGCATTTCGTTCACGATCGGCTAAGCGCTCAGCCTCAATCAACTCTGCTAACTTAGCTTTTGCCGATTCCAGATTCGACTTAGTATTTTCAAAGACTGAGTCAAGGCCGCGTTCGCCAGTATCTGCGCTAGCAATATCTAGCTCATATGTTGAATATTCACGCTGAGCAGAATCTGCACGAGTTTGAGCGTCGTTACGTGCGCGCGTTAAGCGATCAATCTCTTCGGAGATCGCTTCAAGGCGTGCTTGCAGAGATTTAATGTGACCCTCTTGGCGGGCGGTACCTTCTCGCGCATCGGCGATTGCGCGCATCGCTGCAGCGATCTTGTCTTCGTCAATCTTTAACGCATGCTCACTTTGCGCAAGCGTTGATGTTGCAGCAGCGAGGGCTTGTTGGGATGTTGCAACACCTGCACGAAGTTCACTTTCTTCAAGGCGCAAAATCTGTGCATCCTTATCGAGTGCATCAGGGTCACGTCCGGATGAACGGGCCTCTTCGGCCTCTTCATTGAGAAAGCGTGAGCGCTCTTGTGCCAACGATTGAGTTCCACGGAATTTTTCACGGAGAGAATTTAATTGGTAGTACGTCTCTTGCGCTTGAACGAGTAATGGTCCTTCGAAAGCAGCTTCAGCATCGAGTGCCTCTTCGCGAGTGCGAACAGAATCAACTTCAGCCTCAACTGCGCTTCGTCGCTCGCGAAGTGCGGTTTCATCGGCAACTTCTGCATCGAGAGTTTTTGAAAGTGAAATAAAATCATCGGCGAGCAAACGAAGTTTGGCATCGCGTAAGTCGGCCTGAATCGTCGCAGCTTTCTTCGCAACCTCCGCCTGTTTTCCAAGTGGGCGAAGCTGGCGCCGTAGTTCAACGGTTAAATCCTGCACACGCGCAAGATTTGTTTGCATTGAATCCAACTTGCGCAGCGCTTTTTCTTTACGTTTGCGATGCTTAAGAACACCGGCAGCCTCTTCAATAAATCCACGACGCTCTTCTGGCGTTGCCATTAAAATCGCATCGAGCTGGCCTTGACCGACGATGACGTGCATTTCGCGACCAATTCCGGAATCGCTTAAAAGTTCTTGGATATCTAGAAGCCGAGAGGCCTCGCCATTAATTTGATACTCACTATGCCCATTACGAAAAAGTATTCGGGAAATAGTGACTTCAGTGAACTCGATTGGTAGTGCGCCA
>Ga0209829_10002881_pt1 | contig 12806 bp, 16 predicted proteins | sample C_140205_EF_Meta_FD_187311 | JGI IMG/M metagenome (GOLD analysis project Ga0209829, IMG submission 187311) | Freshwater microbial communities from Lake Croche, Canada to study carbon cycling - C_140205_EF_MetaG (SPAdes) (version 2) | ecosystem: Environmental > Aquatic > Freshwater > Lake...
GCTTCGGCCTACGGCCTCAGCTCCGCAAGGCAGCGATCAAACCCCAACAACACAACCAAGTCTCTCATAGCACCTGGTACGAAAAACGGGGGCACTCCACTCTCAGGGGGCGGGATAAGCTAAAAGCTGATAAACGAGGCAAAATTGACATCATGATGCTTAAGGCGTATGATTTGATGCGTGAGAACGACACTGTCTATTTCCGACGGGCTTCTGGACCTAGCCAAAAAGGCTTCCCGTGAGCGACGGATCACTTTGGGTGAGATGGTCGAGGAAGCCTTGAGATTGACTCTCGCTGTGCGCACCAAATCTTGCGAACAGCCTGAACGTCCCCAACTCATAACCTTTGACGGCACGGGGCTCATGCCGGGGGTGGATCTTGATTCGTCGGCTTCTCTTCTGGAGTCTATGGAAGCCCGTTCATGAGGCTTCTTGATGTCAATATCCTAGTCCATGCTCATCGGTGCGATACGGAGCGTCATCATGAGATTAAGGAGTGGCTTGAGGATGCCCTTGAGAGGCCTGAAGGAGTTGCGGTATCGGAACTTGTGCTCAGTGGCTGCCTGCGGGTGGTCACTCATCCGAAGGTCTTTAAGCAGTCGACCCCACTGCCGATTGCGCTTAAGTTTATCGAATCCTTCAGGGATCTGCCAGGAGTGCACATCATGGCTCCCGGGGACAGGCACTGGCACCTTTTTGTCTCGCTGTGCAGGAATGCCGAGGCCAAGGGAAACCTGATCCCCGATGCCTATCACGCCGCCCTGGCAATGGAGAGCGGATGCGAGTGGGTTACCCTCGACCGAGGTTTTTCCAGGTTCCCTGGATTAAATTGGATGCATCCTCTTGATTAAGGAAAAGGTGAGAGGAAAGTCGATATGTCGAGGGCAAGAAGGTGAAAGAAGCCAGCCCAAGGGATCGGGGGATGCCTGGTCGGGGAAGACCGATAGATAAAAGGCTATGAGACTGTTGGGTGGGGAAGAATCGGATAGTCATTGACGTCTAAGATAGGGATGCACTGATTGCCTCGACGGCACTTGTGCATGGAATGACGATCGGGACAAGAAATGTGGGTGATTTTGAACCCTCAGGTGCACCCCTAATCAACCCATGGCTTCCTCGATAGGAAGGGGAAGGATGCAGAGAAATACTCACCACGTAGCCCTACGTTCCGAGTGAGGCTGTTAGGCTGTTAGGGGGAGGGGAAAATTTCACCACCATGCCCTTGGTCCCGAGAGTGGTGAAGGGAGGGAGAGGTTCTGGATAAAAACTTCTTGCGCATGTGTAGCCCGCGGATATACTATCTAACTATGACGACAACACTGCAAGCGTGGGGAAACAGTCAGGGAGTAAGGATCCCCAAGGCATTGCTCAATGCCCTGCACCTTAAAAAGGGGATGCGTCTCGAGTTGGATCTATCCCCATCAAAGGATGCAATCATCGTGAAGCCGTCACAGGAGTCATCGCCTCTTCGCGGGAGACATAGGCTTGAGGATTTGGTGGCCAAGATGCCTAGCAATTATCAATCACAGGAGTTTTTCAGTGAGGCGACGGGGCGTGAGGTCTGGTAAATGGCCGCGTACATTCCCAAACAGGGTGATCTGGTAACGCTGGATTTTGATCCTCAGTCTGGCCATGAGCAGAGAGGTAGGAGACCTGCGTTGGTGATCAGCAAGGTGGCCTTCAATAAAAGCACGGGAATGGCCATCTGTTGTCCGATCACGAAGACGGATAGAAACGTCCCTCTTCATGTCAGGGTAACGGACAGGTGCTCGTTGACTGGATTCGTAATGTGCGATCAGGCAAAGTCGCTGGATTTTCAAGCGCGCCGGATGAAGTTCATTGAGGGGGCCCCTCAGGATCTTCTTGATGATGTCCTTGCTATTCTAGATGCAGTACTGTTTTAAGGCTTTCGATGGTCACGTAGGCCGATTCTGAGGTCTGCGTCCGAATCATCCTTTTAACTTTTAACTTTTAACTTTTTCCCAAAGTGCCCCGCATCGCCATCCTCTTCGATAACTTCGGGCCGTATCATCTGGCTCGCCTGAGAGCTGCGTCCACTGCGTGTGATGTGCTGGCCGTGGAGTTCGGAAGTTCCAGCGCTGAGTATGACTGGAAGGCATCAGAAGCTGCCAGGCTAGAAAACAGACTTCTCCCTACATAAAGCCCTCGACGATCGCCCTCAATCACTCGAACTTCATTTCCATGAGAATCCTGATCCTTATCCAATGCACCAACCTCGGTGGGATGGAGCAGGCAACGCTGCTTTTAGCCAAAGAACTGAAGAAGGAGGGACACGAAATTGAATTTCTCTCACTGACTCCTGTTGGTGATTTGGGTGATCTCCTCAGGGAGGAAAATATTTCGGTTTCTGGGATGCAATATCGAGGGATGCTTGGATGGAGGAGCTTTTTTCCGTTGCGTCGTAAGCTTGAGTCAATTTCCGCCGATGCATTCATCATGGTTGGTCACAATCTCATGGGCATGCTTGCACTAGGTCGACGATGGAAAGGGCACCGCATTTTAGCACTGCACTTCCATCATCAGGGTGTGATGCCAACGTCGATGTGGAAACTTTTGTATGCCGTGGCATCTGTTAAATTCAAACGGTTGGTCTTCCCATGTGCTTTCATAAGAGATGAGGCGCTTGAGATTGCACCTTGGATCGCCGAAAAGGCCCGCATCTTACCCAATCCAGTTACTGTCATGCAGCTTCCTGAATTGGAGGATCGTCAGGCGGCACGTGCACGCCTTGAGTTTGCAGATGATGACATGCTCATTGGTAATGCTGGTTGGTTGATTCCTCGGAAGAGGTGGGATGTCTTCCTCGATGTTGCTGCAATCGTGTGCGGGAAAATTCCCAACGCCCGATTCGTGATTGCTGGAGATGGCGAGCTAAGGGCAACTCTTCAACAAAAGACCCGTGACCTTGGGATTGAGGGAAAGGTTTCATGGATAGGCTGGCAAAAGAGAATTTCTGATTTCTTCCAATCGCTTGATGTCATGCTCTTTAACTCTGACTGGGATGCCATGGGACGCACGCCACTAGAAGCAATGTCGTATGGTATTCCTGTTGTGGCCTCGGTAGAGCATGGAGGCTTGAGGGAGGTGATTGATTCGCCACAATGTGGATTTCTTTTTGACTCCCACGATGTGGAAGCCATGGCCGCTAAAATCGTGCAGTTAGGTAGTGATAAAAAGTATGCAGCTGAAATCGGTGCGGCCGGGAAAAAGCGCATCGAGGAACTCAGTAGTCCGAGCGCCTACGCAGGAGGGATGATGGATGCCCTTGGTGCAATTTGAAGAGTGAAAGAATAGCCCCCAAACCAATGCCTCGTATCGCCGCTATCATCGTTAATTTGGTTCCCTACCATCATGCCCGGTGGGAGGCATTCGCTGTATCATCAGGCTCCGAGACGCATCTAGTAGAACTAACCGATCGGGATGACTTCAAGGTGCTAGAGTTCTCCAAGGAGTCTCATTTCCTGAGGCATACGCTCTTCCCATCGGGTAAGAAAGAGACGCCCTCCACTCTGAACCAGACAATGTCTGAAAGGCTGGATGCTCTGGCCCCGGATGTGATCTGCGTGAGCGGTTGGGGACTGAAGGTCAGTCTCGCAGCGATGCTGTGGGCCGTCCGTCGAGGAGCGCCCATCGTGATGCTCTCGGAGAGCAATGAGTTCGATGAAGTCCGCTCGACGATCAAGGAGTTCATCAAGCGTAGACTGGTGAGTCTCTGCTCTGCGGGCCTCGCCGGTGGTTCCCCTCAGGCCGACTATTTGGTGAAGCTGGGAGTGCCTCGGGAGCGGGTATTCAAGGGGTATGATGTGGTAGATAATGGATTTTTCAAAACCGAAGGCGAAAGGCTAAAGGCGGAAGGCGGAAGTGAAGACTTACTGAATCAGAAGAAGACGTTTTTCTTGGCGTGTGCTCGGTTTGGAAAGAAGAAGAACCTACCAGGTCTGATCCGAGCGTATGCCCGGTATCGCCAATTGGCTAAGCCCTCGACTCTCGACCCTCGGCCCTCGACTGCTGAAGCTGCAGCTACTTCAGCCTTCAGCCTTCAACCTTTAGCCTTCGATTTAGTCATCGCCGGCGAGGGAGAACAACGGGTTGAGATCGAGCAGACAATCCGGGAGTATGGAGTTGCGGATCATGTCCATCTTATCGGGCCGAAGGGATACAATGAGCTTCCCGGGTACTACGCCGCTGCAGGAGCCTTCATCCACGCGAGTACGACGGAGCAGTGGGGTCTCGTCGTGAATGAGGCGATGGCCTCGGGACTGCCGGTGCTGGTGAGCAATCGCTGCGGATGCGCTGCCGATCTGGTGCAGGATGGGGTGAATGGATGGACCTTCGACCCGACCGATGAGGAGCAGATCGCTGAACTGATGATGAGGATCTCAAGTGATGAAGATGGAAGATTGAAGATGGGAGCGAGGAGCCGTGAGATTATCACGAAGTGGGGGCCGGATCGCTTCGCCTCCGGGCTCAAGTCTGCAGTTGATGCAGCGCTGAAAGCCCCAATGAGGAGGGCCGGCATCCTCAATCGTCTGATCCTCTTGGCAATGACGAGGAGGTAAGAAGGAAAAACCTGAAAGCTGAAAGCTGAAAGTTGAAATGGGAAGGGTTAGCAGGTGGGAACGAGGTGTCGAGGTGTCGAGGGCGTAGCACTGAAAGGGCGCCACAGCTTGCCAGGCGGAAAAACCTGAAAAGCTGTAGATTACTGAATTTAACTTGCTGGGAGAGTTATCCTGTGGGAAATTCCCACCATGAAGTCCATGACTAAACTGGATACTCGATTGAGGGGGATCTTCCCATCCAACTTCTGCCCGGGTGATGTTCTGGAGAGGGAGATAGCCGGACCCGGCGTTGTCCTCTTCCGCTTGATCAAATCCGCTGAAGCCCCCCTGGTCAAAGCACGTAAATGGCGAGGCAAGGTCATGGGGGCCAAATACCGTATTGATCCTGGAATCATTGCCAGTGCCATCCGTGCTGATCGGGATGCCCGATGAGTACTTACTGGGATTCCTCAGCTCTGGTTGCAGCGCTGCATGATGAGAAGTTGCGTGAGAGACTGAGCTCAAAAAACAACCTGACCCGTGCCCATTCATTCGCGGAGGTTTTTTCAACCCTGACGGGAGGTCGCCTTGGTATCCGTTACAAGCCCGAAGAGGCGGCGAGCATGATTGATTCTCTGCGTGAGGATCTGGATGTCGTGGAAGTCAGCGCTGAACAAACAATGGAAGCGCTTTATTCTGCTCACAAGAAAGGCGTACGGGGAGGGAGGGTTCATGATTATCTTCACGCCGTGGCGGCATCCACAGCAGGCGCCAAGACGCTCATCACGCTCAATGCTAAGGATTTCAAGGGGCTGGTCGAAGGTCTCAAAATCGTAACTCCCTAATCAGTGAAAGTAATCACTCTTCTCGAATCCGTCTCCCGTGCCGATGGGGGGATCTTTGAGGCGGAGTGTGCCCTTCAGCGGGAGCTGTCTTTAAGTCAGGGGGTGAAGATTGATGTGGTTGGGTTGGAGGATCCGTTCACTGGACAGGATGCCGTCCGATGGCTGCCACTGAAACCGAAGGCGCTAAGCCCAAAGGGGCCGGGAGCGTTGGGATACTCTCCCGACTTGCTTGCGGAACTCAATCCCAAGGCTGATCTGCTCTATGCAGCCACGCTCTGGAAGTATCCCTCCTGGGCTGCCCTGAAATGGGCCGAGCGTACAGGTAAGCCGATGATGGTGGCTCCTCATGGGTCGATCGATCCATGGGCGCTTGCCAATGCCGCCTGGAAGAAGAGGATCGCGGCCGTTCTCTTTAAGAACCGACAATTACACAAAGCTACTTGTCTCAGGGCACTCTGCCAGTCCGAAGCTGATGCCTTCCGCGCCTATGGGCTGCGCAACCCGATCGCGATCATTCCGAATGGAGTGGAGCTTCCGGATTTTACTGAGTCGAGTGACGAGGGTCGAGGGTCGAGGGCTATCGAGGCAGGTTCAGAGTCCAGAGTGGAGGGTCGAGAGTCAACTCCCCGCACTCTGCTTTTTTTGGGACGGATTCATCCCAAAAAAGGACTCTCAAGCGCATTGCGCGCCTTCAAAAAAGCACTCGACGATCGACCCTCGACGCTCGACTCTCCGTGGCAATTCGTCATCGCGGGGTGGGATCAGGGCGGGCATGAGGCTGAGCTGATGAAGCTCTGCGAGGAGTTGGGGCTAAAAAGTGAAAAGTTCCGTAACGGATGCGAAGCAACGGCCGGGTCAGCCAAAGTCGAAAGTGAAAAGGTGAGGAAGTTCGACTCTGAAGTGGTTTTCTGGGGAGCTGCATTTGGGCGCGAAAAGGATGCCCTGCTGCGGGGTGCAGATGCCTTCATCCTGCCCTCGTTCAGCGAGGGGCTTCCGATGTCGGTACTCGAGGCGTGGGCCTACAGGCTGCCTGTGGTCATGACTCCCGAGTGCAATCTGCCCGAGGGGTTCGCTGCTGAGGCCGGCATCAGGATCGAAACAGATGTTCCCAGCATCGCCCGGGGGCTGGACACGCTCTTCTCGATGAGTGATGCCGATCTGTGCTCAATGGGTACACGCGGGTATGAGCTCGTGAAGCAGAGATTCACCTGGAGGACTGTGGCTGCGCAGATGCGCTCGGTCTATGTCTGGATGCTCGGAGGTGGTTCGCCGCCGGAATGTGTGAGGATGGACTAGGGGGGAGGGGAAAAAGATGAACCAAGCATGTGGGAACATGCGCGGTAGATCACGCGATAGCGTGACACGGGCGGCGCCGCTTGCCGGGCGTCAGGTGCCGTCAAACCTAAACCAAGCTTTTGCCACAAGAAGCACAGGGTGACTGATTCTAGGTGATTAGGCTGAAGGCTGAAGGCTGAAGGCTCGGCGGAGGAACGCCTCCAGAATGTGCGAGGAAGGAAAAGCAAGTGCCGTGAAACCTAAGGAACCGCTGATTTAATCGCACAGCGGCCATCATGGGATTAAATCAGCGGTTCCCTAAACCAGAGGAGGAACGAAGCCCGTAGGCAATTGTGCGGAATCAAGGCTAGGAATAATCTGATGCTTTGACATCAAAGAACAACATGTCATGATGAATTTATGAGGACAACACTCACGATTGATGATGATTTGGCTGCTATTCTACAGAAGAAAGCTGGTCAGCGTGGGGTCGCTTTCAAGCAGTTGGTGAACAGTCTCCTACGCGCTGGTTTGGGGGCCAGTGAGGGGGCTCTCCCCAGTCGAAAGGTCGTGAAGGTTGTAGGAAGACCACTCGGGCTGAAGCCTGGGTATGATTCGGACAAACTCAATCAGCTCGTAGATGAGCTGGAGGCCGAGGACTATCTCTCATCGCGCCATCGATCATGATTCTACCGGATGTGAATCTGCTGTTCTATGCGTATGATTCGTCATCGCGTCATCATGAGGAGGCCCGCAAATGGTGGGAGGATCGGCTGAATGGCTCCCAGATGGTTGGTCTCTCTTGGGTCGCCGTGTTAGGCTTCATCCGGTTAATGACAAACCCAAGAATCTTCCAGTATCCCTACCCTCACGGGGAAATTCTGGCGATCGTGGAATCTTGGCTGGAGATGCCACAAGTGAAATTCATCCATCCCGCGGAGGGTCACCTCTCGCTTTTTTCCTCGATGATCAAGGAGGTGGGGACAGCAGGAAATCTGACGACGGATGCGCATCTCGCGACCCTTGCGATCGAGCGGGGAATGATTTTGCATACGACAGACGCGGATTTCACACGCTTCCCGGGCCTTAAGTGGAGGAACCCGATTGGGAAAAGTGAAAGGTAAAAGGGGTTTAGACTGAAGGCTGGATGCTCGGCGGAGGAATGCCTCCAGAATATTTCATGAAGGAATAGCGGGGTAAAAAAAGCTGAACCAAGCATGCGGGAACATGCGCGGTAGATCACGCGGTAGCGTGACCCATAGGGCGGCACGGCTTGCCGGGAGTGAAGTGCCGTCAAACGGGGGTCGAGGGTCGGGAACTGGGATGAGGTGCGCCAAAATGCTCTCGACTCTCGTCTTTCGTCTCCCGACGCTGGATGAATCTATGAGACTCGATAAATTTCATAACTCGGAGTTCAGTCGCGGTGCCTCGAAGCTCAATGAGGTGCTCTGGTGGATTGTGCGGTCTCTGCTCTTTGCCCCGTGGTTCCCGATTCCGTCAGCCATTAAGGTTGCTGCGCTTCGCATCTTTGGAGCCAAGGTGGGTCGAGGTGTGGTGATCCGTTCCCGAGTGAACATCACTTTCCCTTGGCGTCTCTCGATCGGCGATCATGTCTGGATCGGAGATGAGGTGCTGATCTTGAGTCTCGCGCCCGTCACGATCGACTCTCATGTCTGTATCTCTCAACGGGCTTTCCTCTGTACGGGATCACACAAGTTCCGCAGCGAACACTTCAATCTCGTCACTAAGCCGATCGTGATCGGGGAGGGGTGCTGGATTACTGCCAATGTCTTTGTTGGGCCCGGCGTCACGCTCGGCTCCAACACGATGTGTGCCCCTGGCGCCGTGGTGCTGAGGAGTTGTGGCCCGGATCAGGTGCTCATGGGTAATCCTGCAGCAGCGAAGGCTTAGAAGAAGCATTCGATGCTCGCTATTTATTGGCCCGGCCGTTGCTCCCCAGCCGTTACGGCGACGATCGATTGACGGCACTTGCCGCCCGGCAAGCGGTGCCGCCCCTCACGGGGCTACCAAGGTAGTCTACCGCGCTCTTTCCCATGGAGCTTGGTTCATGGAGATCTTCATCATTTAGCTTTTAACCTTCAATATTTTCTCTTTTCTAAGGACGTGAAGCGTCTCCTCCCAATATTGGCACTGGCTGTTGTGGCCGGTGCTTTCTTTTTTGTACAGGGGCCTTCATTCACCCGGTTCTGGAAGTACTGGCTGGTCGTTTCGGTCCCTATGGAAAAAGCCGATGCTCTGATTGTCTTGGGCGGGGAGCCGCTGGCTCGTCCCTTGGAGGCTGCGCGACTCTATAAAAAGGGTGCTGCACCAGTGGTCTTTGTCACCGGGGTGGGGGATGCGGCAAGGAATCGTCAGGTCCTGACAGGCGCCGGGGTCCCCGCCTCGAAGATCGTCACGGAGTCGGAGGCTACCACCACCTATGCCAATGCAAAGCTGCTAAAGCCAATGCTTGAGTCTGAGCATGTGCGCACGGCACTGATCGTGACTTCTCCGTTCCATACACGGAGGGCGCTCGCAACCTTCCAAAAGGTAATGCCTAATATTCAGTTCGGTATCACGGAGGCCTCGATCGGCTGGTGGGGAAGGCCGGAGGGAAGGGGTGATGTGAATCGCTTTGCAGCGATCGAGTTCCTGAAGACGATCGAATACTGGCTGCTGTATGGAGTTGCTCCCATGCTGAGACCTGAAACGGGAAACCTGAAACCTGAGGCCTGAAATGACTTCGTCTGAGAAAAAGAGTGAGTTGCGAATTCGCACTAAGGAATTTGCTTCTCAGATAATTCGTTTTTTCATCTCGTTGGATAAACGCCGGGAGGAACTCAGGATCATAGGAAAGCAACTGCCCCGTTCAGTCACATCAGTAGCTGCGAATTATAGGGAGGCGAGTCGCGCAAGGAGTGCAGAAGAGGTTATTGCAAAAATAGAAATCTGTTCTCAAGAGGCGGATAAGACCCAACTCTGGCTAGAACTACTACGTGATGACTGCGGAATCTCCCCGATTCTTACCAATCCGATATGGGAAGAAGCTGATGAGCTGATAAGAATGTTTGTTACTATGTCGAAAAACACACAACAGCGGTAGAGACGTCTTTTCAGGTTTCAAGTTTCAGATTTCATCCTTCTCTCCCATGCCTTCCATTCTCTTCATCAACCGGGTTTATCCACCTGATAGCGGGGCGACGGGGCGTGTGCTGGAGTATATCGCACAGGGCTTCGTTGCCGCAGGTTGGGAGGTCTCGGTTCTGACCACGGCGGGCGATCATTCGCTCGCCGGGGAGGAGATCCTTGATGGGGTGAAGGTCATCCGCGTTGCGTCAGGCTTCTCCAAACGGAGTCTGATTGCCAGGGCGCTTGGTTATGCCTTGATGATCCCCACTCTCTTTGTGCGTGCGCTTTTACTGCCGCGCTCCGATGTGGTAGTGACGAAGACGGATCCGCCGATGTTGCTTGCGATCGGCCCGCTGCTCAAGTTCCTCAGAGGTTCGCGTCTGATCCACTGGGCACAAGATCTCTATCCCGAGGTAGCGGAGGAGCTGGGTGTCTTCCCAAAGGGTGGGTTTGTTGCGGGGGTACTACGCTGGATCTCGACATTATCCATGCAGGCTCATGATGCTGTGGTGCCGGTAGGTCGCTGCATGGGGGAGCTGGTGGCGCGACGGGGGGTGGACCCACGAATGATCAAGGTGATTCTCAATACAGGGGTGGAGCAGGAGATCACAGCTGTGCCGCGAGCAGGAAACTCTTTCCGGGAGATCCATGGTATGAATGAGTCGTTCGTGGTGGAATACTCGGGGAATCTGGGGCGGGCTCATGAGTTCACAACGGTGCTGGAGGCGGCTCGACTGCTTCAGAATAGCGGGGAGTCGGATATCCTTTTTCTCTTTGTCGGGGGTGGGCCGGGTGAGGAGGCGCTCCGACGAGATGCGGAGGCAGCAAATCTTAAGAATGTGCGCTTTCTGCCATCACAACCGATAGACCTTCTCTCCCAAAGTCTGGGAGCGGGTGATCTCCATCTGGTGACGATGAAGGAGGGAATGTCGGGGCTGGTGGTGCCGAGCAAGTTCTACGGGGTGATGGCGGCCGGCCGGCCCTGTCTCTTTGTCGGTCCAGCGAAGTCGGAGGTCGCCGAGTTCGTCACGGAGCACTCCTCGGGGTGTGTTCTCAAGCCAGGTGATGCCGAAGCGCTCACTTCTGCTATCCTCTCTTACCGTCATGATCCCAAAAACTGTATTCTGACTGGAGAGAGGGCGGTGGCCTCTGTGAAGGAGGAGGACTCCAGGAGTCTCTTTGTCCGTCTGGCTAGATCTGTGATGTCTCGTCTGTGAGTTTGCCCCTAGGGAATGGTGAGATGAGGGGCGGGCCTGTTGGAAATTGATGGGGTGGAAATCCACATCTCCCTTCGCCTGCCACTCATCAATGCTCTTGCTTTCATCAGTAGCTCGGCGTACATTATAAGGGACTGGCAGTCTGGACTATCTGAGTCTGGGCTGCCTCCTTCTTTTACAACACTCTCTAAATGTCGATGATTCACTCTGAATCTACGAATGCACTCTCTCTGAAGCTTCCTGTGAAAAAGCAGGTGAAGGGCAGGAAGAGGAACGTTGCCTTCATTGTGCTGGCTGTGTTGCTCGATCTTCTCCTCTGGGTGCTTCTTTACTTAGGGATCACACAACTTACGGGCTCCTATAATATCATCACGCTCGATTCGTTGCTCATTCCCTTCGGTTCTCTGGTTCTGGCGATGGCTTTGGTGGGAGCCTACCGTCACAGGATGGATTTTGCCTCTCTGCGTTACGCTAGTGAGCATATCATTGCGTGTTGCGTGGCCTATCTTTTGTCGGCCTTCCTGCTGTATGTGGTGGCCTCATTCGGGCCGCACGCGACCTCGAGTCGAGCCATTTTCACTCTGAGCTTCGTTTTCTTCGCCCCGGCTGTTCTCTACTGGCGCCGAGGATACTGGTTTTACTCCTCACGTCACCGAAGCGAGGGAAAGTTTTTGGTGATCGTCGATGGGGACCTGGGACCGATTTTTTACCGTGACTATTTGAAGAACCAGCAGCATCAGGGGGTCCAATATTTGGCTTCCGATTACTCATTGATCGGCAAGCCGGTGGCGGGTGAGGGCTCCCCGGAATTGCAGGTCTCAGCTGCCCATCTTCTCCCTCAGCTTGAAGCGGACAATATCGCAGGCTATGAGGCCATTGTGCTGGCATCGAGGTTTACCCACCTTGACAAGAGGGTTTTGAAAAGATTGGGAGAAATCCATTTTGAAGAGCTGCCTGTTTTCTTGATGGAGTCTTTTTACGAGAATTACTGGAATCGGATTTCTCTCGATCTCATCGGACCCGCCTGGCCCTTAGAAACCGACTTTGCGTTGGTTCAGCATTCAGTCTACACGATGATCAAACGTCTCGTTGATTTGATCTTTGCCAGCGTCGTTCTAATTATCGTCTCGCCAGTGATGCTGATAGTGTCCGTGCTGCTTCTTCTCCTGGAGGGCCGGCCCGTGATCTACTCGCAGCAGCGCACCGGTCAGTATCAGGAACCTTTCACGCTCTTCAAGTTCCGCTCAATGAAAGTCGGCAGCGACAAGGGGGACAAATACACAAGGGAAGGTGATACTCGCGTTTCTCCCTTGGGGGCTCTCCTTCGCAAGACGCGCCTTGATGAACTGCCTCAGCTCTGGAACGTGCTCAGAGGGGATATGAGCATGATCGGCCCCCGTGCCGAGTGGGTGAAGCTTGTCCGAGGTTACGAACAGGAGATCCCGCACTATCACTACCGTCATCTGGTGCGCCCTGGCATCACTGGCTGGGCTCAGGTAAACTATCCCTACGGGGCCTCACTGGAGGATACGCTGCAGAAGTTCTCCTATGATCTCTACTATATTCGGAACTTCTCACTCCGCCTGGATGCGGAGGTGGTTCTCAAAACACTCCACACGATGATCTTCGGAAAGGGGCAGTGAGGGTGGGGGAAGGAGAGGCTATTAGGCTGATGACTGTTAGGGGAAAAGGAATCCTGAAGTGGATAGGTCAGGCAGTTTTGTAGTCCAGCAGCGGCGTCGTGCCATCCGGAAAGATATGCCTTAATATCCCAATGATGC
>Ga0209829_10002883_pt1 | contig 12801 bp, 22 predicted proteins | sample C_140205_EF_Meta_FD_187311 | JGI IMG/M metagenome (GOLD analysis project Ga0209829, IMG submission 187311) | Freshwater microbial communities from Lake Croche, Canada to study carbon cycling - C_140205_EF_MetaG (SPAdes) (version 2) | ecosystem: Environmental > Aquatic > Freshwater > Lake...
TGCTATACGATATGAAGCAGATGTACCTGCTTGATTACATATGCTAATTGTTGATACTACTGTTGAGGTAGAAGCAGGTACCGTATAAAGGGTGGTTGCTGTTGTAGCTGATGGATTGGATTGTCCCAATACCTTATAGGTCGTTGCCATTTTTCTCCTTAGATTTGATTATTTAGAAAGCAGTGCTGCAACTTCAGTAGCAGATAAACCTAGTGCTGCCAATTTAGCCTCAGCAGATGCAAGGGCAGCGGCTTTATCAGTAATTACTTTTGCTTCAGCAATTGCTATAGCATCTAAAGCATCTTGAATTTGTCCTAGGCTTGGAGTTATAATTCCTTCTGTTTTCCAAATGATTGTTGAAACATCATCATCTGTTATTGTAAACTCAGCATCTGGATAAAGATATTGAATTGCTCTAAAGTTACTCATACTAGAACCTCCTGAAGAATAATTGAAGAACTACTACTAGAATTTTGAATACCAAAAACAGTTGCACTTACTTTTTGCATTTGTAATTTATATGTTGTTGCAGAAGTTGTTGCTGGTGAATCTAAATAATTAAGTGATACTGGCAGATAATAATATGCACCAACTGAAGTGTGTCCTTGTTCACCAAAATAACCATTATAAATTGCAGTTGAACCTCTAACAATTCTATATTGAACTAAAACAACATCAGTTGTACTACCTAATTCTGCTTTTAAATTAAAAGTAAAATTTACTAAAACTTTACTAGTTGAAAGAGTGGGTGTTATTGCTAAAGTTATATTAGTCATATCAACCCAACTACTTGATGATGAAGTTGTATCAGTTGCAGATGTGGTTGCAACTACTTGACCAATACGAGGTGTAGTAGTTACTGAACCCCAAGATGGTATTCCACTAGCCACTACTAATGCTTGACCAGTGCTACCAATAGCAAGTCTAGCTGGTGTATTAGCAGAAGATGCGTAGATGATATCGCCAGTAGTTGTAGTTAATGTCTTTGGTATTGCCCCATCTGCTGTGGCTGTACCTGTTGTATAAAATGTTAAATCATCTGAGGTTAGAACGTGGCGAACTGTTGCACCGGCAGTATGTGATACTTGACTAGAGCCAGCTCTTCCTCTTACTACTGTAAGGGTATCGCTATTAACACCCGTTACAAATACAATCTCCTCATTAACAGTATCAGGATCTATTGCAACGGTAAACTGGTCTACGTTACCAGCAGAAAGGGTTACTCCACCCATTAAGGTAGTACCAGTACCAGTTGCTACGGTTATGCTAGTAGTACTACTGTTGATAGTAGCTTGCAGTGTTGTTTCAACACTTATGGAACTATATTTACGGGTCATTAACTGTCCTTACTTTGTGTAATGAATACGAATAGGATATCTATCTTTCAACTTCAACGCTTCCTCGTTTAGTCTCTGTTGGTATAGAGCGAAGATATAGCGAGAAGAAGAAGTACCAGCAGTTGATGGGATCTTAGTATCAGCGTTATCTGCTTCAGCAGATGATAGATTGATACGACCTGCATCTAAGAACGATAGTAATTTGTATGAAGCACCTAGAGTTACTACATCCTGACAAGATTGTGGCAAGCCAGAAACATCAGCAAAGTCATCAGTATTAGCATCTAAGGTATTAGCTGTTGTGCTATACCAAACTTGAACTGTTCTACCAGGTTGCACATTGTCATAAATATTTAAAGTTGCATTAGTATTAAAAGTTGCAGCGTTAGCCATACGATCCAAACGCCAACGATTAAGAGGTAACCATTCTTTGCTTGATCCAGTAGTTTGCCAAGATACATACAAGACATCTCGTACATCATCTGGTAAAGCATAGGTAGTTACGGATGCGTTAAAGGTAAAAGTATATGAAGAAACTGCCCAGATATTAGGATAGAGTCCATTGATAGTATCGTTGATAGCCTTCTTAATAGAAGTTCTAGGAAACGTAGGAGCTAAAGTAACTTGAGCATATTGAGCGTGTGGTGCAGGAGCAGTACCTTGATAACCTCTACCAAATCCTGGTATTACGTTAAGTACGTTATTTGCTTTATCAAAAGAATCAATCCAAATAAGTTCATCATCAATTTCAATAGTACCTTTAGCAAGGTTTGAGGCAGAGCCGATAGTGATAGCAGTACTGGTAGTCGTTAGACCAGCAGAATTAGCTACATAACTAATACGATCTTGGCGCAAGGTATAACCTTGTAGATTAGTTTTGATCTCATCTACCATATCGTTAAGAGTGCTCATTTATCTTCTCTCTGTAGTGTTTTAAGTTGTTCTGTAATCTTTCATCATCTGGACTAAAAGCCAATGCTTTCTCACCGTGTTCTATTGCAGTTTTAATCTCACCTAATTGCCAAGCTGCTATGGCTACTAGATCATCTGCCATATGTCCCCAAGCCCAACCTTCTGCCATAAAATCTGTTTGCTTTTCAGTTATACCTAATGCTCTTGTTGCAACTCTAAAACATTCAGGCCATTGCATCTGTTGGTAGTAATGATTAGCCAGTGCTAGGACTGATTCTCTACTAGTACATTCTGTTATTGAATTTTGTAAATGTTTTTCAGCATTATCAGGATCACACTTAGCCATCATTCGCAGAGCGTATGATCTCTCTGCTTTGAATGTGGATTCCTCTAAATATCTTTTAAAGGTTTGTAACGCATCGTAATATCTTTGTTTGTAGTAATACTCTCTACCTAAATAGTAAAGACTACGAGAACATTTTGGATCTTCATCTACTGCCATTTCAAGCATATCTAGATATTGCTCTCTAGACTTTTCTTTATCTTGGAAGTGATGTATTGTTAAATCTATTCTTGCTCTAACCTCAGGAATCTTATAAGCACATACTGCCTCGTGGATAGGATACTTCCATCTATATCCTCTACGGGCGTGAATCTTAATACCATCAAAGTTTAGATCTGGTTTGCCATCTTCATCCCAACCATATACATAATTATATATTGGTCTAGTAACACCAGCTTCTAGAGCTTTAGGTAAATCTTTTTTCCAACCCTTTACTAGCACCTCATCCATATCTAGTGCTATGCAGTAATCAATATACATTGGTATTGCAGCAAGGGATGCGTTACGAGCATCATCAAAACGCCAAGGATCTATTTTAATCTTTATAACATTAATACCTAAAGACTCAGCAATCTCTACTGTCTTATCTGTTGAACCGGTATCTGCTATTAATAGGTAATCCGCATCTTTAGCTGACTCATACCATTTCTTAACGTGCTTCTCTTCATTGAGAGCAATTGTATATACGGCAATTCTCATATTGTCCAAATTATACCATATGTCATAATCATACTTATTATAACATTTCCACTTTGTGTGCTGAATTTGTGCATACCCAACGGCAGGTAACTTCATCAAGGGTTAATTCACTATGCCCGCAGGTAGGTTTAGGTGGTATGAAAGCACCATCACTTCCTTTAGTTGCATCAAAGGTGTAGCCAATGCCAGCGTAGTTGAAGCGGTAATTGTTATTATAGGAAGTTCTTTTGCATACTTGACCTCTAAAGTTTCCATACCAACTTTCTGTATCTAAACCTTCAATTAGTTCTGTCTCGTCAATTCCAGCAATTACTTCTGTTACTACCGAGTTATCGTCTAAAAATGCGTAATATGCCATTATGCAAAACTCACATTCCCAGTGCCAGCAGTAATAGTTGTTACTTTAAATCCACCACTTGGTGCTGCTGTTGTTCCAGTAAGGCCGCTACCGATAGTTATTGTTTGTGTGTCTGCATATTTAAGAACAACGAAGCCAGAACCACCTGCACCACCAGTTGATGAGGCAGATTGATTAGCACCACCACCACCGCCGCCACCTGTGTTGACTGTTCCACTTGTTGCTGCACCGCCAACACCTGCTGCTGCGCCTGCGCCACCTCCGCCAGTTACAGTGCCACCAGCGCCACTGTTAGCACCGCCACCACCGCCACCTGCACGAGTTACTGAAGTTCCTGTAATAGATGATGCAGTTCCTGTACCACCAGCACCACCAGTTGAAATTGCTGTTGTGCCAGCAGCAGCAGAACCACCACCACCGCCGCCATTGTAATAAGGTGCAGCAATACCATTGCCACCAGCGTAACCTTCAACTGGAGAATAACTGCCAGAGTTTCCACTTGCTCCAACCGCTTCAACGCCTGTGGTAGAAGTTCCGCCACCGCCTGAGCCGCCTGTTGTTGGAGAACGATAAGGACTGGCACCGCCTACATAGCCACCACCGCCACCGCCACCTGAAGCATTTATTGTGTAAAAGACTGAGTTATTGCCAGCAGATCCGGCATAAGGGCCGCCACCTTCTCTACCTAAACCACCTGCGCCGCCAGCGCCAATAGTTACAGTTACATTAGTGCTTAAAGGACAATCCAAAGTAGAAGTTCGATACCCACCCGCACCACCGCCGCCACCAGTGTAGTTACCACCGCCGCCACCGCCAGCAATAACCAAGTATTCAACACTTAAAGTTGGTGTATAAACAGTGTTACCAGCAAGGAAATCTACATATCTAGTTTTAGATGTAAACCCACCTGCATTGGAAAACTTTAATATCATTAGGCTATTTCCACTCCAGAAATATGAAAGTTAATTGTAGTAGCTGATGCGCCACCAGTAATAGTATTAGTAGTGGCAAGTACTTGTTTAAGATCAATTGATGTAGAGTCATATGCACCGACAGTTACTGTGGTTGCAATTGAAGTTCCGTTCAAAGCTATAGTAAAAGTTCCAGAAGCACCTGCTGTATTAGTGACAACAATATTAGTTACTACTGTACTAGTAGAACTTGGCACTGTATAAAGTGTCGTTGCTGTATTAGTTGTTGCTGCACCTCTAAAGAGTGCCTTTGATACGGTTGCCATTTTTCTCCTTAGTTACATTCCGCTTAATAAAAATATATCTGCCAAAGATGCAGAAGATCCTGTTGCACCTGTCGGACCTGTTGGTCCTGTAGAACCTGTACTACCAGTTGCCCCTGTTGGACCAGTTGGACCTGTAGCTCCTTGAGCAGCATCGCCAGCTACTACGTTCCAATTAGTTCCATCATATCTTTTTACTGGCATTAGTAGGCTCCCATAATTGTCATAATACGCAAGTCAGGATCTGTTTGTGGAGTTGAATCAATCCAGATATCTCCAGTTGTTGGTGATCCTGGAGTAACAGATCCAATATAAATTCTTTTACCAGTATCTGAACCAGTTGGTGTTACTGGTTGAACTTTAATAGTCCCAGTTGTACCAGTGTTTGTACCCATACCAACATAATCAACATAGGTATAAGTGACTGGTGCGCCACCTTCAATCTGAACTTGTGAACCAGAACCTGTTGCTCCCGTAGAACCAGTTGCACCAGTAGAACCTGTTGGTCCTGTTGGTCCAGTTGCACCACTTGAACCAGTAGCACCAGTTGCTCCTGTGGATCCTGTTGCACCAGTTGGTCCTGTACTACCTGTAGCACCACTTGCACCAGTTGCACCAGTTGCACCAGTTGGTCCAGTCGGACCAGCTACTGTGCTTGCAGCACCTGTTGCTCCAGTTGCTCCAGTAGCACCAGTTGGTCCTGTTGCTCCTGTTGGACCTGTTGGTCCAGCAACTGTACTTGCAGCACCAGTAGGACCAGTTGGTCCAGTTGCTCCTGTTAAACCTGTCGGTCCTGTCGGTCCAGTAATACCAGTAGAGCCTGTAGGTCCTGTAGCACCCGTTGAACCAGTGGCACCTGTCGGTCCGCTAGGTCCAGTTGGACCCGTTGATCCCGTTGCACCAGTAGGCCCTGTAGCGCCAGTAGAGCCTGTGCTTCCTGTCGCGCCTGTACTTCCTGTGGCTCCAGTACTTCCAGTGCTTCCTGTGGCCCCTGTAGGCCCTGTAGAGCCTGTGCTACCTGTTGCACCCGTTGCTCCTGTCGCTCCTGTTGAACCTGTAGAGCCTGTGGCTCCCGTAGGACCAGTAGATCCTGTTGAACCAGTAGGACCGGTAGCTCCTGTAGCACCTTGACCACCTTGTGGTCCTTGATTGTTTGCAAAAGTTACACCAACCTGTGGTGTGATTTGTTCTATAACAATTACGGTCTCTGACATTATTGAGTTACAGCTCCCGTCACAATAAATTTACCTTCTAGATATCTAGTTACAGTTGCACCAGATGTTAGTACTAGATCGTATGAGTATCTTCCTGCACCGATAGCACCAGTAGTTGTTGCATCTATAGTTACAGTTACAGTACCTAGTGCTCCACCTAAAACCATTCTGCCATTAGCAGTACTTGCTACAACAGTTGTAGTGCTAGCGCCAACAAATGGGCGAACTGTCATAGTCCCTGTATATCCTGTTAAATTTAATAGAGTGCTATTGTTATTAATACTAAATTGAAAATTAAATGTGGTAGCCTGATCGCAGACTAAATTATATTTAGCACTCAACTGGAGATCGCTCTCAAAGCTTGTGCTGCAGGTAATCCAGTAGTAGATGCTAAAGCATTACAAACGCCGTTATAGCCAAGGAATTTAGCAGGATCAGTACGACCACTAATAGCGTTTAATACACCTACAGTATCTGTAAGATTAGTAGTTACTGATTTTTGCACAGCCCATTGGCGAGCAGCAAGTGCTTCACCAACCAGTGCTGAAGATGCTCGGTAGGTGCCACCATTTGCTAGGCGATTTAATTCTTGTACTAATGTAGTGCCTGATACTCCTAGTGCCACTTTCTACCTCACTTCTTTTTAGATTTTTTAGCTACTGCTGCATTATCTATTAGGTTTGGATACGGTCTACCAGCAGCCTTAGCTTTTGCTTTAGCAGAACTTTTTTGTGCTGGCGTTAATTTCTTAGAAGTTTTATTAGGGTTTTTCTTATCCCAAAATGCTACTTTCTTTTTCATTTTTTCCCTTTGTTTCTTTTAGATATTGCTGCTGCTTTAGACTTTGCATCAGACTTGGAACTAGCACCCCACGCTTGCAAGGATAGTAATAACCTTGTAGGAGAACCATCAGGCTTACGTTCAGGTCCTGGCATACCGCCCATACGGGCTAGGAATGAGGCTCTGCGGGGATTATCCCCACTCTTTACTGGTGCTTTAATATTTTGACCTGCTGCTTTTAATGAGGCACGACCTTTAGCGTTTAAACCGCCTTTAGGATTCTTACCTTCTTTTCTTTGCCAGGCTGGACTCTTTGCCATACTCTCCATACTTTCCTAAGATTGATCGGATAGTGCCATTCTTATTAAGACGGACTATACATCCGTCTTTAATTTGAACTGGATTAAATCCATCGTGGCGCTTATAGGTACCAGTAGATGCCATTACTTCTTTTTCTTTTTAGACATTCCTGCTTCTGATAAAGCGATAGCAATTGCTTGCTTCTTAGACTTTACTACAGGTCCTTTTTTACCAGAGTGAAGGGTTCCTGATTTAAATTCTTTCATAACTTTAGAAACCTTCTTAGAGCCTTTTGCTTTCTTCATTGCTTTGGAGCTTCTTTACCAGGAGCGCCAGTTTCTAGGTCAGCATAATTTACATAACCGCATCCACATTCAATACACATTATTTCTTCTTCCCCATCTTCTTCATCATTGCCATACCATTCTTCATTTCTTTAGCTTTCATAGACTTTGGTTCAGCCTTCTCAGCCATTGCATAAGCCTTCTTTTTCATTACTGCTTTTTTACCTTTAACAGCTTTAGCCATTTTTTTCATAACTACTCCTTGTAGGTTAGAGTAATACCGTCAAACGCTTTGCCGGCATCATTAGATAGTTTTACTGCTGCATCTATATCTTTCTTTCTTGTTGAGCGCGGCTCTATACCTTGACGAGTCGCATCCCAATAAGACTGTATTTCCTTCTCATCTTTTTTAACTTTATCTTGATCCCAACCAGTTCTAGTTGGATTGACTCCAACAAACATTGGCGTATTAGATCTTATACATTCGCCATAATTACTATGATCTTTGGTCTTACAAGATGATGTGCAATTACTCATACTGCAGTCACATAACTACCATAGCCAGCATTGATTAAAACTGTTGCTTGGTAATCACTAATGGTGTACTCGTGTCCACCTAAGAAATAATAACTTGCTGCAGCCAAATCATCTTGGCTTGGTGTTTGTGTTGCAGTAACAGTAGTTCCAGTTACTAGTAAAGATACACCTCTTGGAATATCTGTAAGTTGTACTGGAATGTTACCACCAACACTTCCACCTTTAAATTCTCTTCCTGCTAAACGGGCATACGGAGCGTACGTATTGGCTGCATCAATACCATAGGTTTGATTAAGCCAAGGTGTAATTAGTTTGTATGCCATAGTCTTCTTTCTCTAGTGATAAGAGGCGGTTTGACCCGCCCCTTACCTAACAAGCAATTAACCGTTTGTTGCTGCAGACTCAACGCGGACAAGTGCTGCTTCGCGTAGGCGATTAAAGCCTCCGAAGTAGTACCAACCGATTGTGCGGAAACGGCGTAGAGCATCAATCTCTGGACCAATAATGGTTGAGATGTCTGCGGCTTGCGCCTCAGCTAATGCTTCACGACCTGCAATAATTGCACGGTAGTTGTTTGTAAATGTAACAGAACCTGTGTCAGCAACAGAAGTAATATTACTTGCTGTTAAGGCATAGGTAAATGTTGTTGTTGATGGAACAGATGCAAGGGTGTATGTACCATTGATACCTGTATTAGTTGTAGCAGCAACTGTTACGATCTGGCCTGTGCCAAGACCGTGAGCAACTGCTGTTGTAACTGTTACCACGTTGCTAGTTAAGGCTACGTTAGTGATAGTTGTAGTTGTGCTAATACCGGCAGCTAACTTTAGTCCGTTAAGAACACGAGGTGTCTCAACTACGAAAGCGCCTTCTAATACACCAACTGCACCAGCAGTAAACGGTGTACGCTCTACATACTTGGTCAACTCTTGGAATCCTCCGGTGCCTGATTCGGCGCGAAGATCTGCAGATTGACGTGGGTGTAGATATGCAGCATATAGCTCACCAATACGAGGCAAAGCCTTGTTGGTGCGTAGAGTTGTTACAGCGTTGCGGATGTCCGCAGTTGTAATTGTATCTACTGAAAGCACTGCTGAAGATGCAGTTGGGGTAGTTCCTGATGGACCATTGGAATAAATTACATTGGTTCCAGCACAAAGTACTTGTCCAACAACATTGTCAATGCTGTCTGCTGCGTTGTAAGCGATGATATCAGCAAGTGCTGCATCTACATCGTTAAATGAAGTTAGGTTTAACTTCTTGGTTGTTGAAACGGCTGAGCCGTATTCAGCAAGGGTTACAGTAACCTGTGATGGGTTACCTAGAGCAATTGAGGAAACATCGGTTGATTCTGTCAACGTAGAAGTAGCTTGTGCTAAATCTGAATAGATTGAGAATACAACTGATGATCCTGGCATTGCCTGTTGAATTGGTTTAACATCTGCAAGTGAGCGCATAACAGGAATGGAACGAAGTGCCATTCTTACATACTGATCGTATGCTGCTTGAACTAAATTGCTAATGCTGGATGTAGTGGTTAAACTACCGCCTGGAATTGCCATTGGGCATTACCTTTCATTAGGATTGGATTAGAGTCCAGATCCCTTAATGATTGCATCTAACTCTTCACGAGTATTAGCGTTCATAAGTTTTTTCATAATATCTTCATTGTGCTCAGGTGTAATCCCTTGCTCAACAGTATTAGTCATCCTCTTGTACGCTGCCGCTTGAGCAGGGTCAACATTAGGTTTCTGGGGTATTTCTTCGGCTTGAATACCAAACACATCTGCGTTTGCTTCTAGCCATTTTGATACAGACTCTTCAGTTGGGTCTATATCCTGCGGAATAAAAGAAGAAATCTTCTGATTTACTCCACGAGACGTAAGGACATCTCTGATTGCTCGTTCTCTTTGCGCTTTATTTAAAGATTCAAAGTTAGATTTTAGATCTGCTAACTCTTTATCTTTTGCTTTATTAGCCTTGCGTAGTTGTTTAACGAGATCATTGCTTAACGATTCAGCACTTGTGTCTGTATCGTCATCATCCTCGTAGTCTAAGTTGGACATAGTCCATCTCCCATTCGTTGTAGTTGTCGCAAGCCTCATATAGTTTGGGGATCTCTATACGGCTCTTGCTACCGGTTTTGTTATCACTCCATCAGACCGGTGGTCCTGATGGCAGGCTTAGTTAATAGGAGCCAGCTCTATCTCTCGCTAGTGCTCCACTGGTTATACCAGTTTGACCACTAAAGGTGGCCTTTTCCATTCCGATAATCTTTTTACGTTTTTCTTTTGCTTGAACTTGTCCTGGTAAATTAAATAATTCTTGTTCTGCTGTTGTTTGTGTATAAGGATCTTGGCCATAGATAGATGCAAGTTGTGAACCACGCTGCAATCCACCACCAATAGCATTATAATTTGTTTTAGCTGATTCAGTAGTTGCACCATAACGAGCAAGTTCTTCTGCCCTATTAACTGAAGTTCCAAGACCAGCACCTATTGCTGCGCCACCAATTTCAGCAGCAGTTACTTTACGTTTAATTTCAGATAATGCTTTAGTTGGATCAAGAGTATAAGCAAGAATATCACTGTTAGTAATATCAGGATAAAATTGTTTTAATGCAGTAGTTACTTCTGGTGCTGCATTAATAACTCTATTTTGTGCAGTCATTACTCGGTCTTCTAATTCTGCTGATGATACATCATTAGCAAGAAGTTGATTAAAGCCAGATTGAGTACCCATAGAATCTTTAGCATAATAACTAGCAGGTAATCCATAGTTACGCATAATTTTTTGATATTGATCTTCAAGACCAATATATGCAGCAGGACTTAATGCTGTAAGTCCTTTAGCAATACGATCAGCATTAGCAGAAAAACGTTGTTGATAAGCTTTAGTATTTTGTAATTCAAGAGAAAATTGAGAAGGTGGTAAGTTAGATTGAATAAGTCCTTTTAATGGTTCAACCAAAGAACTTAATCCGTATTTAGTAAATTCGTTTAATAATATATCATAAGCAGATTGACGGTTTTGTAGTGCAGTATCTGCAGCAAGTTTAGCAGATTGTTGATCGGCAATTTGTTGTGGTGTTAAGGCAACAACACCTGAACTAGCATTATTTGATGGAGGATTTACTTGACCAAATGGTGTTCCTGAAAATGTTTGTTCTGGTGGAGTAGCAACCATTCCAGATAAAGGATTGTATGCAACAGGTTCATCTGGAGTGTATCTACCAGTTAAAGGATTATATGCCATTATCTACCCCTGAAATCCAAAGTCTTGTAAGACTTTTGTAACCGAACTGGCAACCTCATCTTTAGCATTATTAGTATATTGCCAACGAGGATCTTTACGTAATGCTTTTTTAAAATCATATACAGACATTTCTTTATCAGGACCAATAGCACTTCTAAGAAGTGGATCGTTAAGTGTTATACTAGTTGTTGGTACTTCTAGCACTGCAGCCATAGTGCTTTTATATGGAGCATATACTGATTCAAGATCTACGCCAGTATTAAGTAATTGTTTAATGTGATCTGGCATACCATTAGCAGCAATATTTCTAATTTGGTTTTTAACAACATCAATATTTGTGCCGTTTTGAATATCTTTAGTCCATTGGTCAATTTGAGATTCTGGTAAAGTTAATCCATTTGCTTTTATTGTACTAGATAAATCTTGTGTAGTAAGAGATGCTTTTTGTGCTTTCTTTGTAGAAAACTCTGGAAGTTTTTGAATTTCTGTAACTAAAAATTGATTTTTATCTAAGCCACCTGAATATTGAGTTGAAGTAGTATTACCTGATTTAGTAGATACTGCTTTAGTAGCAGCTTTCTTTTCAGCAGTATTAAGTTTCTTTGTATAATCATCAATTTCTAAAGCAGTTGCATCTCTTCCAAGTTCTCTTTTAAAAGCGGTATTAATTGCAGAGGCAGCCTCAGTAGGAGCTGATATACTAGTGCTAATAGTTACCGTTGGTCCGCCTTGACCAGCACCGCCTTCTAATTTTTTAGCGGCAATAAACTCATCAAGTGTCTGTTTAATACCAAAATTGGTATTACGCATTTGGTTATCAGATAATGCTTTTTGGTATTGACCTACAAGATTTTCAATATCTTTATAGTTAGGGACTGCATATCCACCGCCAGTTAATGCGGCAGCAATTTCTTGTTTTTTAAGATCAGGTAAATTATATAAATATTTAGGAGAAGCAGCAATTTCTTTTGATATATCTCGTGTTGTAGGAGCAGACCCAGTTAAACTTGTTGTTACGGTTTCACCATTTATGTTAGTTTCCGGTGTTGCTGGTGTATAAATTTCACCTTTTTTAGCTGCATCTAATTTAGCTTGTCTTTCGGTTTGAGGTTTGTTCTTTTCAGCCTCTGCTGTAGCTTGTTTTTCTTTGTAAGTTTTAAGTGCAGCTTGAGCGGTTTTAGACGCAGTATAAGCATCTCTAATTTTCTGTAATGCTGTTTCTAGTTCAGCACCTTCTAAAGGTTTTCCATTCTTTGTAGCTTCAGCGTCATCTTTAGCTCGTTTATACATTGTAACAGCATTTTGATACTGTTGCGTAAGTCGTTGTAATTCTTGACCAGCCATTTTACTCCCTCACCAATGATGAAAATAGAACATCGTATGCAGATTTAGCACTAGCATTTGTTGATGCTAATTCTTTTAATCTGGAAATAACATTAACTTTTAATAGATCTTTATAGTCTTGAGAATTAGCATTTGAACCAAAGGCTGAATCTCTTATAGATATATAGCTTTCATACTCTTGAACCATAGAATTTAATACGGCTC
>Ga0209829_10002886_pt1 | contig 12792 bp, 9 predicted proteins | sample C_140205_EF_Meta_FD_187311 | JGI IMG/M metagenome (GOLD analysis project Ga0209829, IMG submission 187311) | Freshwater microbial communities from Lake Croche, Canada to study carbon cycling - C_140205_EF_MetaG (SPAdes) (version 2) | ecosystem: Environmental > Aquatic > Freshwater > Lake...
AGGCATCGAGGGCGCCAGCCGCAGCGCGAAACGGCTCATCCCCCTCGATGATGGCGGTCAGTGCTCCGGGCTGGTAGGTGGCGAGGAATTTTTTGAGCCGCGGTTTGTTCACCTGCCCGATTCCCTGCCAGCCCCGGCCGCTGCCTGGAGCGGGCGTCTCGAAGTAGGTGGCGATCCCCTCGCTGATCCAGAGCGGCACCGGCGCCAGCCGCTGGTGCATGCCGCCGTTGTAGGCCATCTGATGCGTCGCCTCATGCACGAGCGTGGCCACCAGTCCGGCCGCCTCGGGGCTGCCGAGGATCTCCAGCCCGGCCCGGCCGGGGGACGTGGTGGAATGGCCTGGCAGCAGACTGCTGCCGGTGAGATCGAAGGTGGTCACCCGGTTGGTGAGGAGGTTGTAGTAGCCGACAACCCGATCGGCGGCCGCGCCTAAGTCGCGGGAGGCAAACGCCTCGTACCGCTGGCGGTCGGAGAAGATCACCACGATCAGGGGGTGGGGCGGTTCGGTGAGGACGAAGTCGGCCTGTGTCCAGAAATTGGCAAAAGCCTCGTGGAGCTTTTCAAACAGCGCCCCACACCACTGCGCATAGGCCCGCGAGGTGTCGAAACAGATCACGTAATGTTTGGTGACCACCAGATCAAACCCCGGCGGGAGTTCGGTGAGAATCTGCCGACCGACGTCGCGGGGGGATGAGGCAGCGGGTGGCGCCACGAGCACGCGGCATTCCCGCCCGGGCGTGGAGGGAACGATCTCCAGGCGCTGATCGGCGAGTTCCAGCAGCAGGCTGCCGTCGAGAGCATCAGCCCGCAGCGTGCCGGTGAGGGTGCGGAGGCCGGCCGGGGTGGGGAGTGTCGTGGCCAGTGTGTTGCCCGGCTGCCAGGGGGCGTCAGGGAGAACCGGGGCGGAATCTGGGGCGGAATCTGGGGCGAGGTCGGCAGCCCGGGCAAGGTTGGTGAAGGGGAGCGGGAGAGGGAAGGGGATAAGGATGGACTGGAGCGTGAAGACCGCCCGCGGGCCTCCTGGCACGCAGGCCCCCAGCAGACCGGCCGCTGCCACTGCCGCGCAGACGCTCCAGATGGTGGGGGAAAGACGCATGCTGCCCACGTTCTCGGTCGGTCCAGAGTGCCACCTTCCCCCCATGCAACCACGTTGGCCCCGGGAAAGAAAGGGCAAAAAGTGGCCGGTAGGGCAGAGCCGGGGGCGGATTGCTCTGGCCTCTACGCTTGAGTCCCGATAATTTCCCCGCACCGCCGCGCGGAGACCCACGCACAGTGGCAGGCAAGGGCGCTGGCCAGCCGTCCCCAGAGGTCGTTCCCAGAGATTGACGCCCCCCAGCACGAGCGTGACGCCATGATCGCAGCCGGTATTCTCCATTCCCGCCGCTTTCGGCTCTGGTGGTGTGTGGCGCTGGCCCTGGTGCTGCTGCCGGGATGTGCCGGGTGGAGGCCCTGGAAAAACAGACAAAAGGCCGCCCTGCTTGCCCAGAAATACGGGCCCAACGCCAACCAGCGGATCGCCACGATGCGGGCCGACGCGAAGGTGGCCCAAGCAGCCTCCGGCGATCGGCAGGTGGTGTTCACCCGCGATCTGGCGGAGCAGATGCTGGAGGAGCACGATCCGCGGGTGCGTGGCGAAATACTCGGAACTGCCGCCACATTCGACACCCCCGCCTCGGTGTCGATCCTGCGCGGGGCGCTGCAGGATCCCGATGCGGGCGTCCGCACGACCGCCTGCGAGGTGTGGGGCAAGCGCGGAGGGGCGGAGGCTGTGCAACTGCTGGCCCAGCGGTATCAGACAGACAGCGAACTCGATGTCAGGCTCCGGGCGGTGCGGATGCTGGGGCAGTTGCAGGACAAGGAGGCGATCCCGGTGCTGGCCAAGGCGCTGGAGGATCCCGACCCAGCGGTGCAATACAGGGCCGTGGCTTCGCTCAAGCAGGTCAGCGGCCGGGATCTGGGGGATGACGTCAACAAGTGGCGGGCCTGGGCGGCCGACCCCGAGGCGGACAAGGGGCAGTGGTCGGTGGCGGAAACATTCCGCAAGATTTTCTAGGCAACTGCGGTTTCAGGCGCTGCTGGCGCGAGCCCGCATCCGACCTCCGTGAAGCGGCCGATGCGGGGGGAAAAGTTTCGTCGCTGGGGCCAGGGCGGCCCGACGCTTCTCAAGCGTTCGCCGGCCTCTTCGCCTGCGCCACCCCGGTTTGCCGAGTCGTCACCGCGGCATGCGCCAGTTGGCCATGCCAGCGTCTTCACCACGGCCTTGCCGTGCCTTTCCGCTGGCCGCTGGCTGTTTGGGCAAGAGCGGATTGTCGTACCGAGCGGGCAAGCTGGCGTAACCCTTCTGCGGTTGAGCCGGCCGCCAACGATCGTGATGGGCAATTGGTCGATACCCTGAAGACCAGTCTGCAACCTTAGATTTCCTAACTGTTTGTGTCGTAGAGCCGCATGAAAAATCGACGCTCCGTCCAGCGCGTGAACATGGGTCTGAGGATGTTGGCCCGCTGCCACTCACGGCAGGGTCGGCTGTGGATCATGCTGGCCGGCGGGCTGGCTCTCGGGCTCTTCGGCGGCTGGTCGGCGCTCTTCCGTGAGGCTTCGGTGGCTGCCCCGCCGCAAGCGGCGAATCGCTCCGCCGGCCAGCGGCGACGGCTGTTCGATGCCTTCTCGCCAAGCAAGAAGCCGCCTGAGCCGCAGGAATTCATTGCGGCACCGTCGCCACCAACGGTGGCCGCGATCCAGCAACTTGAGCAGCAGGATGCCGCTGGCGGGCCGCTCCGGATGGCCCGAGCCGCGCAGGCCTACAGGGGGCCGGCTACCCCCGCCCCCACAACGTCCCTCCGGGTGCCGACGTGGACCGAGGCGATGACCTTTGCTTCGTCACTGAAGTCCTCGGCCCGGGCCATCGCCTCGGCCGCCACCGATCCTGAGTATCAGCCGCCGCGGGAATCTCTCCCGGCCATCCCACGGACGGCAGTGCCGGTCGATCGCAGGTGGAGCGGGGCGGACCAACCGGCCAGCGGTCGGGAAGCAGCCACCGGTCTCCGGCCGCCCAACACTCCGCGATTTGAACGGCTGCGCACGCGCCTCAGCCAAACGCTGGCAGCCTACCGGCGCCGCCCCCTCAACTCCGCGCAGCACACCCCCTGGGAAATCATGCACGGCTTCATCGCCTTTGGGATCCCGTCGCAGATCCGGGTCGGCGGGCCCTCTGGCGATCTCGTCAACTCGATCGGCTGGATGAATATGGGGGGAAGATGCAAGGGGCAGGTGATGCTGGCCACCACAGACGACCGGCTGATGGCGATGCGGGGGGTGGGGCTGCAGGGGCACGCCGGGCAGTATCTGGCGATCTTGGCGCAATGTCGCGTCGCGCTCAAATCGCCGATCTCGATCCAAGGCAAGACGTTCACCGTGGCCGATCTGGTCGAGGAGGAGAAGGCCTCCTGCAAGGCGGGCACGGAACTGACATTCGCGCTGATCGCGCTGGCCCACTACCTCCCCTCCGAGACCGAGTGGACCAGCCGTGACGGCAAGGCCTGGTCGCTTGAGAAGTTGGTGGCGGAGGAAATCGAGCAGCCGATCCGGGGCGCACCCTGTGGCGGAACGCACCGCCTGTTCGGGTTGGCTTACGGCTGCCAGCGCCGGCTCAAGGCCACCGGTCGGCTGGAGGGCCACTATGCCCGGGCCGATCATTTCGTGCGCGACTACCAGAAGTTCACGCTGACAAAGCTGCAGAATCCCGACGGCTCCTTCAGCACCGAATGGTTCAAATATCCGGCCAACCGCGAGGACGACATCGATCGCAAGGTGCAGACCACCGGCCACATCCTGGAATGGCTCGTCGGCTCCCTCGATCAGGATGAGCTCTACCAACCGCGGGTCACGGCAGCTGTCGAATTCCTCAGCTCGGCACTCCTGCGAGAGCCCGCCCGCGAGTGGAAGCTCGGGCCTCTCGGACATGCCCTCCACGCCCTGACGATCTATCAGGAACGGGCCTGGGGTGTGGTTCTTCCCGGCGGCATCGCGGCCTTCCAAGGCCCGATGAAGGCCGCCCCGGCCACCGCTCGCATGGCCGATGTCTCCACTGGGTCTGCTCTCATGGCCCCGCGCTGAGATCCATTCTTGAATGGTGGCGCCCGCTTGCCGTAGGCTGGACGGACGGATCGCGCAGGAAGCGGCGTCCGCGGCTAGGAGCGGAAGATGTCGCCAGTGGAACTCTCATCGCAGCTGCAGCAACTGCTCGAGGCGGGCGCACGCCTCCGAGAGGGGTGTGGCGCTGAGGCGGTGCTCCTGCTGGTTGACCAGCGGCTCGACTGGGATGCGGTGCGGGGCTGCGCCGCCGGGGCGCCTCTGCTGGTGGCGGCGGATGAAGAGAGCCACCTGAGCGGCGTGTCTGACCGCGGCCTGCAGGCTGTGCTGTTGGATGTGGCAGGGCTTCCGGTGCATGAGCGGCTGGCCCAGGCCCTGCTGGAATGCGTGGCTGCCGAACTGATCGCTCCAGAGGCACAAGTGGTGGCCATCTACAGCGGGTTTGAGGCGGGCACGATCGATTCCGTCAGCGTGTTGCGCCTGGAGGAACACCTGGGCCAACTCACCAGCCGCGATCTGCGGAATCTGGAGACGAAAGTGCCCTTGGAGACGCTCAAGCAGGTCGTCGATCTGGCGGTGGAGATTGGTCGGGAAGGGCGGGAAGGGAAGCCGGTTGGCACGCTCTTCGTCGTGGGGGATGCCCGCAAGGTGTTGCAGTCGAGCCACTCCACCGGGTTTGATCCGGTGCGCGGATACAGCCGGGCCGAACGGAATCTGTCTGATCCGCGGGTGCGCGAGGGGATCAAGGAGATCGCCCAATTGGATGGGGCGTTCATCGTCGGTCCCGACGGCACCGTTGAGGCGGCTGCCCGCTATATCGATGCATCGGCGGAGAATGTGTCGGTGGCCAAGGGGCTCGGCGCCCGACACTGGGCTGCGGCCGCGATCACCCGTCGCACCCGCAGCGTGGCCGTGGCCGTCAGCGAGACCAACGGCACGGTGCGAATCTTCCAAAACGGCGAAGTGGTTCTGCGCATCGAACCCTTCCGCCGCGCGATGAAGTGGAAGGATTTTGAATACGAGCCCCCGAGCAGCGACTGACCAGCCTCTCCCGGTGGAACCTGCTGCTTCGGGTCCCTCTGGCCACCCCCATCCTCTTTGGCCACTTCATGGAGCCGCGCATGGCCCCGGATCCTCACCCCCTTGGCGCCGCTCCCGACCTCGAGGGGAAAACGGTGTGGGTGATCGACACGCTCTCGCGGGTGTATCAGTTGTTCCATGCCCTGCCGGAGATGTCGAGCCCGACCGGCACGCCAGTGCAGGCTGTTTATGGCTTCACCAAAGATCTGCTCGCGATCATCGAGAAGCGGAAGCCCGAATATGTTTTCTGTGCGATGGATGCCCCGGGCAAGACCTTTCGGCACCAGATGCATGCCGCCTATAAAGGCACGCGTGCCGAGATGCCGGCCGATCTCGTGCCGCAGATCCCGCTCATTCGCGAACTCTGCATCACGATGGGGATCCCCTGCTTGGAACTCTCCGGGTATGAGGCGGATGACATCCTCGCCACGCTGGCCCGAGCGACAACGGCCCTGGGGGGCAACGCGATCCTCGCCACCTCCGATAAAGACGCCCGCCAACTGCTCAGCGACCAGGTGAAACTGCTCAACCTCCGCACCAACACGATGATGGGCCCGGAGGAACTGGTCGCCGACTGGGGAGTGCGGCCGGAGCAGGTGGTCGATTGGCTCTCGCTGGTGGGGGACAGCGCCGACAATGTTCCGGGCGTGCCGCTCATCGGCCCCAAGGCGGCCACTGAATTACTGCAGAATTTTGGCGATCTCGACACGATTCTGGCCCGCTCAAGCGAGGTGAAGGGGGCTCGAAAACAGGAAAACCTGCGCACCTATGCCGACACCGCCCGGGCGGGCCGGGAACTGATCCGGCTCGACGACCGAGTGCCTGTGGACATTCCCTGGGAGCAGGGCAGGCTCCACCAGCCCGACGGTGAGCGGCTGGCGGCCTTCCTGCAGAGCCTCGGATTCAACAGCCTCGTGAAGGCCGGGCGGCAGGCCGCTGCTCCGGCCCCGCAAAGACGCTCAAAAACAGCTGCCGCCAAGCCACCGCTGCCGGCAGATCGTCAGGGGCGATTGCTGCTGAGCGACAGCGATGCGCCGCTGGCAGCAGAAACGCCGCTGCCGGTCGCGCCACCCGTATTTGCCACTCCCGCCGACGACGCGGCGCTTGTCAGCCTGGTGGCCTGCCTGCGCGCAGAGGGGGAGATCGCTGTGGCAGTGGCGCTGCCACCGGCGGCCACGCGCCTGACAGCGCCTTTGGGGATCGCGCTGGCCTCATCGGCACGCGAGGCCTGGGTGCCGGCTGCGCTGTTGCGTGGCGCGGGGCCGGGCCGGGCAGCGCTGGCAGAGCTCTGTGCCGACCCCCGTGTTGGCAAGTGGGCCCACGATCTCAAACGGCAGGCTCTTGGCTTGCGTGTGGCCGGTTTCGTTTTGGGCGGGGTGGAGTTCGACACCTTCCTCGCCGGATATCTGCTCGATGCCGGCCAGCGCAACCATTCGCTGGGGGCTCAGGCCGATCTCGATTCCGTCGGCGCCTCCGCCGATCTCGACGCCGCTGAGCCCGATATCCGCCAGCCGCGGCTGGAGAATCCCGTCGATGCCGCCGATGCTCTGGCCGCCTGTCGGGCCACGCGGGGGCTGGTTCCCCTGCTCGCCGCCCGACTCGAGGAACACTCGCTGCGAAAGCTCTTCGACGAGGTGGAGGTTCCGCTCGCCTCAGTTCTGGCCGACATGGAATTCCATGGCATCCGGGTCGATAGCGGGGTGCTCGCCATTCTTTCGCAGCGCTACACAGAGCGGCTGGCCGATCTTGAGCGGGAGATTCATGCCCTCGCCGGTCGGCCTTTTGCGCTCGCCTCGCCGCTGCAGGTGCGGGCGGTGTTGTTTGACGAACTCGGGCTGCCAGTTGGCAAACGCACCAAAACCGGTCCGAGCACAGACGCCGAGGTGCTGGAAGAACTGGCGCGGGTGCACCCCCTGCCGAAGCTGCTGCTGGAACACCGCAAATATGCCAAGCTCAAAAGCACCTATGTCGACGCACTGCCGAGCTTGGTGGAGCCGGCCACCGGTTGCATCCACACGACATTCAACCAGACAGTCACCGCCACCGGACGTCTCAGCTCGAGCGATCCAAACCTGCAAAACATCCCGATCCGCTCCGAGGAGGGGCAGCAGATCAGGGCCGCCTTCCTGCCGCGGGAGATCGGCTGGAGCTTTGTGGCAGCCGATTACTCCCAGATCGAGCTCCGCATTCTTGCCCATCTTTCCGGCGATGCAGCGATGCGGCAGGCGTTTGCTGCGGGGGAGGATATCCACGCGAGCACGGCTGCGGCGGTGTTTGGCATGCCTGTTGCGGCGGTCACTTCTCCCATGCGCCGCGCTGCCAAGGCGGTGAACTTCGGAATTCTCTACGGGCAAAGCGCGTTTGGTTTGGGCAAGGCGCTGGGCATCCCTCAGGCTGAGGCGGCCAGCTTCATCGCCGCCTATTTTCGCACCTTCTCTGGCGCCGCAGAGTTTATGGATGAGCTGCTCGACGGCTGCCGCCGCGCTGGGCAGGTCACCACCATGCTCGGCAGGCGGCGGGCCATTGAGGGGGTGCGTGACCGGGCCGGCCGCCGCAGTGCTGCGGGGGTTTTCAATCTCTCGCTCCCTGAGCGCACCGCGATCAACACCGTCGTGCAGGGCTCGGCGGCCGACATGATCAAGCTGGCCATGCTGCGGGTGGCGCGGCAGGTTGCCGCGCAGGGGTTGGCCGCCCGGATCGTGTTGCAGATCCACGACGAACTGGTGCTGGAGACGCCTCTGGCCGAGGTGGCCGCTGTGGAACGCCTGCTGCGGGAGGAGATGCTGCTGGCACTCCCGCTGGAGGTGCCGCTGGAGGTGTCGGTGCATGCCGGCGTCACCTGGGCCGCGTGTGAGAAGGGAGCGCCGGCAGGATGACCACCCAGCCAACCGGCAGTCCGCTGCTTGTCATCGGACTGCTGGGAAAGATCGGGGCAGGGAAATCGACCGTGGCCCGCCGGTTTGCCGAGCATGGCGCACATGTCATCGACGCCGATTCAATTGCCCACGAAGTTCTGGAGGAACCGGCGGTTGTGCAGGCGATCGCCGCGGCGTTTGGCACTGGCGTCCTTTCGCCCGAGGGCAGAGTGCTCCGATCGAGCTTGGCGGAGGTGGTGTTTGGACCGTCGGCCGGCCATGCCGCTGCGCTTGAGACTCTGGAGGCGATCGTCCACCCCCGTGTGCATGAGCGGATCGAAGCGGAATTGGCCCGGCTGCGCGCTGCCGCCAGCGCGGTTTGGGATGGAATTGCAGCACCCGATGGGGCAAAAAAAGTCCCCGGCTCCGGTTTTCCACCGCCAGCGAGGGAACCGCTGGTGGTGGTGCTCGATGTGCCTTTGCTGGGCACGGGGGGCTGGGCAGACCGCTGCGATTGCATTGTGGTGCTCGAGTGCCCCGCTGCCGTGCGGGAGCAGCGGCTGGCGCAGCGGCAGTTGAGCCCCCGGCAGCGGGCGGCTCGGGAGGCCGCCTGGCAGGCGGCGGCTCCCCCCCATCCGCCCGCGGAAAAAACGCTCCGCGTGGATACATCGGGCGATGTGGCCTATACTTGGGCTCAAGTTGATCGGATCTGGAGCCACCTCGGCAGGTCTGCCCTGCTGCCCTGAGCGGCCGGCCGCCCCGGGGAGGATTCCTGTTTCGCATCTTCCCGGTTTCCGCCGGCGCCCACCTTTGTCGTGCAACGCGACCTGATTCCGGGACGGGATGACCGGCCCCGCCTGCGGTCTCCAATTGTTCTCCATTCCCCACTCCTTCCTGCTGTTTGGTGCTCCTTCCCGCGCTGTGCGTCATCCTTGGTGTTCCCGGCTTTCTGCCGGGAAAGCTTCGGCTCGTCGCCCGTCCGCCCCGCGAGGTGTTTCATGCCGATGACCGATCCCGAAGACGCCGGGGAAGACTTGGATCTGCAGCCGATGTCGCTGGCTGAGGAGATCGCCGCCGAGGTGAAACTCGACGGCATCGACCCGACCGATCGCTATGAGAGCCTGAAGCGGGGCGATACCCACATCACCGCCCTGCAAAAGATGTCGATGCCGGAACTGATCGATTTGGCCCGGCAGGAGCATATCGACGACATCGTCGGGGCCAAGAAGCACGAACTGGTGTTTCGCATCCTGAAAGAGCGGGTGAAGCTCAACGGCCTGATGTTTGGCGAGGGAACGCTGGAGATTCTGCCGGATGGCTTCGGCTTTCTGCGCAGCCCCGATTACCACTATCTCTCCTGCCCCGATGATATCTATGTGTCGCCAAGCCAGATCCGCCGCTTCGGCCTCCGCAACGGCGCCAGCGTGGCCGGGCAGATCCGGCCGCCGAAGGAGAGCGAGCGTTACTTTGCCCTCCTGCGTGTCGAGGCAATCAATGGCGAGGATCCAGCCAAGCTGTCAACCAGAGCGTTTTTCGACGACCTGACCCCGCTCCATCCCGACAAGCGGATCGTGATGGAAACGACGACGGAGGAGGTGGCGACACGCGTCGTCGATCTCGTCGTTCCGATCGGGTTTGGCCAGCGTGGCCTGATTGTCAGCCCCCCCCGGGCGGGGAAGACGATCCTGCTGCAGAAGATGGCCAAGGCAGTGCTGGCCAACTACCCCGAAGCCTATGTCTTCATGCTCCTCATCGACGAGCGGCCCGAGGAGGTCACCGACATGGAGCGGCAGGTGCGGGGGCCCTCCTGCGAGGTGATCAGCTCCACGTTCGATGAAAACGCCAGCCGGCACGTGCAGGTGGCGGAGATGGTGATCGAAAAGGCCAAGCGGCTGGTGGAGTATGGCCGGGATGTCGTGATCTTTCTCGATTCCATCACCCGGCTGGCGCGGGCCTGGAATTCCGAGGTTCCCAATTCAGGCAAGATTCTTTCCGGTGGCGTCGATGCCAACGCGCTGCAGCGGCCCAAGCGGTTTTTCGGCAGCGCCCGGAAGGTGGAGGAGGGGGGCTCGTTGACGATCATGGCCACAGCGCTGGTCGACACCGGCAGCAAGATGGACGAAGTGATTTTCGAGGAGTTCAAGGGGACCGGCAATCTGGAGATCGTGCTCGACCGGCGCCTCGTCGACAAGCGGATCTATCCGGCGATCGACATCAACCGCTCGGGCACCCGGCGGGAGGAGATGCTGCTCGATCCTGAGGAGTATCGGCGGATCTGTGTGCTGCGCCGGGTGTTGGGGGAGATGAATCCCCCCGACGCGATGGAACTGCTCGTCAACCGGCTGGCGAAGACCAAGAACAACGCCGAATTCCTCGCGGGGCTCAAGTCGTGATGCAGTCTGGCGCCGGAAAACCAGCCACCGCAGGCCCGCAGGCCACGCTCTCACTCCCCGGGCTGGGGCGCCAGTGGCACGGCACGTCCGACCGGCTGCCGGCGGGAGTGCGCGTGGCGATTGTGGTGTCGCGATACAACGACGCGATCACCGGCAGGCTTCTGCAGGGAGCCGTTGCCACACTGCTGGCGGCGGGATTGGAAGCGGGCCACCTCGATGTGGCCTGGGTGCCCGGTGCGTTTGAGCTGCCGTTGGCTGCCGATCGTTTGGCGGCCAGCGGAGAGTATGCGGCCGTGATCTGCCTCGGGGCGATTATCCGCGGTGAAACCACCCACGATCAGCATATTGCCAGCGCCGTTGGGCAGGGGATCGAGCAATGCTCACGGGCCCGCGGTCTGCCGGTGCTCTTTGGCGTGCTCACCTGCAACTCGCTCGATCAGGCCCAGGCCAGAGCCGGCGGCACTGCCGGCAACAAGGGGGAGGAGTGTGCGGTGGCGGCCATTGAAATGATCACGCTCCTGGCCCAGATTTCCTCCCCGGCCAAGCCTCTCCAGCCGCAAGGTGGTTCCCGGTGAACATGCCCCGCCGTACCCGTGCCCGCGAAGTTGCCATGCAGGTGCTCTACCAGCGGGATGCCAACCCCGGCACGGCGCTTGAGGATATCGAACGCTTTCTGGCCGGCCGCTTGCGCAGCGCGTCGCTCGTGTCCTTTGCCCGCCTGCTGGTGAAGGGTGTGATCCGGGAGGAGGCCGACATCGACCGCCGGCTCGAGGCCCGGGCCGCCCATTGGCGGGTGGCCCGGATGGCTGCGACCGACCGGGCCATCCTCCGCATTGCCCTGTTTGAACTGCTGCACACCGATGTCCCCGGCCCGGTGGCTGTGGATGAGGCGATCACGCTGGCCAAGAGATATGGCAGCGATGCCTCGGGGGCATTTGTGGCGGGGCTTCTGGGCAGCGTGCTGGCCGAAAGAACGGCCGCTGATTCCGCCGGGGCCATTCCGATTCCCCGCCCGTAAGACCCCCTCCCGTCCAGTGGGCGGGGGGTGAACTGGAGCTGTTGACGCATGGGCATTTTTTCCTTCGGTCGCAAGAACCCAGCCGCTGCTCCCGAGCCAAAGGGGCCGGCCGGGGCAGAGCCGCAGGCGCCGGCCGCGGCGGGGCCGCAGGCCCAAGAGGCGGCTGCCCCACGGGGCCTGCTCGATCGCCTGCGGGCCGGTTTGGCCAAGACTGCGCAGGTGTTCAACACCGACGTGCGCGATCTGTTCAAACGCGAGGGGCGGCTGGTGGACGAGCCCTTCCTGGAGGAATTGCGGGGGGTGCTGATCCGCACCGACATGGGGCCGGGGGCTGCTGAGGCGATTGTCGTCGACGTGCGCAGCAGGCTGCGGGCCCGCGTGGTGGATCCGGAAGTGGTGCTCGATTCGATCCGCCGCCAGTTGCTCCAGCGCCTGCACAACACAGCGGCTGAGCTGGCTGTGGCGGCATCCGGGCCGACGGTCATTCTGGTGACCGGCGTGAACGGTTCCGGGAAAACGACCTCGATCGCCAAGCTGGCCCATCGGTTCACCAAAGAGGGGAAACGCGTGGTGCTCGGGGCGGGCGACACGTTCCGCGCCGCGGCCGTGGAGCAATTATCGCTGTGGGCCGGGCGACTGGGGGCCGAGATCGTGCGCGGGGAGCCGGGGAGCGATCCGGCGAGCGTGGCGCATCGGGCCGTGGCCAGAGCGCTGGAGAGCGGCTGCGATGTCTGCATCATCGACACCGCCGGCCGGCTGCAGACGCAGTCGGCACTGATGCAGGAGCTGGCCAAAATCAGACGGGTGATCGGCAAGCAGATCCCCGATGCCCCGCACGAGGTGCTGCTGGTGATCGATGCCACTGCAGGCCAAAACGCGCTCTCGCAGGCCAAGGGCTTCCGGGAAGCGGCCGGGTGCACCGGCATTGTACTGGCCAAGCTGGATGGCTCAGCCCGGGGGGGCGTGATCGTGCCTGTCACTGAGCAATTCGGCCTGCCGGTGAAATTCGTCGGGCTGGGGGAAGCAGCCGACGATCTGGAGCCCTTTGCGCCCGACCGCTTCGTTGCGGCGCTTCTGGAAGGGGCTTTTCAGCAGGCCCGCTGACTCTCAGCGCTGCCCGGCGGCGGGGAAACCGCCAGCCGGCCTGCGGCACGGGGCGTGTTCACCGCTCGACCGCGGGGAAACAGGTCGGGGAAGACGGCTTCCACGGGCAGCCGGGGCGGATAATTTCTGCCTTCTGCCCATTTTGCCGGGCGCTATTCCGGCTGGGGAAACCTTGCTGGAGAGTCTGGTTCCACCGGGCATTTTCGGCCCGCCCTGCCGATTCACCACAAGGAAGTTGAACGGGCGCACCGGT
>Ga0209829_10002887_pt1 | contig 12792 bp, 10 predicted proteins | sample C_140205_EF_Meta_FD_187311 | JGI IMG/M metagenome (GOLD analysis project Ga0209829, IMG submission 187311) | Freshwater microbial communities from Lake Croche, Canada to study carbon cycling - C_140205_EF_MetaG (SPAdes) (version 2) | ecosystem: Environmental > Aquatic > Freshwater > Lake...
CCTTCAATCACATCAAAGAGTGATTTCTCGCCAGCTTCATGTCCGGCAGTACGAGGCAGGCCGCGATTCTTTGCCCAGCGACCATTTCCATCCATAACGATGGCGACATGTTGTGGAATTAATTCCGGTTTGATCTTGGGTGGAGTAATTCCGGCTGGATGGGGGCTTGGTTTGCGCGTCATACTCGCTCCACTAATGGCAGGCTTCTAAGTCCTCGCTCTAAGTGCCATTGTAAATAGGCGGCGATCAAACCATTGGCTTCTCGGCGATTGCGATTCTCACTCGAATCTGCGCTAGCCCAATCCCCCGTAAGCAGGGCGGCCATCAGTGAGAGAGTTTCCGGTGCAGGAGTGGCACATGCTGAAGGTCGACATTCAGCGCAGACCGAGCCACCGCCAACCAGTGAGAAGTAACGATGCGGTCCTGGTTTTTCACAGCGCGAACAGATGGTCATCGATGGTGCGTAACCACCGATTGCTAGTGAACGAAGCAGAAATGCATCGAGAATAAGTGAGGGATCGTGAATGTTTTCGGTGAGTGCTTTAAGGCCGCCAACAAGAAGTAAGTACTCTTGAAGTGCTGGCTCGTATTCTTGCGCGGTAAATCGTTCAGCAGTTTCTAAAATTGCCGAAGCAATTGTCCAGCGTTGATAATCCTCAGTAAGCAGGTCGCCATAATTCATAATCGCTTCTACCTGCGTGACTGTGTCAAAAGTTTTGCCCACGTGCAACTGCACATCGATGTGGCTGCCAGGCTCTAACCGTGCGCCAAATTTCGACATAGTGCGTCGAACTCCTTTAGCAACGCCACGAATTCGACCATGTTCGCGAGAGAGCATGGTGACGATCCGGTCTGCTTCACCCAATTTTTGAGTGCGCAGCACAACGGCTTCATCGCGATAGAGAGTCACAGCCCTACCGTAAGGCAAGGGCTATCAGATTTAGCGAATGGCGCGATTTATTGCAGAGATGACTGCCTTGAGTGAGGCAGTTGTCGTGTTGGGATCAATGCCAACTCCCCAATACACATCGCCATCGATTGCGCACTCTAAATAAGCAGCCGCACTTGCATCGCCACCTGCCGCGAGTGCATGCTCGTAGTAATCGAGAACGCGAACATCGACACCGTAACTCTGCAAAATATTGCAGAACGCTGCAATTGGACCATTGCCCGTTCCAGTGAGGTTCTGCTCTTGGCCACGATCTAGCAATGTGACAGTGAGGTGCACATCTTCATCAAGCACAGAAGTTTGTGAGAGACCCTTTAATCTAAAGCGGCCCCAGCTCTGTAACTTCTTACTCAACGCAGGAAGATACTCATCTTCAAACATCTCCCACATTGCATCGGCAGTTACTTCGCCACCAGTGGTATCAGTTGCACTCTGCACTACTTTGCTAAATTCAATCTGCAAACGACGTGGTAGATCTAGATGATGTTCATTCTTCATCAAGTAAGCAACGCCGCCCTTGCCCGATTGACTATTGACGCGAATTACCGCTTCGTAGCTACGGCCAATGTCCTTAGGATCAATCGGAAGATAAGGAACCGCCCAGGTATGTTGATCGACATGAACGCCTGCGGTTGCCGCATCGCGCTCCATGTGTTCAAGTCCCTTTTTAATGGCATCTTGATGCGAACCGGAGAAGGCGGTAAATACTAAATCACCACCATAGGGATGGCGTTCTGGTACTCGAAGTTGATTGGCATATTCAACGGTGCGACGGATCTCATCGATGTTAGAGAAATCAATCATCGGATCGATACCGTGGCTTACTAAGTTCATGCCCAGCGTTACTAAGCAGACATTGCCAGTGCGCTCACCATTACCAAAGAGAGTTCCTTCAATGCGATCGGCGCCAGCTAAGTAACCAAGTTCGGCTGCTGCAACACCAGTGCCACGATCGTTGTGTGGGTGCAGACTCAAGATAACGCTATCGCGGTATGCCAAGTTGCGACTCATCCACTCGATTGAATCGGCGTAAATATTTGGTGTCGCCATTTCGACAGTTGCTGGCAAGTTGAGAATGGTTTTCCAACTTGGAGTTGGACGCCAAATATCATTGACTGCGTTGCATACTTCAAGTGCGTAATCGAGTTCAGTTCCAGTGTAGGACTCCGGTGAATACTCAAAGGAGACTACGGTTGGTTTTACTGAATCAACTAGCTTCAAGCAGTACGCCGCAGCATCGGTGGCAATTTTCTTCACGCCATCGCGATCTTGGGCAAAGACCACTCGTCGCTGCAAGGTTGATGTCGAGTTATACAAATGAACTACTGCTTGCTTTGCTCCCTTGATTGATTCAAAGGTGCGATCTATCAATGGTTCGCGGGCTTGGGTAAGAACTTGGATGATGACATCATCGGGAATTAAGTCATCTTCAATAATTTTGCGAACGAAATCGAAGTCAGTCTGGCTCGCGCTAGGAAAGCCCACTTCAATCTCTTTGTAACCCATTGCTACTAATAGATGGAACATCGCCAACTTGCGTGGGGTATCCATAGGATCGATTAGCGCTTGATTTCCATCGCGCAGATCTACTGAGCACCACTGAGGCGCAACGCTCATTTTCTTGCTCGGCCAAGTGCGATCTGGAAGATCGACTGGAATAAATGAGGAATAGCGATGCACTGGCATTGATGAGCCAGATTGCTGTGGGAAATTCATTTTCGTCTCCTTAAAATTTTCGCGGGGTGGGTTTTTCCGGTGCGACTAACCCCGCGGCGAGGGGACCGGTTACTTGGCCCCGCCACGGCAGCGAAGGAGGAGGCTGCGAGACATGAAGCAATTGTAACGCGAGAGCGAAGTGATGGGCAAGCCAGCGTTAGAACGGGTGAATCTGCTCCATTACTTCCATAATTTTTACTGTATCAACCAGGCTCATGATTGGGCTCTCAGTGAGTCCCTTAGCGATGCACTCTTCAGCATGAATTGCTTGGTACTGCATGCCGCGACCTTCGATCTTTGTGTCATAAGTTTTTATCAGAACATGGTTGCTGTCATAAACACGGAATGATGTTTGCAAGAAGAACCAACCATCAATTTCGATCCGACCCTTTGTTCCGTGAATTGCAGCGGTAAGTGTTCCGGCCATTGTCATACAAGAATTAATCATTCCGATGCTGCCATTGTTGTATTTCAAAACCGCAGCAGTTGCCGAATCCACACCAGTATCAGTCATTACTGAAGATCCTGAAACTGAATCCGGAAAACCTAAGGTGCGAATTGCCATGTGAACTGGATAAATTCCTAGATCGTAATGAGCTCCGCCGCCTTGCTCGCGATTCCAGAGACGCGGTGCCTTCTCAATTGGCAGGTATTGGCTGTGATCGGCATAAACAAAGTGTGGTGTTCCGATTAATCCAGAATCGATAACTTCAAAGACGGCATCCATTGTTGGCAAGAAGCGCGTCCACATCGCCTCCATAACAAAGACTTTCTTGCGTTTTGCCGCATCATAAATTGCCTTGGCATCAGCTGAATTCATTGTGAATGGCTTCTCGAGCAGAACATGCTTTCCAGCTTCGATTGCAAGTAGCGCATGGTCGCGGTGAAGTGTTTGGACCGTTGAGATATAGACAATATCTACTTCAGGATCAGCGACAAGGGCTGCGTAATTAGCATGGCGGTTAGGGATCGAAAATTTATCGGCGAAGGCATTGGTGCGCGCCATGTCGCGAGTGGCAACGGCTTGAATTTTTAGCCCGGCGATTTGGAAATCTTTTGCGATGATGTCAGCAATTCCACCTGCGCCTAAATAACCCCAACGAAGTGCCATTTTATCTCCTTACATTTTCGCGATTAAATTAGATATTGTCTTAGCTAGAGCGTAGTTAAAGTATCGGTAAATAGCGATCTAATTCGTAAGCGCTGACTTGGCGGCGATAGTCCTGCCACTCGGCCCGCTTATTTCGAAGTACATATTCAAAGACATGCTCCCCTAAAGTCTCGCGGACAAGTGCGCTCGATTCCATGGCGACAATTGCTTCACTTAAATTTGCTGGAAGTGGCACCGGCTTGCTCTCATCCTTTAATTCGTAGCTTTCCGCAACACCCTTGAGACCCGCTGCCAACATCACGGCGTAGGCCAAGTAGGGATTGCAAGCCGAATCAGGTGAGCGAAATTCCACGCGAGTGGAGTTCTCTTTATTGGGTTTGTACATCGGAACTCGAACGAGTGCATCGCGATTTCCTTGACCCCAATTAGCCAAGGTAGGCGCTTCCCCGCCGCCGTGCAGGCGCTTATACGAATTGACCCATTGATTTGTTATCAACGAAATTTCACCAGCATGTGTTAGGAGTCCGGCGATAAAGGATCGTCCTACCTTCGACAAGTTGTACTGCGCATTGGGATCGTAGAAAGCATTCTTCTCGCCCTCAAAGAGTGAGACGTGAGTATGCATTCCCGAACCCGGATGATCGGTAAATGGCTTGGGCATAAAAGAGGCGTGGCAACCTTGATCGAGTGCAACTTCTTTTACAACATGGCGAAAAGTCATGATGTTATCGGCGGTGCTTAACGCATCGGCATAACGCAGATCAATCTCTTGTTGGCCAGGAGCGCCTTCATGATGGCTAAATTCAACGCTAATTCCCATCGCTTCTAAAAGCGTGATTGCTTGGCGCCGAAAATCTTGACCCACAACTGCGGGTGTGTGATCGAAGTAGCCACCGGCATCAACTGGAATTGGTTCTTTGCCACGTTGTGGTGCTTCTTGAAAGAGAAAGAATTCAATTTCGGGATGGGTGTAACAGGTGTAACCCATTTCAGCAGCTTTACTCAAAGTCTTGCGCAGAACATTGCGCGGATCCGATGGTGATGGCGTGCCATCTGGCATCACGATGTCACAGAACATACGAGCCGCACCTGGTGCTTCAGTGCGCCATGGCAGAACAGAGAATGTCGCAGGGTCTGGAACAGCCAACATATCTGACTCGGTATCGCGGGCAAAGCCTTCAATCGCCGAACCGTCAAAGCCAATGCCTTCATCAAATGCATTCTGCAATTCAGCTGGTGCAATCGCTACCGATTTAAGAAAGCCCAGTACATCGGTGAACCAGAGACGCACGAAGCGAATATTTCGCTCTTCTAAGGTACGTAAAACAAACTCTTCTTGCTTGCCATGATCGGGGGAAGTCATGTCCGCATCATGCCAAGTGTGCGTTACAGCCGTGTTACGAAGTAAGGGTTATTCGCTCCAGCGGGAGGTGATGGGCAGGCGGCGATCTTTGCCAAATGCGCGGCTGGAGACTTTTGTTCCTGGCGGATATTGGCGTCGCTTGTATTCGGCCTTATCAACTAGCCCGATCACCCGCGAAATCAATGCAGGATCAAAGCCAGCTGCGGCCAGCGCAGTTGCACCGCGATCTTCATCGACATAAGCCCGAAGCAATTGATCTAAAACTGGGTACTCCGGAAGTGAGTCTGAATCCTTCTGATCTGGTCGAAGTTCGGCACTTGGCTCTTTAGTTATGGAGCGCTCTGGAATCGGTGGAACTTCACCTTGGGCAATTGCCAGCGCATTACGCCATCGTGCAAGAGCCCAGACATCGCTCTTGTAAATATCTTTGATCGGGGCAAAGCCACCAACTGCATCACCATAGAGAGTGGAGTAACCCACTGCTAATTCACTCTTATTTCCCGTTGCCAAAATCAGGTGACCCTCTTGATTGGAAAGTCCCATCAAAGTGGTGCCGCGAACTCGGGCTTGGAGATTCTCTTCGGCCAATCCTTCAAGGCGCATCGCTTGTAAATAACTGGCCACCATCGGTGCAATTTCAATGACCCGGTAATTAAGGCCAGTGGCTTGGGCTAAAGCGGCAGCATCGGCAAGTGAGTGATCGGAGGAATATTTGCTAGGTAGGGCAATGCCATAAACATTGGCTGCGCCGATTGCATCGCAGGCAATCGCTGCAACTATTGCGGAATCAATGCCGCCAGAGACTCCTAGCGCCACAGATTTAAATTTGTTCTTCAGAACATAATCGCGCAGACCGATAACTAAGGCCTGCCACATCTCGCCGTACTCATCGAGGCGAGGTGCTACGCCATGAGTAATACGTGGGTATGGCGCATTGGCATCTTGGTGAAGGATTAAATCGGGATCACTCGATTGCAGGCGCAGATTGAGATCGACCACCATCAAGCCATCATCAAATTGTGGCGCTCGAGCAATGATTCCACCTTGGGCATCGACCACAATTGTGTCGCCATCGAAAACTAAATCATCTTGGCCACCAGTCATGTTCACGTACGCAAGCGGGGCGCCAATTTCGCGAGCGCGCTGTTGGACTAGCGCCAATCGGCGATCATCTTTATTTCGCTCATAGGGGCTGCCGTTAGGTACTAGAACTAATCCAGGTTGGCGCTTTACTAATTCAGCAACTGTGCCACCTTCTTGCCAAATATCTTCACAGATCGCAAAGCCCACATCGACACCATGAATGCGAATTACGAGTGATTCATTGCCGGGCACGAAATTTCGGAACTCATCGAAGACTCCGTAATTAGGCAGATGATGTTTGATGTAGCGGGCTTTAATTTCACCGCCGGAGATAATTGCAATGGCATTCTGCGGTGCACCACTGGGCTGTCCCAAACGATCAACGGCTTGGTCAATCTGATCGAGATAGCCAACTACGGCAACGATTTCGCCCAAACCACTTGCTTGAAGCCTGGTCGCAAGTTGGGTAATCGCACTCTTGCTTGCAGCGCGAAATGAAGGGCGCAGCGCTAAGTCTTCAACCGGGTACCCAGTCAGGCACATCTCGGGAAAGATCACGATGTGTGCGCCAGCTGCAGCTGCTTGCGCCACATTGCTTGCGATTAATTCCGAATTTCCACGCAGCTCGCCAACGGTGGGATTTATTTGGGCCAGCGCAATGCGCATCTGCCGCAATTGATCGGTGGCCATTTGCTAAGCCTACCGATCGGCAGGTGCTGGCTGGTGCAAATTATTCTTGGGCAATCGCAGATTTAAGCGGTAAAGTAGGAGCGATCCCAGGGACCTTTTCCAAAGGCCTTGAGGCAAGGAGCAAGTAATGAGTACCGAATCCCTCTATGGCGGAGCGCTGCATCGACGCGTCACTATCCGTGATTTAGCCGCCGCCAAAGTTCGTGGTGAGAAGTGGGCAATGCTTACCTCTTACGAGCAGATGACTGCCGAGATATTCGATGAGGCTGGAATTCCGGTCCTACTCGTCGGCGATAGCGCGGCCAATAATTTCTTCGGTGAAGAGAACACAATCGCAATTACCGTCGATGAAATGATTCCCTTAGTTCGCGCCGTGGTGCGGGCATCACAGCGCGCCATGGTTATCGCCGATCTCCCCTTTGGATCTTATGAGGCATCTGCCGAACAGGCCCTTGCAACAGCAGTCCGCTTCTTTAAGGAATCTGGTGCACATGCGGTCAAACTAGAGGGAGCCCAAATATCTGCGGTAAAGACTCTTACCTCCAATGGCATTCCAGTGATGGGACATGTGGGACTTACTCCACAATCACTCCATCAATTAAGTGGCTATCGGGTGCAAGGTCGCAGCGATGGCGAAGTTATTCTGGCTGCAGCCAAAGAGCTCGAGGCGGCCGGTGCCTTTGCCATAGTTCTTGAATTAGTAACCGCCAAACTTGCTGAAAAAATCACTGCTGAACTCACTATTCCTACCATTGGAATTGGCGCGGGTCCGCAGTGCGATGCTCAAGTGCTCGTCTGGAATGACCTCATGGGATTGACGAAGAAGGCGCCTAAATTGGCTAAGGCTTATCTCAATTTGCGGGAGAGTATGCTCGGCGCCACTGCGCAATGGGCGCAGGATGTTCGCACCGGTGTATTCCCTGGACCGGAGCAGACCTTTCACTAAGTAGTCTGGCGAAACTCCCGCTACTGCGATTTTGAGAAGGAGTGGCTCCCATTCATGTCGAAGTTATCGAAATTTCGGATGGATCTGACTCCACTTCGTAAATATCCCGACTTCCGATCACTCTGGGCATCGGGAATGGTCTCCAATCTCGGTTCCATGATCACTTACGTCGCCGTTCCATTCCAAATTAAGAATCTCACCCACTCCTACCTTGCCGTGGCACTCAGTGCCGCAGTCGAAATTATTCCGCTGGTGATCTTCGGACTCTATGGCGGTGTCCTGGCCGATTCAGTAGATCGTAAGAAGATGATTTGGGCGGCCGAAGCTGGCGCCATGGCGCTGAGTGCGACCTTATTTATTAATTCGCAGTTGGCCCACCCATCACTGCTGCTCATCTACATCGTCGCGGCCGCCTTCGCCGCGGTCGATGGTCTGCAACGACCCAGCATGGATGCGATCTTGCCACGGTTGGTCGGCCATGATGACTTGCCTTCAGCAAGTGCTCTCCTCAGTCTGCGCATGCAGATGGCAATCATCGTCGGACCGGCAATTGGCGGAATTATTATCTCCACTTTCTCAGTAGGAACTGGTTACGCAGTAGATGTAACGAGCTTTCTCGTCTCTTTAATATTTTTAAGTCGAGTAAAGAATGTGCCACCGCACGAAAGTGCCGAAAAGCCATCTCTGGCAGGACTTTGGCTCGGTATTCGCTATGCCTTTGGCCGGCAAGATTTACTCGGTACTTACCTTGTTGATTTGGCTGCGATGTTCTTTGCTATGCCAAATGCACTCTTTCCATTTTGGGTTGATCAATTGCATGCACCGTGGGCACTTGGTCTGCTCTATGGCGCCGGAACTGTCGGCGCATTCTTCGTAACGATTACAAGTGGCTGGGTGAAGCACTACCGATTCCACGGTCGCGCTATCGCATTGGCCGCAGTTGGATGGGGAATCGCAATTACCCTCTCCGGATTGGTCCACTCGATCTACTTAGTCATCTTCTGTCTGGCACTTGCCGGGGCGGCCGACCATGTCAGTGTTCTCTTTCGCGCCGCGATCTGGAACCAGACTATCCCCGATGAAATTCGTGGACGACTTGCCGGAATTCAACTCCTCTCCTACTCAGTTGGACCACTTGCCGGACAACTTCGGGCCGCAACGATGGCATCGGCTACTACGTTGGCCATCTCGGTAACTTCTGGTGGGGTTATGTGCATCATTGTGGTGCTCTTACTGACCAGTTGGCTCGTAAAATTCCGAAAATATGATGTCGAAAGCAACGAATTTGCCATTGCGCAACGAAAAATTCGTGCCGAACGAGAAAATATCTAATTTTTTTCGTAAATACATAAAAAAATCAAAAAATAAATGTGCGACACGCACTGCAATTATTTTCACAAAATGCTGGCATTGTGAGCCATTTACTGACACGCTTATCCATGAACAGGTCCGGTGACGGATCGGACCATTCCGATAGGAGAAGTTACGTGGCTGCAGCTAAGAAATCTGCTCCAAAGCGTCGCAAGAAGGCCGCTGCTAAGAAGGCAGCACCAAAGCGTCGTAAGAAAGCCGCTGCTAAAAAGGCAGCTCCAAAGAAGCGTCGCAAGAAGGCAGCTGCTAAGAAAGCAGCTCCAAAGCGTCGTCGCAAGAAGGCAGCTGCTAAGAAGGCAGCTCCAAAGAAGCGTCGCAAGAAGGCAGCTGCTAAGAAGGCAGCTCCAAAGCGTCGTCGCAAGAAGGCAGCTGCAGCAGCAGCTCCAAAAAAGCGTCGTCGTCGTAAGAAGGCTGCTGCGTAAGCAGAGCATTATAAAAAAGACCCGCCACGAAAGTGGCGGGTCTTTTTTCTTGCTACAAACCTTCCTGCTCTCGCAGGCGCTCTCCTACCTTCTTAAAGATTTTCTCAATCGAACTCTGCTCGCTCTGCGTCAAATGATCCATAAATCTCTTGCGAATACTGTCGACGTGATCGGGAGCCGCGGCAGAGATTGCGTTCCATCCCTTTGCTGTCATCACTGCGAATGAACCACGTTTATCTGTGGGACAGGATTGCCGCTTTACCCAGCCCGCCTTCTCCATGACTGTGATTCGATGCGAAAGTCGCGAGCGCGACATGATGGCCTGGGCAGCCAGATCACTCATACGCATCATGCGATCAGGCGCCTCACTTAAATGAGCGAGAATTTCATAGTCTGAAAGGCTTAAATCATGGCCCGCTAGATCGCCATCGAGTGCTTCCCATACTCGGCGACTTACGACAATGAAGGAGCGCCAAGCCTCTAACTCGCTCGCTGTTAACCAGCGCGCCGATAGTGAGGTAGCGTTTTTACTTGTCATAGTGTTTCAATCCTACCGAGAAGTTGAAGATTCAACTACTTGTATTTCTTACAGAAGAGGTCCAAACGTGCCCAGTGGATTAGATACAGCTCATCGCGACTCCTCGATTCGCCCACAAGATGATCTCTTTCGCTCCTTCAACGGAGGCTGGCTCAAGAGTGCGCAGATTCCAGATGACCGCGCATCCGATGGCGCCTTCTATGCCCTGCGCGATCAATCAGAAGCGCGGGTACGGGAAATTATTGAAGGCGCTCACCAGAGCGATGAGGGACGCAAAGTCAGTGATCTCTATCGATCATTTATGGCGACTGATCAGATTGAGGCTTTAGGCATCTCGCCCATCGCTGCCGAATTAGCGATTGCCGAAACGGTTCATGATCGTGCATCTTTTATTACTGCGATGGCGCAGCTTGAAGCACGTGGCACCGGCGGACTCTTCTCCGCCACGGTTTATACCGATGCCATGGATTCAATGAGCAACATTATTTACCTCAGCCAAGGTGGCATCTCCCTTCCCGATGAGGCGTACTACCGCGAAGATCAATACCAACCCATTCGCGAAGCTCTCGTTGCGCACATTGCGCGGATGTTTGAATTGGCCGGCCTTAGTGATGGCGCACTTCATGCCAAAGAAATTTTGACTCTAGAAACCAAGATTGCATCGCACCACTGGGATCAAGTTCGAGATCGCGATGCGACTCTGACTTATAACAAAGCCACTCGTACTGAACTAGAGAAACTCTCTCAGGGCTTTGATTGGAAGGCCTACCTCCATGCTGCAGAAGTACCGGCCCATGTTCTTGAAAGCACCATTGTTCGTGAGCCATCCTTCTTCACCGGCCTTGGCCAAATCTTGGAAAACTTCCATGCCCAGCAATGGAAGTCCTGGCTACTCTGGCAAGTCATTTCCTCTAACGCGCCATACCTACATGATGCGATCGTCCAAGAGAATTTTGCCTTTTACGGCACCACACTCTCTGGCACTCCCCAACTTCGCGATCGTTGGAAGCGTGCGGTTGGTTTAGTGGAAGGCGCAATGGGCGAGGCAATAGGTCGCATTTATGTCGAGCGCCATTTCCCACCTGCCGCCAAGGAGCGCATGGTGGAGCTAGTTGAGAATTTAATCGAGGCCTATCGCCGCAGCATTCGCTCCCTTGATTGGATGAGCAGCGAAACAAAGGCAAAGGCACTAGAGAAGTTAGAGAAGTTCACTCCGAAGATTGGCTACCCCGATAAGTGGCGCGATTACTCTGCCCTGAAAATTGAGAGCGATGATTTGATGGGTAACTTAGCTCGGATCGCGCGCTTTGGCCGCGACTTTGAGTTGGCAAAATTGGGCAAGCCAGTTGATCGCAGTGAGTGGTACATGACGCCGCAGACTGTCAATGCCTATTACAACCCAGGCATGAATGAGATCGTCTTTCCCGCCGCTATTTTGCAGCCACCCTTCTTTGATCTCGCTGCCGATGATGCCGTCAATTACGGTGCTATTGGCGCGGTAATTGGCCATGAAATCGGCCATGGCTTCGATGACCAAGGATCAAAATATGATGGCGATGGAAATTTGCAAGATTGGTGGAGCGATGCTGACCGCAGTGAATTTGAGAAGCGGGCCAATGCGCTCATCGCGCAATACAACGAACTAGCTCCAGAAGAGACACCAGATACTTTCGTTAATGGTGCACTCACAGTCGGGGAAAACATTGGCGACTTAGGTGGCCTAGGTATTGCCTATCAGGCATACCAGATTGCACTCGATGGCAACGCAGCGCCAGCCATCGATGACCTTTCTGGTGATGAGCGATTCTTTTATTCGTGGGCGAGCGCCTGGCGTGGCAAAGTGCGCCCGGAAGAACTCAAACGTCGGATCGCAACCGATCCACACTCCCCTGGTGAATTTCGTTGCAATCAAGTGGTGCGAAATCTCGATGAGTTCTACCGCGCATTTGGCGTTAGCGAAAACGACTCGTTGTGGCTTAAGCCAGAGGCACGAGTGCGAATCTGGTGAGTGGCTTCTCCTTCGAAGTAAGTAAGAGCGACTCCGGCAGTGATGCACGAGCTGGCGTACTTACGACACCTCACGGCACTGTAAATACCCCCGCCTTCATTCCAGTTGGCACCAAGGCCACTGTGAAGTCAGTGCTGCCGGAATCAATGCGCGAATTAGGTGCGCAGGCAATTCTCTCCAATGCTTACCACCTCTACCTGCAGCCGGGTCCAGAGATTCTCGATAGCGCAGGTGGGCTCTCCAAGTTCATGAATTGGAATGGCCCAACTTTTACCGATAGCGGTGGCTTTCAAGTTCTTTCACTGGGTGTGGGATTTAAGAAAGTCTTGGCAATGGATGAGACCACATTTCGCGACGATGATGTTATTGCTGAAAATAAAGAGCGCCTGGCGCACGTCGATGATGATGGCGTTACCTTCAAATCTCATTTAGATGGCTCGATGCATCGCTTCACTCCAGAGTTTTCTATGCAGGTGCAGCACCAAATTGGTGCCGACATTATGTTCGCCTTTGATGAGTGCACTACTTTGCATAACACCCGCTCGTATCAAGAAATTGCACTGGAGCGAACCAGGCTCTGGGCCATTCGCTGCCT
>Ga0209829_10002889_pt1 | contig 12791 bp, 9 predicted proteins | sample C_140205_EF_Meta_FD_187311 | JGI IMG/M metagenome (GOLD analysis project Ga0209829, IMG submission 187311) | Freshwater microbial communities from Lake Croche, Canada to study carbon cycling - C_140205_EF_MetaG (SPAdes) (version 2) | ecosystem: Environmental > Aquatic > Freshwater > Lake...
TGACATATGCTTACGCAAAATCCATACACGTTGGAGTACCGCGGGATCCATTAATAAATCCTCACGACGCGTACCCGAAGCCGTAATATCGATGGCTGGATAGACACGGCGGTTAGATAATTTACGATCCAACTGCAATTCCATGTTGCCCGTACCTTTAAATTCTTCGAAAATTACCTCATCCATTTTACTACCTGTTTCCGTCAAAGCGGTTGCAATAATCGTTAATGAACCTCCATTTTCGACATTTCTAGCCGCTCCAAAGAAACGTTTTGGCTTGTGTAATGCGTTTGCATCCACACCTCCAGATAATATTTTACCCGAAGAAGGAACCACTGTGTTATATGCACGCGCCAAACGAGTGATGGAATCCAACAAGATAACCACATCATGACCACATTCAACCATCCTTTTCGCTTTTTCCAACACAATACTAGCCACTTTTACATGACGTTCTGCTTGCTCATCAAAGGTAGACGAAATAACTTCCGCACGAACTGAACGTTGCATATCCGTCACTTCCTCAGGTCGTTCATCGATCAATAAGATGATCAAATACACCTCGGGATGATTTCGGGAAATGGCATTAGCAATATCTTTCAATAAAACCGTTTTACCCGTTTTGGGTTGGGCCACAATCATTCCACGTTGGCCCTTTCCGATGGGCGCAAATAAATCCAAAATACGAGTTGAATAATTATCGGCCGTAGTAGAGAGATTTAATTTCTCCTCAGGAAAAAGGGGTGTCAGGTATTCAAAATTAATTCGGTCGCGAATTTCATCCGTCGTTTTACCATTGACAGATTCGACTTTCAACAAAGCAAAATATTTTTCACCTTCTTTGGGTGGGCGAATTTTACCTAAAATGGTATCTCCTGTTTTCAAACCAAACATTTTGATTTGAGAGGGAGAAACATAAATATCATCAGGAGAAGCTAAATAATTATAATCTGATGAACGCATAAATCCATAACCTCCTTCTTGCATGATTTCCAACACACCTTCATTATCGATCAAACCATCTAACTCTTTAATGATCTGATTGTAATTTGACCTAGGCTTAAATTGCTGAGGAGATTGCGTTTGTGCCTCTTCTTTGGGAAGTTTATCCACATCCACTGGCGCATCCGTCGGGGAAACCTTGGAGTCCACCACATTGTCATTATTGGTAATAAATGACGTATCCACGGCCTCATCATCTGCAGGAGCAATCGCATCGTATTCAATCGGGGACTCTTCTACTTCAGGTTGCTGACGCTCTTGACGAGGACGAAAATTCTTTGCAGGCCTTGCAGGTTTTACCACTGAGCTTGGCTCTGGTTTAGTTTCCACCTCCACAGGAGCTTCATCAACTACGCTAATGTTTGGCTCGAAATTTAAATTGGGCATCGGAGCTAAAGCAGGTTCCTCGGTAGATTTTTGAATTCTTTGACGCTTCGGACGTTCATTTGTAGGCAATTCTTCCGCGACTTTTTTTACTTTCCTGATTGGTTTTTCTTCCATAAAATGGTGAAATGATTATTCTTAATTTGATTTAACAAACCTAATTTCTGATCAAAAGATCATCTCTGAAACATTATTTTAACACACAAAAAGTGGATTAACTGATGAATAAAAGATTGATAGGAACCGGGATTGTTTTTATTGAGGTGCTTACGACATTGAAACACAGTACAATACTACGTTACATATATTAGATTGTCAAACATTTTACATCATTTTTAATAGAAATAATCAATTACTTAATCTATATCGTTGGAATTTATGGGAAACTCACTCCATGCCAATCATAAATTCGTAATTTTACAAAGGAATTTTCAGATGAAATCACACGAACAAATTTTAGAGGAACAACTGAACGAGCGCAGGCAAAATGGCCTCATTCGTTCCCTGAACGTCATGGACCAACTTGCCGACTTTTTTTCCAATGATTATTTAGGATTAGCCAAAAATCAAAGCTTGGCTGATCAGATTGAAGCTGATTTTAATCGATTGAAACCTAATTTATATGCCATCAATGGTTCCACGGGCTCAAGATTAATTTCTGGACATTCCCCATTATTGGAACAATTTGAAAAAAAATGCGCTGCCTTTCATCAGGCTGAAGCGGCCCTTTTATTTAATAGTGGCTACGATGCCAACGTAGGTTTACTCTCATCAATCACTCAGAAAGGCCAACTTGTGTTTTGTGATCAATTATTGCACGCAAGTTTAATCGACGGTTTACGCTTAGGTAAAGCTGAACGAAAAATATTTAAGCACAACGATTTAGCGGATTTAGAAAATTTACTCAGTGAATATCCTATCGAAACACCCAAATGGATTGTGGTGGAGTCTTTATACTCCATGGATGGCGACATGGCACCTTTGAAGCAATTAGTCCATTTGAAAAACAAATACAATGCAGAAATAATCCTTGACGAAGCACATGCAGGCGGAGTTTATGGACCCATTGGAAATGGAATCGCGGTAGAAATGGGTATCGAAAACGAGATATTTGCTCGAGTCATTACTTTTGGAAAAGCGTGGGGAAATGCAGGTGCAGTGGTATTAGGATCACATACATTAATTGATTTTTTAATCAATTTTGCACGACCCTTTATTTACTCAACGGCCCAAAGTCCCCATCATGTATCTAGCCTATCGACTACACTAGGTTTGATAGAAACGCAGATTGACTTACGAAAAAAATTAAAGGAAAACATAGCGTACTTTGTTGAGCAGACTAAATCAAGCCATTGGGGCTCCAGTAAATCGGCCATTCAAACTTTTTTTATTGCGGGGAATCAAGCCGTCAAAAAGAAAGCAACAGAAATGCAAGAAGCAGGATTTGCCGTCAAAGCCATTGTTTACCCGACAGTCCCAAAAGGAGAGGAAAGAATACGAATCACATTGAACAGTTTGACTAAAAAAGAAGAAATTTTGGCCCTCATAAAAAACATGGAAACCCATGAATAAATCCATTATTGTTGCTGGGATTGGAACTGAAATTGGCAAAACGCTCATATCGGCCATCCTAACTCAGGCGCTACAGGCCGACTACTGGAAGCCGATTCAATCTGGAAATCCGGAGGATGCGGATGCATTATTTATAAAAAAAATGACCCGATTACCCCATTTGAAGGTTTGGGACTCGGCCTATGTACTAAGCCAACCACTTTCCCCGCATACGGCAGCGGAGATTGATGGGGTCACCATCGAATTAGAAAAAATACAATTGCCGCAAACTCAGAATTCATTGGTTGTGGAACTAGCCGGAGGGATTTTGGTCCCCATAAATAACCAACAAACGAATTTGGACCTCATAAAAAAACTAAATCTTCCTGTACTTTTAGTGAGTAAAAATTACTTAGGTAGCATCAATCACACCTTGCTGACCTACCAAATACTTAAAGACAGCCAAATACCCATCATGGGAATTGTTTTCAATGGACCCTCAAATCCATCAGGAGAAAAATTCATTTTAAACTATACGCAATTACCCGTAGTTTTGCGTGTCCAGCAAGAAGAGGAAATTACGTCAGAAACTATTTTAAAATATGCCCAATCCATCTCAAATTAATCTGTCAGAAAGAGATCAAAAAGTTATTTGGCATCCATTTACACAACATTTTATAGAACCTTCATCGATCGCTATCGTACGTGGCGAGGGAGTTTATTTGTATGATGAAGATGGAAAACAATATATCGATGCCATTGCCTCTTGGTGGGTGAATTTACATGGACATGCCAATACCTACATGGCCCAAAAAGTATACGAGCAGGCGCTCAATTTAGAACAAGTTATTTTTGCAGGTTTTACCCATGAACCTGCGATTCGCTTAGCTGAACGCTTATTAAGTCACTTACCTGCTAATTTCCAAAAGGTATTTTACTCGGACAATGGCTCTACAGCCGTGGAGGTCGCGGTCAAAATGGCCTTGCAATTCTTTCACAATCAAGGCAATGAAAAGCGAAGGAAAATCATCGCGTTTGAGGATGCTTACCATGGAGATACGTTTGGAGCTATGAGTTTGGGTGCACCCAGCTCCTTCAATGCTCCTTTTCAAGATATGCTTTTTGAGGTAGAATTTATCCCCAATCCTAAAAATGAAGCGATATGCCTAGAAGTGCTTGAAGCAAAATTAAAGCAGGCCGACGAGTATGCAGCCATTATTTTTGAACCTTTAATTCAAGGAGCCGGGGGTATGAATATGTATGCAGCTGAAACCTTAGATAAAATAATTTCGCTAACAAAAAAAGGGGGCTTAATTAGCATTTCTGATGAAATCATGACGGGTTTTGGTCGTACAGGAAAATGGTTTGCGATGGACTATCTCCAACAAAAGCCCGATATTATTTGCTTATCGAAAGGACTCACAGGGGGTATGATGGCGATGGGCGTTACAGTTTGCTCAAATCTATTATTTGATTCTTTTCTTTCTTCAGATCGGACAAAGACCCTTTTTCATTCCCATTCTTTCACGGCAAATCCACTAGCCTGCGCGGCAGCGAACGCTAGCATGGATCTTATGGAGGATGAAGCTACTTGGGCTCATATCGCAGCGATCGAGAAAAGCCATGAAGCTTGGAAAATCAATATGAACTCACATCCAATGATTAAAAATGTTCGATGTATGGGAACCATTGTGGCCTGCGAACTAGAGACCGTTGAAAAAGATGGGTATCTGAATCCTATCCGAGGAAAAGCCTACGACCATTTTATAAAAAAAGGGATCCTTTTGAGACCCCTGGGTAATACCTTATATATTTTGCCTCCCTATTGCATCAAGCCGTCGGAATTAGCTATGATTTATCTTGAAATCGAAAATTTTGCCTCGACAATTAATTAGGTATTTTCGTCGATTGCCAAGAAAGCATTTGCCATCTTTTATCTTGAAAAATCCAAACATCCGTATATTTCAGATGATTGTACGTAAAAGAACCGTCTTTAGCTTGGTTTTTGATTTTCGCAATTCCCGTAATGATCCCGAATTTTCCATACACACGAGGGCTTAATTCCTCCGATTCAATCGAAGCATAAACGGTTTTCTTTGAAACGATTGAGCCCACATAGCTTACTTTATTATCAGTAGCCGCATTGGAGTGATTGTAGACTAAATCTGCATGCATCACAGCATCTAAGCCTTTTTCGTCCTGTCCAATCATCACTTTAAAACGATTTAATTCTGCTTCACGCAAAGATTCGACATTTGCCTTTTGTGCTTTTGCGGTTACCGCCATTAAAATAGTGGTAAAAATTAACATGATTTTTTTCATAGTATGTTTATTTATAAGTGTGCAAATTAATAATTATTTAAGATTAAATCAGCACCTTTTTCACCAATGGCCATCACGATGGAATTTGTGTTTCCTGAAACTAGGTCTGGCATGATGGAGGCATCGATGACGCGCAAACCATTTACTCCCTTGACACGCAACGTGTGCGGTTCTGTAACTGCATTCGAATCATTGCCCATTTTACAAGTTCCTATGGGATGATAAACGCATTCTGTGGCTCTTTCAATATGCGTTTCAATTAATTCCTCCGTCAGCTCTCCGGATGGATATGGCAATGTATTGCCTAATCTAAGGTGATCAAATTCAGAAGATAATAAAATTTGATGCGCTAATTTCACGCCTCTTTTCAAAGTAGCCAAATCCTTTCCTTCCGAATCAGATAAATATTGAGGGTCAATTTTGGGTGCATCCCAAGGTGATTTTGTGTGCAAACCTACATAACCTCGACTTTCGGGTTTCAATAAAGTAGGTAAACATGTAAATCCGTCTTCAATCGGCATTTTTTTATAATCATATAGATCTCGTGACCAAGCGGACGAAAAGTGAAATTGCAAATCGGGTTGCTCTGATTGATTCACCGAATCATAAAATGCACAGCCTTCTAATGGACTTGCTGAAAGGGGTCCTTTCTTCTTAGTCACATAGGTCAAAAAATTGGGAATGGAAATAGCCGCATTAAATGATACCCTTTGCGTTTTAGCCTCTGCATGCATGTTGACAAATACATGGTCCGACAAATTTTTGCCTACCCCAGGTAAATTCAACTTAGTTTGTATGCCAAAAGACTTCAAATAATCTGCGTCGCCTATGCCGGCCAACATCAACATTTGTGGACTTTGGAAAGAGCCTGCGGATAGGATAACGTCCTTTGCCGCTTTAAAAAGGGTACTTGATTTCGCATTTTTCAAATGCCCTTCAATGCCTTTAACTTGATCGCCTTCGAACACTAAATTAGTGACATGAAATTGGCTTAGGACCTTTAAATTTTTTCTTTTCAAAATCGGGTTAATGAATGCACTGGCGCCGGTCACACGTTGGCCATCCGCAATGGCGAACTGAAACATCCCAGCGCCAATTTGATTAGCTCCGTTAAAATCAGCATTTTTAGGAATTCCCAGCGAGCCACAAGCTTCAATAAAAGCCTGTCCAAAAATGGTGTTTTGACTAGGATTAGAAACAGTTAGTGGGCCACCTTGTCCGTGAAATTCATTATGAATATCCAGGTTATTTTCTGATTTTTTGAAATATGGAAGCATGTCGGCATAGGACCAACCTTCACATCCCATCGATTCCCAATTTTCAAAATCAGCTTTATTCCCACGAATATAGGCCATGCAATTTATAGCACTACTCCCTCCCATCGCCTTTCCTCGCGGTTGGTATATCTGACGCCCCCCTAAATTCTTTTGTGGCTCTGTGAAAAAATTCCAATTCATTTCAGTCCCATTCAATAAAGGATAGGAAGAAGGCGTAAAAATTCTAGGGTCTCGACTGTCCATCCCTGCCTCCACTAATAAGACTTTGATCGACGGGTTTTCTGTAAGCCGATTTGCCAGCACGCAACCAGCAGTACCCGCACCTACAATGATATAATCAAATGAACTCATGTACGATTTTTTAATTTAATTATTTAAATTTCCATATTTTTAGGGAAAATCACGTTATAAATGTCCACATTTAACAGCTATCTCGTTTTAGGATTTCAGCACATCATGAATATACAGGCCTTAGACCACCTGCTGTTCATTTTATCAATCACATGCATGTACAAATTCTATGATGCAAAAAAACTCCTACTATTAATTACTGCATTTACCTTAGGTCATTCAATTACCTTAGCCTTAGCTACTTTAAAATGGATTGAGTTTTCCCAAAAATGGATTGAGTTTTTAATTCCTTGCACCATTTTATTTTCCGCTTTCGCCAATTTAAATTTTAAGGAGACCATGATTCGATCAACCAAATTACCCACCCATAAATTCATTTTAGTGGGTGTTTTTGGCTTAATTCATGGCTTGGGATTTTCAAATTATTTGCAAAGCTTATTGGGCAATGAGCATTCTATTTTGTCCCCATTATTTGCCTTCAACCTAGGATTGGAATTAGCCCAAATAATAGTCGTGCTTTCTATACTACTCATTTCTAGCCTCCTGATCCAATTATTTAAAATCAAATTAATCTATTTTGTACTCGTGATTTCGGGCATCATCATAGGACTTTCCTTACCCATGGTCCTTGAACGTTGGTAAGTATACGACAAAAAAAATGCCTCGATTCTCATCAAGGCATGTAATATAAAAAGATATATATTTAAAAATCTTCATCCAGGGAGAAGGACATCGATTCCTTATCTGACATGACACCCGATTTTTGATATTCGGCTACGCGCTTCTCAAAGAAATTTGTTTTTCCCTGCAATGAAATCATTTCCATAAAATCAAATGGGTTGACAGCATTGTAGTTTTTCTTACATCCTAATGATACCAATAAACGATCTGCCACAAACTCAATGTATTGACACATTAATTCGGCATTCATACCGATCAATGAAACAGGAAGAGCTACGGTCACAAATTCTTTTTCGATCTCTACGGCATTTAAAATAATCTCATAAATGCGTTCTTGAGAAATTTTATTTTTAATATGATCCGTGTATAGCAAACAGGCAAAATCACAATGCAATCCTTCGTCGCGGGAAATCAACTCGTTTGAGAATGATAAGCCTGGCATTAAACCGCGCTTTTTCAACCAGAATATAGAACAAAAACTACCCGAGAAGAAGATTCCCTCTACGGCAGCAAATGAGATCAAACGTTCAACAAAACTATCACTCTCGATCCATTTTAATGCCCAATCCGCTTTTTTCTTAACGCAATCAATGGTTTCAATAGCGCGTAGCAAGTGATCCTTCTCTCTTGGGTCACTGATATATGAATCAATTAACAAAGAATACGTTTCAGAATGAATGTTTTCCATCATAATTTGGAAACCATAAAAACATTTAGCCTCCGCATATTGGACTTCTTTCAAAAAGTTATTGGCCAAGTTTTCATTGACAATTCCATCTGATGCTGCAAAAAATGCCAAGACGTGTGAAATGAAGTGGCGCTCGCCATCATTCATTTTTTTCCAATCGGCTAAATCTTGTTGCAAATCAATTTCTTCTGCAGTCCAAAAAGACGCTTCAGCTTTCTTATAAAACTGCCAAATATCGTTATGTTGGATAGGAAATAAAACGAAACGGTTGGGATCTTCAACCAATAAAGGTTCTGCAAAAGTAGATGTAGACATATGTTAATTAAATGTATTCGAATTTATGAATTTCTTGTCGATATACAAGACTCATTTCGAGCCAAATTGTTTAAAAAAAAACAAAAAATATTAAAAGAAAAATCCACCCACCTGAACAACAAATGCGGAGCCATAGGGAGACTGCTTTCCTGAAGTTGCTGAATAATTTAAATCGTACATGAGGGATAAATTGATCCCGATTCTCGAACCAATTCCAATCCCCACTAAAAATGGATTTGAGTATCCTCCTCCAGTCGTTCCAGCAGACATGTTATCGAAATTTTCCAATTGAGCAGTCAAATATCCTTGGCCAATAAAAGCAGACAGCTGGGGAATTTGTTGGCGTACAAAAATACGCTCACCTAATAAATTACTAGTCGCTTTAAAACCCGCATAGGTTAATGAATAATACTGATACGTCATCCCAAGGCCCAAAATTGTATTATTTGTGAGCAAATAACCCGCCATGGGAGAAATACCAATACTAGTAGGATTTCCAAAACTCAAACCTGAAACCCCTCCACCGAAATGCAAGCGCTCTCTAAAACTTAGTTCACTTACGTCAGGCTCAATATCCAAATCACCTCTAGCTCCCTCCTCTTTGATGACGATGGGATCCTGGGCTAATAAATTGGGCGAATACGCCAAAAAAGAAAATAAAATAAGTGTGACTATCTTGTTCATCGTAAATATATTAATGCATCATTCAACCGTAAACTTTAAAAAAATCTAAAGTTTGTAAAGCTACAAATCGCAACGGAAATATCACATAGAAAATTGATTTTAAAAATCTAGACATGGACCATTTTTATCAATTTAAAAGGTTTATTTTTGTACCATGAATGATTTAGAAACGAGCATCACAAGCCCGTCGGCCATCGAAAATCTCGACCCGAAAACACACATCATAATTAAAGGGGCCCGAGTTCACAATTTAAAAAATGTGGACGTAGCCATTCCTAGAAATCAATTTGTGGTGATCACCGGACTTTCTGGATCAGGCAAATCATCGTTGGCCTTTGATACTTTGTTTGCAGAGGGCCAACGAATGTACGTCGAAAGCCTTAATTCCTATGCGCGTCAATTCTTAGGAAGAATGGAAAAACCCGCGGTAGATTACATTAAAGGCGTATCCCCAGCGATTGCGATTGAGCAAAAAGTAAATACTAAAAATCCGCGGTCGACCGTCGGGACGAGCACAGAAATTTACGACTATTTAAAATTGCTCTTTGCCCGCATTGGGAAAACATATTCACCTACGTCAGGCAAGGAAGTTAAAAAAGATTCTGTTTCGACGATAGTGGATTGGGTGGGGACGCATCCACAAAAAAAAGTACTCATTTTAGCGCCTCTGGTTCCTCACACGGAAAGAACGCTGATGGATGAATGCCAACTTTTAATTCAAAAAGGCTATACAAGATTAAAATTCGGGGAAGAGATCATTGATCTGGAAGAGCTTATTGAGGATGCAAACCAATTAAAATTACTGAGTAAAAAGCCGAGTGAAATTGCCATATTGATCGACCGATTAATTAGCCAACCTGAAGATGAGGAAACGATTTTTAGGCTGGGTGATTCAGTTCAAACCGCCTATTTCGAAGGAGAAGGCGTTTGTTGGGTCGAAATAGATGGTGAAAAACGAAAACTATTTTCCAATAAATTCGAGTTAGATGGCATAGCTTTTGAAGAACCTAGCTTAAACTTATTCTCTTTTAATAATCCATATGGCGCTTGCAAAAACTGTGAAGGCTATGGAAAAGTGCTTGGCCTAGATCCTGATTTAGTGATTCCAGACCATGATTTATCTGTTTATGAAGGGGCCATCGCGCCTTGGAGAAGTGAGCGAATGAGTGAGTGGCTTCATCCACTATTACGCAATGGAATACATTTTGATTTTCCAATCCATCGACCATATAAAGATCTTTCCGAAATTGAAAAAACACTCCTTTGGAAAGGCAACAAATATTTTTCAGGATTAAGTCAATTTTTTGAGCACCTTGAAAAAGAGACCTATAAAATTCAATACCGGGTCATGTTATCACGCTACCGGGGGAAAACAACGTGTCCGGAATGTTCAGGATCGAGGTTAAGGGGAGATGCGGCCTATGTTAAAATTCACAACACGTCGATCATAGACTTGGTGCTTTGGCCTATGTCAAAAGTAAAAGCATTTTTTGACTCCTTGGAGTTAAGCGATCATGACCAATCAATAGCCAAAAGAATTTTGATTGAAATCAACAATCGGCTAGACTACATGAATCGAGTTGGCTTGGGTTATTTGACACTAAATAGATTAAGCTCTACTTTATCGGGTGGGGAATTCCAACGTATCAAACTTGCCACTTCGTTGGGCAGTGCTTTAGTGGGTTCCATGTATATTTTAGATGAACCGAGTATTGGCCTTCATCCAAGAGATACGGAAAGACTTATTTCCGTGTTGGAAATGTTGAAAAAAATGGGAAACACCGTCATTGTGGTTGAGCATGAAGAAGAAATTATGCGAGCTGCAGACCAGATTATTGACATAGGTCCTGAGGCGGGAAGGCACGGGGGCCAACTAATCTTCCAGGGAAATCTACAAGATGCATTGGCTGATAAAATAACGGATAGTCATACCCTACGTTTTTTAAACGGGGCGGACCAAATTGACGTTCCGACCATTCGAAGAAAAGCCTTAGCTCATATTGAAATTACGGGTGCACAGGAAAATAATCTAAAAAATTTAGATGTCAAAATACCATTAGGGATTATGACGGTAGTGACGGGGGTAAGTGGCTCGGGGAAATCGACGCTCATCCGAAAAATTGTATACCCTGCTTTGTTAAGAAATCTCCAATTAGGCACCGAAGAAACCGGTCGTTTTAGGGAAATAAAAGGGAGTTTACAGAAAATTACGGGGGTGGAAATGGTGGACCAACAACCCATCGGGAAGTCGTCGAGATCCAATCCCATCACTTACATCAAAGCATATGATGCTATCCGGCTATTGTATTCCGAGTTGCCTATGGCTAAATCTCGTGGATATAAACCGGCACATTTTTCGTTTAATGTGGAGGGCGGCCGTTGCGAAACCTGCCAAGGAGAAGGAGAAATAACGATTGAAATGCAGTTTATGGCGGATATAAAGCTAAAATGTGAGTCATGCGAAGGCCGACGTTTTAAACAAGAAATTTTAGAAGTCACTTTTCAAGACAAAAATATAGCTGAAATTTTGGACATGACTGTTGAGGAAAGTATTCCTTTTTTCCGTGAAAAATTACCTAGGATTGCCGAAAAAATTGATCCCCTATTCCAAGTTGGCCTAGGTTACATCAAACTCGGCCAGTCCTCTAATTCCTTGTCGGGCGGGGAAGCCCAGCGAGTAAAATTGGCCAGTTTTTTAGGAAAGGGGAATACAAACAAAGGGAAAACACTTTTTATTTTTGACGAACCTACGACAGGTTTACACTTTCATGACATTAAAAAATTGCTTAAGGCCCTAAATGATTTGGTGGAACAAGGGGATACGGTAGTGATTATTGAACATAATATGGAGGTCATTAAATGTGCGGATCACATCATCGATTTAGGACCTGAAGGTGGGGAGCAAGGCGGGAATTTATGCTTTGAGGGAAGCCCCGAAGAAATGATTAAGCTAAAAAATAATCCAACGGCTTTTTACTTAAGTCAAAAAATACCTGCCAAAAAACACTAAATTTACACATGTTTTCTGCTGAAACTCTTGTTGGATTATCCCAAAAATTGGACCACCTTGTTCAAGGTTTTTCACTGATGCTTCCGGAAATACTCGTGCTTGGCTTACTCATTTTGGGGATATTTGTCGAGTTGTTTATCCATGGAAATTCAGAAAAGTTCAGTTCTTCTTGGCGCTACTTCATCTCTTTGATCGGCTTGTTTTTTATCTTAGCTCTAGCATTTCAAAGACTTCAAAATGGAAGCCAAGGATTTGCCTCCTTTTCTTTATTTTGGATTACATCCGCCAGCAATGCGATTAATTTATTGATTGTAGCCTTGGGTTTTTTAATCTTGCTGTTGAGTCAAGTGACCGGAAAAAAAATAAGCATTGAAGAGCAAATCGGATTCCTCAGCATTTTATCAGGCTCTCTTTTAACCGGAATCAGCAACCATTGGCTCAGCCTTTTTTTGTCGATTGAGTTAATGTCATTGGGTACTTATTTGTTGGTCGGCATTCGAAAAGATTCGGAAGGTGCCCGTGCGGC
>Ga0209829_10002892_pt1 | contig 12779 bp, 10 predicted proteins | sample C_140205_EF_Meta_FD_187311 | JGI IMG/M metagenome (GOLD analysis project Ga0209829, IMG submission 187311) | Freshwater microbial communities from Lake Croche, Canada to study carbon cycling - C_140205_EF_MetaG (SPAdes) (version 2) | ecosystem: Environmental > Aquatic > Freshwater > Lake...
ACGAGGCCGCGCAAAAAAACAGCCGGCAGGGGCCATGGATGGCCCTGCCGGCGTGAAGAAAGTGGCGGGGACAGGAACCGAACAAATGCGGTTTCATTCGGGAAAGCAGGGGATCGACTCCGGCTGCGACGCAAAATGCGACGCAATTTTTAGGGGATCGCGTGGAAGTGCTCGCCCGAGTGGTCGTCCTCGTGACCGGCATGACTATTCCGGTGTCCGCATGAGATCCAGTGCTGGCAGGCGTCTCTACGGGGTTGGGGGAGCCGCGGTAACAATATCCAATCGGGGCAGGAGGTGTGTGCGGTTGTAGAGAATCGTCACCCATCATCAACCCTGCACATTTCCAGATAGGACAGACAGACCTGTGAGATATGCCTCCGTCTCCAAGGTCCTCGGCCGTCCGTCGTGCACGTGGGGCCCGTTGCGTCGTGGGTGACAGGGCTCGTTCACCGGATGACATGGTCGACCGTCTATGGGATGACGTCGCTGGAGGGATCGTCCCGCCTGTGGCTTCTGCCTACATGGCTCCCGCGGCGTACGCTCCCTACGGCTGGTTTCTCTGCATGTGGTGCCGCTCAAGAGGAGCCGGTCACGCGGCCAACCCGATCAGCGAGTGTCGCCCAACGACGCATGGTAAGATGCCATACCGTCTTCGATAGAGGTCATTGGCTCCGCGTAGCCGGCGGCCCGGAGACCACGAAGATCAGCACACGTGTGACGCTGATACTGACCACGGAGGTGCTCCGGAAACGGAACGGTCACCGGCGCTGGGCCGTCCGCAACTGTGCTGGCACACGAGGCAAGTTCCAGGAAGCTTCTCGCCGCGCCGCTGCCGACATTGACGATCCTCAGGCCCGGCGGTTGGGCATCCAGGAAATGCAGGTTGACGGCGGCGACATCTGCCACATAGACGAAATCTCTCCTGATCGAATCACTTCCCGCGAAAACCCGGGGGCTCTCGCCCCGCTTCAACGCCGCGAAGCACTGCCAGGCGACGCTCGCCATCGGTCCCTTGTGTTCCTCGCCGGGGCCATACACGTTGAAATACCGCAGTCCGGTCACGCTCACCGCCGGCAGGCCGAAAGTCGATCGCTCAAGCCACCGCAGGTGCTGGTCGAACGCCCATTTCGAGAATGCGTAGGGTGCCAGCGGCCGCTCACACTCGGGCGACTCGCGGAAGCCGTTGCGGCCATCGCCATACACGCTCGCGCTGCTGGCGTAGACGAGCGGGCAGCGATGCCGACCGGCGAGCCGTAGCATCGTCTTCGAAAACCCGTAGTTGTCGCTCATGGCGGCCCGGCCATCGGCGATCATGCTGTTCACGCATCCGCCCTGATGGCAGATCGCGGAGAGCCGTGGAAGCTTGTCGGAATGGATCGCGTCGATCAGCTCCGCAACGTCAAGGTAATCGGCGAATCCCCGGCCCGCGAGATTGCGGCACTTGCTGCCGTCGGTGAGATCGTCGACGACGATGATGTCGTCGTGTCCGCGGTCGTTGAGGGCCGCGAGGATGTTCGATCCGATGAACCCGGCACCGCCCGTGAGCAGGATCATGAGGCCCCCTTTCCTGCGGAGAGCACGCGATCGACGAGGCTCGTGGTGGACGCGTGGGGTACGAGCGGCACGGTCATTACCCGACCGCCACGAGCCAGCACGAGGTCGGCGCCCACGATGGTGTCCACGGTGTAATCGCCCCCCTTGACGAGCACGTCCGGCTCGATGGCCCGGATCAACTCCAGCGGCGTGTCGTCGTCAAACTCACAGACCCACGCCACGCTCGACAACGCGGCCAGCACGGTCCGTCGGGACTCCGCGGGAACGACCGGCCGTGTTGGTCCCTTGAGCCTCCTGACCGACGCGTCTGAATTGAACCCCACCACGAGCACGTCGCACGCGGCGGCCGCCGCCTCCAGGACAGCGACATGCCCATGGTGCAGCATGTCGAAACAGCCATTGGTGAACCCGATCCGTCGGCCCTCAGCTCTGGCCTGCCGGACCTCCGATGCGAGCCGCTCGAGCCCAGCGATCTTGTCCGCGGCGGTCGGCGGCCGCTCGAGCGATGCAAGCACTTCCTGCCGCGTGACCGTCGTAGCGCCGATGCGAGCCACTTGCAGTCCTGCGGCGGCATTCGCGAGGCGGCAGGCCTCCTCGATCGCCGTCCCCTCGGCGAGCGCCACCGCAAGCATGGCCACCACTGTGTCGCCAGCCCCGGTCACGTCGCACACCCGCCGGGCCCGCGTGGGAATCATCGCCGTGCCGTCGGGTCCGACCATGACGAGCCCCTTGTCGCCCAGCGTGACGATAACCGATTCGATCTCGAACGCATCGCGAATCCAGCGTGCCGCCCGGAGGCCATCCTCGGCATCGCGAATCGCAAACCCCACCACCGCGGCGGCCTCGCCCTGATTCGGCGTGATCACAGCGGCGCCCGCATACTTCCCGAAATCGGTGCCCTTGGGGTCGACGATCACCGGCGTGCCGTGCCGCCTGCCGCCATCGATGACGGTCCGGCATACAGCCGTGTCGCAGACCCCCTTCGCGTAGTCGGAGATGACAGTCAAGCGGGCTCGCGGGAGACGTGCCTCGATCAACGTGCAGAGCGACACGCGAGCGTCGGCGTCGTCGAAGGGCCGCTCCTCATCAAAGCGGGCGACCTGCTGATGTCCGTCGAGGAGCCGTGTTTTCACGGTGGTGGGCACCGTGTCCACTGACACAAGCGATTCTCCCGCCACGCCCGTAGCCTCGACGAGCGCACGCACGGTTTCGGCGGCCGCATCCCTGCCTGTCACACCGACGAGCATGGGCCTGCCGCCGAGGGCGGCGATATTGACCGCCGTATTGGCCGCGCCGCCTGGCCGGTCGAACGTACGGAGCACACGCACCACAGGCACCGGGGCCTCCGGCGACACCCGATCCACCACGCCCTCGAAGTAGCGGTCGAGCATGACGTCGCCCACCACAAGGATCTCCGATGGTGACCGTCGCTCTGGAGGTATCACGTGCTACGCTGCCTTCCGGGCACTCTCACGAGGGCCCTGTCTTCGTCGGACACACACTGCGACTGCGCCTCGCCGTCTGCGGATGTAAACTCTACCCTCGCGCGAGAGACTTCATGCACTCGACTGTTTTTACGCTTTTCGACCGCATCTGCGCCGCTCGTCAATGCGGAGGAGACGTTCTTGAAATCGGGGCCGTCCCATCGGATGAGACCCTCCTCTGCCTGCCCGCTCTCGTCGGCTCGCGTCGACGCATTGGCGTGAACCTCGACGGTCCCCATCGGCATGGCGACATCGAGATCCTCCGGGCTGATGCCAATTCGCTCGCATGCCTGTCGGGCTTCGGCAACGAGTCATTCGACACGGTGCTGTGCAACGCGGTGCTGGAGCACGACCGCTTCTTCTGGAAGACGCTCGCCGAGATGAAGCGGGTGACGCGGCCGGGAGGCGTCATTGGCATCGGCGTCCCCGGCTACACGAAGGTCTCGTTGGAACGAATGGCCTCGCGACTGGCTCGCAGCCTTGGCTGGTTCGGCGTTCCCTCCAGAATCCTCGACCCCCTGAGGGCCGCGACGCTCACGCTGCAGATTCACAACTACCCTGGCGACTATTACCGCTTCAGCCCGCAGGCCGTCGCCGACGTGTTTCTCGAGGGGCTGGTGGACACCGAACTGCACACGATCATGCTGCCCCCGCGGGTGATCGGCTTCGGTGTGAAACCTGCTCGATGACCGACAGCAATTCCGGGAACCAGCGGTCCACTGAGTAATGCTCGGCCACGAATTGCCGGCCGCCCCGTCCCAGGCGGTTCCGCAGACCGGCATCGTCCATCAATGCTGCCAGTGCCCGCCGCCATTCCGCCGGCTCCGACGCTGCAAACCCTCGTTCCCCGCCGCCAACGAGTTTCTCGTTGATGCCGACAGGCGAGGCGACCGCAGGGAGGCCGGCGGCCATGTACTGCAACAGCTTGCAGCCGCACTTGCCCCGCTGAAAGGGCTCGTCGATCAGCGGCATGATGCCGACATCGAAGTGATCGGCAATCTGGGTCTCCACCTGCGGACTCCATTCCACGTAGGTCCAGCGCAGGCCGTGACGGGGCGGCTCAGGCCGCGGCTTCGACACGATAACGAACTCGAAGCCGAGTTCGCGTTGGAGCGTCGCCAGCATCTCCACGTGGGGATAGAGAGTCTGGGCGATCGATTGCGACGATCCGAGCCAGCCGACCCGCACGATGTCTGGGGTCGCCCTCGCACGACCAGGCCTCTCGTGATAGAGGCTCGTATCGATCACCGTCGGGATGACGGTAACTCGCGGAGTGAACTGACGGGCAAATGCGGCGAGGTGCTCATTGCCGACCGTGACCCAGGCAGCCTGCTCGCAAATGCGGCCGATGTGGTCGGCCTTCTCCCCGAGAAAGATCGCGTCGTCGAAATCGAAGACCACTCGCGGGTTGTGCCGAAACAGTCGCTCCTCGTAGACGTATCTGCCCTCCAGCAGATCGCGGTTCAGAAACACCGCATCGAAACGCGTTGCGGCGTCGATGTCGTGAAGCCGGTTGATCCGCCGCATGACGGTGCCAATGCGTCGATGTGCCGCCTGGAGCAGGGGGCTCTTCCAGGGCGTGACCCATGGCTGCGCCGGTCGACGCGGACGGAGCGACACATCCCACCCCGCCTGCCGTAGGTGCGGCAGATACTGGCCGATGCGAAACCGCCCCGCCGGATCATCGACGCCGTGGACGTAGGCAATCAGTCGTTTGTTCACGGCGTGTTCCCGCTGGTGCCTGTGCCGGAGTGCTGTGTGCGCTGCAACACTTCGTCATACACGCGTTCGACGTCGTCGACATTGTGCTTGAAGTCGTGCCGTGCGGCGGTCGCGACGGCATGAACGGCCATTCGCTGGCGGACCTCCGGTCGCGACAACTCCTCGAGCGACGCCGCCAGGGCGTCGATGTCGCCGGCGCTGCCGATGATTCTTCCCTCCCGGCCATCGGTGAGCAGATCGGCGACGCCGTTTGAGCGAGTTGTGATCACCGGTAGCCCGCAGGCACAGGCCTCGAGAACGGTGAGGCTGCAGGCGTCGTGCCAACTTGGCAGCACGAAGGCGTCGGCCGCCGCATAGAAGGGAATCGTGTCGGCCACGAGGCCCGGAAAGATCACGGCGTCTTGGAGCCGGTGGCGGCGCACGATCCTACGAGTGTTCCGGTCGGGCTCTCTGCCGATGGCCATGAGGACCAGGTCGGGACGACTGTGCCGAACGCGGGCGAAGGCCTCGACCAGGGGAGGGAGCCCCTTGAGCCGCGGATTGTGCGCCGAAAACAGGAAGACGGTCTTGTCGGAAACGTTGAAGTGCCGCCGCCAGCGCTCGCGGGCAGCGGGCTCCGGCTTCGAAAACCGTCTGGTATCGATACCGTTTGGTACCAGGCGGATGCGTTCGGCAGCGACACCGTGCCAAGCGTGCAGGTCGTCGGCCACCATGCGTGAAACGGCAATGACGAGGCTGTCGGCGGGTGGAGCATAGCGGCGATTCTCGAACTCCCGCAGCTCGTGGAGCCAGCGACGCCGACGTGGGCTTGCCCATGCCAAGAGCCGGCGGATCGGACTACCGGCCAGGAACTCGCGCCGCTCGTTCGCCAGACGGCTGCCCGACTGTGGATGGAGCAGCGGTGCAGAGCAGCCGATACCGAGATCGTGCGCCACATCGACATCCAGCGACGCGAGCAAAGCATCGGCGGTTCGAGCCCGAATAAGCCGACTCGAATGCCAGGGCAGGAGGTGCAGCGTGACGAACGACGGGGCAGCCGCAGGGACGCGAAAGGCCAGCACGAAGACGCTATGGCCGCGTTCGACAAGGGCGTGGGCCAGCCCCCAGGTCCACTGCTCCAGTCCACCGCCGAACTGGTCGAAGCGCTCGATCAGCAACGCGATCTTCACGAGGACTCTCCCTTCGATAGCTCGTACAGGACGGCGTCAACGATCGCATCCGCACCGAGAAGTCGCATGTATGAGCCGTCTGGATCGACGCGGTAGGTGTGGTGGCTCGGGGGCCGTCTGGCCTGGATCACTTGATGGCACGGCCCCCATGGTCCGGTGCGCTCGGGATAGGTGGGCCCGAAGAGTGCGATCGTGGGCACGCCGAAGGCGGCTGCGGCATGCATCGGTCCCGAATCGCAGCTCACCATCAGGCGGCCGCGGCGAAAGAGGCAGAGGGCACCGCCGAGGGACAGTCGCCCTACGAGCGACGGGACGGCACAGCGGCCGAGACGATGCTGCAGGGCGGCCGCGAGATCCCGATCCTCCGGGCCGCCACTGAGCACGAGGGGGCGAGGCGTCGCCGCCTGCAGTCGGCGGATGACCTCGGCCGCGTTGTCGAGGGGCCAGCTTTTCGAAGGCCAGCGGCTGAACGGATTGAGCAGGATAAATCCCTCAGACGGTAGGCCCTCCGCGGCGAGCGTCTGACCGATTCGGTCTTCTTCATGAGCGTCGGTATGAATCTCCGGCGACGGGGCGCCCACCGCGATGCCGATGCTCCGGCAGATGTCTGCGCAGACGGTCACGGCGTGCTGGGTGAGATCCGGCTCGATGGCCCGCCGCCAGCCGGGGCGGAACCGCCCTCGACCCATCTTGAAGCGGGCGCGGCTGAGGTAGACCCACGCGGCACTGCGGCGGTTTCCCTGAAGATCGACAGCGATGTCGTAGGGACCGTGATCGGCAAGGCTCCGTCGGATTTCCGCGAGATAGGAGAGTGACAGTCGGTCCTGCGGCGAAGACTCGATGAGGACATCGACGTTAGGGTTGTGGCAGACCACGTCGCGCCAGCGGCTCTCCACCGCGAGGGCGATGCGGGCCAGCGGCAAAGCCTGACGGATCGCCCGCAAGGCTCCCGTGGCATGGATGATGTCGCCGAGCGAACTCAGCTTCACCACCAACACGCGCACGGGCTGGTTGCGAAACGGTTCCAGGTCATTCATGGCGAGCCTCACCGGCGTGCGTCAGCGCTGCCTGCAGGGCGTCGCCCAGGATGGTCACTTCGCCGTGATAGCCGGCGAGGGCCAGTCGCATGATGTCGAGGTCGGTCTGGCGGGTGTGGGCGCGAGAATAGGCATTCGTGCCGACCAGGTCGCCTGGGTAGCGGCCCTCGGGATGCTGGTAGAGATCGATGCCCGCGATGATCAGACGGTCGGGATTGAGCGCGGCGGCAGCGGCGATCATGAGGGCCCCGTTCGTGGGCCGGGCGGGCCAGACACGGTCGCGAATCAGCGGGGAAGTCCGCTCCATCGTGACATAGGGCATGGCGCCCATGCCCCGGGTGACAAGGTGCCTTAGCAGCATGGCCTGCTCCAACGAGCGGTCCCAGATTCCGAACACGGCCCCATCCACCTTTGAGATCGTGGCGGCATCGCCGACGAACACGACCTGCGGATGCACCAGAAACCCACGCTCCTTCCACCGCCAATTGATTCGGAACAGACAGTCGTGGCGGAATGACTCCAGCTGTGGATCTTCCGAGCTGGGACCATTGCCCAGGCAGAGCACGGTCCTGGGATTGTGCAGGCGTTCTGCGAGAGCCTCCCAGGTATCGATCCGCCCGCATGCCAGCGGACGGGACAGCACCCCCCAGAGCCGGCCTCTACCGATCCTGTCTCGCCAGGTCGGAATCTTCCAATTCTGAGCCACCGGAGGCAGGGCAGGGCTCTCCGGCAACCACGCTGCCAACGCATCGCGGGTGCGGCGGGCAGATTCGCTGCCTACCGCCGGAATATGGGGAAGGGCTGCCACCCCGGTCGACGCCGTGGCGAACTCGCGGGCGAGGCTGCATGAGTCAATGGATTGAATGCCGGGGAGGTGTTCGAGAATCCGCCACGGAACGTCGGTGAAATTGTGGCGCGGACCGACGAGCGTGCGGAGGCCGGCCGTCGCCGCCATCGCTGCAACGGCACCGGATGGATTCACACCATACGAGCCCCCGATACTGGCGACCGACGCGATCGGCAGCAGGGAAGCCGCCTCGCCTGGCTCCGACGGCATGAGCACGTCCCAATGCTCGGCACCTCGTGTGGCCAATGTAGAAGGCGTCGCCACAGTCCAGCCTCGCGACTCAAACTGTCGCTGCAACTCTCCGGCGCAACGCCGGTCACGTGTCTCGCAGAGCAGCCGCAGGTCGGGCCGAAGCGAGCGTGCCTCCGCGAAAGCGTCGAGCACGAGTGCCTCCTCCGCGGTGGGCACGTCGAGAGCGGCTGCGATGGGCACCTGATCCGACAGGTGGAACCGTCGCCGCAACAGGGCTGCCGGGGCGTGCATGCCACGGTCGCAGCAGAGCGAACCGGTTTCCACCACGACGTTGGCGGGAATGCCTCTCGCAATCAACTCGCTTGCAACGACAGCATCGTGCACGCACAGGCGGACGGAGGCGGGCGTGTCTGTGGCAGCCTCGAGCAGAGCCGGGGGCACGGCGAGGGCGTCTGCGATGTTGACGGCACTGATCGGGATGCCCCGGGCGGCCGTCGTCTGGATCACCGTGGCGGGGAGCGACCTGCCGGCGTCGAGCAGCAGAAGGTGACGAACCTGGAGCGTCTGCAGCCAACGGCCCATCGCAGCGGGCCGAGGCATGGGGAGAGCCTGTTCGTCGGGAAACGTGCGGCCCAGGAACCGGACCGTGTCGGCCTGCGGAGCGGTGACCACCAGACTGACATGCGGACGATCGTCCATGATGGACTGAATCAGTCGCCGTGCGACCAGAAACTCAATCGCCGTATCGCCATGCACCCAGAGCGACCGCCGTAGGGCGGGGAGCATGAGGCCGCTCCGTGAAACAAGATGACGCATGGGTTTCATCATGGGGTGCCGAAATCTCGGGGGGCGGCCTGCCGGAGCGATCGCCGCCTCCAGCGGTCTACGAGTGCGTCGGCCCATAACGAACGCCATGGCCAGCCGGCAACGGTCTCCGTATCGGCAGCGAGGTAGCCGAGTTCCAGCAGCAGCGGTTTCTCGATGGCTGTGACCTGCCCGACCCATCTGGCGGGAAACCGGCGGAACTTGCCCACCGACGACGCAAAGACCGTCGGCTGGACCCGGTCGATCGCGGCAGCCGGATAAGGGGCATCGAGGGCTGTCAGCAAGGGCTGCGTTGCACGGACGAAGTCGCTGCAGAGGTGCTCGTAGCGAACCTCCAGATACCGCTCCCGCAGCATGGCGCCATACGCGCGACCGATGGAGACGCTGTTCGCCCAATGGAAGGCGTTGTAGAGATAGCTGCGCCGGCGGTAGGCCTGGGCCGACAACCGCAGACCGGCATGAGTCCGGATGCGATCGGTGTTGAAGTAAATCTTGCGCCAGAACGGGCTGTCGGGGCCCTTGTGATCGCAGAAGGCGACATCGCGGCCATCACGAATGAGATGGACGTACTTCGCGTCCGGAAAGCAGTAATCAAGCACCGGCAGGATGAAGACTGCTTCGCAGAGTTTCCAGCCCCACCGCCGTCCGGCGGCGACACCCTCGAGGTGCCGCTCGAAGACACGGCCGATGAGGCGCTGCAGTTCCCGGTCTACCGGTCGCGCGGGCTGCCACAGCGGCGAGTAGTCGGGATAGTAGCGGGTGACGAGATACTCCACGAGTTCGAGCATATCCAGCGAGTCCCACGACTCGTTGAGGTGGGCTCCCATGGCGATGCCGGCGCCGTCGATCAACTGTGCCAGCATCCGGCTCCCGGAGTGCGATTTGTTGAACACGATGACGGGAGGGCTGTATCGCTGGAACGCGTCGCGAAAGCCATCGAGCGTGGGGGAACTCATCGGGGCACCGTCTCCGTGGCCCCTTGCACCGCACCCGACCGCGCGAGCCCCACAACTCTCAACACCTCGCTGGCCACCCGTCCGGCCTGGACAGCCTCCATACAGCGGTGGTCGAGTGGACATTCATGGAGTAGGCAGGGGCCGCAATCGACCGGTTCGCGAACGACGGCCGACAGCGGCCCCGTGGGCCCGGTAGCTTCCGGGTCGGTGGGGCCGAACACCGCCACCGCTGGCACGCCCAGCGCATCGACCACGTGCATCGCCCCTGAATCGTTGGCGATGAAGGCGACGCAGGCGGCGGCGAGTTCGAGGAACTCGCCGATACTTGTATCACCGGCGAAGTTGACCGCATCCACACCGCGTCGGCGAATCATGTCCGCCACACGCTCGCATGGCTGGCGATCATCGGGCGATCCGAAGACGGCCACGTGCGCCCCGACCGCATTCGCCGCGACGGCCGCAGCCGCCGCGAACCGGTCGGGGAGCCACCGCTTCGCGTGGCCGTTGGCTGACCCCGGAGCGACACCGATCCAGACACCGGGGAGCCGTTGTGCGCCGGCGCTGCGCAGCCCGTCCAGACCGTGGAACCGAATACGCGGATGCGCCGGCAGCGCGTCGAGCATGCCCGCCCGTCGCAGCAGCTCGAGGTAGAAATAGCTTTGGTGGCGGGGAATCTCCGCCGAAGCCGGCACGGCAACCGGAACGGTGAGCAGCAGGCCACGCCGTTTCACGGCATAGCCGATACGAACCGGAATTCCCGCAAGCCATGCGATGAGGGCGGCATCAAAGGCATTCTGCAGCAGGATCGCCATGTCGAAACGTCGGGCACGCAGGGCGGTGGCAAGCCGCCAGCGGCCAAGCAGATCTCTCCTGCGTGTGCCGGCTGTGTAGGGGATGATCTCATCGACCAGCGGATGCCGGTAGAGGCCGGCGACCCACGGTCGGGCGAGGACGGCGAGATGCGCCTGCGGAAACGCGCGTCGAATGTGCTCGACGGCAGGCATGGACATCACGACATCGCCCACCCAGTTGGTGGCGCGAATGAGAATGCGGCGAGGCGGTGTCGTCATACCGAAGCTTCCCTACCCGTACGGCGGGTTGTGAACTGATTTCACGGCTCGGGTAGTGATGTGATCCACGAGATCATCTCAGGATACTTCTGCGACCGGCCGTTGCCAGCGCCAGCCCGTCAAGCCTTCAAAACACCATCACACGCCCGACCTTCGTGCCGTGACAGAGCACTCGCGGCATCCCCCGTTGCGACACGAGTCAGCGTAGCCGAGTAGGCATGTCGCTGTGCTGGTCGTTGTGAACGTCGGACGCATGTGGAGCGGATCATCGTGAAGGCACGGTACACCCTGTGGCCGCGGCTCCTGCAGAATATCCAAAACGTACGGGGACTATGACCAGGCACAGTCGCTCCGACATGTGGCCGGGTTCACAAGTACACTATACGCACCCCCTGGGCTGCATGCGGCACCAGCGTCCGCGCGGCTCTCGTGGGGGCCGCGAAGGCAACCCGTGGGAGAATCGGACGGTACGATGTTATGAGCCGCCATGAGCCGGGCCACAGTCGGGGCGACACTTCGCTGTCTCAACCACTGGAATACGTAGCGTGCTGCAGCTATCCGCGGAGTGGCCACCACGTCACGCAACGGGTACTCCAAGCCTATTTTGACTCACGCTTTCGCTACTGTGAGTTTTATAAGACCCAAGCCGGCGAGTGCTGCAAGCGCTTCCCCTGCCGGAATCCGCTCGTCAGCATGAGCAAGACCCATGACTTTGGTCTGATCGGCATGCTGGGCCGCGGAGTGCGCGTGCGGGCTTCTACCCGCCACCTCGTCCTCATCCGCAGCTTTCTCGATGCCGCGGTATCGGAGTATGAAATGCTCCGGCGGTCAGAGCCCAATCTGCCCGACACGCCGGCAGCATGGCGAAGCTTTGCGCATGGCAGAGCGGCCTACTATCGCCGCTTTGCGTCGAAATGGGTGCTCGGACGCCAGCGTCACAATCACCTCGTGATACGTTACGAGGATCTTACCGAGCGGCCTGTCGAGGTCCTGCAGGACGTCGTGCAGATATTCGATCCAGTGACGCCGGTTGACGGAGGACGATTGCAGGCGTGCATTGATGGCGTCTCAGCGCAGGTGGTAAGCACCTCTGGCGCTGCGTTTGTGCCGCTGCAGGGAATCCGCAGCCGACGTCGTCTCGAGGCCTTTCGCTGGTTCGATGTCGATGAGTTCGCAGAGATTGAGCGATCGCTCGCCGATCTCCTCGCTCAACTCGGCTACCCTGTTCGGTTCATGGACCGCGTGGTTCGGCAGAAGAGTGGCTGGCGGACGTGGTGGAAGCGAGAAAAGCCTTCAGGCAGATCTCCAGACGCACAGGCTTCTCCGACGAATCAACCGCGGAGTTCGTGACAAACACCATGAAAACGGTCTGTTGCATCACCACACTCGACCACAACGTTGGTGACGACTTTGTTCGCGAGGGGATTCTCTATCTCCTCGATCGTGCCGACGGACCGTGGCGGGTGTCGTGTGTTCACAAGCACCTCCCGCTGACCGCCCGCCACTTCGGCGCCAAAGTGCATGCGTCCGGTCTCGAGCGGCTCGTCGGAAGAATCCACCGTGAATTACCCCTCCGGCTGTTTGGACGGATCGATGAGGTGCTGCCGCTCTCGCCGGGCTCGGATCGCGTTCTCGACTGTGACGTGCTCGTGCAGTCGGGCGCTCCGTGTATTGGTCTCATCCCGGCAATGAATGTCAGGACAATGAATGGTGGGGTCCGCTCGTCGAGCGACGTTGGGTTCCGGCTGCCGCTGGCCGGCCATTCCTCAACCTCGCCGCTGGGACGTGCCAACGCTGGGATAGTAATGGAGCGGAGTTTGCTGACCGCCACGCCACCCTCGACTACGCGAGGCGTTTTCATGACCTTTGTGCTCTCACGACAGTGCGGGATGATCTCAGCACTCGGGTGCTGGCCCATGCCGG
>Ga0209829_10002893_pt1 | contig 12775 bp, 7 predicted proteins | sample C_140205_EF_Meta_FD_187311 | JGI IMG/M metagenome (GOLD analysis project Ga0209829, IMG submission 187311) | Freshwater microbial communities from Lake Croche, Canada to study carbon cycling - C_140205_EF_MetaG (SPAdes) (version 2) | ecosystem: Environmental > Aquatic > Freshwater > Lake...
GTCGCCGCCGTCACCGAAGAGGGTGCGACGGACCGGATCCTGCTGCATCGCGCCGCGGCGATCCTTGCGGCTGCCGTGACGGTGGGCCACGTCGCGGGCCTCGGCCCGCGACTCGGGGGCGTTCCGCACAGTCGCCAGACGTCGCTTGGCCTCTCGCACCGCGACGATGTGGTCGACCAGCGGCGCCGGGTAATCGCTGCCGATGATACAGCCGGACGCCTGCTGCACGTTCACCGGCATCGTCCACGGCATGTGGAGATAGGCCAGCGGCAGACCGGCGAGCTCCGGAACCCAGCGGCGAATGAAGATCCCGCGTGGATCCTGATCGATCGCCTGCTTGGTGGGATTATAGATCCGCAGCGTATTGATGCCGGTGGTGCCCGATTGCATCTGCAACTGCGACCAGTGGATGCCCGGCTCAAAGTCGAGGAAGTGACGGGCGAGATGCAGGCCGGTGGGCCGCCAATGGAGCCAGAGCGAGTAGCTCGCGAACGACACGAGCAGGGCCCGCATTCGAAACGTGAGCCAGCCCGTCGCCAGCAGGCTTCGCATGCAGGCATCGACGAGCGGGTAGCCGGTGTGGCCCGACTGCCAGGCGGCCAGCCGCTCTGGCACAACTTCACTCTCCCGCAGGCCGTCGGCCGCCCTCAGCATGTTTTCAAACTCGATCGCCGGCTCGTCCTCCAGCTTCTGCATGAAGTGGCAGTGCCAGTGGAGCCGCGACTGCACGCCCTTGAGGCTCCGCAGCCAGGCCTTGCACTCTGCCTTCTCCCGCGGGCTCTCAGCCGTAGCCAGAGCGGCCTGCACGTCGAGCCGCCGAGCCTCACTCGCCTGCCAGACTCGCCGCATCGAGAGCGCGCCAAACGCGAGTGCGGCGCTCAATCGGGAGCAGCTCGTCGCGGCCGACACCGGGCTACTGATGCCACCGGAATAGTGGCGGCCGCGCAGGTGAAGAAAATCTTCGAGCACCGCGCTTGCCGCCCGTTCGCCCCCCCGCTGCCGGTCTTTCGTGTCCTCCGGCAGGCCGAGCTCGCGGCACCCGAGAATGCCGAGCGAGCCGAGCCGCTCGACGACATCGCCCCCGCCGCGTCCGGTGCTGCGCGGGACGCTGGCGCACGCGGCTGTCATCCGTTTTTCCCACAGTCGATTCCACCCGTTTCGCGTTGCGAGCCTCCGCACCACACCGGTCTGAGGCACTTCGAGCAACTCGATGCCGGCCGCCCGCGCCCAGCGTCTGACACGCCTGTCGCGGGCATACGTCACGCCCGTGCCTGTCTCCTCATGGGCGACAAGCAACCGAAAGCCTGTCTCGTGCCGCAGGTGTTCGAGGCTCGCCACCGCCTCGCCCCGTCGCGTGACAAGCCGGATGCTCTTGCGGCGGAGGGCGGCCTCGAGGTCCGCAAGGCATTCAGCCTGAAACGCCGTGTGGCTCGAATCCCATTCGGGCTGCGCGAGCACCTCCGGCTCGTACACAAACAGGGCAAACACGGCGCCGCCCCGGGCCCTGGCCACGGCCTCGGCGAGCGCGGCGTGATCGTCCACGCGGAGATCGCGCTTCAGCCAGACACAGACGGGAGGGCAGGAGTCGGGCATGACGATCACATCCTCTTCACCCAGGATCCTTGCCCGGCGAAAGATACCTGGCAGATACCTGGCAAAAGTATAGGACCTCACCCGATCCGGCGACGTTCTTGGGATCAGGTCTTACCCTGCCGGATGTCCTCGAACCATGACCACTGCCCGAAGGCAGCCGTGAGGAACGTGGCCCGGTGGCTGCCGGAAGGCACCGGAACCTGCACGATGTCCGTCTTGCCGAAGGTGCCTCGCTGCCAGGTATCGAGCATCGTGCAGACGGGGACCGCATAGCCCTCGTCCTGCTCCCCGTAGTACATCCGCATTGGGCCCTCGAGCCTGGTCTTCCCCGAGCCCGCGGCGTCGATCAGCTTGGCGTAGGCCGTCCGCTCGTAGGCGGACGGGTTCCGGGTGACGTTCTGGCTGAGGAATCGCGACACGTCGACGTTGGTGGTGATGCCGTCCATGATCATCACCGGCTCCATAATCCCACGGACATCCTTCTGCCACTTGAAGGAGGGCATCTGCCTGAACTCCCGCATGGCGAACTTCCGCGAAAGTTCGTAATTGCCGCCGAAGAGCTCAAGGGGCGCATTGGTCTGCCCGCTGTAGCTGGCCAGGGCGAACGACGAGAACTGGTGGACGAAGATCGACCAGGCCGCGTTCGGCACGGTCTCCGTCGAATACGGACGGGGATTGAAGATGAACTGCTCGCCGAACATCCCAGTGAAGGCCGGGGTGGCCGCCGTCGAGACGCCGTCGACCTTCACGCCCTTCGCCTCGAGCGCTTCCTGAAACGAAACGGAGACGAGCGCCCCCTGCGACCAGCCGTTGAGGAAGAGCTTGTCGGTGCCGAGGCTCAGGCTCTTGAAGAGCTTCTGCGAAGTCGCATACATATCGAGGCAAGCCTGCTGCTCGCTCTTCTTGACAATGAAGCTGTCGCTCTCGATCGAGTTGCCGATGCCGAAATAGTCGGCCGCGATCACGGCATAGCCACGCCCGGCGAACTGAGCGACGTTGAGCCTGGTCTCGTAGCACGAGCCGTAGAGCTGCTGCTGCGAAAGACCGTACTTGACCGGCGTGGTGTCGCTCTTGTCCCAGGAGAAGGCCTGGGAAGGGGCCGATTCCTTTAAAAACAGCGTCCCGTGCTGGTAGGAGACGAGCGGCAGCGTGCCGGTCGCCCCCTTGGGGATCGCCACGAGTCCGTAGGCCACGGTGGGGCGATTGCCCTGCTCGGGAATCGTTGAGCGGTAGGCAACGCGGTAGAGATCGACTGCGTTTTTCACTGGCTCGAAGACCGGGGGCGCGTAGTCCGCCCAATACGTGGCGTTTCCCTTTTCAATCTGCTCGATCTCGTCCTCGCGAAAGCCCTTTTGTTCCTCGTTGAGGATCGCATTGAGGTCGTCCTCCGAAACGGAGGCGAGCTTCTCAAAATGGGTGCCGATGATGACAACGCGGCTGCCCTTGTCGTCGTAGGTCTGGCCGTAGTTTTTCCCGATGGCGGTGACCCTGTTGCCGAAGCGGTCCTTGAGATCCATGCCCGCGCTGAGCAGGATCACTTCCCCCGAGAGGCCGTTTTCGCCGCGAAAAACCGGGTCCATGACCGAAGCGCCCTGAGGGATCGAGACGGCGAAGGTAAGCGTCTGGGTTCCCGATCCGGAAGCGTAGGTCAGCGACTCGTTCCGCCCGCCGATGACCACAGGCACCGTCGGCTTGCCTTCGACGACGACTGCCCCATCGAAGGTAACCTTGAGGGAGACCTGCTGCCCCCGGGTAACAAAGGCGCTGTAGGACGCCACGACGGGGCCTGTTGCATCGACGCGAATGCGGCTGGTGTCGAGGGGGGGGACAACGTTGCTGGCAGGATTGCCTGCGGTGTCGAGGATGCTTGGGGCGGCATTGGCCTTGTTGAAGTCGAAGTCGCGGATCGCGGCCGAGTTGACGCGGCCGACACTGATGCCGTCGGTGTCGACGTCGTTGGCTTTGACGGTCATCCGAAAGGTGAGCGACTTGGTGCCGTTCCCCGACACGTACTGCGCCTCCCGCATCGCGTAGCCGACCTCGACCGGGAGCGTGACGGCGCTCTGGTCGCCCACGAGTTTCACCGGCTCGCTGAAGTTGACCTTGAAGGTCAGGGCACGGTCGGTGCCGTAGGTGCCGGCCGCCGGTACGGAGACCGACCGGACCACCGGCGCGATGGTGTCAGGCAAACCCGACATCACGGCCAGAGCCAGACGCGGCTCGAGCGACTCGACTTTCAGGTCGAGCTGGCGTTTCCCCTTCCGCCGCTGCCGGGCGGCCTCGCTGGAACGGCGGGAGGGGAAACCGGAATCGCGGAAGAACCGAACCATGGAACAGACCTTTGGCTTGGCTATGCATGTGAACTTATGTGAACGCTGGGTTCTTGCAGGGGTTCAACCCGTGAGGTTGCCCACCCCCGTCCGGTTGTCGAGGATCTTCGTATGCTCGTTCGTCGGAGGGCCGATACCTTTGCGGAACTTCGTCCCCGGAAATGTGGTCGGAGTTCTTCAGTTTTATCCTGCCCCTCCAGGGGGTGCCATACCCTGGATAGCCCCACATCCGAGAAGTCGCGCACCCTCCAATGGACGCTCCGATCGCGTCACATCTTGGCGCCTGGTGAGGCGAATCCAAGCCGGCCAACACCACCATTCCCCAGAACGGTCCGTCAGGCGAGCAACTCGCGGATCACCCGCGCCGGCTCGACGCCGGTCAGCTTCTGTTCCAACCCCTGGAAGAGATAGGTGAGCTCTTCGTGCCCGAGGCCAAGGAGGTGGAGGATCGTGGCGTGGAGATCGCGGATCGGCACTTTGTTTTCGACCGCGTTGAAGCCGAAGTCGTCGGTCGCCCCGTAGGCCATCCCGCCACGCACGCCCCCGCCGGCGAGCCAGACTGAAAATCCATACGGGCTGTGGTCGCGGCCGTCGGAGCCCTCGGAAGTGGGCGTGCGACCAAACTCGCCCCCCCAAGTCACCAGCGTCGAATCGAGCAGCCCGCGGGCCGCGAGATCCTCCAGCAGCGCGGCGATCGGCTGATCGGTCTGGAAGGCGTTGATCTGGTGTTGGCCGTCGTTGTTGCCGTGGGTGTCCCAGCCCACGTTGCCGCCGCCGTGGTAGAGCTGCACGAAGCGCACCCCCCGCTCCACGAGCCGACGGGCGATGAGACACTGCGTGCCGAAGGAGCGGGTCTGGTCGCGGTCGAGGCCATAGAGCCGGTGGGTGGCGGCGGTCTCGCGGGCAAGATCGATCGCCTCAGGCGCCGCCGACTGCATCCGAAAGGCGAGCTCGCCGGCGGCGATCCGGGCCGAGAGCCGATCGTCGCCAACGCGCGCGGCCGCATGCTGCCGATTGAGCGATTGCGCGAAGTTGAGCAGCCGGCGGGTGTCGAGGGACGGGGCTGTCGCCGATCGGTTGAGATGGAGGATCGGGGGCGAGGCGCTTCGCAGCTCGGTGGCCTGATGGACCGCCGGCAGGAAGCCGGCGCCGTAGGTTTCCGGGCCACCTTTCAGCGGCCCGTCACGCATCACCACATAGCCGGGCAGATCCTCTGCTTCCGATCCCAGGCCATAGGTGCACCAAGCCCCCAGGCTCGGCCGCCCCATCTGCCGGTTGCCACCGTGCATAAAATAAAGAGCGGGCGAATGGTTGAACTCGGTGTGGTGGCAGCTGCGCACCACCGCCAGCCGGTCGGCATGGGACGCCAGACAGGGAAAGAGATCGGAGATCTCGAGGCCCGACTGCCCGTGGCGGCCAAACGTCCGCCGGCTGGCCAAGACCTTCGCCGTACTCGACTTGGTGAACTCGAGGTCGAGTGTGCCAAAGCTCTCCGGCAGCGTCTGGCCGGCGTAGCGGGCCAGCAGTGGCTTGGGATCGAAGGTGTCGAGCTGGCTCGGGCCCCCATGCATAAACAGCGAGATCACCGCCCGGGCCCGCGCGGGGAAGTGACCGGGGGCGGAAGCCAGCGCGCGGGCAGCCAGGCCTTCCTGGCCTAGCACGCCGAGCGCGGCAAGCGTGCCGAAGCCGAGGCCCGCCTGGGCGAGCAGGTCGCGGCGTGAGAGCGGTCGATGAGGTTGGCAGAACATGGCGCGTACGTCAGGCGTTGGGTGGGAAGGGCGGGGCCGACATCGTTCCATCGACGTTCAATCGAGATAGACAAACTCATTGGCATTGAACAGCGCCAGACAGAGCTCGATCCAGACGTCGGCGTCCGGCTTCTCCGGGCGACTGAAGAGAAACTCCCGGGCCGATGCCAGCTCATCGAGCCGAATCGGGCGGGCGAAGACAAGGAGCCAGGCCCTCTTGAGGCGATTCTCGACCGACTCGGGCGCCTCGCGGAAGAGCCGATCCTTCAGCGCCGTCGCCTGCTCGACCGGAAAGTCGCCATTGAGCAGGGCGAGGGCTTGGCCAGGCACCGTGGTCGATTGCCGGACCGGACAGCCGACGCTGTTGGGAGGCTGGTCGAAGGCCTCGAGCAAGGGCATTCGGAAGGAGCGCCGGTTGAGCATGTAAATCGCCCGCCGGTTCTGGGCCTCGGTGGCCTTCCATTTGTTGTCGCGGGGATTGCCGCCGATGTCGTAGAGGCCCTGCAGTTCCTCGTCGGTCAGCGGCGGCACGAACGGCTCCTCGACCGGCCGCCGGTCGAGCCGGCCAGAAGCCTCGAGGAGCCGATCCCAGACCCCCTCCGCCTCCATCCGGCGGCGCGGGAATCCACTCAAGAGGACGTTCTCCAGATCTTTCGCCACCGCGGCAGATTCGCGCCGGCTGCTTTGCCGATAGGTGCGGGAGAGCATGATCGCCCGGTGGAGATCTTTCAGGCGATAGCCCCGATCCCGCAGATCGGAGGCCAGCCAGTCGAGCAGCTCGCGATGGGTAGGCGCGGCGCCCTGGGTGCCGAAGTCGTTGGGTGTGGCGACAATCCCCCGGCCGAAGTGCCACTGCCAGATCCGGTTGGTAATCACGCGCGCCGTGAGCGGATGATCGGGGGCGGTGATCCACGTGGCCAGACGGGCCCGGGACTGCGTGGGATTCTCCTCGCCGGGGAGAAAGAGCGGGCCGCCATGCGGTAGGAAGGCAGGCGCCGCGGCAACGACCCGCCCGGCCGGCTGATTCAATTCACCGCGCCGCAACAGATGGACAGCCTGCGGCTGGGCGGCGTGGCGCAGGGCCCGGAAGTGCGACTTCTCCCCGTTGACCCAGGCGACGTTGCCAGTGGCGCGATTAAAGGTCTCCGAACCGGCGAAGACTGCCTCCAGGCCGAAATAGTCGCGCTGACTGACGGGATCGTATTTGTGGTGATGGCAATTGGCGCAGCCCACCGAAAGCCCCAGCATCGCCTCGCTGAGCGTCACCACCTGATCGTTGCGCCGCACGTAGGCGAGCTTGTCGGGGAAGGCATCGAAGGCATTGGGCCACTGGCCGAGCGTCCATATGGCCACCGCATCGGCCATCGCCTCCGCCTGCTCGGGCCATAGTTCGTCCCCTGCCACCTGTTCTTCGAGGAAGCGATCGAACGGCTTGTCTTCCTGGAAGGATCGGATGCAGTACTGGCGGTAGCGCCAGGCCTGTTCGTAGAGAATGTCGGTGTCGTAGCCACCGGAATCGGAATAGCGCACCACGTCGAGCCAGTGCCGGGCCCAGCGCTCGCCATAGGCCGGGGAGGCGAGGAGCTGTTCGATCAATTCTTCATAGGCCTCCGGGCGGAGGTCGGCGGCGAAGGGGAGAATCGCCTCGGGAGGAGGGGCGAGCCCGGTGAGATCGAAGGTGGCGCGGCGCAGAAGCTCGATCCGGTCGGCCTCCGGTTGCATCTGCAGCCCCGCGGCCTCCAGCCCGGCGATCACAAATCGATCAATCACATCGCTGACCCGCAGCTCACCCGGAGCCGCCTCTGATTCCGTCGGAGCCGCCTCTGATTCCTTCGGAGCCACCGCTGATTCCATCGGCGCCGCCGCGGGCACTGGCGGCTTCACGAGTGGCCGAAAGGCCCAGTGATCGGCGGCGGCGCGATGGCGCGGATCAGCCTCGTCGGCGGTCTCTGGCCAAACGGCCCCATCATCGATCCAGATCTTGAGCAGATCAATCTCGGCGACGGAGAGCGGCTCGCGATCGAGCGGCATCGCCGGCGGCTGGCTTCCAGTGACCCGCGCGACCAGCAGGCTCGTGCCTGCCGAGCCGGGCACGAGCGCCGGCCCGCTGTCGCCGCCGGCTAAGGCCAGGGCATGCTGGGAGAGCGACAGCCCTCCCCGCTCCTCTCCTGGACCATGGCACTCGTAGCAGTGCTTGACGAAGATCGGCTTGATGTCGCGAACGAAATCGACGGCCGGTGGAGCGGCGGGAGCCGCCGGGTTCTCGGCTTGGTCATCCGCCAGGCCCTGCCCCAACCCCCACGCGGTCATGAGCAGGGCGAGCCAGAATCGGCGGCCGGTCGGCGATCGGAGAAGTCGCAGGTTTGGGAAGGCGATGTCTGGCATCAAGGCACCACAGCGCCGATGAGAGCGCGACCACGAGATCAACCTGCGAGCACCGGGGGTCGGTGATCCCGACAACGCCGAACCCTTGCCGGTCGAGCTCCGGCCCGAATCCCCGGCGTATTCCCTGCTCACACATTGTGTTCGATCAACGAGCCGTTCTCGACGATCAACCCCTTGGCAGTCGGGTAGACAAAGGATAGCACCTGCCGGAGCTTGTCCTTCTTGCGTGTCCCCACATGGTCCTCGACCAGCCGCAGGGAGGTGGCGAGGCCGGAGCAGGGGCCATTGCTCGTCAGGATCCTGCCATCCTGCACGAAGTTGATCTCGGGGTTGCGCACGAGCTTGGCGGCGGGGATCTCGTGGGCGAACCTGTCGTATTGATTCATGTACGAGGTGCAAACGATCCCGTCGAGGAGGCCAGCGTGCCCGAGGACAAACGAGCCGGTGCAGACCGACACGACGTACTTGGAATCTGCGTGGGTGCCCAGCTTGTGGATGGCATCGAGTGTTCCATTCGCCCGGAGCGCTTCGGTGGCCCGGGCCCCCTCGCCTCCGGGAACCATCACCACATTGGCATGCGGGGCATTGGTCAAAGTGTAGTCGGCCAGAAATCTCATCGCCGATGACATCGTGATCGGGGCGGCCGTCGCCGAGACGGTGAAGAGGTTCGGCAGTTTTCTCGAGCCTCCTTCACGCGCTCTATTGAAGACGGCATCGAAATCCGCCTCGGTCATGTCTTTGTCAGCCGGGTGGTCGTCGAACATCGTCGCCCACCAGAACATCTCCCAACAGCCGACGATGTCCTGCTCCTCGGCGCCCTCAAACATGATCAAGGCGATATTCAGATCGGCCATTTTGTTGCTCATGGAGTCTCCAGTGGGAAAAGTGTGACAGGGCTTGTTGTCGCAGCCAGAGCGGTCTGGTCATTTCACCGGCACATCGACCGTTCGCCGGAGCGAGCGTAGTTGACAAACACGGTCTTGAGCTGGGTAAAGAAGTTCACCCCCTCTTCCCCCATCTCGCGGTCGCCGACGCCGGTGCAGCCGACGCCACCGAATGGAAGCTGGGCCTCGCCGCCGATCGATGGCTCATTGACATGGGCCATCCCGGCATGGATGTCCTGGATAAAGCGTTGGGCGGTCACGAGGCTCTGGGTGTACATCGCTGACGAAAGGCCGAAGGCCACACCATTGGCAAGCTCGATGGCTTCCTCGTAGGTCGTGAACTCGCTGACCGCCAGCACGGGACCGAACACCTCCTCTTGGAACAGGCGATGGGTGGCCCTGGCACCGTCAAAGATGGTGGGGCGCAGAAAGTAGCCGTTCCCGGCTGACGCCTCCACGCTTCCACCCGCAATCAGCTTCAGGCCTTCATGCTTCGCGATCTCGATGTAGGCGAGGTCGGTATTCAGCTGGTCCTGATCAACAACCGGGCCCATCTGGCTGGTTGGATCGAGGCCGTTCCCCACCTTCAGGGCGCTCGTGGCTGCCACGAGTATCTCCAGCAACCGGGCCTTCACGTCGACATGCACAAGCAGGCGGGAAGTGGCGGTGCACCGTTGGCCACTGGAGCCGAAGCCCCCTCCGATTACCCCCTCCACCGCGCGCTCCAGATCGGCATCGGGCATCACGATAAGCGCGTTCTTCCCCCCCATCTCGCAGGTGACCTTGGCAAGCTTTCGGGCACCGCTCTCGTACAGCCGCGCGCCGACTGGATTGGAGCCAGTGAAGGAGAGCACCTTCGTGGCCGGATGGGTGACGATCGTTTCGCCGATCTCCGCTCCCGATCCGACGACCATGTTGAGCACACCCGCCGGCAATCCCGCTTCCTCCAGAATCTCAACGAGGCACGACGCCGTCAGCGGCGTTGCAGATGCGGGCTTGAAGACGACGGTACAGCCGGCGACGAGGGCCGGCGCGATCTTCCAGCAGGGATTCGACCAGGGGAAGTTCCACGGCGTGATGATGCCGGCGACGCCGATCGGCTGGCGCAGGGTCGAGGCGGCGGTGTCGACAGCCTCCGATGGCAGCACCTTGCCTCCCAGGCAATAGCCCTGGCCTGCGCAGAAATCGAGGCAGTTGATTCCCTTGATGACCTCGCCTTTTGCCTCGGCGAGAATCTTCCCCTCTTCTCTGGTCAAGAGCGTGGCGATCTCATCGAGGCGGGTGCGGGCGATCGCTGCGGCCCGGGCGAGGATCCGACCACGCTCCGGAGCCGGGATCGCCTTCCACATCGGCCAGGCCGCCTCGGCGGCAGCGATCGCCGCCAGCGCATCGGCGGATCGGGCCGTGGGGAACTCCGCCACAACCTCCCCCACATCCGCCGGGTTGAGATTGCGCTGAACCTTGCCCGCTCCCGTGACCCACGCGCCGTTGAGGTACGAACCCTGGTGTGGCATGCAAAACCTCGGCTGGAAAAGGGCCAGGATCAATGGATGAACGCCCACCACTCCGGCTGTCAGCCTCCCTCGTCGCTCCACCCCTGAAAAGGATCTTCCGAAGCAGCTGCCAGCCCGGGTTCTTCGGCACCTCCGCGGTATACCATCCCCCCGCGGTAGACCATCCCCCCGAGCTGTCTTACCCCCTCGCTGACGGACAAGGCTACGTCGTGGACCGCTCGATACTACCCCAAGCGGCGAAGTCGGTCCTGACGGATTCCCGGTGATCCAAAGTGGCTCGCTGCCCGTACGACCGTTGTCACGCCGATGGCTACAATTTGCCAGACGCTCCGCTCACAGCCCGATGCCCACACCCTCATGCCCCGACACCTGATCCTCATTCCCACCGAGCCCGAGCGCTGCCTCCTAACGCCGCGCTTGGCGGCGCTTCCCCCGGCCGACACGGCCGTGGAGCTGTGTGGCTTCGGGCTTGTGGCGGCTGCGGCTCGCACGGCGCAGCTGATCGCGGGCTTGCGGCCCGAGCGGGTGATCCTCGTCGGCATCGCCGGGCGGCTCGATGATCGGCTCGCGGTCGGAGCAGCCACGCTCTTCGAGACGGTAACCTGCCACGGCATCGGCGTCGGCTCCGGCCCTGCCTTCATCTCCGCCGCCACGCTCGGCTGGCAACAGTGGCCCGGTGACCCGGGTGAGCCTGCCTCGGCGATCGGCGACGTGCTGCCGTGCGCTGTGCCCTTTGGGGGGGATCTACCGAGGGAGCGCCTCCTGCTCACTGTCACCGCCGCCGCCGCGGGCCCGGAAGACGTCCGGCTCCGCAAGGCGATCTTCCCGGAGGCGAGTGCCGAGGAGATGGAGGGCTTCGCCGTCGCCCTCGCCTGCCGGCTCTTCCGCATCCCCTGCACGGTCGTCCGCGGCATCTCCAACACCGCCGGCGACCGCGACAAGGCGCACTGGCAGATCGATGCCCCCCTCGCAGCCGCCGCCGATCTCGTTCTCCGACTCCTCGGGGGTGAGCGATGAAGCGCCCGATCCGCCTCGGCATCTCCACCTGCCCCAACGACACGTTCGCCTTCCATGGCCTGCTGACGAAGGCCGTCGACTGGCGCGGGCTCGAGTTCGAGATCGACCTCCTCGACATCGAGCAACTCAACGAGCGCCTTCTCGGCGCCGCGTCAGACGACTTCGATGTCGGCAAGGTGAGCTTCCATGCGGCGCTCGGTGCGGCGGAGCGGATCGTCGTCCTCCCCAGTGGCTCGGCTCTCGGCTTCGGCGTCGGCCCTCTTCTCTTGGCAGCGACGCCGGAGTCGACCCCTCGCGACACCACCCAGCTCACTCTCTGCCCGGGCCGGCACACGACTGCCGCGCTCCTCTTCGCCCTCTTCCATCCCGATTCAACGCGGGTCGAGCAGGCGGTGTTTTCGGAGATCATGCCCCGGCTCCAGGCCGGCTCGGCCGACTTCGGCGTCTGCATCCACGAAGGGCGCTTCACCTGGCAGCAGCAGGGGCTGACCCTCGTTGAGGATCTCGGGCTCCGCTGGGAGGCCGAGACCGGCTGCCCGCTCCCCCTCGGCGGTATCGTCGCCAGCCGGAGCCTTCCCGCCGACACGATCGCGCGGGTGCAGCGGGTGATCGCCGACTCGCTCCGCTTCGCCTTCGCCAACCCGGCCGCCCCGCTGCCGACGATGCGCGACCATGCGCAGGAGCTCGACGATCCGGTTTTGATGCAGCATGTCGACCTCTACGTCAACGACCAGACGCTCGACCTCGGGCCCCTCGGGCAGCGGGCCCTCGACGAGCTCTGTTTCCGGGCCACCGCCGTCGGGCTCGGCTCCGGCGGCCGGCTGGGGATCTTTCAGGGCTGACGCGAATCGGTCGGGATCTCTCCCCCTGCTCCGGATAGACTGGCGACATCCGGGGGGGATGGCTCACTCTTGGGGAACCAACCGATGTCGATCGACACCAATCTCGCCGGCAGCGCCGGCGGCGCCAACTGGGAGCGGCGCGCCCGGCTCCTCGCCGCGGAGATCAACGCCGGCTGGTGGCTCTCCAGTTGGCTGCCGACGGCGCTTGCGATCGGCCTCGTCGGCACATTCGCCCTTCTCTGGGCCCGCTGGCAGGCGCTGGAGCTCGTCCCCTTTGCCTGGGGCGCCATCGGCGTGGCGCTGGTCCTCGCCGCCGTCGCGGCCTGGTTCCAATCTCGGCCGCGCTTCGAGTCGGTGGCGTCGGCGCGGGTCCTCCTCGAGGAGCGTCTGGGGCTCCACGCCCGACTCTCGAGTGCTGCTGCCGGTGTCGGCGACTGGCCCGGACGGCGGATCGATCTCGAT
>Ga0209829_10002894_pt1 | contig 12772 bp, 11 predicted proteins | sample C_140205_EF_Meta_FD_187311 | JGI IMG/M metagenome (GOLD analysis project Ga0209829, IMG submission 187311) | Freshwater microbial communities from Lake Croche, Canada to study carbon cycling - C_140205_EF_MetaG (SPAdes) (version 2) | ecosystem: Environmental > Aquatic > Freshwater > Lake...
CTGGCCAATTAGTCGGCTATCCAATTGTAAAGTTGAAGAAGCGGAACGATGTCGTCGGCTTTGTCCGTGAAATTGAGATGGCACTTATCGAGGCATGTAAAGAATTTGGAATCAATGCCGAACGTTATTGCGAACGCTCGGGCGTCTGGATCCGAGATGAAAAAGGTGACCGCAAGATTGCAGCGATCGGGATTCGCGTTGCTAAGGGCGTGACAATGCATGGTTTTTCACTCAACATTGCAACAGATCTCTCCGCTTTTGATCGTATCGTTCCATGTGGGTTTACAGATTCTGGGGTTACTTCTATGTCGGTCGAACTCAATCGAAGTATTTCTATCGAAGAGGTAGCGCCAGTTGTTGAACGACATCTCTTTGAAGCTTTAGGACGGGTGAGCTAATGACGATTGCTCCAGAAGGTAGAAAACTTCTCCGCATTGAGGCGAGAAATGCCGCAGTGCCGATTGAAAAGAAGCCAGAGTGGATTAAGACCCGCGCAAAGATGGGCCCTGAATACACAGCGCTTCGATCACTTGTGGTCCGTGAAGGCTTGCACACCGTCTGCCAAGAAGCGGCCTGCCCGAATATCTTCGAATGTTGGGAAGATAAAGAAGCGACATTCCTGATCGGTGGTGAACGATGCACACGTCGCTGCGATTTCTGTAATATCGATACCGGCAAACCGCTACCGGTAGACCGCGACGAGCCTCGACGAGTCGGCGAATCTGTGAAGACCATGGGGCTTCGCTATGCGACGATCACAGGAGTTACTCGCGATGATCTCGACGATGAAGGTGCCTGGCTCTACGCAGAGACGATTCGCGTTGTTCATGAGATGAATCCTGGCGTTGGCGTTGAAATGCTCGCCCCTGATTTCAGTGGTAATCCAGAACTACTTAACCAAGTGTTTGCTACTCGCCCTGAAGTCTTTGCACACAATCTTGAGACAGTCCCCCGAATCTTTAAAGAGATCCGCCCTGCATTCACATATGAGCGATCACTCGATGTCATCTCGCAAGCTCGCGCATATGGCTTGATCACAAAGTCGAATCTCATTCTTGGTATGGGTGAAACTCGGGAAGAGATTTCACAAGCACTTAAAGATCTACACGCAGCTGGATGTGATCTCATCACCATTACTCAATACCTGCGACCTACTCCGATGCACCACCCAGTCATTCGTTGGGTAAAGCCAGAAGAGTTTGTCGAGCTCTCCCACGAAGCCGAAGAGATTGGCTTCTTAGGAAATATGTCTGGGCCAATGGTTCGCTCTTCATATCGAGCGGGCCGCCTCTACAAGCAAGCCCTTGAAAAGCGAGCACTCATAAGTGGCTGATTTTGTTTATCCGCCAGTAATTGTTGTAGTCAAGACTCTCTGGCGATATCTCGGTTTAAAATTTGATTTCTCGGGTCAGGAAAATCTTCCGCACGCAGGCAAAAGTGGTGGGGCTGTATTAGCTATCAACCATATTGGCTACTTGGATTTTGCACTAGCCGGTACTGCGGCGCTTCCTATGAAGCGTTACATCCGCTTCATGGCTAAGAAAGAGATCTTTGAACATAAAATCGCGGGTCCATTGATGCGCGGAATGCATCACATCAGCGTTGATCGCGCTTCGGGTTCGGCAGCACTTGCGGCATCACTTCGCGCACTGCGTAGTGGTGAAATTATCGGCATCTTCCCTGAAGGAACAATCTCTCGTAGCTTTGAGATCGCAGAGTTGAAATCTGGTGCTGTTCGTCTTGCTCAAGGAGCAGGTGTACCTGTGATTCCCGTTGCCGTCTGGGGAAGCCAGCGAATAGTTACTAAAAAACGGAAGCCAGATTTCAAGCGAAATAAATACCCAATCTCTGTCATCTTTGGCGAACCAATATTCATAGCTAAAGGTGCTGATATCGCGGCTGAGGAAGCGAACCTCAAAATCGTCATGAACGAGCTCCTACACACTATTCAGAGCAGATATCCTGATGATCCTCGTGGTCAATGGTGGGGGCCGGCCCGATTAGGCGGCAGCGCACCTACACTTGCCCAAGTTGAGAAGGAACGGTTAGAGCATTTAGCGGAGATCGAAAGAGAGAAGGAGCAGAAGAATGGCTAATAAAGATAATGGTGCGCCTGAGAAGCAATCTCAGTTAGCTGTACTGAAAGATGCCTTCCGCTTAGTGAAGACCCACAAGCCGCTCGCAATAGTGTGGTGTCTCCTCGGGTTAGTAGCAGCAGAAGTGTTAGCAGTTCTTGCCGGTAGTTCACTTCACCACCCCCTCTACTTCGGAATCCTTGGTCTGCCACTTGGAATTCTTGTCGCATTCTTTATGTTCACTCGCTTTGCAAATACTGCTGCCTTTGCCTCAATCCAAGATCAACTTGGAGCAGCAGCAAGTGTCTTGATGAGCATTCGTCGCGGTGTAACAACTACACCTGCAGTCAATGTCGCTCGTAACCAAGATATGGTGCATCGCTGCGTCGGTCGCTGTGGAATCGTTCTCGTTGCTGAAGGAAGTCCAGCGGTTCGCGCGCTCCTTATCGATGAGAAGAAGAAGATGGAGCGATTCGTTCCGGGAGTACCTATTGTTGAGATCATCGCAGGTGACGCAGATGGACAAGTGCCTCTGAAGAAATTACAGAAGAAGATTAAGAAGCTGCCAAAGAAACTCTCGAATAATCAACTTCGCGAAGTTCGTGCACGTCTCAAAGCGGTCGGTGGATTAGCAATGCCAATTCCTCAGGGTCCATTGCCTAAGGGCGCGAGGATGCCGAAGAGATAAGTTAATTAACGCCTGACAACTCTCGTATTACACATTGAGTCGTGATAGGCCACGCCATCTTTCTTGAAGAGTGCGGGCAAGACTAAGAGAATAAGTCCGGTACGAATAAATACTCTCCCAAGTGGAACCGCTCCCCCAGTTGTCGCATCGATGACTTTCAATCCACAGATGCGCTGGCCCGCCGATGACCCCATCAGCGCTGTCAGTAGAAATACTTCTGTAAAGAAAATCGCAAGCCGCTGAATCTCATACCCATAGCTCTGCCTGGTCGCCCCACTGATGATCAGGCCCGCCGCAACCCAATCCACGGTTAAGGCGAGGAATCGAATCCCCATTCCAGCCAGTACAACTGGCTCGCCGCTATCTCGCTCTCCTGAACTCATCTGCCAAGCCTAATCCTTGAAGAGCTCAGGCAACCGTCAAGGCTAGGTTTAGATCACGAAACATATTCGTAACACTTGGGTTATGCCTTTTTCACGGGCGAGCCTTACATTTCCACCATAACAAGTGAGCCCCGGTGATGCGGTTCCTTGAATGCCACAACGAACTAGTACGGAGAAGCATGTTTAAGAATTCAGCTGAAATCTTCGATTTCATCAAGAAGAACGATGTCAAACTTGTTGACGTTCGCTTTATTGATCTTCCAGGTATTCAACAGCACTTCAACGTTCCGGTTGAATCTTTCGACGAAGCGGTCTTCACCGATGGCTTGATGTTCGATGGTTCATCCATCCGCGGATTCCAAGCGATTCACGAATCAGATATGAAGTTGCTCCCAATCCCTTCAAGCGCATTTATCGATCCATTCCGCGCTGAGAAGACACTTGTCATCAACTTCTCAGTTCACAATCCCGTGGATAACACTCCTTACTCACGCGATCCTCGCGGAGTTGTTGCCAAGGCTGTCGAATATCTCAAGTCAACCGGTATCGCTGACACCGCTTTCTTCGCTCCAGAAGCTGAGTTCTATCTCTTCGATGAAGTGAACTTCAGTACTTCACAGAATGCATCACACCACTTCATTGACTCCATTGAAGGCGCGTGGAATACCGGCGCATCACTTGAAGCTGATGGCACTCCAAACCGTGGGTACAAGACACGTTTCAAGGGCGGCTACTTCCCAGTTTCACCAACTGATCAACTCGCAGATATTCGCGACGAGATGGTTATGACTCTTGGAAAAGTTGGACTTCTTGTCGAGCGTTCACACCATGAAGTGGGAACTGCAGGACAGATGGAGATCAACTACCGCTTCTCAGATATTCTCACAGCTGGTGACGATGTCATGAAGTTCAAGTACATCATCAAGAACGTTGCTTGGAAGAATGGCAAGACTGCAACATTTATGCCAAAGCCACTCTTCGGCGATAACGGTTCAGGTATGCACGTTCACCAATCACTCTGGAAAGATGGCAAGCCACTCTTCTTCGGTGATGGTTACGGTGATCTCTCTGATATGGCTCGTTGGTATATCGGCGGACTCTTGAAGCATGCACCATCGCTTCTTGCATTCACCAACCCAACTGTGAATTCATACCATCGCTTGGTCCCTGGCTATGAAGCACCAGTAAACCTCGTTTACTCAGCTCGTAACCGTTCAGCATGTATTCGTATCCCAATCACAGGGTCGAATCCAAAGGCGAAGCGCATCGAGTTCCGCTGCCCAGATCCATCAGCTAACCCATACCTCGCCTTTGCTGCGATGTTGATGGCTGGTATCGATGGCATCCAGAACAAGATTGAGCCTCTTGCTCCAGTTGATAAGGATCTCTACGAACTCGAAGGTGCAGATGCTGCAGCAATCCCACAAGTTCCAGGTTCTCTTCCTGAAGTACTAGATGAGCTCGAGAAGAATCATGATTACCTCACCAAGGGTGGCGTATTCACACCGGATCTGATCGAGACATGGATCAACTACAAGCGCACTGCTGAAGTTGATTATGTTCGTCTGCGTCCACATCCAGCAGAGTTTGAGCTCTACTACGACATCTAAGTCGAGTCAGCTCTAAGGGCCTCTGAGTAATCAGGGGCCCTTCTCTATTCCAACTCGCGGCTAGAACCTCCTTCAGGTAAAGTTCTTCCTGCAAAGAGTTTGCACGTAGATATCACAAAGATATTTAGCAACATCTAGGGGCGTCAGCCATTGAGTAAGAATGAATAACCCAGTCACAACCGCTGTCAGCGGATCTGCGATGCGTGGACTCTCTCGTGATGAGCGCAGGCGCCTTGGCGCTATGTTTGGCGTGATCTTCTTCCTGCTGATAGGTGGAACTCTCTTGATGTGGGCCGCGACGTCAGGCCATTACAAGTTGGCAGATGGAACACTCTTCGGTTGGGGTACTGGTTTTCTAGCACTTACTCTCGGCATGCGCCATGCATTTGATGCAGACCATATCTCGGCGATTGATAACACAACGCGTAAGTTGATGTCCGAAGGACAAAGGCCCATGGGCGTTGGATTCTTCTTCTCGCTCGGTCACTCATCGGTTGTAACCGCCCTCGCCGTAATTTTAAATTTTGGTATTAAATCTCTCGGCGTTCAAATCAAGGATGATAAATCTTCGCTGCACCACTACACCAGTCTTATTGGAACATCAGTCAGTGGCGCATTCTTGATGATTATCGCTCTGCTCAATCTTGTCGTACTGCTCTCAGTAATTAAAGTCTTCAAAGCGATGCGTGCAGGCCTCTATGACGAGGAAGAGTTAGAGAAACATTTAAATTCGCGTGGCTTCATGATGCGCTTCTTTGGTCCAATTGCCCGGCGTATCGATGCAAGCTGGAAGATGTACCCGCTCGGCATTCTCTTCGGTCTCGGTTTTGATACCGCGACTGAAGTTGCATTACTCGTGCTTGCAGGATCTTCAGTTATTGCGGGCTTACCTTGGTGGGCAATTTTGAGTTTACCTATGCTCTTCGCAGGCGGCATGAGTCTCCTGGACACAATCGATGGCTCCTTCATGAACTTTGCTTACGGTTGGGCCTTCTCTCGCCCAGTTCGCAAGGTCTACTACAACATCGTTATCACTGGTCTCTCAGTTGTCGTTGCAATCTACATCGGTGGTTTAGAGGTTGCTCAAGTCTTTGCCAACCAGCTCAATCTCACTGGTGGATTCTGGACATATGCACGTAATTTCAATATCAATAAAGCTGGTTTCATTATTGTCGGGATGTTTGTTGGCGTATGGGCTTTCGCTCTCTTACTGTGGCGTTTTGGAAAGGTTGAGCAACGCTGGCATAACCACGCTCATCAGGCTCAACTCGCGCGAGGCGAAAATACAGACCATGTTGCTGCTGGAATAGAACTCGGCGCTGTCACCGATGGCTTTATCATCGATTAGAGCAGCTACAGTTGTTCCATGAACAATCTTGGGTCACTTAGTGCAATTGCATTTGGTCTCCAAGCCTTTGTCACACTTCTCGTCATTCTCGATCCACCCGGGGCTACCCCATTCTTCTTAGCCCTCGTTGGTGATCGCTCTCCTCGTGAACGAGTAAAGCTTGCTTGGCAGGCGGCATCTGTCTCGCTCTTCGTTATCGTGCTCTTCGCGCTCTTTGGAAAATTTGTTCTCAACTACCTGCATGTCTCAATCTTTGGCCTTCAAGGTGCGGGTGGGTTGCTCATGCTTCTCATCTCACTCGAATTGCTAACAGGTAAAGGAAATCCGGATCCAGAGAGCGGTAAGGGGAATGTCGCCCTCGTTCCACTCGGAACTCCACTACTTGCTGGCCCTGGCGCAATTGTCACGACCATGCTCTATACAAATTATGCCCACGGATCCGCAAAGCAAGGCGCGCTCCTACTAGCCATCATCGCAACTCATGTCATCATCGGAATCACTCTGATGTTCTCAACAAAAATTCTTGGCCTCATTAAGGAGTCAGGAGTCACACTCTTTGCTCGCATTGCAGGCTTACTTCTTGCTGCTATCGCGGTAGAGATGATCGTCGCCTCAATCAAGGGTTTCTTTAATCTCTAACCTCTGTGAGAGACTGCCTTAGTGATTTCTACCCAGAGTGTTGAGCTTCGTGCTGCTGCTCGCCTCTTAGTTAAAGATGTGACAGTCCGCATCAACCATGGAGATCGAATTGGATTCGTTGGCCGCAACGGCGCAGGCAAATCAACTCTAGCTAAAGTCCTCGCGGGTGAGACGCTCCCGGCTGGCGGACAGGTAATTCGTACCGGAACCATCGGTTATCTCCCACAGGATCCACGAACTGGTGATCAAGGTGAGTTAGTCCTCAATCGAATTCTCTCGGCGCGTGGGCTAGATCAGATCGCAATCCGTATGACTAAAGTCGAAGAAGAGATGGCTAACGCCTCCCCTGAAGAATTAGAGAAAGTTTTAGATCGCTACACGCGTGTGAGTGCAGAATTTGATTCAGCGGGAGGTTACGCTGCACAAGCAGAAGCAGAGTCGATTGCAACAAACCTAGGACTTCCAGAACGAGTATTCACCAATACTCTTGATGGACTATCTGGTGGTCAACGTCGCCGGATTGAACTCGCACGCCTTCTCTTTAGCGGCTCTGAGACTCTCATTCTCGATGAACCCACAAACCACTTGGATGCAGATTCAATCATCTGGCTCCGTGAATACCTCATTAAATACTCTGGTGGATTGGTCATCATCTCCCACGATGTAAACCTCATTGAAACTGTCGTGAACAAGGTTTTCTATATTGATGGAAACCGGAACGTTATCGATGTCTACAACATGGGCTGGAAGAAATATCTGCAGCAGCGCGAAGATGATGAACATCGTCGTAAGAAAGAACGCGCGAATGCAGAGAAGAAAGCAGCGATTCTTGCTAAGCAAGGTGAGAAGATGCGCGCCAAAGCTTCTAAGGCGGTTGCTGCGCAAAATATGTTGAAACGCTCTGAACGTTTGCTCTCAGGACTTGAAGCAGTACGTGTAAGTGACAAGGTTGCAAAGCTTCGCTTCCCCACCCCAGCGCCTTGCGGCAAGACTCCCCTTATGGCGGAGGGTCTATCAAAATCTTATGGCTCACTCGAAATTTTTACCGACGTTTCATTGGCGATCGATCGCTCATCACGCGTAGTTATCTTGGGCCTCAATGGTGCGGGAAAGACAACACTTCTTAAAATTCTTGGCGGCGCATCGGAATCCGATACCGGCGAGATCCAGCCGGGCCATGGCTTGAAGATCGGCTACTACGCCCAGGAGCACGAGACACTTGATTTTGAACGAACCGTGCTTGAGAACATGCTTTCATCCGGTGAGAAAATCACAGAGCAACAAGCCCGTCAGGTACTGGGCTCATTCCTCTTCGTTGGCGATGATGTTCAAAAGTTCGTCAAGGTGCTCAGCGGTGGAGAGAGAACTCGTCTTGCCCTAGCCACTCTCGTTGTCGGTTCTGCGAATGTCCTTCTCCTGGATGAACCAACAAATAACTTAGATCCAGCCTCTCGTGATGAGATCCTTGCGGCACTGAGTGAATATCAAGGTGCAGTCGTCATGGTCAGCCACGATGAAGGCGCAGTCCGTGCGCTCAAGCCAGAGCGGGTACTCCTACTTCCAGATGGCGATGAAGATTTATGGAATGACGAATACTTCGATCTCATAGCTTTGGAATAGCAAGCCACCAACTTCTTAACCTTGCGTTTACCTGCCGTTCCACTAAAAAGCAGAGATGCTTAACCACCAAACGTTTACCTTGCTCCTACGCGTAATTGGCTAATTGCGCCCTCAGACCCTAGGAGCACTCTTGAAGCTTTCACAGAAGATCTCTCTTGCAGGTGTTGCGATTGCAACAATCCTCGCAGGATCACTAGTACCCGCAGCGCATGCTGCAGAAGCTCTACAACTTTATGCAGCACTTGATTATTCAACAGATGTTGCAACAGCGTTCACCGCGAAGACTGGCATTCCAGTAGAAGTAACCGCGCTATCAACTGGTCCGTTGCTTGCAAAGATCACAGCCGAGAAGAACAACCCAAAGTGGGGCGTTTATTGGGCTGATGGTGCAGAGCCTTGCGCAGCATTTGATATTGATAAGCAGCTCTTGCATTACACACCAAAGGGTGCCCACCTCAATGCGATCGGAGCGCAGCTAGCGCCAAAGACACATGCATACCAGGTTCCTGGATTCACAGAGATGGTTGGAGTTGTCTACAACTCATCAAAGGTTCGCAAGCCAACCTCTTGGGATGATCTAGCTTCAGCTGATTTCAAGAACCAAGTCGGCATGAATAACCCTTCAGTTTCCGGTCCTACATTCCCTTTCATCGCAGGATTAATTCAGCAGCTTGGTAGCGAAGATGCAATGAAGTCATACCTCCTGAAGCTCAAAGCCAATGGACTGAGGGCTTTCGATAAGAACTCAAAGACACTTGCTGCTCTGAATACTGGAGTTATCAATGTTGGTCTCGTTCAATCCTCTGCTGCGATCACAGAAGTAAATAACTACAAGGCGAAGCCTGTTGCAGGCCTCACCCCTGCAGTGACATACCTCGATAAGACAACAGTCCTTCCATCATGTCTAGCAATCGATGGAAAGGCATCAGCCTTCCAGCAAGATGCTGCAAAGAAGTTTGTGGATTTTGTAATGTCATCAGAGGCCGTTGCAATCATGGTTAAGTCAAACACTGGCGATTCACTCTTCTGGCCAACACTTGTTGGTCGTTCTCCAGCACAGGCGACAACAACAATGCCTGCTCTCTCTTCTGGCAAGGTTCAGATCGTTGATCCTTACAAGTATGCGCTTATCCAAGGAGAAGTTCAGGACTGGTTCACAAAGAACATCGCTTAAGTAGTTAAGCGGTATATATCGTGTCCACTAGCAGAGAGCTCGATGGGTTTATCCCTCGGGCTCTCTCGCTTGTGCGGAGCAAATTCTCCCCCATGACGCTCTTCTGGTTATTAATCGTGAGCATTCTAGTTTTACCTATCATTCTCTTCTTATCGGTTGCCTTTAGTCCAAGGCTGCTCGATCAAGGGCCGCAATGGTTCACATTCTCAAGTTTTAAAGCGGCTGCAGATCCATATTTTGTGAGATCGATCTGGCATTCATTCTTGCTCGGTGTCATCTCAGCTGTCGCGGCAACTGCAATCGCGGTCGGGGTCGCATGGATTGTCTTGCGTACAGACGCCTCATCTCGAAAAATCTGGAATCTCTCAATCTTCGCGCTGCTCCTAGCACCCTCATACCTCATCGCGTTGGGCTGGGAGCGAATCTTTGAACGCGCGGGAGTTCTAAACATTATCGGTATTGATCTCCCTCATGTCCGGGATCTCCTTTATGGTCCGGTTGGTATTGGAATGATTCTGACCTTCAAAGGAATCCCCTTCGCTTATCTCGTAATCTCTAACGCCATGCGTGGCTTGGGTGAAGAATTTGAACAAGCAGTGAGAGTGCATGGCGGATCACGTATCCAAGCATTTAGGATGATGACGACTCTTCTACTACCTGCGCTCTGGTCAGGTATTGCCATCGTCTTTGCAGAGAGTATTAGCGATTTTGGTGTGGCATCCCAACTCTCATCCCCAGGTCGTTATTCCGTGGCAACGTTTACTTTATACAAATCAGTGATGTCAATTCCCGTTTCATTCCCGCTCTGCGCTGCAATTTCGATCATCCTGCTAGCGCTTGTGATCCTCGCGCTGCTCGCGCAAGCAAAGGCGCTACGAGGTCGTTCATTCCGGGTTCTCAGTGGGCGCACTCGACCTATTACACGTCACAAACTATCCAGGGTTGGTGGATTCGGTGCAAATTCTGCAATTTGTGCACTGCTCTTTCTCACTTTGGGGATACCAGTCTTCGGTGCAATATCGGCATCGATGATTCAGGGATTGGGAACGGTCATTTCAAATTACCAATTTAACTTTGACAATTACATCAGAGTTATCAAGAGCCCGCTGTTGCGCTCTCCGCTCCTCTTCTCTGCGGAAGCAGCGCTCATAACGGCCACGGTCGCAGTGGTACTTGCAGCCGTTTCTTCGAAGATGTTGGTCTCTACCAAGAATGGAATTGGCAAAAAATTCCTCGACTTCTTCCTGCTTGCCGCGGTTGGCCTGCCAGGTATTGTCTTCGCAATCGGATATATCTTTGCCTACAACCTTCCACTCGCGGAAAAGTTTGGGTTCCATCTCTATGGGACTGTTGCGCTTCTCGTCTTGGCCTATATCGCTACCGCGCTGCCTTCAACAACCCGTTCACTTGTTGGAAATATGAATCAATTTCAGGAGTCATTATCCGAGGCATGTCGTGTTCACGGGTTTGGTGCGATTAAGACCTGGGTCGCTGTGGTCTTGCCGTTAATTTCGCGCCCACTACTTGCAGCATGGTGTTTAACGTATTGCGGAACGCTGCTCGAGTTACCTGTTAGCCAAATCCTCTTTCCCCCAGGACATGCACCATTGGCCGTTGGAATCGATCACGCCTTGGGAAACTATGACTTCGGCGGCGGTACTGCGATGGAGGTATTCGCGATCATTTCAGCGTTGATAGTTGTGGCAATCATGTTCGCTTTGTATGAATTTCTCGCCCCCCGAGGGTGGAAACAACTAGGAAAGGCACGTGCATGAACTCTGGTCACTCCATTCAAATTGTCGAAGCACGCAAGAACTATGGGGCACTTGCCGCTCTTGATGGTCTCTCGCTGGATATTAAAGCTGGCGAGTTCACCGTCCTCCTAGGTCCATCGGGTTCCGGTAAATCAACCCTGATTCGATCTTTGGCAGGCATTGAGAAATTGGATTCTGGTTCCATCTTCTTTGGCGATCGTGAAGTCAATCGCGGCCCCATCAATGTCGCTGCCGAGAAGCGCGATCTTGCGATGGTCTTCCAAGATTACGCGCTCTGGCCACATCTCACGGCCTTCGAAAATGTTGGTTACGCGCTTAAACGTCGAAAGTTCCCATCGGAAAAATACACGCAATTAATCAGTGAAGCTCTCGCCCGAGTTGGGCTGGAGTCAAAAGGAGCCAACTATCCCCATCAACTCTCTGGCGGAGAACAACAACGAGTAGCTCTTGCTCGCGCGATCGTCGCAAGACCCGCCTTGCTTCTCTTCGATGAGCCACTCTCTAATCTCGATGCAGATCTTCGCGAACGGCTTCGAATTGAGATCTCAACCTTGACCCGGGAGATTGGGGCTTCGGCGTTGTACATCACCCATGATCAATCGGAAGCCTTCGCACTTGCAGACCAGATTGGAGTAATCAACAAGGGATCAATTGAACAGATCGCTGCCCCTGAAATTATCTATGATCAACCCGCCACTCGCTTTGTTGCAAACTTCACCGGAACAGCTGGGGTCTTCACCGGAACTATCAAGTCGATTTCGAAGAATAGTTGCACAGTGACGCTTGGCAAAGATCTCATCAAAGCTCGACATACCCTTCCCCTTGAAGTCGGACAGGAAGTTGATGTGCTTGTGCGCCCCGCAGCAACGAGTTTTACACTTGAAAAAGCGAACCGAATTTCTTCCACGATCATTGATATCGCCTATCGTGGGCGTGGTTACGAGCACGCCATTGAGACTAAATACGGCTCTCTTACTGGCGTCTTCGATACTATTTCGCACAAGCGCGGAAGCTCGATGGACGTCACAATCGATCCCGACAAGTGCATAGCTTTCCCACACGAGAAGAAGTAGAGGCTCACCATGTTTCACTCACTAAGCGGTAATGACATTGCACTATTCATCTCAGTCTTTCTTGCCTGCGCAGTCGAAGCGGTGGAAGCTGTCACGATCGTCTTGGCGGCGGGCACCTCACGTGACTGGCGCTCAAGTTTTCAAGGTGTGATCTCGGCCTTAGTAGTTCTTGCGACATTGATTGTGGTTCTTGGGCCTAGCATTGAAAAACTCCCTAAATCAACGCTGCGACTCATGGTTGGTGGATTACTACTTGTCTTTGGCATGCAATGGCTTCGCAAAGCAATCCTGCGTGCAAGTGGTTTCAAGGCGCTGCACGATGAAGAGAAGATCTTTAAGGATGAAGTCGCCGAAGCTCAGAAGCAGGCGAAGGTATCGCGCTTAGTG
>Ga0209829_10002895_pt1 | contig 12769 bp, 13 predicted proteins | sample C_140205_EF_Meta_FD_187311 | JGI IMG/M metagenome (GOLD analysis project Ga0209829, IMG submission 187311) | Freshwater microbial communities from Lake Croche, Canada to study carbon cycling - C_140205_EF_MetaG (SPAdes) (version 2) | ecosystem: Environmental > Aquatic > Freshwater > Lake...
CGTGGCGTTTCCGTGTCCCAGAGGGGGAAGTGATTTCTTTTACGGACGGGCATTGTGGCGAACAGGCGTTTGTTGCCGGGAAGGACTTCGGCGATTTCATTGTGTGGCGGGGCGATGATGTTCCGGCGTATCAGCTGGCCTGTGTGGCGGATGACGCGGCGATGCGGATCACGGAGGTCGTGCGCGGCGCGGATCTGCTGGTCAGCACCGCGCGGCAAATCCTCCTGTATCGGGCGCTGGGCTGGACGCCGCCGCAGTTTTACCATTGCGCGCTGATGGCGGATGACCGGGGCGTGCGGCTGGCGAAGCGGCATGACGCCCTGAGCCTGAGAACCCTCCGGGAACGGGGTGAGACGCCGGAGGCGCTCCGTCAAAGCTGGGGCTGAGGGATGGCTTTAGGACGAATCTCCCGCCGCGCCAAAAAAAACTAAAAAGAGCTTGTGAAATATTTCACGATGCGGCAAAGTGCCCGCTCTTGGCGACTATCCAGTTTGCAGTGGCAGCCACGGGTGTCGCCAGAAAGCATTTAGCAGTGAACCGATTCATTCATCTTATTTTGTGCGGAGTGTTTTTCGCCGCGCTGGGCATCGCTCGGGCGGAGCATCCAGTGTCGGTCGCGCCGCCCTCTGGCGCAGTCGCCGCAGCGGTTGAAACGGCCCAGCACGAAGGATCCCATCTGCTGGTATCCCCCTCGGCGCTCACGGTGTTTTATATCGGCCAACCCCCGGAAAATGAGGCCCATGTCCGTTCGGTTCTGACCCATCTGTGGCCCAAGCAGATCGCTATTCCTGTGACCAACTCCATGATTTGCACTTGGATCGTGGCCCTGCTGATTTTTATCATCGTTCGCGCCACGACCTGGAAGGTCAAGGAAGTGCCCACCGTCGGTCAGAACGTCATCGAATCCATCGTGGAGGGCTGGGAAAACCTGATGGGCAACGTGCTGGAGCCCAAGGTCACCCGCTGGGTTTTTCCGCTAGCAACCACTTTTTTGATCTTCATCGTGATCTCCAATTTCACCGACCTGCTGCCGGGCATGGGCAGCATCGGACTGGTTCACGAGAGTGAGATTGATAAGACCAGTTCTTGGCCGTTTGTGGTGAATCACGTATCCCGTCCGTTTTTCCGGCCTCCGACGACCGACGCGAATCTGACGGTGGCCATGGCGGGCATTTTTTTCGTGATGTGCCTCTACTGGGCCGTCAAATACAACGGGCCGCTGGGTCTCTTGAAGCATATTTTCGGCGTGAAGGTCAGCACCAACAAATGGATGTATGTGCCGCTGCTGCTGCTGTTCATTTTCATCGGCGTCATGGAGTCCTTTTCCATCCTGTTCATCCGCCCGGTGGCGCTGGCCCTGCGACTCTACGGCAATGTTTTCGGCGGGGAAACCATGTTGACCATGGCGATGTCCCAGAAATCGGTGTTCATGGCCGTCCTGCTGTCGTTGCCGGGCTATTTTTTCGAAACCGTCGTCTGCCTGCTGCAGGCGTTCGTGTTCGCCATGCTGTCGGTCGCCTTTGTCGGCACGCTGTGCACTCATGCGGAGGAGGAGCACGGCCATTGATCCCTTAACCCTTTGCACCCGGGAGACCCTCTGTCGAACGGTTGCGAGAAACTGAAACCAAACAAGAAAGAAACGCATATGATGCTCGCAGAATTCACGGGAAATATTCACATCGGTCTGGCCTTCGGTGGCGCGGCCATCGGCATCGGCATCGCCGCCGCCGGCGGTGTCATGGCCATCGGCCGCAACCCGGGTGCCTTCGGCAAGGTCTTCACGACCATGCTCATCGGCATGGCGCTGGCGGAAGGGTTGGCCATTCTCGCCTGGATCGTCATCGGCAATAAATAACCGGCTATGGAAACCCTGGGCGTCCATTGGGTGAAGTTGATCGCGCAGACGATCAACTTCTCCATCGTTTTGTTCGTGTTGTGGCGGTTCGCGTACCGTCCGATCTTCGCCATGCTCGAAGCCCGCCGCCAGAAGATCGCGGACAGCGTCGCCAATGCGGACAAAATCAAGGCAGAACTGGCCGCGACCGAGGCCGCCCGTCACAAAATTCTGACGGATGCCGGCCAGCAGGCGAATGCCCTGATTGAGGACGCCCGCGCCGCCGCCTCCCGTGTCAGTGCGGTGGAAACCCAAAAAGCCATTGCCGCCGCCGAGCAAATCGTGGCTAAGGCCCGCGAGGCGGCTGCGCAGGATCGCGCGCGGATGCTCGCGGAGCTGAAGCGCGAGGTTGGGCGGCTGGTGGTGCAAACCACGGCCACCGTCACCGGCAAAATTCTGACGTCCGACGACCAGCAGCGGCTCGCCAAAGAAACGGAAGGGCATCTGGCGAAATCATAAAATTATGGCGGCGCTCGGTGAGCGTCGCCTCCGGCGGTCGCAGGCCGTTGCTGCAGAGAAAAATGAAAATTCCCAAACAAGCCCAACGCGATGCCCGGCGATTGTTTCGCAGCTGTCAGGTGGCTGGGCTGCTCGACGAGGCCCGTGTCCGCCAGGCGGTTTCGCTGGTGCTGGCCGGCAAGCCGCGCGGCTACGCTCCGATTTTATCCCGCCTGCACCGGCTGGTGGCATTGGATGTGGCGCGCCGCGCCGCGCGGGTGGAAAGCGCCGTCCCTCTGGGGGCCGCTCTCCGCACGGATGTTGCCGGCCAGATCACCCGGGTTTACGGCGCGGGGATCGAAGTTTCCTTTGAAGAAAACCCGTCCTTGCTGGGCGGTTTGCGGATCCAGGTCGGCAGCGACCTGTACGATGGCAGTGTGAAGATGCGTTTGGAGAAATTAGAACAAAGTTTTTAACCGGAAATTATGAGTAATTTGTTGCAGGAAATTGAAGCGCAGATCGCCGGTGTCAAGACCGCGACCGCCAAACAAAACGTCGGCACCGTGCGCGAGATCGGCGACGGCGTGGCCAAGATCGAAGGTCTGACCGATACCATGCTCAACGAGATGCTGGACTTCGGCAACGGCATCACCGGCCTGGCGCTCAATCTGGAGGAGACCGAAGTGGGCGCGATCATTCTCGGCGACTACACCAAGATCAAGGAAGGCTCCGAGGTCCGCACCACCGGCAAGCTGTTGCAGGTGCCCGTGGGCAAGGGACTGCTTGGCCGCGTGGTCAACGTGCTGGGCCAGCCGATCGACGGCAAGGGCCCGATTCAAGAAACCGCTTTTTATCCGGTGGAAAAGATTGCGCCGGGCATCATCCGCCGCAAATCCGTGAGCCAGCCCCTGCAGACGGGCATCATGGCGATCGACGCGATGATTCCGATCGGCCGGGGCCAGCGCGAGCTCATCATCGGCGATCGTTCGACGGGCAAGACCACCATCGGGGTGGACACCATGATCAACCAGGCCCGCATCAACAAGGCCGCCGAGGCCGCCGGGGACAAAGATTTCCGCCCGATTTACAACATCTACGTCGCGGTCGGCCAGAAGCAGTCGAACATCGCCCGCGTCATCGGCGTTCTGGAAGAAGCGGGTGCTCTTCCCTACACCATCGTGGTCGTCGCTTCCGCTTCGGATTCCGCGTCGAACCAGTATCTGGTGCCGTTCACCGGCGCGGCGATCGGCGAATGGTTCATGGACAACGGCATGGACGCCCTGATCATTTATGACGATTTGTCCAAGCACGCCGTGGCCTACCGCCAGGTGTCGCTCATCCTGAAGCGTCCGTCGGGCCGCGAAGCGTATCCGGGCGATGTGTTCTATCTGCACAGCCGCCTGCTAGAGCGTTCCGCGCGCGTGTCGGAGAAATACGGCAACGGGTCGCTCACCGCGCTGCCGATCATTGAGACGCAGGCGGGCGACGTTTCGGCCTATATTCCGACCAACGTGATCTCCATCACCGACGGCCAGATCTATCTGGAAACGGATTTGTTCTACCAGGGGGTTCGCCCCGCCGTTTCCGTCGGCCTCTCGGTGAGCCGCGTCGGCTCGGCGGCGCAGATTAAGGCGATGAAGCAGGTGGCCGGCCGGATCAAGGGCGATCTGGCGCAATACCGGGAGCTGGCGGCCTTCGCGCAGTTCGGTTCGGATCTGGATGCGAAGACGCAGGCCATTCTCGAGCGCGGCAAGCGCGTGGTGGAAATCTTCAAGCAGCCGCAGTTCAATCCGCTGCCGGTGGAGGTGCAGGCCGCCGTTTTGTGGGCGGTGCAAAACAGCTTTTTTGACGATGTGGCCGTTGACAAGGTCAAGGATTTCCAGACCCGGATGGTGGATTTCATCGGCACGCGCCGCGCGGATCTGCTCCAGAAAATCCGCAATGAAAAAGCCATCAGCGACGCCCTTGCGGCCGAGTTGAAAGCGGCGGTCACGGAATTCAAGCAGAGCTATCGCTAAGTTTTCATGCCCAGCACGCGCGACATACGCCGACGCATCAAGTCGGTCAAGAACACCGCCCAGATCACCAAGGCGATGCAGATGGTGGCGGCTGCCAAGATGCGCCGCGCGCAGCAGGCGGCGCTGGTGGGTCGCCCCTACGCCCAGCTGCTCAACGAGATCATGGCGGAGGCCGCGGCCAACATGTCCGGCTTTGATCATCCTCTGATGCAATCCCGTCCGGTTGTCAAGCGGGCGGTGATCCTGGTGGGGACGGATCGCGGCCTGTGCGGCGGCTTGAACAGCAATTTGTTTCGCGAGGCCGCCAAGCTGGACAAGAACACCACGGTGTTCGTCACGGCCGGACGCAAGGCGTCGCAGTTTGTCGCACGCACCAAGCGCCAGCTCAATGCGGAATTCTCCTATCAGGACATCCCGCTGTTTTCTGAGGCCCGAGCGATCTCAAAGCTGGCGCAGGAATTATTTTTGACGGGGGCGGTGGATGCGGTGGACATCCTGTATCCCCGCTTCATCAACACCCTGACCCAGCAGCCGGAGAAGGTGCCGTTTCTGCCGCTCGGAAAACTGGCGGCGGTGACGGCGGGGATCAATGCGCCGAAGCAGGAGCTGGCCGAGAGCAACACCCCGGAAGTGTTCGAATTCGAGCCGGACGAGGAAACCGTGCTGGGCGCCTTGCTGCCGCACAGCCTGAATTTCAAGATGCACCAGATTTTGCTCGAGACCAAAGCCAGCGAGCAGAGCGCCCGCATGGTGGCGATGAAAAACGCCACCGACAACGCGAAGCAGATCATCAAGGATCTGACGCTGGAATATAATAAATTGCGGCAGGCCAATATCACCAAGGAACTGCTGGAGATCACCACGGCGCAGATGGCGGTCGGTTGAAAACAAATTTAATTTTAAAGAACATGAACAAAGGTAAAATAGTTCAAATCATCGGACCAGTCGTGGACGTGGAGTTCACCGGTCAGCTCCCCGCGATCTACAACGCGCTCACCGTGGATTACTCCATGCCCGGCGGGGTCAAGACCAAGCTGACGCTCGAAGTGCAGCAGCACCTCGGCGAAAACTGGGTGCGCGCCGTCGCCATGAGCACCACCGAAGGGCTCAAGCGCGGCTACGACGTCATTGATTCCGGCGGCCCGATTTCCATGCCCGTCGGCGAGGCGGTCATGGGCCGAGTGTTCAACGTCACCGGCGAGCCGGTGGACGAACAGGGTCCGGTGAAGGCCGACAAATATCTGCCCATCCACCGCCCCGCGCCCGCGCTGGTGGACCAGTCCACTAGCCCGCAGGTGTTGACCACCGGCATCAAGGTCATCGATTTGATCTGCCCCTTCCTCAAGGGCGGCAAGGTCGGCGCCTTCGGCGGCGCCGGCGTCGGCAAGACCGTCGTCATCATGGAGCTCATCAATAACATCGCCAAGCTGCACGGCGGTGTCTCCATGTTCGCCGGGGTCGGCGAACGCACCCGCGAAGGCAACGATCTTTATAACGAAATGATCGAGGCCGGCGTCATCAAGGTCAAAAAAGACGCCAAGGGCCATCCGGAACACGGCGAAAACGGCCTCCCCATCATCGTCGAAGGCTCCAAAATTGGTCTGGTTTACGGGCAGATGAACGAGCCCCCCGGCGCCCGCCTCCGCGTCGCCCTGTCCGCGCTCGCCGTGACCGAGTATTTCCGCGACGAAAAGAACCAGGACGTGCTCCTGTTCGTGGACAATATTTTCCGCTTTTCTCAGGCCGGTTCGGAAGTGTCCGCGCTCCTGGGCCGCACGCCGTCGGCGGTCGGTTATCAGCCGACGCTCGCCGCCGAAATGGGCGACCTGCAGGAACGCATCACTTCCACTAAGAAGGGTTCCATCACCTCGTTCCAGGCCGTTTACGTGCCCGCGGACGATTTGACCGACCCCGCGCCGGCCACGACCTTTGCGCACTTGGACGCGACCATCGTGTTGGAGCGCTCCATCGCCGAGCTGGGCATCTTTCCCGCCGTGGATCCGCTGGCCTCCAATTCCCGCGCCCTCACGCCGGAAAACGTCGGCCAGGAGCATTATGATGTGGCCCGCGGCGTGCAGAAGGTACTGCAGCGCTACAAGGATCTGCAAGACATCATTGCCATCTTGGGCATGGACGAACTTTCCGCCGAGGACAAGACCACGGTGTTTCGCGCGCGCAAAATTCAGCGTTTCCTGAGCCAGCCGTTTACCGTGGCCCAGGTTTTCACCGGCCGCGAAGGCAAGCAGGTGCCGGTCGCCGAGACCGTTCGCGGCTTCAAGGAGATTCTCGAGGGCAAGCACGACGACGTGGCCGAACAGAATTTTTACATGAAGGGCGGCATTGACGAAATCAAGGAAGCCTGAGCGGAGGCGCATTTCACCGAGCCCCACTTTGAATCATGCCCACCCTTAAACTTGAAATCATCACGCCGTCGGCGAAGCTGTTCTCCGACGACGTCGAGATGGTGACGCTCACGGGCATCGACGGCGAGATGGGCATTTATCCCGCGCACATGCCGCTGATGACCCAGCTGGTTGCAGGCGAGATTACCGCCCGCAAAGATTCGCAGAACATCCATATGGCGGTGGGCGACGGTTTTGTCCAGATCACTGGAGGGCGGGTGGCGATTCTGACCGACATGGCGATCAAGGCGGAGGACATTGACGAAGCCGCCGCCGAGCAGGCGCGGCAGCGGGCCGAGGCCCGTCTGGCCGAGAAACTCGGGGATGAGGAGACGGCCACCGTTCAGGCATCCCTTCTCCATGCCCTCACGCAGCTGAAGATCAAGCAGCGCCGGCGTCTGTAATATTCGAATTCCAAAACAAAACGGCGCGATGAGGGCATCGCGCCGTTTTTATTTTCCTTGAAATAATCAGCCAGCAATCACGCCGATTTCCACCGGTTCCACATTTACCCCCTGCTTCTCCATCCAGCGGATGGCCGCTTTCACCTCGTCGCGCGGGCCATCGAGTTCGAGGCAGACGATGCCGATTTCATCCGTCACGCTGCACTGGCGGATGTTGGTGATGACCTTGAATTTCTGCCCCACCTCCCAGATGAACGGCTTCTGGATGAGGCGGGACGGGTACATCAGCCACAGGCGCTGCTGTTCGGGCGTTTTGGAGGTGGTGGGCTTGCGGATGGATTTGGTGGCCATGGTTTTAATTTGTATTACAGGAGACAAGCTGACGCATCTAATATTTTAATTCCAAATCGTCAGGGATTCCTTGTGTCGTCTTCCGCTTTCAAAGGGACTAGCCTCCGGCGATGGCGGGAATGATGCTGATTTCGTCCCCGTCTTTGAGCGGCGTGTCCCGGTTCTGGAGGAAGCGGATGTCCTCCTCGTTGACGTAGACGTTGACGAAGCGGCGGACTTCGCCTTTTTCATCCACTAGACGTTCCTGAATGCCGGGGAAGCGCGTCTGCAATTCGACGATTGCCTCGCCGATGGTAGCGGCGTTGATTTCGATCAGCTCCTCGTTGTGGGTCAACTTGCGGAGTGGGGTGGGGATACGGACTTTTTTTGGCATAAAATTTCAGCGGTTGATCACGCGTTCGCTTTTTCTTCCTGCGTCAGCAGCGCTTCGAACTCGCGCAGGCTCGGCTTGATTTCACGGGGTTTGCCGCAATGGCCCTGCACGGCGTCGAGCGTCTTCAATCCATTGCCGGTGACGCAGATGACGGCGGAAGAATCGCGCGGGATTTTCCCGGACGCAATGAGTTTCTTCGCCACGCCCAGGGTCACGCCGCCGGCGGTCTCGGCAAAAATGCCCTCCGTCTCCGCCAGCAGCCGGATGGCGTCGCGGATTTCGTCGTCGCTCACATCGTCGGCGGCCGCGCTGGTCTCCCGCATCACTTTGAGCGCGTAAAACCCATCAGCCGGCGTGCCGATGGCGAGCGATTTGGCGATGGTGTCGGGCTTGACCGGCTTGAAGAAATCGAGCCCGGCCTTTTGCGCGGTGGAAATCGGCGAGCAGCCCGTGGCTTGGGCGCCGTGCAGGCGGGCCTCGGTGTCCGGGACGAGGCCGAGCTTGACGAATTCCTGGTAGCCCTTGTGGATCTTGGTTAGCAGCGAGCCGGACGCCATCGGCACAATGGTGTGCTGCGGCAGGCGCCAGCCGAGCTGTTCGGCGATTTCGTAGGCCAGGCTCTTGGAGCCCTCCGCGTAGTAGGGGCGCATATTGACGTTCACAAAGGCCCAGCCAAATTTGCCGGCAATCTCCGCGCAGAGGCGGTTAACCTCGTCGTAATGGCCCTTGATGCAGATGACATTCGCGCCGTAGATGAGCGAGTTCAGGATTTTGCCCTGCTCCAGATCCGACGGGATGAACACGAAGGATTTTAGCCCGGCGCTGGCGGCCTGGGCGGCGACGGAATTAGCCAGATTGCCGGTGGAGGCGCAGGCGACGGTTTTAAACCCGAGTTCCTTGGCCCGGCTCAAGGCCACGCTGACGACGCGGTCCTTGAACGAGAGCGTGGGATAATTCACCGCGTCGTTTTTAACCCAGAGTTCGCGGATACCCAACTTCTTGGCCAGGCGATCGGCCTTGATAAGCGGGGTGAAGCCCACCTGCTGGCCCACCGTCGGTTCCTGCGCCACCGGCAGCAGTTCGCGGTAACGCCACATCGTTTTCGGTCGAGATTCGATCGCGGCCCGGGTCAGCGATTTTTTAATCCGCTCATAGTCGTAGGCGACTTCCAGCGGGCCGAAATCGAACTCGCAGACGTGGGTGGCGGCGAGCGGATATTCGCGCCCGCATTCGCGGCACTTGAGCGCCTTCATGAACCCCTGATGCTTTTCACTCATATTTTTTGTTGGTCGGGGCGGCGCCGCGCGCCGCGTTCCTGCCGTTTTTGATCCGGGCAAAAAAAAGCCCCGACTCATGACGAGAAGGGGCGACAAAACGGTTGTGCTCTTCTCATTTTTTCCCAAGCGAATGAGGCTTGAGCTGGAATTGGCACCTGTCATTGAAACCAAAGTTCAATCGGTTGCCGTGGCGTCATTGGGCCAGTCCCTCGACCACTCGTTATGAGTCCGTCAAATCAACGGATACGGATAGATTGATGCAAACTTGATCAGCTGTCAAAAACATTTTTGACGGGGGGAGATTCATCCAATGGGTTGCCGTGGGATGAAGCGTGTTAAAAAAACAACTGTGCCCTGAGGGATTCGGAGGTTGGGCATCAGTGCGATCGCCTGCGTGGATTCCAATCCAGCCCGCCGCTGGTCTGCGGCGAGGCGATGGCCAGGGTTGTTTCGCTCATTTGCGGCGCGAGGCGAGGCGAGGCCGGCATCCCCGACCGGTTCTGGGCTGCGGGCGTCTGGCGGTCAGCCGGAGATCCGCTGGAGCCCTGCAAAATGGCAGGCTTCTGGCCCCTAGCGGGAAGAACGGATTGCAGATTAAATTTTTCATGCGCCGGAGCCGTTTGCGCCGGACTGAACCCGGTGTTCATGGAACGGTTCGCCGCCGCTGCCAGGGGCGCCCGCTCCGTGGATCGCGAAAAGTGGCGCTCCGGCAGAGGGCTGGTCTGAACCTGTCTCTCTTGTGTCCGTTGAGTCCGAGAGATTGAATTAAACGCCTTTCCTGCAAAGGGACTTTGTGCGGCAGTTTCAAGAAGGGCTGGATGGGGACCGTCTTTCTTCACAGGGACCGATAGCTGCGGCGCGTGACGGCGTGTCACTGCTAAAGGGGTGCTGGGGGAGGGTGTCGCGACAGCAGTATCTGCACGGCCCGCGGGCGCTGAGCGCGCGTGTTCTACGTGCTGGGGGGACAAGTTTTGAGAGGGAATGCCGTTGTTGACGACGATCTGGTTGTGTCCCTCGCCTCGGATTTTGATGTTATTGATGACCGTGGTGTTGTTGTAGATCTGCGTCGCTTGAGCGGGGCGAGCGCAGACCTGACGCGGATGGGGATTACAGAAATAATCCGTAGGCACAAAGGTGTAGCAGTTGGCGCCCAGCCCGAATCCGAAGCTCAGGTTCACGCCGCCGCCGTGATAGGTGAATCCGACACCGCTCTGACAGGCAGTCATTGGTGGCAAGGGAGCCCAGCCGCAATACTGGTTCGAATAACGCCAGGTCACCCAGGACGGCGCCCAGACCGTGTCAGGATACCAGCACCAGCCAAAGCCCGGATCCCGGAACCAGCGGCCGTAATGAAATGTCGCGCCCCAGGCATATTCTGAAGACCAATACCAGCCGCAGTCGGTGGACACCCAGCGCCCCCGGTCACAGTAGGGTTGCCAGCCTGAATCGTAGATACAGGCTGTCGGCCGCCAGCAGCGGCCATAACCGGCGACCACCACCCAACTGCCATAGGGCGTCAGTGTGTCGTTCCAATAACTCGGCGTGATGGGCGCGGGAGGCGTCACAGCTTCCGCCGTTTCCGTCGGAGCGGGGGCGGGAGCGCTTTCGCCTGGCTCTGCTTTTGTCTCCTGGGAGGTCTGTGTGGCGGCAAATGCCGCCTGCAAGACTTGGTCGCGCTGCAGCATCGCCGTCACCACGTCCGTCGGAGTCCCGAGGTTGGAGAGGTAGATGAGGCGGTCGGCATCCAGATTGAAGAGCCGGCTGGAATTGGTGATGTAAGACAGGAGAATGTTTTCATCCACGCCGGCTTGGGTCAGCCGCGCAACTTGCGCCAGCGGACTCGTTGGCGAAATACCGGGAGGCAGGGGAGCAGCCACAGGAATGGCTGGAGATTCCGGGGGCAGGGGAGCTGCTGGGGATTTCTGGGGGAACACAGCGGTTGCCAGCATCAGGGCAGCCCCCGCTGCGATTCCATTCATCCTTCTTATAATTGGAAGTTTCATGAGAGATTTTAGTGGAGCACGGGGTTCACCGTTTCAGGGGTTCGACGGGGTCGGGGTCGGGGATATTCAATTCAAGAGGGTTATTTTTGACGGGTCCCTTTTCAGGGATGGCGGGCTTCCTGAGTTCTGGGGGGTGGACAAGAGAGTGCTGGAAGATGGTGCCCCCGCCCGGAATTGAACTGGGATCAACGGTTTAGGAAACCGCTGCTCTATCCATTTGAGCTACGGGGGCAGCCGTTCACTCATTGCGTAGGTCTTTAAAATAGCGGCTGGCTCTGGTTTGTCAGTCTTAAACGCACGGCCGAACGGGAGATGTTTATCATTGTTGATTAAATATTGTTTTCGTGACAAATATTAAACATGAATATTCCATCGCGAGTTGAGGCAAGGCTCACAAACGGGGTAAAAAGATTTCTTCCCATTCTTTCTTCGGCTAAGGCCAGAGATGTTAACGAGTCGGACACAGTGATAATCGTCACAGATATTCTTTCTGAATTGTTTGGCTATGACAAATACTCAGAGATCACTTCAGAACACGCAATCCGAGGAACCTTCTGCGACCTTGCGACAAAGCTGGACGGCAAAGTTGAGCTTCTTCTTGAAGTCAAAGCAATTGGTCTTGAGCTCAAAGACCAATTTGTAAAGCAGGCTGTAGACTATGCCGCTAATAAAGGGGTAGAGTGGGTTGTTTTGACCAATGGTACTAACTGGCGCATATATAAAGTTACTTTCGGAAAACCCATTGATGCAGAGCTTGTTTGCGAGATCAACTTTCTCACAATTGATTTTAAAAGCGCTGAACAAGTTGAGCAACTTTACACTCTGACTAAAGAGGGCTGGCAAAAGCAAGTTTTGAGTGATCTTCATGAACAGCGGCAAGCCCTGAGCAAATTTGTGATTGCTGCGGTAACGCTTAGTGAGCCCGCATTAGACGTTATGCGTAGGGAGCTAAAGCGTCTTTGCCCGGACGTAAAAATTACAAACGAACAAATTCAACATGTTTTGTTATTAGAGGTTTTGAAGCGCGAGGTTGTTGAGGGGGAAAAAGCGGATGAGGCCAAAAAGAAACTGACCAAGGCCGCCAACCGATCGCTGAGAGCAAAGAATGAGAAGAATGACGAGGAGCAGTTAATACAGGCAGTCGCTACGCCGACGACCAATGCTGCGCAGATCTGATGACGCTTAGGTAAATTACGCACTACCGATCGAGTGCCGTATTTTAAGGCGACCTTGATTGAGTCTGAGGCCAGATGCGGGCGGGTGGCGCGACTGGAAGGCTTCTAACTTAAACCCGCATTTTCTACCGGCAAACTTGCCTGCAAATGCTGACATAATTCGTGTTAAAATATGAACACGACATGTCGCGAGCAAAAACCGGAAACGCTTAAAACCATTTAAAAGAATTATATTCGCTTTTGTAAAGAAAACGGAAAGTGGATTTTGTGTTTTTGTAAACCGCTGCTCTATCCATTTGAGCTACGGGGGCGCGCCAGCGGCCTCAAAAATACCCCTGCGGCTGTGAATGGCAAGCCCGCGCCGCGGGCTGCCGTGTTCCATTTCGCTTTGCCGGCGCCGCGCTTTCGCCTAGCCTGACGCCATGTTTAAGCCC
>Ga0209829_10002896_pt1 | contig 12768 bp, 26 predicted proteins | sample C_140205_EF_Meta_FD_187311 | JGI IMG/M metagenome (GOLD analysis project Ga0209829, IMG submission 187311) | Freshwater microbial communities from Lake Croche, Canada to study carbon cycling - C_140205_EF_MetaG (SPAdes) (version 2) | ecosystem: Environmental > Aquatic > Freshwater > Lake...
CTGCCACATGTTTCGCATTTAAAATCATATAGAGGCATTAATCGCAATCTCTCCAGTCTTCTGGCGTTGGTGCCGTTGTAATTGTTCCACAATCTTTACACTTCTGAGCAAGGTCATACCATGTAACTTCTCTTGTTTCTTGGTCCCACATTACTGTAATCTCAAACATAAGACAACCGCATATGCAGGCAAAGGTAGGTGTACCTCTTAGGTCATTCATTAGGTTCATTATCCCAGAAGAACTTGTAGTAGTTAACATCTAATGAGAAGCGTTTCATATGTTGAACAACTGCTCCTGTATGAGAGTAGAGTGGGACTCCTGCTTTACCCATGAGTCTGAAGAAGTTAATGTCTTCTGATACGAACTCGTCACCAACCCCAGTCTCATTAAAATACGGGACAGCACCATGCACTCTGCGCATTTGGGTAACTGCCGAACGGTGCATAAGCACGAAGCCAAATCCTGCCGAACCAACTTTAATAAGCGCATCCTTCGGCAAAGGGTGAACGTATGCAATCTTGTAGTCCTCTCCTTCAACCCAATTAAATATAGCAGGGTACGGAGCCATAAGGCTACGTTCATTTTCTTTAGAGATAAAGTAAGTACCAGTAACTACTGGTCTTTCTTTAGCATCTGTTGCTGCCCATACTTTACGTAGTGCATCTTCTGTTAATACAATGTCACTGTCTACCCATAACACCCAGTCAAAGTCTGTTTTGTCATACCAGAACTCCAACGCTGTCTGGCGTTGTCGTCCTATCTGATTGCCCTGTACACGCATGGCTGACTTGATTGGTAGTTCAGATGTAAGTGCAGCATAGACAAGACCTTCAGTGAACTTGCCATCTGTTGTGCCGTTGTCACACCAGCATACAATGATGGACTCACTCTTCGGGGCTGTCACTTGTTTCTTCTGGAACTGACTCTTGTTGTGTGTCTTCGTCATGATATGGTTTCCATCCACCTAGGTGTTTGACTAATGAATTGAGTGCACGTTGTACTTTCATACGCGCACCATCTGGTGTGCTATCCATTTCTTTAGATAGTAGTACCCAGTCAGGTGAGTCTATGCTAAAGCGTAAGACTAGTGTGTGTTGTTTAGCCTCTGATAATTTACTAAAGGCTGCATGTATATCTGACCGTAGTGCTAGCCAGTTGTTGCCGTCAGATAAACTTCCACTGCCGAACTTGGCATTGAGGTCTTGAATGCTGACAGGTATAGCATAGGTTCCTGCGATAATAGAAGGTAAGAATGCCTCAACAACTGAGACGTCATAGTAATACAAATCGGACGTATCATACCCAACCTTCTTGCTTTTCTCTCGTTCGCAGAACTTCAACGCTGCATTACGTAGCGACTTAGCGATAAGTTTATCTCTATCTTTCTGCTCTAATGCAGACCACTCTTTGTACTTGCGCGGGTGTCCAACAAACCAAACCCACAACTCTTGCGCTATGTCATCACGTTCAAGCATAGTATATCTACGTGTGTACTCAGAGGCTAGAGTTTGTACCAAATCATTATACTCTTTGATGTAAGTCATTAAGGAATGATTACCTCGCCGTTAACAATTGGCACAGCAAATGGAGTTACAGTTGTCCCTGATTGCACAAGGATACCAATACCTGTTTGCCAGTTGGCACTGCCTGATGTTAGATAACTAGCCTGCTTTATATCCATCATGTGTCCTACTTCAAGACCATACAATGTATGTGTTTTGCCATAGAAACCAGTAGTCTCATGCTGTAATCCAATACGGTGTGTGTGTCCACACACGACTGACTTACCTAGACGCTTGGCTAGATTTAATGCTGTTGCTCCAGGTGCACGGTTAAGTGCGCCCTCATCACCGTGTGCCATTACCCAGCCAGGCATTAACTCATGCATCTTATGCAAGTAAGTAACACCTAACTTGTCATAGCCAAGTAGTGTTTCAATCTCTAATGATTTAAGAGACATAAATGCAGGTGCATACTTACGCATGTATGTATCAATGCGGTCAGTATGGTTACTGCGTTGAATATAAAATGGTTTACTCTTACCTAATGCTGCGCGATAGTTGCGCATAATCTGGTGAGTTAAATCAATACTATCTTGTAATGTTTCTGCGTATTCACCAGCCATGCCTTTGTTCCAACGACTAGGCTCTGGTGCATCTAGTTCATCACCGACACACCAGAGTTCGTCTGGTTTATAGTATCGTATGAAATCCAGTGTGCTTTGGATGACGGAGTTGTTTTGGTATGGTATTTGTAGGTCGCTCAGGACTACTACTCGTTTTTGTTTCGCTGCCATTTGAATTGGGTAAACCTTCCCACTGTCCACGTTGGACTAGCAGTCCGATTATGGCATAGTTTGCAAGGTCAAGTAGGGTATCTTCTAATGATTCATACTTCGGCGTGTTGCCGCTGTCTAATAAGTTATTAAGTCTAGCCAACTTATCGTACATGCGTACACGCAATCCATTCATTGCACCACCAGGTGCACCTGCAATGTTCATTGGACCATAGTCTTTATGCTTGTCGTAAAGGGTCTGAAGTAGTTGATTTACAATGACTTTAGCGTCATCAGGATTCTTCATTAAGTATTCTTCCTATCTCTTTATCAAGTGTTTTCATGGACTCAGAGACTGTCATCTCTTCCCATACCTTATCAGCCATGCCATCTTTAGATGCAATTAGAATTGCAGCCATCATTATAATCAGACGTTGTGCTTCTTCAGGGTCTTCATCAATGGTGTAGTAGATGTCTTCTAGTACTTCATTGACATTCATAATCTTATCATCAGACACTGGGATACCAATGGTATACCCACTATGTTCTAGATGGTCCCAGAATGTTTCATCCAGCGGCAATGCATTCTCTGATTCGTTCGTCAACCCAGTCGCTCCCTTGTCTAATCATCATGCTGTTTACGTCTTCGCCTTCTGGCATAGAGACAATGTTTACATTACCTAGTTCTCTGCTTATCTTTTTGCCAAACTCTAATCCTGCTGCGTCGCCATCGGCTAGCACAATAACAATATCAAAGTCGTCAAGTATCTTAGCGTAGTGTGGTTTCCAATTGTTAGCACCAGGTATACCAACAGTAGGGTGTATTGTTTTGCTGCTCATCATGATGCAATCAAACTCACCTTCGGTAACGCAGATGTATTTGTCAGCAACAAAGCATGCTTGTGTATTAAACATAGTAGTCTTGGCACCAACTAGTCCCATATACTTAGGGTCATCATTACCTAGTGCACGGAATCTAATATCAACTACACCTGACGGTGTAATGTATGGGATAGCAAGCCGTCCTTTGTACGGCTCATGCCCTGGAAGTGGGTCTTCTACCACTCCCAAGTGAAATACTCTTGCCTCGTCTACCGAGAGTTGACGGCTTAACAGATACGGCTCTGCTTTTTCTATCGCTGCTGCGTATCTCTGTGTTGCCTGTAGTAAGAAATTTCTCTGCGAAGTTGACAGCCTCACGGTAGTCACCACCTTCCTTGTACATGATGAGAGAATAAGTATCGCCTTTGACACCACAACCGTGACAGACAAAGGCGTTCTTATCATAGTTAACTGCTGCACTTGCATGTGAATCATGATGGAACGGACACTTCATCTTACGCCATCCGTTACCTACTGTTGGTGTATCTGCACCTATGTAGTTAAGGTACTCCTCAATGCTTGGCTTCTCCAAGTGCTCTCCTTAGTAAATCTACATATACATGTCCAGGCATGGTGCAGTACCACTCGCTAGGGCTCCGCTTCCCTTTACGTTTGTGCCACACCACGCCCGTCCAAGCCTTATCGTTAGCCATCTCGGTTAACAATTCTTCTGTCCACCCAGCCAAGTTCATCTTGGCATGGTTTTTGATTTCAATTGTAACTCCAGGTATACCTGAGATGTCACCTTTGTCTAGCGTAGCGCCAGCCAATCGCCTATCTACATATGGGAACCATTCTTTAAGATACGCAACTACGTCGCGTTCCGCTCCACTACCTTTGGCTTTGGCTGCACTACTCATGCTATCATTTGCTTTTGACATTTAGAACAGAACACATCTTGTTCTTCCCAGTATCCTGGTCTACCACAATGCCAGAAAGATATTTCTCTGTCTTCGTAAATTTCCCACATACTTATACCATCATCTCTGGTTGTCTATAGTCACGCACTATGTCTTCAAGATACATAGATGCTGGGTCGAATGATAACGATAGGTATGTGTTACCTGTCGGGTCTGCTTTGCCATAACGATTTTTAACTGGGGCTACACATAAGTATGTGTCTGCTCCTTGAATCATCTGACCTACAGTTAATACCATTGCTGGTATTTGTGCAACCTTACCTTGCAACGCTGAGCGTGGCTGGCAAGGATAACCTGCTGCACCTTCTTGTGTATGGTGTAGCACTAGCACTGCTGCATTGGTATCTCTTGCAAGATACTTAAGTTCTTTCATGACCTGACGCATACCAGCAAACTCTTCATGTCCATCAATAGCAATGTCCATAAGATTGTCTACAACTATAAGTGTTGGGCTTCTGCCCCACATTGTTTCAAAGGCAGATACTTCTTCATCTAAATCTTTAAGCGTAGGGCTGGGCTCGAATGACCAGTACATACCAGAGAACTCACGCAGATATTCTGCTGCTCTAGTAGGTTCGGTCTTTAACATTAACTCTGCTGCTTGCTGAGTTATCTTAGCCTTCATAGCAAGCAGACGCATAGCCATGGTATGTGCATTGGTATCAGCAGAAAAATATAGTGTTGGTTGTTTTAATCTTGCTGCGATATGTAATGCAATAGATGACTTACCTGCGCCTGGAGTACCTGCAATGATAGTAACTTCTGCTCTACGCAAGATGATACCTTCACGCTGGAAAGCCTGGAAAGGTGGGGGTAATGGTTCCCCCCCCACCTCCGCCTTGTTAATACTACGGCGTAATGTTTTCACTTAACTCCCGTGCTTATCGTTTTTGCAATGTTCCCAACATGTACCACACTTAGCACAATGGTCTATCTGTGAGCCAACATCATATGTTGTTCCACAATAGTCACACATGTTATGCTTTTGTTTGGTCGGCTGTAAATGTAGCAAACTCTGGTGAGCCTGCTTTTACATACTGAGTTGTGCACTTGCTTGGGTCGCCTTGCTTAGCAGGACAGAAGTGTCCTTTGTATGGACCAAACTTGCCAGTCATACCATAGATACGTGTCATTGTACCGTGAGGGCACTGACGTGCACCTGCACCTGGCACTGCTGCCACTTGTATTGGTGAGTCCCATGACTCAGCAACTACTGTGCCACCTAGTTGGTTGGCAAGCATACCAATTGCTGGTGCTGGTGGTACCGCAGCATTGACTGGTGCTGCCCCACGGATTGCTGCTTCTAGTTCTACAGTTGCAGATGCTAGTGATGCTAGTGTCATTGCTACTGTCTGGTCTAGTTCTTCTGCATTAGATGCACGAAGTGTGATGAGTGAACCTGCTGCTGATTTAACTGTGATACTGATTGGTGCTTCGCTGTGTGTCATGTTACTCCTTGATTGGTGTTACTAGTTTTTTCTTGGTGTCGCGGAAGGCGCGTACTTTCATTGCTAATTGTATACCCTTCCAACCTTCTTTAATGTCAACGAAATGCAGAGTACATTCGCCACCGCCTGCTGGCAAGTGGACAATGATACCGCGTTCTGTGTTGACGTCACCCCAACTACCGCGGGTTGCCGTAGCAGGGTCGTACGGCAAGCCGTGGGCATACACTGCTAACTGCATAGCAATCTTGTTGGGGTATGAGATGCTGCCTGTCTTGAGGTCAGAGATAAACAGTTCACCTTTGTATTTAACGATACGGTCAGGTGTACCTGCAATCTTAAACTTATCTAGTACGCAGAACTGTTCGATGTTTACATTCTCGAAGTCTTTAGTTGCATCTGCGTATGCTTGTATGTCTGCAACATAATCATCAGGGATAACACCTAGGTCTTCACCTCGGTCTAACTTCTCTGTCAATGTATGTAGTGCAGTACCAATGGTAGCCTGCTTGGTTGCACCAGCAGCCTCCATTGCATCTTCTACCAACTTGTCCATCTCTAACTTGTTGTCTCTGTTTGCTGATGCAGCAAGCAGTAGGTCTGGACGCAGCGTTAATCCTGCTGCTGCCATACGTAACTTCCATGCTACTAATGCAGTGCCATCATCTAATGAACCTGCAACTGTAGTTGTCCGTGTGTATGGTACTGGCTTACCACCCTTGGGTGGAACAACCATTGGTCTACCGTAACGGTCTCTTGGTATAACTAACTCTGACATTATTCTCCTTTGATTAAGTACTAGCAGGAGGTAGGACAAGGAGAGAGCCAAAACCTACCGCCCACTAGTGTCCCCATCATAGCATAGTGACGGCTATGCGTTGATGTTATTGCCGCAATGCGGACAAATCTTTTCAGGTCGCGAATACTTTTCGTACTTAGCATAAGCGTCCTTGTAATTCTGATGCACATATATCTTACATCTATTACGTGTGCTATACAAACGTATGAGTGCACCTGATTGGTGCAGTACTGACAGAATACCACTGGTAGTACCGTGATGCCAACCAGTTTCTGTGGCTAACTCTTTCCAAGTTAGCCCCATTTCTCCTGCTTGTTTTAATATACGTAACGCTAACTGCTGTCTGTTTTCTTCCCGACCAGATGAGATATTATCTACTGCTCTCTGCTGAGATGTATCTGTACCTGACCAGCCAGCAGTACCGTTGTATGGTACAAAGGCTGATGACATTAGTTGTCTTCTTCAATGTCATGCACTTCAATACCATCTACTTCCATGTCAGCAGAATAGTTTGACACGTCAGTATTATCTTCAATGATACTTTGAATCTCATCTTCATCTTCTACTTCAAGATTGAATGAACCTGTAATAGTGAAGGTTCCACGGTATTTGGTAGTAAGTTTGCTGCATCCGATACGTTCAAGTAATGCATTGACGTCACCTTTGTTGCATGTCGTCTCACCATCTTCCCATTCACCTTCACTGAAAAAGTCACGGACTTCATGACGTAGGTCACGGATTTCTTTGCGCTGCATGTCGTTGACTTGTTGGATAGCATCTATTTCCTGTGCTCTCTTTCTGAAATGCAGGACTTCTGTTTCAGTGTATGTAATTGCTGATTGTACAGTACCATCTTCGTTACTTGTGTTGATTGTGATTGTGTTCATGTTTCCCTCTCGTTGTTTGTGTGTGCTCCGTGTTCGCCACTGGCGGAGCAACCCAGTGAGGTGTCCCTTATATAACAGGAAAGGATTATATAAGTTCTTGCGTTTACCCATGCTAAGGTAAATCTATGCAGTAAGCACTAGGTCTAGTGCTTTGTCTTTGATACGGTCATTGCGTCCGCTGATGGTGGCAATGGCACGTCGGTCAGAGCCACCAGAAGCATAATGGTCAGCATGTTCAATGACTGCTTGCCATACACCAAAGGCTGTGCCTCTGATGTTCTCTTGTGTAGGTGACTGGCTGTAAATATTCCATGCTGAGTCACGACCATTGAGTGCAATGGTACGTTGACGACGCTGTCCTTGTGATAGTAGATGGTCAGGTGCTTCTTCAATCTCTGAAGGCAATGCCCATACAGCCTTGAAGATGTTCTTAACTTGACGTTCATCAACCTTACGTTGCAGTAGCGTACCTGCTACTACTTCATACTGTTGAATAGAATCATAAGTTAACTGCGTGATGTTACGGATGTCATTGACTGACAACTCCGAGTTGGTTGTGTGCTTCATGACATAGGTGTATGCGTTCTTATGTTTACCTTTGATGATGCGATTGATTTGATTGGCACAATATAAACGCTCAATGATAGGGCGAATACGTACTGCACATGAACCATCATGTGATGATTGCACTAGTAGGAACGCAGCGTGTGGGTCATTGGCTACTTGTATACCAGTAGGTAATTCCATTACCATCCAGATGTTAGCACCATTGTTGTACTCACCTGCTGCTGTATATCGTGCATCACCTGAATCAACCAGTGTATCTAACGCACTGAATACTTCCATGTTCTGCACAATCTTGTACTTGTCACCGACTACACCGATGACTTCATTGGTATTGTCTTTGCCAAGTTTAAGTACAGCCTGTCGCTTAGGTACAGGGTAGTGAAGTTGTACTGTTTCTAAATCACTAACTGGAATATGAACGATTGCTTCCATGTCTGCTAACTGTACGTTCCAGTCTAGACCAGCCTGTTGTGCAGCCTCTGATGCAGAGCCAGCATTGACAGCAGTGCCTGCTTGTACCCAAGCCTGCTTGTTCATCTTGGCTACTACTTTATTATTATATGACTCGCTAACTTGTAGCATTACTCTTCCTCTCCGAAGATATTTTTTACTACCTTTGGGTGTAGTTCTTTACGCATTGCAGCAAACATTTCTTTAGGTGCACTTGCTCTAAATACACGGTCAAGCAATAGTGCTAGTGAATAGTCTGGCTGTGCATTTGTTAGTGTAAGGAATGCATCTGCTGTGTTGCCCTGCTCATAGTACAACTGAGCAAGGATAGATACAGGTCCACTGATATAAATACTATCTGTTGGTGCTTTGTTTACTAGATGACATAGTGCTAGTTCAGTACGCTTAGCATCATACTTATCTAAGATACCTAATGCAAAGTCACGCACTTGAATGTCTGTCATGTAATACAATACAAGTGCAGTTGTTTCCATCTCTACATCTGATGCATTGAACGACATGAAGTATCCATCAATTAGGTTTGCACCTACACGCTGGACTGCTGTGTTCTCATTGTCTACTAGTGTTCCCAACTCTACAAGTTGGTCATGCATTGTTAGTGTCTGTTCCATTTGTGCTCTCTCTTTCTGTTAGTGTGGTGTATATCCATGCCCAATCATAACTGTAGTCATGCTTGAGCGTCATTGTTACCATGTTTCTTGCTTCATCATCATTTGATGCACGGATTTTAAATACCATGCATACATCATATGTTTCCATTAGTACCAGTTATTCTTTCTATGGAATGCCCAAGCGATTGATGGTCGCTCGTATCTATGGACTATGTACGACAGCCCCTTCTCAATTTGGAGAGGGGCTGGAGTCTTGGGGCTAGTGTTTAGTATCTGTGCTATACCATATGCAGTAGACTCAGGGTTATCTGCATACATATCCCACTTAGATTCTTTACCCCATAGTTTGTTGAGTGCAACCCACTCGCTGCGATTCCATTCTGGATAGTGTTCTTTCATATAAGCAAGGGCATAAGCCTTGGCTTTGTACTTGCTCCAGTAGTTGCCGCTTACATCTATACAGCGTGGGTCGTAGTCAACATGTTTAGTCAGTGCCTTGATAGGTATACCTATAAGGCTAGCCAATGTAAGTATGGCTACGCTTATACTTGCGTAGTATTTCTTAACGATACTAGTCAGCATAGACTACATCGTATGGTTCGTCAGGAATATTACATACACATTCAAAGATAAAGTTACCGCAATTGTCACACTCGCCATCTTTATCTAGTGCTGCATCATCTTCTACTCTTGGCTCACTCATTGTTCTCTCCTTTACCAACTCGCACAGTATTCAAACTCAGCGTCATCAACTGACTCGTCTATAATATCAGTTAGTTTTGTAACTGTTTCTGAAATCTCTTGCCAGTACCAGGCATCTATCTCTGTACTACCAAAGAAGAATCCACTAGCAGGAGGCAGCAATTCTAGTGCTGTCTCTGCTGTGCCTTCATCTAATACTTTCTGGCAATCATCTCGTAGTTGGATGAGTGCATTCTTACTGACATGGATAGGAGTGCAGTCATCTACTGCACCACTGTTGCTGATAATCCAACCATGAATAGCATTAGCCTTGCGCCAGTATGCTACTTCATGTGTTTCTTTCTGATATAAATACATGTCTAGTCCCATGTTATTCTCCTTCTGTACCTGTGTCTGTTATGTCACCAACTGTAGGTATATCTTGCATGATTTCAATAGATACATTGTTGATGTATCGTTGAGTCATAGCCACCCAATCAATGCCATACTCAGCACTAAGTCTGTTCCATGCTTCGCGTTCAACATCACGCTGGTCTGGACTATAGTCTGTCTCAACTGTTGTGACCATAACGAAATGGTCTGCTATAAATAATACATCTGCAATCATTACATTACTCCTCCTGAATAGTAGATACCATTCTCATCTATGTTTCCGTCCATGTAATCACACTTTACATTAGGGAACTCATGTTTGGCTTGACATATATTGCACATGCCATAGTCTATTGAATCTATGGCTGCTTGTATAGTGTTGAACTCTGGCATTAGAACGGTACCTCCACATGCTGTTGCTCGCAGCGTTGACGGTATCTGCGAAGCCTAGATTTCAAGAACCTATTGTCTTGTTGTAGTTGATAGTTTGCAATGGTAGTTATAATTATAAGCACAACTGATGCTGATAATGCAATAGTCATGCCTAGTATATCTGCTGTAGATAAATACATGATTGTCTCCTTAGATTGTGGACTTGCAGTTGTCCGTTGAGGCTACGGTAAACCCGTGAAAAAAAGAGATAGGTGAGTGACATTTCTGCCACCCACCTACCTGTTTTGTTTATGCAGTAACCTCTACTGCATGTACTTCTAACTGCGCGAATGGTGCTCTGCGGTCTGAGTCTTTGATGTCAGGACGACGGTCAAACTTGGTGACCAAGCGACCTTGCAATGTGATTGGCTGTGTACTTTCTGTGCCAGCCTTTGCTTCTCCTAGAATCTCCCCGATTACTGAGTCATCTAGTGCAATGATGTTCATACCTACAACATATACCTGTCGGTCTGCTGTATCGTTTCCGAACCGTGATGTCTCACGCTGGTCAAGCCAGCCTGTGAGTAGTGTTCCGCGTTCATTCTTGTATGTGCGGATGTTCTTGATTGTACCTGTGATAGTTACTTCGTTGTGCATTTTCTCTCCTATGTTAGTTTCTGATTAGTTTCTTAATTTGGCAGGTAGCCCTGCCGTAAGGCACAGGGCTACCAGCCTGAACACCTATCTGATGTTCAATTCTAGTGGTTTGTCACAGTCTTGGCAGTCATTGAACTGTCGTGGTGTGAGTATGTTGCACCAGGGGCACTGGATTTCCCTTGCACGCTGGCGCATATCTTGTAGTTCCCAATACTCCTCATAAACTCCGCCGTCATTTAACTGTACGATTGGTGGCAAGAACTCGCTCCGAGTTACTGGTTCGTCTGTGTCTATGAACTTCACAGCGAGTTCTATCAGGTGCATTGATTCGTCTTTCCATTTTTCTATCATGACTGCTCTCCTTTTGGGTGGTGCTATGTAGGTTTCTGACGCCGTCCAGTCGCTTGCGCTGGGCGCGTCAGTTGTATCGTATGATAGGCAAGGACCTTCGCCTAGCCTATCGTCCTCATGTAGGTTCCAAGCCTTGTCATCGGCTCTAGCCTCGTCGTTGTCTATGCATGTCTGACACTTGCTGGGGGTGAAGCCCTCGGCTGTGTCACGGGCGATGACCATGCATTCGTAGCAGTCATTCATGACTGTTATGCCTGTTGATTCCAAAGTTCGTCCCTTTCCATTATGTCGGCTGGGTAGTAGTTGCAGTCGTGAGCAATACGGTCACTGTCGGTGTCTAGTATGACACCGCACCAGCATTTGATTGGATATTCGTTCATGATTGGCACCTGTGCCAATCTCCGCACTGACCACACTGAATGCAAGTGCAGTCACCGCCTGAGCCACAACACTGGCACCAGTTCTGCTTACAGCCGTTACATTCCACGACTGAGTCGTCCATTGCACACACTGGGCATGGACCATCGAACACTGTCATAGTTCTGATTCCTGACATGATTACTCACCTTCCTTCGTGATTTCCATTAGTAGTACCATGATTGCATGCCCATGGCACATATTGGGAGCGCAGTAGCACGCTAAATCTTTACCCTTTAGAGGCTCTAACCACTGAGGCTCGCGCTCTAAGCGCCACTTAGCATATGAATGGAACTTACGGATAACCGTATCTCTATCACCATCTGCACCGATGATGAACGGGTTTCCCCACACAGTGCCACGACCGATAGCAACAGCACCTTCGGGAGCAGAACCATTAACAACACGAACAACTTTCATGATAACTCCTAACATTAACAACAGATTAGACTATCTAATCTACAACTCCACACACCATGTGTGTGCAGACTTGTCAAGCAGTTTTATCGCTTGACTAGTCCAGCAGACATGGTAGGTATTTTCCTACCCACAGACAGATAGACTACCCCCCTGTCAGGTCAGGCAGATAGACAACTGCCTAACAGCACCCAGTATGTACAGTCTGCTGGCAGACTGACTGTCTGTACAGTCTATTTGACCCACCCATGTTTAACTGACCGTACTATTATGTATTGTATCTCTGTCTACAATTTTCTGTCAGTATAGTTACAGGGGACTAGATACAGTTTGACCTGCAGTTTTATAAATAGTTGTAGATAAATAGTTCGTTTAGACAGTTTGAACGGATTAAGTATATATAGAGAACAAAATATATTCGCAAGTCTTTTTATAGCCTTGCTCATACTGTTACAACATACTGTACAAACTAACTGTTGTAGGCGGGATAACTATGCCCAAGGGACGGGGAATCAATGGCTGAGCACAAGGGATTTGGGAAAGGCGCCGACCACCATTTGGTCAAGGGGCTAGCCCAAGCCAAAGCGGATGTACTTGAAAAGGTATCCCAAGGGGTAAGCCT
>Ga0209829_10002899_pt1 | contig 12764 bp, 10 predicted proteins | sample C_140205_EF_Meta_FD_187311 | JGI IMG/M metagenome (GOLD analysis project Ga0209829, IMG submission 187311) | Freshwater microbial communities from Lake Croche, Canada to study carbon cycling - C_140205_EF_MetaG (SPAdes) (version 2) | ecosystem: Environmental > Aquatic > Freshwater > Lake...
TCGAGAGAATCCACAAATTCGGTTATACTCATTGCGTTTTTGCAAGTTTCATTCAAAAAGAATTGCATATTGAATTTGGTATTATTTGTTGTATTATTACAATTATTGGTTCCAGCATTTTTTGCTATGTCCAACATATATTTATTTTGTTCAATCATAAGATTTTTGAAATCTTGATTTTGTTTTAACAATTCTATTATTAATGAATTATTATTTTCTGATGTATTCTTCTCTAACATTGTTTGATGGTGTTTTAAAATTTCCATTATTATGGTACTATTGGTTGCTATATCATCATCTTCTTCTTTTTCTTTTTCTTTTTCTTCTTCATTTTTTGCTTCATTATTACAGTTCTTTTTATGACGCCATAATCCAGACCTATCATTATATATTTTACCACATTCACATACATATTTTTCGGCATTTTCGGCATTTTTATTTGTTGATTCGGTTGCTATTTTATGTTTTCGTGTCAATATATGCGACATATAATTACTTTTTTTACAGCATTTAAAGTCACATAAATCACATACATATTTCGCGGTAGTTTTGGCATTATTTATCGTTGATTCGGTTGACATATAATAGCAACAGAAAAAATGCCTAAACCTTTTCCGAAAAAATATATATTTCCAAAAAAAAATTATGCAGCCAAAATATTTCGCGGATTTCCACTTTTGTCTACATGAGCGAAAAAAACACCCTTTTTGGAAAGTCCTTTTGCTTTTCCTGTTTTTGGACATTTATTTTTGTCCAAAAAATGAAACCCAAGGACTTTTGGAAAAAGCTACTTTTTGCGTTTTATATATATTATTGATTTTCCTACTTAAAGAAAAAAGCTGATTATAAAAACTATAATATATAATATATAATATATAATATAATGATATCTAGAAGAAAACGTAACATTAGATCGTGTGGTAAAATGAAAAATGGTGGTATGGTACTTCGTACAAATCACAAATCATCCGGACCATTTAGGAGTCTAGGATCATCTATGAGTTCAGGATCATCTAGTACAATTAAACGTTATCTAGACCAAAATAATACTTATAAATATCGCGGTCAAGATAGATACCCTATTTACGACTTTGGAAAATATTATGATCCTTTACTCAACGAAAATAATTATGTAGCGATTGGTAAAGATAACAATGGTGACAATGCTTATTCAGGAATTGATACAATTTATCAAGGTACACAAATTTATCCTCCACTTTTAGAGAGTAAACTTTGGCCTCCTGAAGTTATAGATGAATTTAAATCATCGGATGGTAAATTTTATTTAACGATAATAGATGTATCACAGTTACCACCCGGATATCTGAGAGGAGGAAACTCATCTGGTCCTAGTGCTATAGTTACTTTTATAAAAGTAAAGATGGATGCTAATAATCAGCCACTTAAAGATACAAAATGTATGTTTAGTAAATGTTATATTACTGAAAAAATCATTTTTGTAAAAAATCTTGGCGAATACGCACAAGAACAACACTATTTTAATACACATACTCAGAATCCGAAATCACCAGATTTTTATACTCCTCCGTCTGATGTATCTGAAGATCAAACGATCAACGGTACCGAGAGATCCCCATCAGTTGACATCTCTGAAGATCAATTACTCCCTGTTGCCATCAACAACGATATGTTGCTCCCAACTCATTCGAATGTCGTCTCCGGAGTTCCATCGCTTCCATCTGTATCCGTAGACAACAATATTCCAAAGAGTCTTGGTGGAAAACATAAAACACATCGTAAATATATTGCAACCAAAACAAAAAGAAGAAGGAAACATTCTACTAAAAAAAAAAGATCTGGAACAAACTCCTTCGGCTACAGCCTACGGAGTTCCCTCGCTCACCGGCGCCTTCGGCTACGGCTCGCTCCAAGCCGAAGCCGAAGGCGCCGATGAAAAACTTCATCTGTTAACTCCGTTTTCCTCCAAAAAGTTATAGTAGATGATATAGAGCAATCCACAAATTTTCAGGAGCACACATTCGTTTTGGGAATATAAACCATCCAGGATGTAATGAATTAATTTCACTTGATACCTTCCACAGTTTAGTTACCTGCTCAACCGAATCTACACTAGTTATCATTATTATTTCTTTGGTCTCATTATTGCGTAATGCGGCTTTCAATGCGTGCATCGATCCGTTACCCGAAGGAGGTTGAACAGATTTCATTATTACCATAATTTCCCAATCATCTTCAATAAATCCATATGGTAAAACACATTTTTTTAGTTGATTATTATTATCATTATCATTATCATTATCATTATCATTATCATTATTATTATGGTCAATTTTTGTAAAATATGTACATTCTGGTGCAATATCGCCACATATGTTTATTTTAAATTTTTTGTATAATGCCGCTTTAAGTGCTATTTGCTCTTCAAATTTGAATGCTTGATCACCTATATTTGCGTGCTGCGCGGAAAGATGACCATGGAGTCCACCCATAGATATGGGTCTGGATGCATAATATTCTACTCGTGAAAGAGTATCTTGAATGCCTTTACTGACTTTGATATTAAATTGAGTCGCAATCGAAGTTGTCATTTGTAATTGACTATATATTGTGTAATTGTAATAAAGTATTATGTATATAAACAATTCAATTTTTATTTGATATGAAAATATATATGGATTGGAAGAAAACGGAGTTAACAGCCGAAGTTTTCTGAGGGAACTCCGTAGTTATAGCCGAAGGAGTTGCTCCAAATCAGAAATATCAATCTCCGGCAATTCGACATGTGCTTCCCAGAAATATTTCGCATAAGTCCATACAAATTCTGCGTCACACGGGTACAGCTCAAGTCGCTCGTCTTTTAATCGATTAAATAATTTTTCCGGTAAAAAATGAAGACTATTTCGCGGTAGAACATAGCATAATTGGACCAATGGTGATACAGGTTTTGATGCGTTTTCCTTGATGAAGGTTGTCTCAAAATACGGAATATGTTTTATTAGGTCTTGAAAAAGGGGGGGATAATTGTGTTTATAACACCAGCGCCAATCCGGACAATTCGTCGTATAGTATTTCATAGTCCATTCCAACCCCTGCATGTAATTTATCGAAATCTCCTTGCTCCTCTCCTCATCGATATCTATTTTAAAGAGAGATTTGTAATAGCGGTGCTGCCAGTTATCCTTGAACGGATTAATATATTTTTCTTGTTCGCGCTCATAAGTCGGAATCGCGTCAAATTTTGCGTATTTTTGTTCCGGGGTTTCAACCGGGAAATAGTTCTTCTCCCGTTTATCCCGCAAATTCATCTCCGCACGCATAAATTCGTCTTCTTGCACGGCGAGAAACGCCACCATTTTCCGCACATTTTTCCAATAAATCGTTTTACCGTCTGTCAAATTTTCATTCGTCCCTCCAATCGTCGCCTTGTATGCGTTTAACAGTTTATCGATTCCACCCGTGCGAATATTCGCCGCCGGAAAATGTGGCATAAAATCATTACCCAAAAAGAAACATAAAAAAATGTAGTCGTAAATGCGGTTTTTCTGCTGTTCAGACGTCAATTCCACTCCATTATTCATATTTAATGTAATAATGTGGGCGAGTTCAGGAATATCCAGTAAATATGTTTCATTTGGCTCCAACGAATTATCGAGCGTTTTAATAAACTCGGGCGTTTCCCTGAACAAGTATATTTTTTTGCTAATCGGTAAATGATTAATCGACAACATAATAAGGTCGGCATCCAACCCATAAATAACGGTCGTAGCATCAGTATGTGAAGCCCGATTTGATCGGATATAATCGAAAATCTTATGTTCTCCCTCACCGGCTTCATCACTAGTAGACACAATAATATTTTTTACATTATATTTCGCAACATTATTACAAAAGTGTGTATTAATGGCGATATTTAAGTCGTTCATAAATACGGTTCCTGGTGTAATGGCTGTCGTATTCCACGACGAATCGTCTTTTTTCTGGAAAATCTTGCCCATAATTTCGCTCTGGTACCACGATTTATACCGGCGATTGCGCTGCTGTTCTAATTTCGCCGCGGGCGCAACCCCATCAAACGCAATAAATACGCAATTATCCGGCGCAAGAAGCCCAATATATTCTTCGATTTTTATAATAACCTTACCAATAATTGTTTTTGTCGGAGTATCTGTAAGATTTGAAAAGTTTATAGTACGAACTGCGTCATATACGATTGAATTACAGTCCATATATAGATTATTAATTACCATCTTATTTTTTAACCATTTTTTAATAATTTTGACGTGATTTTTAACAATATATGAAAAATAACTTGGTATGCCCATACTAGGTAATAATATTATTATGAAAATGTGTTTAATACCATTCGGTATATGTTTTCATTTATTCAAAAATACGGCAAAAAAAGAAATATAATATATGTATATAAACAATATTAGTAAAAAATGAATGATAATAATTACATTGTTAAAAATAACGATACTATCATCAGCAATAGCAACAGCAATAGCAACAGCAATAGCAATAGCAACATAAAACACACAGCTGACGTGGTTGTACTTGTTGAGAAAAAAATTCTATTTTTCCAAGACGTTATTCAAAAAACATTATTAAACGCACAGAAGAATAAATTTTTGGATATATTAGGAGTAAGCGAAGTTGCATCGTGTATAACTACGATTAATACAATTAGCGATAATTTGAAAAAAATGGAGGATAATATAAATACGCAACAAATAACATCTGACACCATTATTAGTAATTTGCAGACATTGAATAATGATTTATCCAGCTTATTAAAAACATACGGTACGGATTCATTGGAAGACCTATTATCGATTTGTTTTGGAAGTAATAACGCAATTTTAACCCCTGATAGCGACACATATAAGTTTGAATTATTGAAAAAATATTTTCATCCAATTAATTACAAAGTGGTGACCATTAAAACTCCGGAAAAAGAATCCAACGATATTGTTAAAACTAAAACAGCCAAGTTTTTTTCAGACGATATTATGTCAGATACCATTCAAAATTTAGATTGTATCGATATTTTAATGAACACGAAACAATTTCATTTAAAAGTGTATGGGTTAAAACTATATGTATATCATAGTGCGTTTAAGAAAAGCTTACTCATTACCGGAGTCGTCGATGACATTATTATTAATTTTCTGAACAATCCATTTATCAATAAAAAAATAACGGCTATAAAGGAAAATATGCCGAAAGATAACGATTTTATATGTGGTAATTTCGAGAAATTTATTAAATCAATGACATTGAAGGAATTTCTGATTTATAATAATTCTGACGTGTATAATAAATATAAGGGATTGCTAAGCCAGGAAAGAATATTAAAACAAAAAACATTAGCACAATTGGTGAAGGATTTTATAACGTGTGATTTATTTACAAAACGTAATATATTGATTCAGCTTCTTATAAATTCGGATAACTATGAAAATAAATACATGTCCTATTTGTTATATGACCTATTATCAGATGACGCAACTGGTGCGGTAGATACCACAGAACAAATTATTTTGTTTGATAGTTTTCCCTGGTCCATTAAACAATATTTCAAGGAGGCGATGAAGAAAACCATACAATATACCAACGATTTGTCTAATTTTGAAATTAATAAAATTCCGTTAGAACAGCAAATTTGTTTAATGAAGGCATCAGATAGTGTCAAAGAAAAGGCGATGATGAAATTGAAGGAAGTGAAATCGAAATCGGAGGATTCTGGGTCGAAAGCGCGTCAATATTTGGACGGATTATTGAAAATACCGTTTTCTGTTTACAAAAAAGAACCGATTATGAATTTAATGAATGTGTCAAAGACGCACTTTAATGAATTGTTGAAAAATCCGCGTGTTAAACAAATGTTCCTAGATAATCCTATTCCTATTAAAGATAAATACACCAGTATTGAAATTTTGAAATATTCCAAAATGATAAAGGGGAAATGTACGACTATTGATAATAATGACACCACTATTGCGAACATCAAACTAAAATTAACGTCGTGTGATAAAAGTGGTCTGGTTGTCAATATTATGAAGTTGAATAGCATCATTAATAATCAAAAAATGACCATTCCTAAGTTGATTCATTCCGGTAAAAAGAAGGGCGATCTAATTAAAAGTATCACTGATTTTGTTGATTTATGTAGCAAAAACGACATGTCTATCCCGGTCACCAACGCGTTTATTGAATTGAATAAGCTGTGTTTTAATGAAAATGTTATTAAATCAAACGCACACGTTGATGATATTGTCAATGAAATTTCTATTATTCATAACAATTTTAACGCCATTTCGGAATATATGAAAAATGTGAAAACGGTATTGGATGATTCTGTTTATGGACACGATAAGGCAAAACGACAAATTGAAAGTATTATTGCTCAATGGATTAATGGTGAGCAAACTGGACACGCTTTTGGATTTTGTGGCCCCGCGGGGGTGGGGAAAACGTCGTTGGCCAAGATGGGGATTTCAAATTGTTTGAAAGACGAAGAAGGAAACAGTCGACCGTTTTCTATTATCCAAATCGGCGGAGATTCTAATGCGAGCACTCTTCACGGACATAATTATACGTATGTCGGTTCCACGTGGGGGTCCATCGTGCAGATTTTGATTGACAAGAAGTGTATGAATCCGATTATTTTAATCGATGAATTGGATAAAATTTCCAAGACGGAGCACGGTAGGGAAATTATTGGAATTCTGACGCATTTGTTGGATCCGACACAAAATGATTCGTTTCAGGATAAATATTTTTCTGGTATTGATGTCGACATGTCGAAGGTGTTGTTTATTCTCTCTTATAATGATGTCACTCAAATAGATAAAATTTTGTTGGATCGTATTCATTCTATTAAATTCTCTAATTTGTCGATTGATGAAAAGTTTGTTATTGCACGAAAACATATGTTGCCTGAGATATACACGCGATTCGGACTACAAGATATGGTTCATTTTGGGGACGAGGTCATTAAATTTATTATTGAGACTTATACGTGTGAGCCTGGGTGTCGTAAATTGAAAGAGAAATTGCTGGAAATTGTGGGTGAAATTAACTTGGATATTTTAAAAACACAGAACAGTGAAACAGCGTTCCCGGTTGAAATTACGGTTGACCTTATTAAATCAAAATACTTTAAAGATAAACAGGAGGTGAAGATTAAGAAAATACACACGGAAAGCCGTGTGGGAACTGTAAACTGTTTGTACGCAACTACTGCCGGAACTGGGGGGATTCTACCAGCAAATGTTAAAATGTTTCCTAGTGATAAATTTTTTGATTTAAAACTGACTGGATTGCTGGATGAGATGATGAAAGAGAGTTTTGTTATTGCGCAAACTTTGGCTTGGAATATAACAACTCCGGAAAAACAATTAGAGTTTAGACAAAAATATGATGGGGAGCATAAATACTCACTGCATATTCACGCAGGAGATGGATCGGTAAATAAATCCGGAAGCAGTGGTGGTGTAGCGATAACGATTTTAGTATACAGCATTTTAAATAACAGAAAAATTAAAAATACATTTGGTGTAACTGGAGAAGCAAATTTAGATGAGACATCGAATGAAATCGGAGCATTAAACCATAAATTTTTAGGCGGAATAAAGGCTGGTATTACATCATTCATTTTCCCAACAGAAAATCTAAAGGATTACACTGATTTTATGGAAAAATATAAGAATGATGATGTTATCAAGGGGATTAATTTTTACCCAGTAAGCACTGTTCAAGAAGCGCTCGATTTAATATTGGAAGAAGAAGAATCACAAACTCCTTCGACATACGTCTCCGGAGTTTAATCGCTCCCCCATCGCCTTCGGCTATGGGTCGCTCCAATAAGAATATAATGTAAAAAATATAAAAAAATATAATATAATATATCAATACAAATGGATGTTGATATATTGTTAGAAAATGAAAATTTAAAAAATAAAATTAAAGAATTAGAACAAGAATTAATTGACACCAAAGAACATCTAAAAAAATATACAGCACCAGCAAGTAGTAAAGTTTATTATGAGAAACACAAGGAAGAGCAAAAACAACGTGTTAAGGAATATCAACAACGAACAAATTATAAAAGTGATTACAAACCTACACCAGAACAAAAAAAAGAATATAACAGACGCGAATATTTGAAAAGAAAGGAAATACTCAAAAAAGAAATAGAAGAAAAAATTAATAATGAAAATATTTAGGAGTTTTATTAACAAATAAAATTACTTAAAATTATTATCTTTAGTAAATATATAGAATGGTAAAATGTCTCAATGATAATTGTAATAAACACGCAAATTTTAACGTATTCGGATTGAAACCTTTATATTGCTCAACACATAAGGAGACTGGAATGCTAGATGTTGTAAGTAAACGATGTGCTGAAATTGATTGTGATGTCATACCATCATTTAATTTTTCACACGAAAAAAAACCAATATTTTGCTTCACTCATAAGACAGATGGAATGTTAGATATCAGTAGTAGACGATGTATTGAAATTGGGTGCGTTATACGCCATTGTTTCAATAATAAAGGAGAAAAAAAACCATTATATTGTAAATTACATAAAAAAGAAAATATGATAAATATTACATCAAAAAAATGTTCCTTTTTAGATTGTGATGTCACACCAGCATTTAATTTTTCACACGAAAAAAAACCAATATTTTGTGTTAAGCATAAAAATATTGATATGGTAGATTTAATGAGTGCGCGATGTATACAGCCTGAATGCAATAAAAATCCATACTTTAATCTAGAAGGTGAAAAGAAAGCATTGTATTGTTCAACTCATAAAAAGGACAACATGATAGACATAAAAAATAAAAATTGTATTCACAATTGTTGTAAATTGAGACCAAAATATAACTACGAAGGTGAAGTAAGAGGGATTTATTGCACATCGCATAAATTAGATGGGATGGTGAACGTGTTAAATATTAGATGCTTGACTCCATTATGTACTACACAACCACATATAAAAAAATACGACGGTTATTGTATGAGATGTTTTATGTACACATTTCCAGACAAACCAGTAGCAAGAAATTACAAAACCAAAGAATTTTCAGTCGTAGATTACATTACAAAAGAATTTCCAGAATATGTCTGGATAACAGATAAGATAATACAAGACGGTTGTTCAAAGAAAAGACCAGATTTATTATTAGATTTAGGATACCAAGTAATAATAGTAGAGATAGACGAAAATCAGCATAAAACATATGAGTGCAGTTGCGATAACAAACGATTAATGGAATTATCCCAAGATGTCGGACATAGACCAATCGTATTTATTCGTTTCAACCCAGACGAGTATATCAGTAAAGAAGGACAAAAAGTAAAATCGTGTTGGAGCACAAACGGTTACGGTATAAATATAGTATCACCAAAATGTAAAAATGACTGGGAAACACGTTTAGAAAATTTGAAGGAACAAATAGAATATTGGACGACTCCAGAGAATAAAACCGACAAAACGGTGGAGGTAGTTCAATTATATTATGACGAAAAAATATAATAATAGTAAAAACAGTAAAAATAATATTATTATATAGTATATGAACTCGAATCCAAATACCAATTCCACTTTAACAATGTGGAAACCAATGAATCTCATTGTATTATTAACAATATACAGTCCATTAATTTTAGCATTAGGTGTATTATCGCTATCCTTTGTGTTTCAAAATTTTAAAGGGCTTATTTATCTTGGATTCTTCTTTGGAGTGTGTATTCTCCGCGAGTTTCTTCTAATGATTTCTGGTGCACAACCGTTCTCAATGAACTCGTTAAATCCAGTATGCAGTTCAGTAGAATATTCGAAATACGGGAATACAGGGTTTTCGATTTTTGCGAATGCGTTTACAATCTCATATTTGACTTTGCCAATGTTTATAAACAAAGATATTAATTACCCTATATTCGGTGGTCTATTAACCTATTATTTAGTAGACGTTTCAATACGGTACGCCAAATCGTGTGTCACTTCAATGTCGGATATCTTTATTAATACGCTTTTTGGTGTATTTTTAGGAATATTGATTCCTGGACTTTTGTATGTCGGAGGGTCTTCAAAGTATTTAATATTTAATGAAGTTTCATCGGGAAAAGAAATATGTTCAATGCCTAAAAAGCAACAATTTAAATGCGCGGTGTATAAGAATGGTGAGATAATCGGATCGACCACAAGATAGGAAACAAAAACAAACTCCTTCGGCTACCGCCTACGGAGTTCCCTCGCTTTTCGCTACGCTTACAACCGGCGCCTTTTGCTGCGCTGAAGGCTACGGCTCGCTCCACTAAATAAAAAATTGAATATTCGCCACCATCCATTTCTTCAATTGATTTACAATAATTTTACGCTGGAAAGAGTCTGCGAGTAATTTCATATTACCACTCGTATGATAGACAGCAATAAAATTATTATAAGCCGTAATGATATTATTTTTACCGTATAACTCTAGATTTTTCATATCAAATGGTGTTTTCCGTTTCCGACGATTTACGGTGTTATGAAAAAAATACATGATGTTTTTAAAATCTGACTTGGTTTTTATATTTGCAAAATTGACCTTTTCTAAAAATTGTGTCGCGTGATTAGCACAATCAGGGCAAGGTAGATTTTTACAAATTTGTTTAAGAATAGACACTACTTGTGGGAAAACCGTCGAAAAATTGTCTTCATTAATTTTTTCGGCGAGAGTATGGAAAAAGTTCCAAGTTGGGGGTCCCCATCTCGATACCATATTCAATATATCTATTAAAGATAATAAATATAAAGACTAAATTCAAAATAAAGTAATAAAGCCGATAAAAATGACAAAATATATTGTTGAAGGGGGGTTAAATTTTTTCGATGAGTTAAACAAATCGCTAAATATAGAAGAAGTGGAGAATGATGTTCAAGAAATGTGTCTAATAAGCAACAAAGAATTAACCTACAATTACGTTACATTAGATTGTAAACATAAATTTAATTATGAACCGTTATATAATGATATATTGAATCACAAAACGAAATATAATTCGCTTGAAAGACGACAATTAAGAATGACAGAGATAAGATGTCCATATTGTAGAAACATACAATCGAGATTGTTACCACAATGTGATGGATTTGAAAACACACACGGTGTTAATTATATAGACGAATATTTGATGACACCAAGCGGTCATTTTTCATTAATAAATGGATATAAGTTAGGAACGTGTTGTTATGAAAGTACTAATGTCATTGATAATGATGTAATAAAATGCACACACAATTATGTGAAATTATTGGGAGAGGATGGAAAAACATATTGTCATTATCATACATATTTCGCAGCAAAGGCTGCGTTAAAAGCGAAAAAGCTAAAGGAAAAGGAAAACGCCAAGAACGCAAAGGAACAAATAAAGGCAGCCGCAGCAGTGTTAAAGGTAGAAAAGGCGAATGAAAAGAAGGCGAATATGGTACTTTTGAAGATAGCAAAGGCGAATGAAAAACTACAGATAAAAAAAACAGCACTCGTCCAAACTCCTTCGACTACGTCTACGGAGTTCCCTCAGAAAACTTCGACTGTTAACTCCGTTTTCTTCCAACCCAATATGAATGATAATTATATAATTACATCGGGATCAGGATGTTCGCAAATCTTGATATCGGGTAAAAATAAAGGTAAAATGTGTTGTAGTACAATTCATAAAGAAAATTTATGTAAACGTCATTATAACATACAACAGTACATAAAGGATGTAAAACACATAATTTCTTCATAAAAAACTATATAAAACGATTTTTATATAGTTTTGTATATCGTTGCACAATGGAAACCAAGGAAGAATTAGTAAATAATATTAAAGACTGGATCAAAATGGATACCGAAATAAGTCAATTACAATCGGAAATCAAAGAGAGGAGGAATAAAAAGAAGTCATTATCTGAGTCGTTAATGACAGTGATGAAAAAGAATGAAATCGATTGTTTTGATATTAATGGGGGGTCATTAATGTATAAAAAAAACACAGTAAAAAAACCAATAAACGCAAAGACTATGGTATCATTATTACAAAATTATTATTCCACTACGCCAAATAAAGCCGAAGAAATTACTAAATTTATAATGGAAAATAGACAAGAAGAGATAAAAGAAACTATCAAACGAAAACAAGATAAATAGATATTATTATATAATAATAACAAAAAGTCAGAAATGTTCAAAATAAGGACCGACTTAGAAGATGAAGATAAAAATGAAGAAAACAATGACAATGACAGTGACAATGACTATAACTATTATGACACAATCGAAGACTTGGAAGAATATGATGAATTCGACACACAATATCAAGAAATCCGAAAAAGAATGAATGAATTATATGAAACACAAAAAACGGATCTATTCAATGACATAGTGGATCGAGGGAACTCCGGAGACGTTAGTGGAATGAGTTTTGGAGCGAGCCGAAGCGCAAGCGGATGTGAGCGAAGTGAACAGAAGTGTTCGAATACAACTAAAGAAAAAGAAAAACAAACAGAAAATGAAGAAAAATATTATAAATATAGCGGATTAAAAATGTTAACAAAAAAAGATGTAGGACAATATATTCAACACGGTGGGTATACACAAGGAAATATATACATTTGCGCATATCAGGTGAATACGACAGGACAATTACCATTTTTACAATTTGTAATGACGCAAACTCCTTCAGTTAACGTCTCTGGAGTTCCCTCGCCTTTCGCTACGCCTTTCGCTACGCTTACA
>Ga0209829_10002901_pt1 | contig 12756 bp, 13 predicted proteins | sample C_140205_EF_Meta_FD_187311 | JGI IMG/M metagenome (GOLD analysis project Ga0209829, IMG submission 187311) | Freshwater microbial communities from Lake Croche, Canada to study carbon cycling - C_140205_EF_MetaG (SPAdes) (version 2) | ecosystem: Environmental > Aquatic > Freshwater > Lake...
AAATTTAGCAAAATTAATTGATTTAATAAAAAACAACACAATTTCTGGCAGAATAGCAAAAGAAGTTTTTGAATTAATGCTTAAAGACAATAGAGATCCAAAAGCAATTGTTGAAGAAAAAGGACTTGTACAAGAAAGCAATGTGGGCGAGTTAGAGAAAATTATTGAAAAAGTATTAAAAGATAATGCTGATAAAGTTGCAGAATACAAATCTGGTAAAGACAAACTATTTGGTTTCTTTGTAGGATCTGTAATTAAAGAGTCTAAAGGAAAAGCCAATCCAGCTTTAGTTAACGATCTTTTAAAGAAAAAACTTTCTTAACGTGTTTAAGGATATTGAAAATTCCGCTGAATTACAGCAGTACCTTTTCAAGTTTGGTGTTAACGAACACCCTTTGCAAACAGAAATTAGAGAATATACAGAAGAGAATCTTGGCAATGCCGCAACAATGCAAATTAGTCCAGATCAAGGATCTTTTCTTCAATTTATTATAAAAAGTTCAAATATTCAAAACTGTTTAGAGATTGGAACCTTCACAGGCTATAGCGCATTAACTATGGCGCTCGCTCTTCCAGAGAATGGTTCTATCATTAGTTTAGACATTGATAAAAAAAATACTGACATTGCAAAAAAATACTGGAGCAAACATAACGTAGGTAAAAAAATTGATTTTATTTTAGCACCAGCGCTAGAAACAATGGATGAGTTTATTAATCTAGATAAGACTTTTGATTTAATTTTTATTGATGCGGATAAAAAAAATTATAAGAATTATTTTTTAAAATCATTAGAGCTTACCGAGAAAGATGGGATTATTATTATTGATAACACTCTTTGGAAGGGAAAAGTTGCCGACAAATCTGCAAATGACGATAAGACAAATTCAATTAAAGAATTTAACACATTTATTAGAGATTTTAAGGGTACGGAGAACATGATATTACCCATAGCTGACGGCATGACTATCTGCAGAAAATTATAAAATGTTAAAACTAATTAGTTTTTATAAATTTGTTAAAATAAAAAGTCCGGTTGATTATAAATTTACTTTTAAAAAATTTCTTATTGATAACAAATTAAAAGGTAGCATTATTTTTTCTTTAGAAGGCATTAATGGCAGCGTGTCTGGAAAGCAGAGTAACATTAATTTGTTAGTTGAGTTTTTAAAACGAACATTTTCATTTAAAGAATTTGATACCATTAATGATTGTGACGTTGATTTTATTCCATTCAAAAGAGCTAAAATTAAAATTAAAAATGAAGTCGTCCCTTTGAACGAATTATTTAATGACGATAAATATAAGTTTCAAAATAGAGTTGATCCAAAAGATTGGAACAAGCTCATTTTATCAAATGATGTAACCGTTGTAGATGTTAGAAAATCATTTGAGAGTGACATTGGTACATTTGAAAAAGCAATTAATCCCAAAGTAAATGATTTTAGAAAGTTCCCAGAATATTTTGAAAAACTTTCAGGGGATAAAGATAAAAAAATTGCCATGTTTTGCACAGGAGGTATTCGATGTGAAAAAGCGGCAAGTTATTTATTTAAAAGAGGTTTTAAAAACGTTTATCAATTAAAAGGTGGAATCTTGAATTATTTAAATAATGTTCCTGAAAAAAAATCTTTATGGAAAGGTGAATGCTTTGTCTTTGATGAAAGAAATACCGTTGTGCACAATTCTAAAAAAGGAAATTATTTAATGTGCGCAGGTTGTAGAACGCCAATGCTCAAAAAAGACATTCAGTCACCAAAATATGAAAAAGACGTTAGTTGTCCAAAATGTCATGATAAATTAACTGAAAAACAAAAATTTAGATTTAGAATGAGAGCTTCACAAAAATTGAGTAGTAAATTTAAATCAGGATCATTACATAGGGCATCAGTATGATTAAACAAGTTCCAAACGTTAAATTTATAACACGTCCTGAAAAAGAGTTCGTGACGATTACATCGGGTGATATTTTTGAAAATAAAAATATAATTTTATTTGGATTACCAGGTGCTTTTACTCCAACTTGTAGCGATTATCATCTTCCAGGTTATGAACTTAATTATGATGAATTAAAAAAATTAGGTGTAGATGAAGTTTACTGTTTAAGTGTTAATGACCCATTTGTAATGAAGGCTTGGGCAAAAAGTTTAGATCTTAAAAAAGTTAAAATGTTACCTGATGCAAATTTAGAATTCACAAGGGGAATGGATATGATTGTAGACAGATCGGCAACTGGAATGGGGCAACGTTCGAAACGATACTCCATGTATGTTAAAAATAAAGTAATCGATAAAATATTTATCGAACAAGACGGCAAGTTTGATGTAAGTGATTCAAACACTATGCTTAGTTATTTAAAGTCTCAAAAATAAATGAAGAAAGGTCTTTGGCCTATCACACGAACTGCTAATCAAGAACCAAGCGATAAAAATTCTGATTCTTGGATTATTTGGGCTGCTTGGGCGGACCGAATAACTTTTGAAGATATTAAGGAGCAAACAGGAAAATCTGAGTCCGATGTTATAAAGATAATGAGAAAAAATCTTAAACAAAGCTCTTTTAAATTATGGAGAAAGAGAACTCATAATCAAACCACTAAACATAGAAAAAAATTTGAGAACTCCAGAAAGCAACTAAATCAAAGAATTAATTTTTCTGATAATGATTAAAATAGCTAGATTTTAGTTGAATAAATACAATTCTAGTTTAGATAGACACTCTTCATGGCAACAGATATTAAAAAAATTCGTAACATTGCAATTATTGCACACGTCGATCACGGCAAGACAACGCTTTTAGATAAATTACTGCGAGATTCAGGAACATTAAAAGCATCGGAGATGGCCGAAGAGCGAATAATGGATTCTAATGAAATTGAAAAAGAAAGAGGGATTACAATTCTTGCAAAAAATACTTCATTAACTTGGAATGGTTATCAAATAAATATTATCGATACCCCGGGTCACGCTGATTTTGGTGGCGAAGTGGAGCGAGGTCTTTCTATGGTGGATTCAGTTCTGCTACTTGTAGATGCAGTGGACGGACCAATGCCACAAACAAGATTTGTAACATCAAAAGCTTTAAAACTTGGACTTCGTCCAATCGTAGTAATTAATAAAGTAGATAGAGACGGTGCAAGACCTGATTGGGCATTAGATCAAACTTTTGATTTATTTGACAAACTAGGAGCAACTTCTGAACAATTAGATTTTCCAATTGTTTACACGTCGGCAATTCAAGGTTGGGCATCAAAAGAACCTAAAAAAGCCGAACACAATATGAGCGTTTTATTTCAATGCATCGTTGATAACGTTCCGCACCCAAAAGTGGACCTTAACGGACCTTTTAGAATGCAAGTAAGTTCACTTGATTATTCAAGTTATGTTGGTGTTATTGGAATTGGCAGAATTCAAAGAGGAACTATCAAAGTAAATGACAACGTTTCAATTATTAATAAAGAAGGAAAAATTAAAAACGGAAAAATTTTACAAATTTTAGGATTCTTAGGTTTAGCAAGAATTGAAAAACAAGAAGCTTCAGCTGGAGAAATTATTATGTTTTCTGGAATTGATGGCGTTAAAATTTCTGACACAGTTTGCGATCCAAAACAAGTAGAAGCGCTTCCACCACTTGTTGTTGATGAGCCGACAATTAGCATGACTTTTCAAGTCAACACATCTCCATTTGCTGGCAAAGAAGGAAAATATGTAACCACAAGAAATATTAAAGATAGATTAGATAAAGAACTTATTCATAACGTTGCTCTTCGCGTTACAGAGACTGAAAGCCCAGATAAATACAGGGTCTCAGGAAGAGGAGAACTACATTTATCAATTTTAATCGAGAACATGAGAAGAGAAGGTTACGAACTTGCAATTTCTAGACCAGAAGTAATTATTAAAAAAGTAGACGGTCAAGACCAGGAACCTTTTGAAGCTTTAACAATTGATATTGAAGAGCAAAACCAAGGAAAAATTATGGAAAAACTTGGTGAGAGAAAAGGGGACTTAAAAAATATGGTCTCCGATGGTAGAGGCAGAGTTCGTTTAGATTATATAATTCCAACACGTGGCTTGATTGGTTTTCGTTCAGATTTTTTATCAAGCACTTCAGGAACTGGTTTGATGTATCATTCCTACGATCATTATGGTCCTAAAATTAACCAAGCTTTAGGTGAAAGAAATAATGGCGTTCTAATTTCAAAAGACCAAGGAAAAGCAGTTACATATGGAATATTTCATCTTCAAGAACGTGGACGTTTCTTTATATCCCACGGTGATGAGATTTATGGAGGGCAGGTAATCGGAATACATAATAGAGACAACGATTTAATAGTAAATCCACTCATTGGAAAAAAAGTATCTAATGTAAGATCAGTTACTGCTGATGAAGCTTTAGTTATTGTTCCTCCAATTAAAACAACTTTAGAATATTCACTTCAATTTATTAATGACGATGAACTTGTTGAAGTTACACCAAAGTCTATTCGGATAAGAAAAAAATTCTTACTAGAGCACGAACGTAAAAGATCAAATAAATCCTAAGAAATAATGATTTCAGTTATTAAGCATAAAGACCTAGGCGGAGCTGACCATGGCTGGTTAAAAGCCAAACATCATTTTAGTTTTGCATCTTATTATAACCCTAAAAGAATGGGCTTTGGCGCCATTCGAGTTATTAATGATGATATTATAAAAGCTAAAAAGGGTTTTGACCCTCATCAACATAATGACATGGAAATTATTACTTATGTTAGATCAGGAGCAATTACTCATACCGATAATCAAGGCAATGAAGGTAGAACCGAAGCTGGCGATATTCAGGTTATGAGCGCAGGCTCAGGAATTGTTCATTCTGAATATAATTTAGAAGATAAAGAAACTACTCTTTACCAAATTTGGATTATACCAAATAAAACTGAAGTTAAGCCAAGATGGGAAGCCAAACAATTTCCAAAACAACCAGTTAAAAATACACTAAATCTTTTAGTATCAGGATTTGGAAAAAATTATAAAGAAGGAACATTGGGAATTTATCAAGACGCTTACGTATATGGTGGAAAAATAAATAAAGGTGATGAAATTAATTACGATATTAAACATCAGGCATATTTATTATGTTCTTATGGAAATATAACTTTAGATGGTAAAATTTTAGAAAAGGGAGATGCGGCCGAAATTTTAAATATTAACGAATTTAAAATTAAAGCTAATGAGGATTCTGAAGTTTTAGTAATAGATGCACCAAAATAAAATAGTATTAAGCGGCTTTAAGAAATATTACTCCAAGAATTATCAATGAAACGCCTATCCATCTCAAAAGAATAGATGGATCATTAAAAAATATTACTCCAATAACAAAAGTTCCAACAGCGCCAATCCCAGTCCAAACCGCATAAGCAGTCCCAATAGGTATCGACTTTGCAGCTTCTTGCAAAAAACCAAAGCTTAAAATAACACAAACGTAAAACGCTATAGTCCAAGGAATATTTTTATGACTATCCATCAATTTGATAGATGTAGCAAAACCGATCTCAAAAAGACCCGCAGCAAAAAGATAAATCCAATGAATTGAATTCACTTAAATTTTTGATCTTAAAAAATATTAACTAGTTTTTTTGGGTGCGGCTGTTTTTTTTGGTGTAGACGCTTTTGGCAATTTTCCACCATCTGCCACACACTCATCTACAGTTTTATATGTAGTGAAATCTTTTAATTTTTTATAAGATTTTGAATCTGCATTGTAACAAATTCCAGATTTAGCTGATTTTCTGATATCAGTTGAAGTTTTTTTAGTTTCCGCTTGAGCGAATACTAAAGTTTGACTGAAAAGTATTAATGCAAGTGTGATTATAATTTTTTTCATAGGCGTGGTTATTAGCTATATTTTAACATTTATTCAACTCAATTTTACAGCCAAATATTAACTTTTTAGATAAGCTTGTATTTGCAGATCAATGACGTAAATATTTAATTTTAAGCAATAGGAGAGGTGGCCGAGAGGCTGAAGGCGGCGGTTTGCTAAACCGTTATACGATTGAAAAGTCGTATCGGGGGTTCGAATCCCCCTCTCTCCGCCAACATTTATGAGCAACGATATCAGCATTAATGAAATAATTTCAAAATCATTTTCTTATATCTTTCAAGATTTTAAAAAAATATTTAAGGAAAGTTTTTTTACAGTACTTTTGTTAACATTAATTTTTAATGGACTTTATTTTTTAAGTTTAAAAAATATTGCTACTAAATTTACATTTTTTATTTTTTTTACTTTGATGGGCTTAATTGTAAGTACCATTGCTTATAAAGTTCATAGAAATATTTTACTTAAACAAAATGTTAAAAATCCTCTGTTTAAAATTTTTGATTTAGTCAATATTAAATATTTATTTTACAGTACTTTAATTTCTACTTTTGCCTTGAGCCCAGTTTTACTAAAGATTTATTTAGATAAAAGTAATATTCCTACAATTTTAGGAACTGATACAAAATATTTATTATTAGTTTTGTTAATTACTGTTTTTTTGTCATTCAAGGTTATTATAAATTTACCAAAAATATCCCTGGGTAATTCAATTGGTATATTTACTAATAAATCATCAAATGCAGTTACAGGAAAATTATTTTTAATATTTATAATTATTACCTTAGCTTTTTTACTTCCGACTTATATTGTGCTTTCTATTCAAATATATTTTTTAGAGAATTCTCAACAGTTTTTTAAGTTTTTAAAGCCTTTTTTTGATTTTGTATCTTTTTTTATTTCATACCTAAATTACGCTGTAGTTTTTGCAGCACTGTCTTATTCTTATAGAGAAATTAAAGATTAACGAAATAGGATGTGATCTATTTTGTTAACAGCATTGGATGGATTATCTAAATATTCATAAACGTTAATATTTTCGCTAACTCTTTGAACATAATTTCTTGTCTCATGAAATGGAATAAGTTCAATAAAATCTATAGGATCTATTTGTCTTTTTCTTGGATCGCCATAATTTTTTAACCATTTTTCAACACGATGCGGTCCTGCGTTGTAAGCTGCAAATGCTAAGTAATGAGAACCAAAATCATTTTCAAGATTAGAAATAAAATATGAACCAAGTGCTAAATTATAATCTTTGTCTCTTGTTAATTTTTCTCTCGAAAAATCAACACTAGTGACTTTGCTTAAAAGTCTCGCAGTTGCTGGCATAATTTGCATTAATCCTTTGGCACCAACCTTACTATTTGCTGAAGTATCAAATTCACTTTCTTGTCTTATCAAAGACAATATAACTGAACTGTCTAAAATTTTTTGATTTTTAATTTGTTTTGGAACTTCAATTCTAGGATAACTAATTTCTAGTAAGCTTAAATTTTTATAAGATGCACTTTTTGCTATTTGTATTGCAAAATCTAGTCTTTCAATTTCTTGGGCCAAAACTCCTGCCATTGAAATTTCTTCCGCCGTTCTATTTTGCTCGATATCACCAAGATGTTTTAAGATATCTTTTGCGTATCTAGTTCTATTTAGCTCTTTTAAAATAATAACTGATTTTGCCATAGGGTTATTTTTCTTAAATTCTTCGTATCTGCCGTCATTAAATCTAAAATTATTATTTATTGAAAAACTTCTGTCTCCTAACTCTCTATGGGAAAGTTGCCCATAAAATGTTGTTCCATATTGAGAACCTGTTCTAAACCAAGTGTTAGCTTGTGTCGTTTGTCCTAATTTTTTGTAAGTTCTTCCAAGCCAATAAGCTGCTCTTGCTTTGGAAACTGGATAAGTAACCGCAGCATTCATTTTTAAGAAATGATTTATTGCAACATCTTGCTGATTAAGAAAACTGCTAGCGAGCCAACCAAGATGCCATTCAATTTCAGCATAATCATAGCCTTCACTTAGTCTATGATCTTTAAGAATTTCGTAAGCCAACTTATATTCTTTGTCTTGAATTTTATCTCTAGCAACAGATAAACGCTCTTTTGCAAGATATTGATTTCTCATCAAAGAGTCAGAAGCGCTTTGATTTATCATTGCAAGGGCCTCTGAGAATTTAGCTTTTTTTCTTCTCCATTTTATTCTGTCGTAACTTAATCCAGGGTCGTCTTTTAAGTTTTGAGGAATTTGGGCGATTAGATTGTCAGCTGATTTTTTGGTAAAAAGAGCTGATCTTGCGTTATATAATTTTTGATAATCTGGATTTAAATATTCAATAGTGTCTTTTAAGTCTTTGTATTTGGCTTCATAAGCAAAGTAGTCGGCTCTTAAAACATAGTCAGAATGAGTTAAGAATTTTTTAAATATTTTAGAAAAATATTTAAGATCATTTTTACTTAATTCAGCGTCACGAAATCCATCTTTAACTAAAGTTCGTGCCTTGTCGGTTTGGTTATTTTCTAAGTACGCTTCGGCTAATCTTAGTCGGCCAAATCCGCTTAAAGGAGGGTTGTTAGCAAAATATTCAATTATGGACGAAGGAGAATTATTATCAAAATTAATTTTATGTTCTGCTAAATATTTAAGCCTATTAATTCTTGGCCAGTCTTTATGATTTTTTATAAATGTTGAATATTCATTAAAACTAGCGCCGCTTTGTGGTTCAATTAAATACATCCAGTTAATAAGAGTATATATTGTCTTATCTTGTATTTTTTGAGCATCTGACATAGCTAGCCTCCATTGCTTTTTATCTACATAATCAAATGCTACCTTTGTTACTTCAAAGTCTCTTTCGCTCAAAGTTTTAGTCTCCAGAGGACCTTTTTGTTCTGGAGTCCACGTTTTAAAATCACGTGGCTTCATTTTAGGAATAACTTCTTTATTAGCCTCAGTCTTTGCTTGAGTTTCTTTTTTTGGTGCTGGAGTTTCTTTTTTAGGTAAATCTTTTTTTTGAGTTTCTTTAGTTTTTACTGGTTCTGATTTCTTTTCAAAATATTTCTTATTTTGAGTTTCTCTTTTTTCCTCTTGTTTCTCAACTACATTATCTTCTGCAATTTCTTCTTTAGGTTTAGAAATTATTTGTTCTTTTTTCTTTCCTTTTACAAGATCTTGAATGAACTTTGTCGTTTTAGATTTGTCGGTATAAGCAGCACTATCAATAAATTTTTGAGGCTTTAATTTAGGGGGTATATTTTTTGCATAAGCAAAAAATGTAGTATTCAATAATATGAGTAGATTAACAATTATAACAAATTTAAATTTCATTTAATTTTATTATTTAAAAAATAGTGTATTATAAAAACGCATTTTTATAGATATTTATACGATGTTTAAAGGATCATTTACCGCTCTAATTACTCCATTTAAAAACAAGCAATTAGACAAAAACGCGTTTGTTAGATTGATTAATCATCAGATTGAAAATGGTACTAACGGAATTGTACCAGGGGGAACAACTGGAGAATCTCCCACCCTAAGTCACGCAGAACACAGAGAAATAATTAAAATTGCCGTAAGAGAAACTAATGGAAAAATTCCCGTTATGGCTGGCACAGGTTCAAATTCAACAGAAGAGGCTATTCATCTAACTAGGTTTGCCGAAAAAGCTGGAGCCCATGCAGCCTTGATTGTTACTCCTTATTATAACAAACCAACTCAAGAAGGGCTTTATCAGCATTACAAAGCGATAAATAATAAATGTGGGATACCAATTTTTATTTATAATATTCCAGGTCGTTCAGTTGTCGACATGAGCGTAGATACCATGGCTCGTTTGTTCGAACTTAAAAACATTGCAGGCGTTAAAGATGCAACAGGAGACTTAAACAGAGTCGTTCAGCAAAGAAAAAAAATGGGAAAAGATTTTATTCAGTTTACAGGTGAAGACTCAAATGCTTTTGAGTTTAAATTAAGAGGAGGAGTGGGGTGTATTTCTGTTACAGCGAATGTTGCTCCTAGGCTTTGCTCTGAAATGCAAACTTTACTGGATTATAAAAGCGATAAACTCATTCTACAAAGAGCTAAAGAAATTAATAAAATGTTACAACCACTGCATAATTTAATGTTTGTAGAGACAAATCCAGCGCCAGTTAAATATGCGGTTAGTTTATTAAAATTATGTTCAAAAGATTTACGACTGCCGATGGTTACAATTACCAAAAAGAACCAAATCAGAATTAAAACGCTATTAAAAAAACTTTCATTAATTTAGTTAATGAAAAAAGATGAGGGCAATTATCAGGTAGTTGCAAATAATAGGAAAGCTAGTTTTAATTATTTTCTTTTAGAATTTATAGAGGCCGGAATTGTTTTGTTAGGCTCTGAGGTTAAATCCTTACGTTTAGGAAAAGGAAATATAGCAGAATCTTATGCTGTGGATTCAGGGGGTGAATTATTTCTGCAAAATTCATACATTCCGGAATACAGTCAGTCTTCTTATAATAATCATGACCCAAGACGACTTAGAAAATTACTATTAAGTAAAAAACAAATAAATAAAATTTTAGGAAAAATTAATCAAGATGGTCTAACAGTTGTTCCTGTTAAAATGTATTTTAATCATAAAGGTATTGCCAAAGTTCAAATTGCAATCGCTAAAGGAAAAAAACAATTTGATAAAAGACATTCTAAAAAAGCTAAAGACTGGGAAAGAGAAAAATCAAGAGTTTTTAGAAAAGGCTAATTATGATTCTTCTTTCTCTCGGATCAAATCTACCTTCTAAGTTTGGAAATAGTAAGGAGACTTTGTTAAAGTGTTATGATTTTTTCAATAATGATAACATTCAAATATTAAAAAAATCTAGCTTGTACGAAAGTATTGCTGTCCCAAATAAATCTGATCCTAAATTTATCAATAGCGTTATTTCTATTAAAACTAATTTTTCAGCAGAACAGTTAATGCAGTATATTCTTGAAGTAGAAAAAAATTTTGAAAGAAAAAGAGAGCAGTTAAATGCCCCAAGAACATGTGATATCGATATTGTTGATTTTAATAGTGAGATTATAAATATTACTAATAAAAAAGTTTCACTACAAATCCCTCATCCCCGTTTAGAACAGAGAAGTTTTGTTTTGTATCCAATTAGTGAGATTGATAAAAATTGGCAAAGTCCATTGTCAGGAAAAAGAATTGATCAATTAATTGAAGATTTAGACTTGGAATCTAAGAAGAGTATTACAATCATATAAAATTTTGATATATTTTCGTTCATGCTAAATCAGCAAGAACTTCTAGATAAAGTTAAGATTTACAATAGTTACATAGATGAAAATGTTGTTAAAAAAGCCTACAACTTTGCATTTGATGCACATAAAAATCAAAAAAGATATTCAGGAGATCCTTATATTACTCATCCAATTGCAGTTGCTGCCATTTTATGTGATTTAAAAGTAGATACTGCAACTATAACTACTGCTTTGTTGCACGACACTATTGAGGATACAGAGGCAACTTATAACGAGGTAAACAAATTATTTGGCAAAGAAATAGCAGATCTCGTCGAAGGCGTTACAAAAATCTCAAGATTAGAAGATAAGTCAAAAGAATATTCTGTTGCTGAAAATTTTAGAAAATTAATTTTAGCTACATCAAAAGATATTAGAGTTTTGTTAGTTAAGCTTGCTGACAGACTTCATAATATGAGAACTATAAATAATATTTCTGATCCAAATAAAAGATTAAGAATCGCTAAAGAGACAATGGAAATTTATTCACCATTAGCTGAAAGAATGGGGATGCATAATTTTCGTGATGAACTGGAAGATCTAGCTTTTAATGTTTTAAATCCAGAAGCTAGAAAATTAATTACAGATCGTTTAGCCTTGAATAAAGAAAGTCTAGGTATAACTTTTGCTGATATTTCAAAGAAGATTATAAAATTATTAGAAGAAAAAAATATAAAAGCTAAAGTTACAGGTAGAGAAAAAACACCATTTTCTATTTGGAGAAAAATTCAGAATAAAAGAATTTCTTTAGAGCAGATCACAGATATCGTTGGTTTTAGAGTTATTCTTGATAACGTTGATCTTTGTTACAGAGCATTAGGAGTTTTTCATACGGAGTGGTCAATGGTACCTGGAAGGTTTAAAGATTATATTTCTGTTCCTAAATCTAATCACTATAAGTCGATTCATACTTCGGTTATTGGTCCCAAAAGACACAAGATAGAAATACAAATAAGAACTAATGAAATGCATGAGTTTGCTGAAAGAGGCATCGCATCACATTGGAATTACAAAGCTAATGAAAAAATTAGTGAGAATACTATTAAAGATTATAACTGGCTAAAAGATTTGGTTGAAATGTTAGAGAGTGGTGAAAACCCAGAACATGATTTTGAATATACAAAGCTTCAGTTATTTCAAGATCAGGTTTTTTGCTTTACACCAAAAGGCGCTCTTATTCGTTTACCAGCAAATGCCACACCTATTGATTTTGCCTATGCTGTTCATACGGAAATAGGAGATAAATGTATTGGCTGCGAAATTAATGGAAAAGAATCTCCTTTGCAGAGTGTGCTTCACAATGGTGATGAGGTTAAAATCATAACATCTTCAAAGCCTTCGCCATCCATGTACTGGTCTACCATTGCAAAAACTGGAAAAGCTAGGGCTGCTGTTAGAAGATATTGGAGTTTAAGACAGCCAGATAATAAAGACAGATCTTATGATACTAGTTTATGGGTTCTTTTAAGTCACAAAGCTGGAACTTTAGGAGAGGTTTGTACAATGATAGGTAAGCATAAGTGCAACATTTCCAATGTAGAATTAGTTGATAAAAAAGATGATTTTATAAGTTTTATATTTGATTTAGAGATTAAAAATTTAAAAGAATTT
>Ga0209829_10002902_pt1 | contig 12752 bp, 12 predicted proteins | sample C_140205_EF_Meta_FD_187311 | JGI IMG/M metagenome (GOLD analysis project Ga0209829, IMG submission 187311) | Freshwater microbial communities from Lake Croche, Canada to study carbon cycling - C_140205_EF_MetaG (SPAdes) (version 2) | ecosystem: Environmental > Aquatic > Freshwater > Lake...
GCGAAGCTCGGCATCTTGGTCTTTGCCAATCGCAACTCGCCGGGGCAGATCGTGCTCTCGGGCGAGGTCGCCGCCATCGAAGCGGCCGTTGCCGCCGCAAGTGCCGCTGGCGCAAAGCGCGCCGTGCGACTGCAGGTGAGCATCGCCAGCCACTCTCCACTGATGGAAGAGGCCGCCGTCGGCATGCGTGAGGCGCTCGCCACCATATCGATCGCCGACCCGAAGACGCCGATGCTTGCCAACGCTACAGCCGCGCGCATCACCACCGCCGCACAGCTGCGCGACGAACTCTCGAATCACCTCACCGGTGGTGTCGACTGGATCGCCGCCGTGAATGCCATGGCGGCGGCTGGCACGCAGCGCTACATCGAGGTCGGCTCGGGCCGCGTGCTCGCCGGTCTCGTCAAGCGCATTCCGTCGGCCGACGGCGCTGAGATTCTCTCTATTGATGACATCAATCCAGCAGCAGTTGTAAAGGAGTAGCACCATGCGCGAGCCAGATCACACCCGACGTGTCGTCATCACCGGACTCGGCATCGTCTCGCCGATTGGCAACACCGTCGACGCCGTATGGAGCTCGCTGATTGAAGGCCGCAGCGGCATCGCGCAGATCACGCACTGGGATCCCACCCCCTACGCGCCATACGTCGTTGCAGGCGAGGTGAAGAACTTTGATGTGACCCAGTTCCTCGACGCCAAGCAGATTCGACGCACTGGCCCAGAGATTCATTGGGGCGTCGCCGCGGCGAAGGCTGCGCTGCGCGACTCAGGACTGGAGATCACCGACGCGAACCGCGAAGAGGTTGGCGTGGTCTTCGGCTCAGGAGCCGGCGGGCAGGGCCTCTTCATCGAGAATCAGATGGCCTGGAAGGAGAAGGGGCCGCGCACCGTTGCACCGACCTTCATCGCCCACGGTCTGGTCGACAGCACCTCCGGAATGATTGCCATCGAGTCGGGTGCCGTAGGGCACAACCTGGCCGTCGTCTCCGCCTGTGCCACGGGCACGCACGCCCTGGGTGAGGCGGCTGAGGCGATCAAGCGTGGCGACGTGACCGCCGTCATTGCCGGCTCCACCGAGAACCCACTCCTTGAGGTGGCGCACATCGGCTTCATGAACATGCGTGGCCTCGCCGGTCCGCGCGACGGCGAAGGGCCAGCATCGGCCTGCCGACCGTACGACGTGGATCGCGCCGGCTTCGTTCTTGGCGAAGGGGCGGGCGCCTTCATCGTTGAAGACCTCGCTTCGGCCACGGCGCGCGGCGCCACCATCTACGCCGAGGTCGTTGGCTACGGCAGCTCGGCCGATGCGCACGACATGATTCAGCCCGTTGAGGGCGGCGCAGGTTCCGCGCGTTCCATCAAGTGGGCGCTGCAGCGCGGCAAGATCGACCCAACCGAGATCGACCTGATCAATCCGCACGGCACCAGCACGCCGGTGGGCGATGAGCGCGAGGCGCTCGCATTCCACAGCGTCTTCGGCCCACGCGCGGCAAAGATTCCCGTCTCGGCCACCAAGTCGCTGACCGGTCACCTCATGGGTGCCGCCGGCGCCGTCGAGGCGGTCTTCACGACCCTCTCGCTGCACCATCAGGTGATTCCAGGAACGCTCCACACGAAGAACGTAGACCCCGCCTGTAATTTGAATGTGAGCCGCGAAACTCGCTCGGCCGAGATTCGCGCCGCAGTGAGCAACAACGTTGGACTCGGTGGGCATAATGGCGCCATCGTGTTGCGACGCTGGACCGGAAAGTAGGAGGAGCCATGAGCACCACCCCCGCACGAACCGAGACGCAGCGCGCGGTCATCACCGGCTACGGCGCAATCACGCCGATCGGCAATAGCGCCGGCGAGTATTGGGATGGACTCATTGCCGGGCGCTCCGGTGCTGGCCCGATCACCCACTTCGACGCCTCACCGAATGAGGTGCGCATTGCCGCCGAGGTGAAGGGCTTCGATCCGCTCCTCACCATGGATATGAAGATGGCGCGCCGCATGAGCCGCTTCGTGCAGTTCGCGATCGCCGCCGCCACCGAAGCCATCGAACATGCCGGCCTCGCCGACATCGCCAGCTGGGAGCCGGAGCGCCGTGATCGCGTCGCCACGGTGATCAACACCGGCGGTGGTGGCATTGAGCAGGTCACCATCGGGAGCGACGCCTATCGTGAGAAGGGTGGCCGTTTCGTGAGCGCCTTCGCCATTCCTGCACTCAGCCCAAGCATGGGCGCCTGCATGGTCAGCATGAAGTACGGCCTCACCGGCGCCGCCATCACCCAGGCCGCCGCCTGCGCCACGGGCGTCCTCGCCTTTCAAGATGCACTCCGCCTGATCCGCAGCGGCGAAGCCGACATCGTTGTCGCCGGCGGCGTCGAGGCACCACTCCTGCCCATGGCCTTCGCCGCCCTCAGCAATATGGGCGCACTCAGCAAGCGCAACGACGACCCGACACATGCCAGCCGACCATTCGACAAGAACCGCGACGGCTTCGTCTTCGGTGAGGGTGGCGCCGTCTTCGTGATCGAGTCGCTCGCCCACGCCAAGGCGCGCGGCGCAACGATTCGTGCCGAGCTGCTCGGCGCTGGCGCAACCGCCGACGCCTTCCACATCAGCGCCCCTGAGCCAACCGGCCGCGGCGCGGCAGGCTCGATGACCAAGGCAATCCTCGATGGCGGCGCCGTCATCGACGACATCAGCTACATCGTGGCGCACGGCACGAGCACCCCACTCAACGACCTCACCGAAACAAAGGCGATCAAGCGCGCCCTTGGCGATCACGCCTACAAGATTCCGATCAGCTCGCCAAAGAGCATGGTCGGCCACCTCTTGGGAGGCGCAGGCGCCGTTGCCGGACTCGCCGCCATCAAGGCGATCGAGACAGGCACAGTTCCACCTACGATTAACCTCGACACGCCTGACCCTGAGTGCGACCTTGACTACGTACCGCACACCGCGCGCGCGAATCAGGCAATTGACCGCGTGCTGATCAACGGCTTCGGCTTCGGCGGACAGAACGCCTCGGCGCTCTTTGGCAAGCTTCGGTAGGAATGCGCTTCGTCATCTTTGTTATTGACGGCGGCAGCAACACTGCCACCCTTGGTGAAGGTGCCGCGATCGACGCCTTCAACGATCGCCTTACGGCGGGCAAGCACCTGATCCTCGCCGCGGGCATTGCCGAACCGAGCCGCGCCACCCTCATTGACAATCGCAACGGCCTCGGGGCCATCACCCCTGGATCACTCTCTAGCGGTTCAGAGCACTACAGCGGCTTCTGGATCATTGAGGCTGCTTCTCCAGAGCAGGCACAGGACTTCGCCGTGGATGGTTCTCGCGCGTGCAATCGACGGGTGGAGCTTCGACCGTTTCTGGGTTAGACCGCGGCAACCTCGACTGACCAGTTAGGGCGAAAAGCCCAGAGAGCTGTACCCAACCCAAGCAATATCCATGTATACGACCAAGCCCATTCGTTAGTTACCGGAAGCCCGATCCAAGCCCATCCAGCCGCAACGGTTTCATCAGCGAAACCAAACACTCCAACCGCCAGGAGATAGAGTGCCGGCGCAACAGAAGCGGCGCGCCATCCAACAAAGAATCGGGCAACGAGTAGCCAGCCTAGGTAGGTCATGAGGGCTCGTGTCGCAATCAGGTACGTATCGCCTACATCTGCAGCATTGAATCCCGCTGAGACCTGCGCGCCGACTGCTCCAAGAGCCAAGAATCCAAAAACGCTTGAGGCCACAAGAACCGCGTCATAGCGACGTATGTGGCGCGCTGCTACGGACTCTTGCGCGGGAAGTCCGCTAGACAGACCAAATCCTAAGGCGCTTGGCAACCCCAAAGCGATGAAGAGGGCGATCATCAGCGGTGCGCCAATGGGGCTCACCCGAATAGAGATTGCGCTGGCCGGGACTTGCAACAGAAGTGCCGACCCGACGACCGAAAGAGTGATCAGATTAACTCGGCGAACTTTTCGATACAGGGACACGTTATTGAACGCTGTAGTCATCGGGCGACTGGCATTTTGCGGCCAAGGATGTAAGCCGCTCCAGCCAAGCAATGCGTGATGTGACTGGAGCGGAGCCAACGGTGCTGTATAGGTCCTTGATTGGGATTCCGCCAGATGCTGACGGTTCTGCGATCAACCAGCCGAGATTCTCTTGCAGCATTGCTTCGGACCCACCCATCGCAGTGAACCACCAGCCCCGCAACACATCAATTGAGGAACCGCTAAACGCTGAGTCTGAGGCCTCCGAACACGCGGGCCATGGCGCCAGTCCCTGTGCGATTGACCAGCGAATTGAATCTGGATCTGACTTCCACAAGTCGAGCCCGAGAGTGTCCGCTGACGATGAGCCCGCGAGCTCCTCACTCCAGCGACCTGGGATTGGCAAGCCATCACGGGCCAGCGCCGCTATCACTTTGTTCAGCGTCGGTCGAAATACTTGTAAGGAGCCGTCGTGCTCGGGCCACAGGCACAACTCTACTTCGCTTACTGTGCCGCACTTTAAGGCGGACCGATCGCGCGCCACCTCCGGGATCGGACCAACATTCCAGGCGAACGCGCTGCTGATCATCACCCCTACAACGAGCATTGCGGTTGCGACGATGCGTGACCACCGCATGCGGAGAGCGCCAATCGCATAGAGCGCTACGACGATGATTGTCACATTCATAATCAGGCCTGCGAGCAGCGCTGCCGGTGATATATCAGCACCGATCCGGCAGCAATCTCGGTACATGCCGCTGAGCTGTCGCAACCATTCCACAGGGAGTGCTGGCACAAAGGCGAACCAGAGGAATGGGGCCAAGAGCATGCTCGGCAAAGCTACCGACATGGGGAGTCGTAGCCCGGCAAGGAATCCCACCAGGCTCCACGCACAGATTGCAATGAATCCAACGACAACCATGCGAATCTCAGGCAGCCCGGCCTGACCATAGAGAGAGGCAGCCGCGACGGTGCCCAGCAGGAATACGGCTCCCAAAAGAATTGAGGGGGTTACCGCAGTGATGGTGATTTCCAATCTAGAACGCGTATGTGGTGCAGCCCACATGCCGCCACGACGAAGCCGAGCAGCCTCCCATGCCGCAGTCATCGCGACAAACCCCACCAAGAAAGCCATAGAAGAGGTCGCGCCCGCCGTCGCTGCGACACCGTAGTTGGTTGGGTAGGTCGCCTTAGTCACATAGAGGATGGACAGAATCAGCGTGGGCAGGGTCAACCAAACTGCGGGAGATATTCTGAGCAATGTGCGAAGACGCACCTACCTGCCTCCAGAGATTAAAGCTAGAAATGCGGATTCAATCGGGCGCTCACTCCCCGCTGGGGCACGCGCCGCAAAGTCCTGCAAGGCGCCGTCAAAGGCGATATTTCCGGCGTGAAGCACAGCAACGTTCTTATAGGCGTTTGAAATTTCTCCGGTGTCGTGGGTCGCGACAATAACTGTGCGGTCTGCTCCAACAGCTACTAGCAACTCACGAAACATGGCTCGCTGCTCTGGATCAAGGCCAGAGGTGGGCTCATCAAGCAGCAACACTTCTGCATCATGAACAAGGGCGCTCGCAAGGCCAACTCGTCGTTGCTGGCCTCCGGAGAGTTCACTTGCAGGGCGATCAGCTAGATCTTGCAGCGCGACGCGTGCCAGCGCTGAGATTGCCCCCTGCCAAGAATCATCACGACTCAGCCCCTTTAACCAACCGGAGTACGCCACTTGCTCTCGCACGGTGAGCCCCGGTACTGCTCGATATTGCTGGGGCATCCATGCCACGCGCTTTCGAAATTGGGTTTGCTGATCGCGCGAATCAAGTTCGTTCAGCGAAACCTTGCCGCTCTTCGGCATCAATGCCGTTGCTGCAATTGACAGGAGCGTGCTCTTGCCTGCGCCGTTCAGCCCAAGGAGGGCGGTAACGCCTTTGGGCACGTTCCAGGTGAGTCGCTCCAATACGGCGAGTTCGCCTTGACCCTTGCGGCGGTAGCTGAAGCTGATGTCTTGGTAGAGGAAACCGTGCATTTATTGCCTCCACAGATACGAATCTGGTTCGGATACGTGGATCCTAGCAGGAGCGGCCTAGCTCAACCGCTCTCGCTCTAGTGGCAGTCGTCGCAGCCGCAGAGCATTCAGCACCACCGTCACGCTCGATCCACCCATGGCGGCGGCGGCGAGGGCTGGGTCAAGGCCGATGCCGAAGGCTGGGAGTGCCAGGCCGGCGGCGAGTGGCACGAGGAGGATGTTGTAGCCGAAGGCCCAGGCAAGGTTCTGCTTGATGATGCGCGTCGTGGCGCGCGAAAGGTCAACGAGCAGCGGCACGCCTCTCGGGTCAGCGCCGCTCAGCGTTGCAGCCGATGCGTCGATGGCGATCTCGGTGCCGCCACCCATGGAGATGCCAACGTCGGAAGCGGCGAGCGCTGGTGCATCGTTGACACCATCCCCCACCATTGCCACCAGTCCGCTGCTGCTGCGTCGAATCTCGGCGATCGCATCGCCTTTGCCGCCAGGCAGAATTCCACCGCGGGCTCGCTCTGGTGGAATGTTGAGGTCGCGGGCGATGGCGTTCACCACCTCTTGACGATCGCCACTAATGATCCACGACTCGATGCCGCGCGCGGTTAGCGCGCGAATCGCTGCAGCGCTCTCTGGGCGAACGGTGTCGGCAAGGCTGAGCGCGCCAGCTGATTCACCATTGATTGAGATAAAGAGTGGCGTGCGTCCTGCGGCCGCCTCTGCGGTTGCCCAACTGGTGAGCTCGGCGTTGGCCGTGCTGGTGAATGCCTCGGTGCCGAGGCGCACCGTTGCACCATCAAGGCTGGCGCTCACGCCGTGCCCTGCGTGCATGGCGAAGTTGGTGGCGCCTGCTGTGACGGTGCCGGCGGCGCGCACGATCGCGCGGGCGAGCGGGTGTTCTGATGAGCTTTCGACGGCGGCGGCGATCTGTAGGAGGCGATCGGTGTCGCCTTTCAGTGGTCCGGTAGTAAGGGCGAGGCGGCCAACAAGGTCGTGCTGCCCGAGGGTGAGGGTGCCCGTCTTATCCCAGACGACGGCGCGCAGCTTCCCCGCCGCCTCGAGGATGGCGGCGTCGCGCACGAGGATTCCCGCCTCGGCGCCACGGCCGGTGCCAGCGATCACGGCGGTGGGGGTGGCGAGGCCCATGGCGCAGGGGCAGGCGACCACAAGCACGGCGATGGCGGTAGCTACGGCGCGCACCAGGCGTGGCTCGGCGCCGAGCAGGTACCAGCCAACGAAGGTCGCCACGGCGATCAGCAGGATGGCCGGCACGAACACTTCTGAGATTCGGTCGGCCAGGCGGGCAATGGCGGGCTTCGATCCCTGCGCGCGCTCGACCATGGCAACGATGCGGGCCAGCGTGGTGTTGTTGCCGACCTGCGTTGCTCGCATAACGATCGATGCATCGGTGAGGAGCGTGCCCGCAGCAAGTCGGCTCCCTGGCCCGCGCTCCACTGGGAGTGACTCACCAGTGATTGCCGATTCATCCACTGCGGCGCGTCCACTTACGATGATGCCGTCGACTGGGATGCGCCCACCCGGACGAATGCGCAGCAAATCACCGGCGATGATCTTGTTGACCGCGATCGTTGTTGACGTTGGTGCGTCGGCGGTGGCAAGTAGCTCTGCTTCTCGTGGCTGCAGCGCCAGGATTCCGCGAACCGCACTGGTCGTCTGCTCTTTGGCGCGCGCCTCCATCCATCGACCGAGCGAGACAAAGCCGAGAATGAGCGCCGCGGCGTCCCACGTTGCATGCGCAGGAACACCAACGCGCATCAGCTCGGCATGGAAGAGGGTGATCGCCACCGAGCAGCCCCACGCCGCCGTAGTGCCAAGGCTCACGAGTGTCTCCATGGTGAGAGAGCCATGACGCAGCGCGCGAAGTGCGCGCGTGTGAAAGCGCCAACCAACGACAAACTGAATGATGGTGGAGGGAACGATCAGGATCCAGTTGATGCGCTCCATGCTGATGAAGAACCACGGCTGCAACATCAGGGCCATTGCACCGAAACCAAAGATCGTTGCGATCACGCCGTCGCGCAGAAGTCCGCGCGTCTCTTTGGTGCGCGCGGCAACGAGCTCAGCATCGAGTGCTTCGCGCGCTTCCTGGGCATCGGCGTCACCTTCGCGTCCTGCGAGGGCAAGTGCGGCGGCGGGCACCTCGTACCCGGCGGCACTAATGACGGCGGCAAGGTCGGCAACGCCCGTCGCCTCTGGCGCGTACTGAATGGTGGCCATCGAGGTGGCGAGGTTCACGCTTGCGCCGCTCACGCCTTCGGCTTTCTTCAGGAATCGCTCCACGCGGTTCACGCACGAGGCGCAGGTCATGCCGGTGACGGGGAGGGCAATCTCCGCCACGAGGGTGGCTGGTGCCGCAGGAACAGGCTCAGTCAACATACTCAGGGGGAGTATACGCCTCATCTGGCCGATAAGTACCTCGGGCTAGGCTGCGCGCATGCAGATCTACTCGTGGTCTAGCCCCTGGGGAGCGCTCCCCGTTGCCGTGGAGAACGGCCGCATCTGCGCCATCGCCCTTGATTCACGTGCCCCGTTTGCCCCGATCGCCAACGCTGCGGTGGGCCGCCGCGCAGCTGGTCCAATCACCAGTGCGCGTGATGTGAACCGCATCCTGAACGCCGCGCTGCGCGGGCAGCTCAGCGCGCGTGAGCGAATCGCAGCAACCGACCTTTCGTGGGCGACAGAGTTTGAGCAGCGCGTGTTGCGCGCTCTTGCCGGCGTGCGCTTCGGCAAAACGGTGACCTACGGAGAACTTGCGGCGGCGAGTGGGTCGCCACGGGCCGCGCGCGCCGTTGGTGGTGCGCTCGGCAAGAATCGCGTGCCGGTGTTGATCCCCTGCCATCGCGTGTTGGCTTCAAACGGCATTGGTGGATTCGGTGGTGGCGCTGGCAGTAGCTGGCGTCCTGGGGCAACGGATCCGATTGCCTTCAAGCGCGCACTGCTGCGCGGCGAAGGGGTCGACGCTTAGGCGTGCAGCGTCAGGCTGTGGAAGCCGAGCACCACACGCGCTCGCGGTGAGTCCGCAAAGATCAGCGCAATCTCCCCTTCACGAACGAGGCTCTCGATGATGCGCGCCTCGCGCTCGGGGAGACCGATCCATGCTGGGCCCTCTGGCGTCTCGATGCGCGTGGTGATCTCTTCATCGCCAGGTAGTCCGTAGGTTCGTCGCAGGTCATGTAGCGGCACATACGGTCGCGCCTTAGCGATGCGGCGCACCTGCGCCGGCGTCGCCTGACGAATCTGCTGCTGCGCGCTAGCGACTGGACCCTCGTTCATCCGGCCACCACATAGAGATCACGCTTCGTGTGATTCAGCGCATCGACTGCGCTATCGCCACACAGCACGATGTCTTCGATGCGAGCGCCGTTGACGCCCTCGACGTAGATGCCAGGCTCAATCGAGAAGGCGTGGCCTGGAACGAGCTTCGTGGTGTTGCCCGCGACGATATATGGATCCTCGTGCTCCTCGAGCCCGATTCCGTGCCCGGTGCGGTGGAAGAAGCGGGCCCCCTCCCCTGCCGCGTCGATCACGGCGCGTGCGGCGGCATCGACCGATTCGCAGGTGACGCCAGGGCGAACACGGTCCATTGCCGCCTGGTGGGCGCGCTTCAAGATTTCGTAGCGGCGCAGGAAGTCTTCCGTTGGTGGCACCGCACCGTTTGGCCCGGTCACCCAAATGGTTCGGGTGGTGTCGGAACCATAGCCACCGAATACGCCACCAATGTCGAGCACGATCGCATCACCCACGTTGATCACACGCGACGATGCCTCGTGGTGTGGCGAGGCCGAGTTTGGGCCAGATCCAACAATGGCGAATGATGAGACCTCGTGCCCGGCACCAGTGAGTCGCTCACGCACTTCGCGGGCCACATCGTTCTCGGTGCGACCGAGCAGTTTGCCGCTAGTGATTGCCGTCACGACGGTGTCCACCGCGCGGCCTGCTCCACGTAGCAGTGCCGCCTCTTCGGCTGACTTCACCATGCGCAGCTTGCCGATCACGTGCGACGCGAGCTGCGTCTGCGTGATGGCGCCATGGGTGCGCAGTGCCGCCTCAATGCGAATCAAGAAGGTTGACCAGAGTCGATCTGACACGGCAACGCCACGCGCAGCAGGGCCTGGTCGGCCGCCCGCCTTGACTGCGCTTGCGACAAGGGCGAATGGATCGTCGGTCTCGCCGAACGGTACGCACGCCACATGGCCACCGCGCATCGCTGGCGCGTCGCCGGCCATGCTCGCCTCGAGTCGCGGCACGACGAGTGATGGTGCGCCGTTCGCGGGGATCACCAACATGGTGAGTCGCTCAAGGGCCGGTGCGGCGTAGCCGGTGAGATAGCGCATGTCAGCGCCGAATCCGAGCAGCACCGCATCAAGACCCGCGTCGTTCACCGCGTCGCGCGCGGCGGAGAGTCGCGCAGCATATGCGGCGGGTCCGATGAGCTTCGCCTCAAGGGCATGACCGGCACCTAGGCCTGGAGTCGCGGCGTCGTAGGCGGCACTGATCTCAGCGCTTCGGTTGCTCATGCACCCTCCCTTGTTGTTGCTGGGCTCGTCGCCGGCGGAACCGGCAGATCAAGTAACCCTGCGAGGATCGCATGCCCGCGCTCAAAGAGTGCGCGGTACGGCATGGCGCGCACCGCCCCTGCGGCGATCAGGCTCGCCCGTCCCTCGGGATCGTCGTGTTGCACCAGGGCGAGGACGCGGGCACCGGTGGCTGACGCCTCCCGAACCGCGACCTCCGCGTCGTAGGCGCGGGCGGTGGCGTCGATCGCCACCAGGTCGGAAGGAGTGGCGGGTTGCTCGGCAAGGGCCGCTAGAAGTGGTGCTGGCGTGGTGAATCGCTGTACCTCGGCGCCGAGGGTGCGCCCCTGACCTTCGAGTCGGGTGGCCCAAATGAGATCGTCGGCCAGCACCAGCAGGCGCGGCGCGGTCACTCGACTGTCCAGGTCTCCCCGGAGGCGAGGAGCTTCTGCAGGTCGACTGGACCCTTCGCGGCGCGTGCCGCCTTCGCTCCATCGATCTGCTCAATCAGCAGCTGGTCGTGGGTTGGGCGCGGCACGCGACGGAAGACGCCAACCGGCACCGGGAAGTCAGGCCACCACATGCGGCTCAAGATCTGCGTGCGTGTGGCGTCAGGGTCGGTCTCGTCGTGCACCCAGAGGTCGGCAACGCTCACGCTGTTCTCGCCGATGGTCACAACCTCTGGTCGCAGACCGTTGAGGCGAATCCCCTTGTTCTTCTCGGCGCCAAAGATCATCGGCTCGCCGTGCTTCAGCACCAGCATACGATCCTCTTTCACCGACTTGTCGGTGAAGTCACGCCATGCGCCGTCGTTGAAGATGTTGCAGTTCTGCAGCACTTCGAGGAAGGCGGCACCGGAGTGCTCGCCAGCGCGATGCATCATCTCTTGCAGGTGCTCAGAGTGCGTGTCGACCGATCGCGCAATGAAGCTCGCCTCAGCCGCGGCAACTAGGTTGAGCGGAATGATTGGCGTTTCGATGGTGCCGAGCGGCGTCGACTTCGTCTTCTTGCCGATTGGCGAAGTCGGCGAAGCCTGCCCCTTGGTGAGGCCGTAGATGCGGTTGTTGAACATGATCATCTTCATGTCGACGTTACGGCGCATCGCATGAATGAGGTGGTTGCCACCAATGGAAAGCGCATCGCCGTCGCCAGTGATCACCCAGACCATCAGATCAGGTCGCGCCGCCTTTAGGCCCGTCGCAATGGTTGCCGCACGACCGTGAATGGTGTGGAAGCCGTAGGTGTTCATGTAGTACGGGAGGCGACCCGAGCAGCCGATCCCGGAGATGAAGACGATCTTCTCCTTGGCCACGCCGAAGTCGGGCATCGTCTTCTGGGTCTGGGCGAGAATCGAATAGTCGCCGCACCCTGGGCACCAGCGCACATCCTGGTCGGACTCAAAGTCCTTCTTTGTCAGTACGGGGAGTTCAGACTGGGTCACTTCGCCGCCTCCACACTCTCGCCGAGGAGCGACTCGGCCTTCGCCTCGATCTCACCGATCTGGAACGGCTTGCCACGCACCAGGTTGAAGCCCACGGCGTCAACCAAGTACTTGGCGCGAATGAGCATGCGCAGCTGGCCGGCATTGAGCTCAGGCATCAACACATGCTTGAAGTTCTTCAGCATCGCCTCAAGATCGGTTGGCAGCGGATTCAGGTAGCGCAGATGGGCGTGGCTGACGCGCTTGCCGCGCGACTGCAGGCGCTCGACCGCCGAGCGAATCGAACCATAGGTAGAGCCCCAGCCCAAGATCAGCAGGTCGCCCGTGGTTTCGCCGTAGAGCTCGGTCGGCGGAATGTCGCGGGCCACGCGCGCCACCTTCTCGGCGCGGAGCAGGTTCATGCGGTGATGGTTGTCGGGGTCGTAGCTGACGGTGCCCAACTCGTCGAGCTTCTCGAGCCCGCCAATGCGGTGCTCAAGGCCAGGAGTACCCGGCACCGCCCACGGGCGGGCCAGCGTCTCGGGGTCGCGCTGATACGGGCGGAAGCCGGGCTTGTCGGAGGCGGGTGCGTTCTCGACCTTGATCGATGGCAGGTCGGCAACATTCGGGATGCGCCACGGCTCAGCGCCAGTTGCCAAGAAGGCGTCGCTCAAGAAGACGACCGGCGTCATGTGGTGCAGTGCAATGCGCCACGCCTCGATCGCCATCGTGAAGCACTCGGCGGGCGTTGCTGGTGCCACCACGGGGATCGGCGAGTCGGAGTTTCGCCCGAACATGCTCATG
>Ga0209829_10002903_pt1 | contig 12751 bp, 10 predicted proteins | sample C_140205_EF_Meta_FD_187311 | JGI IMG/M metagenome (GOLD analysis project Ga0209829, IMG submission 187311) | Freshwater microbial communities from Lake Croche, Canada to study carbon cycling - C_140205_EF_MetaG (SPAdes) (version 2) | ecosystem: Environmental > Aquatic > Freshwater > Lake...
CATGCTGCAAAAGGTTCGGAATGGGACTTTGTTGCGGTGCCTGGTCTAGTCGAACGCAATTTCCCAAGTTCTGGAAAATCACTTGATATCTGGACCAAGAATGTCGGCGCTTTACCACTTGCACTTCGCGGTGACGGCGATCAATTCATTGACTTCAAATTTCCAAGTAATGACCCCAAGCCGGTTGATGTTAGAAAAGCACTCGAAGCTTTTGAAGAATATTGGAAAGCTGGTCGCGAACAAGAAGAGTGGCGCTTGGCTTATGTAGCCTTCACGCGGGCCAAAAGTAATTTGATCGCAACCGCTTCTTGGTTTGGCTCGGGCATCGAAGCAGTCAATCCAAGCGCGCTTTATAAATTAGTAGATGAGTCAGTCACCAAACAAGATAAGGCGAACGTTATTAGCCAGGTTGAAAAACCTGATGGCGATAATCCCGCTATCGAAAATCCTCGTACTGGTAATTGGCCGGTGACATCAAAACGAAGTGTCGAAATTATGAAGAGTGCAGATTTGGTCCGAAGTGCTCCCTCAATTGATCTCGCAAGCACCAGTTTTAGCAATAGTATGAATCAATCTTTCATTAGTGATGCTGTTGCCCTTATTGCCGAGGCAAATCGAGGTAGCGCTGGCATAGATATCTATCTACCAACTCGAATTTCAGTATCAACACTTATAAATTTGGCGAAGAATCCAGATGAACTGGCGCTAAATATTCGCCGGCCAGTTCCAAATCATATTGATCGATTTGCTCGTCGCGGCACTGAGTTTCACTTATGGGTCGAGAAGCAATTTAGTGATCCCCAAATCTTTGATGAAGATATCTTCGAAACCTCGCCACGTTCACCAGAGGATCTGCCCCTTAAAGAACTTCAAGAGGCTTGGCTCGCAAGTTCTTGGGCAAAAAAATCTCCGATGGCAGGTGGGGTTGAAGTGCCTTTCGAAACTGTTCTCGGTGGAATTTTAGTTCGTGGTCGAATCGATGCGGTTTACAAAGATGGCGATAAGTACGAAGTTGTCGATTGGAAAACCGGCCGTGAAAAAAGTGGTGAAGACCTGGAAGTTGCAGCGATCCAACTTGCTACTTATCGCTTGGCCCTGGCCAAACTCCATGGGATCGCGCTAGAAAATATCAGTGCGGCTTTTCATTATGTGGGTAGTAATCAAAGCGTGCGCCCAGCAGATTTAATGACCGAAAATCAATTAATCTCAATCGTCACAGGCAAGTGATCGCTAAAGCCAGTCAGCTCGGTTGTGACAGGAATTGTAGTTATCTCTGAATCAGTCAGAATGTAGTCAAATTGAATCTTTGCCCCCCAGGTTGGATAAGTTGCCATCTCGTTTAGGGAACGCCATTTCGAAAACTTAACCGGTATGTTGGCTGGCAGATTTAAATCTCCCATCAAAATATGTTTTCCAGGAAGTTTGCCGAGCCAGCGCTTTACTCGAAACAATTGGTAGAGATTTACAAATGGAACAAAAGATAGGTGAGTAACTGCAACTGTATAGCCATTTTCAAGTTCAGCCGCGATTGCAATTCTTGGTTCATCTTTAACATACATAAAACGCAAACCTCGTGGCGATGAAACTGGCAGTGGTAGACCGATTAGGGATCGACCTAGGGGTAAGAGGTGCCACTTTTTTACCGGAACCTTAGAAATTAAACCAATGCCATACGAACTTTCAAAGTAATTACTTACTTTAGATTCATTAGTTATTAATGGCGTCTCCTTGCGCTTTAGTTTTCGCCACCGAACACCTGGTGTGCCAATTACACAGCGCCCATATCCCCAATATTTTGCTCCGCTTAAATTCGCCAACTCTTTAATTTGCGAAGCCTCACCAGAGCGTGCTTGGTTCTCATCAATTTCTTGTAGGCCCACAACATCACTCAAAAGGTGCTTCGAAATGGCTGCTAGGTCTGCGGAAGTAACCACCTTGCCGCCCGCGGGAATCGCCTGACCATGGAGCAAATTCCACGAAGTAAACCTCACAGGCAGACCTTAGTCCCCTCGCAAGTTGCCGAGTAGCCCGACCCTAGTAAGGTCGGCACGTGAATATCCTGGAACTACCACTTGCACGCGCTGCAATTGATCGCGCGGGCGAGCTTCGATTGGTACCTGAGAAATTATCGGAGTTGTGGGAGAGCGGGAGAATAATTCATCTGGCCTCTGGAAAATTCCTAACGACCCGCAATGAAAATTCGCTAAAGTTTTTAACTAAGGGCGACATAGTTAAATTACAGAGCTCCGGTGAATTTGCCAGTGGTGAAAAATTATTTCTTGGAATCAATGAGGGTGTGGGTTATTTCGCATGGTGTGCGGATGCAATTGATAGCGAAGCTCTCGCCCTTAAACTTGAATATAAAACACTTCGCGAAATTGGTGATGGCTTAACTGATTTGGAAATGGGGCTAGCCATCCATGCCCAAGCACTCTCAAATTGGCATCACACGCATCCACAGTGCGCTCGTTGTGGTGACACGACCACAAGTGCGCAGGGCGGATCACTTAGAGTTTGCGATAAAGATGGATCAGAACATTATCCAAGGACGGATCCGGCAATTATTGTTTTAGTGAAAGACAAAGACGATCGCGTCTTGCTTGGTCGCCAGAGTGTTTGGCCAGTGCATCGCTTCTCATGTTTCGCTGGATTTGTTGAGCCAGGCGAATCTTTTGAACAATGTGTAATTCGCGAAGTTGGTGAAGAAGCAGGTGTTGTAGTTTCAGAAATTTCATATTTAGGTTCACAACCTTGGCCATTTCCCGCAAGCATCATGATCGCATTCCAAGCAACAACGCTGCAGCCAGAATTGGCTCGGCCAGATGCGACTGAAATTGAGGAGATCAGATGGTTATCACGCGAAGAGATGCGCGCTGCGGTTGCTGATGGCTCACTTTTACTGCCTCCTGGCATGAGCGTTGCAAGAAAAATGATCGAATCTTGGTATGGCAAGGACGCAGTCCAAGATCTATCTGGCGGCGAGCGGTGGCGAAGTTAAGTAATGGCACGTGTTAATTCAAATAATCCACCACCAGCAGCGTCAATGGAGCAGATCTTGGCGGGCTTGGATCCCGAACAACGAGAAGTTGTAACCGCTATTCGCGGCCCAGTCTGCGTAATTGCAGGAGCCGGAACCGGTAAAACTCGGGTAATTACCCACCGCATTGCATATGCAATTGCTGCTGGTGTTACTGATCCAAGCAAGACTCTTGCACTAACTTTTACCGCTCGAGCTGCTGGTGAAATGCGGGCACGTTTGCGCACACTCGGCGTTCCAAATGCAACGGCTCGAACATTTCACTCGGCCGCCCTAAAACAATTAATGTATTTCTGGCCATATTCATTCGGTGGTTCTTTTCCGAAGTTGTTGACGATGAAATCTGGTGCAATTGCCGAAGCGTTAAGTCGCACAGATTCATCTCTAGCACCACAAACTTCCACCCTGCGCGATATTGCAAGTGAGATCGAATGGGCAAAAGTTTTAGAAGTTTCACCATCAGAATATGTTGAAGCAGCACTCGGTGCGGGTCGCCAAATTAGAATTCCAAACAACAAGGGCGATAAAGCCAACATGGAGGAGATCTCCAAGGTTTATCAATCTTATGAAACGCTAAAACAACAAGAACGTGCTATTGATTTCGAGGATGTCTTACTTCTTACCGTTGGGATGCTTGAAGAAGATCGCGGTGTACGCGAGCGGGTTCGCGATCAGTATCGATATTTCACCGTAGATGAATATCAAGATGTCTCGCCACTTCAACAACGACTCTTAAATCTTTGGCTCGGCAATCGTGAAGAGCTATGCGTTGTGGGGGATGCCGCCCAGACTATCTACTCGTTTGCTGGGGCTTCATCCTCGTTTTTGCTTAGCTTCACGCAACGTTTTCCCAAGGCCCAAGTTATTCGACTCTCCCGCGGCTACCGCTCGACGCCAGAAATTATTGGTACCGCAAATGCAATTCTCCGCCAGGGTGGCATGATCGGAGATCACGGCCATGAACTCGCTTCTATGAATGAGCACGGCGCAAAACCAATTGTTAGTAAGTTCGATAGCGCAGTAAGTGAAGCTAAAGCAGTGGTGGCAAAAATTGCGGAGTTAAAGGCGAAAAATCCTGGTCACGTTGAGGTTGCGATATTAACAAGAACAAATTCCCAACTGGATGCTTTCGAACGAGAGCTAACGAGCGCCAAAATTGAATCGCAAATAAAAAGTTCGGAACGCTTCTTTGAGCGGATAGATGTTCGCGATGCCATGCGACTTATTCGTCAAGCATCAGTCCTTCCAACTGAAGGAGTTGATTGGTACTCCGATTTGGTTTCAGTTCTTCGCCCCTTTGGTGAAACTGATTACGTACACGCTTTTTTAAGACTTGCTAAGGAGATGCAGGATGATGGTGCAACTTCGCTACGATCCCTGCTTCGAGAACTTGAGGATCGCGCGGAACAGAACAATCCGCCAACCCTTCCTGGTGTTGTGCTTGCAACGCTGCACTCGGCAAAAGGTTTGGAATGGGAGCATGTTTTCTTGGCTGGCGTTAGTGATGGAATTCTTCCGATGGGCGATGACATTGATGAAGAGCGCCGCTTGTTCTATGTGGGCCTAACACGCGCCCGAAGCGAGCTTCATCTCTCGTATTCCGGAGCGCCGAGCCCATTTCTTGCTGGGATTTGATCGGGATTTAATTGATTTGCATCATCACTGTGTCGTGGGTTACCCTTTTCGCATGTCACTACAAATAGCCGAATTCTCGGTCATTAACGCTAACAACGCCGCTACTGGCGTCTTTTGGCGTACCCCGGTGGCATCAATAACCCCTGCAACACATAAGCATTTCGCCCATACCGCAGCAAATACAAATAAGTATTTTGCAGCCTATGGCGATTGCGGAACCTGGAGCAATATCGGATAAGAACCGATACCTAGCCCCAGGGCCGCAAATCCGATAATCGGATGAGCGGCCCTTTTGCTTTTCCAGGGCAACTTAATCAACTAACCCAATCCGACTAACTAACCCAACCCGAGAAAGAAAGAGAAAGATGGAGGTGAGAACGATGAGCGTTCTCTTCAGCGAACTATTGGTACCAGGCTGGGCACAAGGCCCAGACGCAATGATTGGCATTACCGAGCTATCAAATTCTGATTTTAAGCTCCCTTGCCATTCGGTTAACCCAGAGACATTCTTCGCCGAATCAAAAGCCGAAATCTCTTATGCCAAGGCGCTCTGCGGTGAATGTCCGATGCAAGCCAGATGCCTAGAAGGCGCACTTTCAAGAAGTGAGCCTTGCGGAATTTGGGGCGGTGAATTATTCGAAGATGGTCGAGTTATTCAAGAAAAACGCGCACCGGGTCGACCACGGCTAGTGCCAATTAATTCAGCCGCCGACCAAGAAGAAGCGAAAGCAAGTTAAAGAATGCACCCGCATCCGGAGTGTGGCCGAAAGTAAGCTGACTCCGGATAGCAGGGTTCCAATAAATTAATTCGGACGCTGGAACCAATTAATCGAGATTTTCCCGTCGCGGCAAATTGCGAAGTCTGAAGCACTACCTGACCAGCAATAGTTGCCACGGCACTTGCGGGAAGTTCCAACGAGTCATTTAAGGAATTTAGTAACTCTAGTTTTTGAATTAGGGGATTGTTCTCCGAGCGCCATAACTCTAAGCAAAAAGCGCATGGGCTCTGCCCGGGTATAACAATTGGACCAATTTCAATCTGACTTTCAATCAAGTCGGAAATTAACAAGTAGGGAATTCCTTCACTCATCCAGCGCTGAACATAGTCAGCCTGTGCCCGCTCGGTAGATACTATGAATGATGGAATGCTCGGAAAGTCTGCATTATTCGCAAAATTACCTTGTCCTAGCGTATTAATCCCAGACCCACTAGAAATATCACTGATTACCGCATCAAAATCCAGTCCCACATCAGTAGCGCGAATCCCCAATCCACAAACCTGATCAATGGAAACTTTCCGCAGTTTCAATGGGCCGTTCTGCGATCTTTGCAATAGCCCAGGACTTCGAGTGATTAATTTGGTTCTATTGAAACCACTAGCCCGAAACAGGGTAAAAAGTGTTGTTGCTAGGCGATTCTTGCCAAAGATCAGGATTGCAAATTCCGCGCGGTCGGCGATTTGATCCCGAGCCGACTTGCTACCAACTGCGCGTTTTTTAGCCTCGTGCTTATTCGCCCAAGAATATAAATTTAACTCTGGCTTTAGCTTCGCCTCGTGATTGATAAAACTTTGACTTAAAAGTTCTCTGTTGGTTTTAACTCGCGTTCGATTTGGCGAGAGGTCGATAAAGTTATAGCCATTGAGCGGTGTTATTAGTTTTGCTATCTCCAACCGACTAACCTCGACCCTATCTAGGATCTCAGCAATACTTAAACTGCCATCCAATAATTCAAGGACTCGATCTATTTCTGGCGCGTCTGAAATTACGGCGAGACCACGATGGCGAAATCCCACATAAATTTCATCATCCCGATTTCGAAAGTAACTTACCCCAGGACGAAAGCTTGGAAAAAGTTGCAAATTTAATTCGGCTAAATCCTCGACCAGCTCCAACTTAGGCATCTGCAAAGTATTTGCTACCGGAGGTGGGGCGCGATTCTTGGTCGGTGCGATGTGTGGAGAGGGGCTTGAATTCTGATCGGAGCGTGTCCGGCTCACTGCTAGTTGTGGGCTTGCTGCAGTCTCAACAAAATTCAATAAAACTCAATAAAAAAGCGCCCCGTGCACTTCGCAATCATCGGCCAGCAATACCGGAAACCAATACCGGCAACCAACCTGTGCGAAGAGCCGTAAGGCGCTCTTCTAAATCCAACTACTGCTTATCGAGTAATTAAGCCTTACCCAAGATGCGGTTGACCTTCGTGCCACACACTGGGCAGATGCCCTGTGCCATACGACGACCAGACTCAGAGACTTTTACATGTCCTTCAAAGGCACGCTTCTCTTTGCACTTTACGCAGTAGGCCTCACCCTTATATTCCTCAGCCATTATGACCCTCCAATCACCGCACTCTCAAAACTTTGGGAACATCCCGAAGCTCGCGTGCGTATGAGATCACCATACCCCCGAACACGCTCGCAAGCGGGGATTTCACGCTTAACTCGCACTTATTTGGCACTCAATTCACGCTTACTTGGCCCCAATTTAGGCGTGAGCGGTGCCCGAGGCTCGTTGCGGTCTATTTCTCGCGTCAGTCGAACTCCAAGACATCCGCGCTATGACCAGCCGCGCCGCTCTCATAGCCTTCAAGAAATGCCTCTGCCTTCAACTTATCTGGGTAGCGATTTAATAATTCATAGAAGTCATCATCGTGGCCAGCGACCCGCAGATGAATTAATTCATGAAAGATTACATAGTTCAAGGCGTAGCCCGGCGCGCTCATCAGTCGGTCAGAGATTCTAATTGTTCGATCAACTGTTGTGCATGATCCCCAGCGCTCGCGCATACTTCGCCACGTTATTGAAGCGGGTCGTTCATGAAAATCCGGAAGTAGGTTTTGCAAGAGCTCGTCACATAGGTCAAAAAGAACAGCATCACTTTTACGGAGTCGATTTTCGCGCTTTAGAACCAGGTCGATCATCTCGGGGATGACTTCAAACTCTTGCTTGCGAGTTAGGCGATCAGGGATATGAATTTCAATTGCACCATTTTGCCGAAAGGCGCTGATACTGCGCTTTCTCCTTGAGCTTCTGATTACCCGAAATTCTGGCAACTTGGCCAATAGCTCATCGCGCTCGCTTTTTAGCGATTTTTTCTTATTGGTGGGTAGCGGCATGAAGGGAAAGGTATCGGCGAAGATCTCGCCTTGAATAAAGTTCTCCACTCCTGGCCCATCGGATGGCTCTTTAATCACTCTCTGCCTCTCCGAAAGTCCAGATCCGGTGCATTTACTTTCATCCACAGCTCCATCCACATAAAATGGTGGAAAATGGCGAGTTATCAACCGCTTATGCACAAGTTTATCAACAACAGGTAGGAAAGCCTTTCAATTAACAGAAAAAACTGCGGCAATCTCGCAAGATTCGCGCAATTGCGTGAAAAAAGTTTAATTATTTGGGTTGCGCGCTGCTTATATCCATTTTCGCCACGAAATCAAATCCTTTTAAGCGCGGTTGTTGTTTGATTATCGCCCACGGCTGTCGTAAGTTTCCACCACGAAGTCCTCGGATAACCGTTCATTGTTTGCAAGGGGAAGGCAAACAACGAATCGTGCGCCCGGGGGCTTCGCTTTTTCTTGCCCACTTCTCGAGGCTAATTAAAAAATTTAAACCAGACCAGATAAATCATCTGGGACGCTGGTGCTAGTTAAAAACTTCTTTACATCAGTTAAATCTAGCGCTGTTGGCAGGAGCGCAGGATCTTCCCAGCGATCATCGCGGCCCTTGACGCTTAACTCTTCGCTGACTTCAAACCAAAATGTTGCACATTCTCGCATTTTTCTGGGCGAAACCTCTAAGCCGAGCAACGTTGTGAATAATTGTTGTGTTGGAGATTTTGTCGCACGTCGTCTACGTTGCGTCTCACTTAGTGCCGGAAGAGAAGGCAATCGATTAGCTACAGATTTCGTTGTCACATGATCGATCCAACCCTCAATAAGAGCAATGATCATCTCTAACTTGGCGAGCGCGGCATCTTGTGTTGCGCTTTGCTCAGGCTTAAATAGCCCGGCATTTATGGCAACCGAGATTGATTCTGGATTGTTGATATCTAATTCCCCTGAGTCAACGGCGCGCTCAGCTTGTTCTTGAATTGAGTTAATATCAATTTTAATTCCGCGGCCATATGCCGCAATTGCATCGCGAATATATTCGGCAAGCCACGGCGTATGTGCAAATAATCTGGCAGCGGCAGCTTCACGAATTGCTAGGAAGATACGTACTTCTTCAATCGGAATATCTAAGCCATCGGCCCAGAGATCTACATTCTGCGGAATTAGGCGCGATTCAAGCACTGAGTTCTTAAAAAGCGGTATCGCAACGTCGTTTGACCCAGTTACTGAAGTTGCGAGCTGGCCCACAGATTGCCCTAGTTGGGTTGCAATCAAGGAGCCCATGAAAGCCCGCATGATTGGAGTTACGCCGGCGAGTTCTGGGGCTTCGGCCATTGCAGTTTCATTTAAGACTTTCGTTAGCGCCGATGCCATTCCTTCTGCCAATGGTTCCAGCATCTGCTGCCAACCAGCAAGCGAGGCATCTAGCCAATCACGACGACTCCAGGCTGGCAGGTTTGATTTAGTAGAAGCTGGAAAGAGTGTTGCCTCATCCAGCCAATTGTTCGCGATATTAAAAGCTTCTTCAGTTTTTGCTAAGTCGATGGAACCGATTGGTAGCTCTGGATGCGTTGAAAGAGTGCGCCGAGAAATTTCTCGCAAAGTCTCGATTGCAATAAGTGGCGCGCCAGATCCACCGGCACCAGCAGCAAAGAGAGTTTGCGGATTTATTCCAAAATTAGCGAATTGCGCAAAAAGTTCATTGAAGTCGGGACCGCCTGAGTTATTTTGATTTGCATTCTCAGGATCGTCTGGATTGGTTGGCCCAAAGCCAAAATTTCCACTCATTTTATCGCCCCCCAGTTTTCTCTCTGTTTTCTAACTGCATCTAACCGCTTCTGACTACTCCAACGCTCCCAACGTAAAGGTAACCATATCTTCCTTAAAAAACTTCCCAATTCGAGCAGCGAGAAATTCCGCCAGCAAATTGTTAGGCTGAGAGCTATGAACTCCATAAATCTCGCTCTGGGTGGCAACGCCTTCGCAGCGCTGATCTGGTGGGTGATTCCAATTGGAGCCGTACTAGGCGCGATTATCTACGTGGTCTGGGTTTCCAAGTTCGCTGATAAATATGCGAATGAGACCAATCGCTCCGTTGGCAATTTTAAGAGTTTCCAAGATAGTTTTCGCGGCGTTCGAATAGTTTCCGATCAGCCGGCGAGCGAATCGAGTGACGCAAGTGACTCTACTGTCGCTTCCCAATCCATAAAGCCACAATCAGGGCACCTAGATTAATTTGCGTTGAGCTACCTTAATTTGCAGCTATCTGAGTAAATGCCAGTTAAATTCGTTACAAAACCGCCAGCAATATTTCTTGCAATTGCGCTAGCCCTCGCGCTATTTATGCCACTTCCCTTTGCGATTATTCAACCTGGCCCAGTATCTGATCTGCTCGGCTCAAATATTGCGGCCGCGAAGGGTGCGAGCCTAGATTTAAAACCAACTTCTGGAAAGTTATATTCACTTTCAGTCTTTGTTAATAGCCCAAACTCTAAACCTCATGGAATAGATGTTCTGATCGCTTGGATTTTGGGTTCCGAGACCGTCGTGCCATTTTCATCAGTCTATGAATCAGGCACGTCGAATAAGAAAGAGGCAGCAATCGGTGCTCGCCAGATGTCATCATCGCAACAGAATGCAACGCTAGCGGCAGCGAACTTAATTAAGGCGCTAAACCCAGATAAACCTCTTGCGTGGAAACCAAGCGACATCACATTCAAACTAAAGGATGTTGGCGGTCCCAGTGCTGGTCTAGCTTTTGGCATTGCACTTGTATCAAGGTTGCAAGATCCCACTTTGATTGGCGGTCGTGCGATAGCGGCAACTGGAACAATTTCAGAAACTGGGGCGGTTGGGCGCATTGGCGGAATAAATCAAAAATATATTTCAGCAAAGCGTGCCAAGGCAGACATCTTCTTAATGCCGAAAGCCAATTGCCAAGATTTGGCTGACTTGAATCAGAAGATTTCAGTGGCAGGGGAGCGCGCTGCGGCCCCCCAGATAATTGCGGTTAATTCGCTTCTAGAAGCGGTTCACGGACTTGCTGACAGCACTCTCGCTGCGAAATACCACTGCTAACCCTCATGCGGGAAACACCAAGAGGTAAGAGTTATTAGAAATAGGTAGAGTGGGGCTATGAGTTCATTTCAATTTCCAGGTAATCCTTTTTCAAATCCAGGTGGCCCAAGAGGACCAAGATCTGGTGGCGGAATTGGTCGGCCTAAAATTGGTCCACTTGGTTTTACGCTAATAACTCTTGCAGTCATCGCAGCAATTCTGATTGGCTCCAGCGGTTTCTACGCAGACTTACTCTGGTTTAGGTCAGTCCAATTCGTAAGTGTTTGGAAGACAATCTTAGAAACCAAGATCACCTTATTCTTGGCTTTCGGTCTGCTCACCTCAGCCATCATCACATCGAATGTTTACATTGCATTTCGCAATCGCCCAATCTATGTTCCGGTGGCCGTTGAAGCAGATAATTTAGAACGCTATCGCGCGCAGTTAGAACCGATCCGCAAATGGGCGCTGGTTGCTATTGCGGTCTTTCTATTTTATTTCTCGGGAAACTCGGGCATGCGCCTCTGGGACACCTGGCTGCAATTTAAGAATTCCACCCCATTTGGAAGCAAGGATTCACAATTTGGTTTAGATATCTCCTTCTTCGCATTTAAATTACCGTTCTATCAGTCGCTTATTAGTTGGGGAATCTCGACCTTATTCCTGACGATCCTCGCTGCGACCGCGGTTCATTATTTATATGGTGGTATTCGCCTGCAGGTTCAAGAAGATCGCACCACAGTAGCCGCGCGCGTTCAGCTTTCAGTATTACTTGGAGTCCTTGTACTAATAAAGGCGGTTGCTTATTGGTTCGATCGTTATGCACTCTCGCTACGTGAAGGCCGCTTGATTACTGGATTGACTTACACCGATGTAAATGCCGTACTGCCAGCAAAGGCGATTCTCGCTGGAATTGCGGTTGTCTGTTCGCTCTTATTTTTTGCAAACATAATTCGCCGCTCTTGGGTCCTACCTGCAGCTGGCGTCAGCTTGATGGTTATTGCCTCTGTTCTAATCGCTGGCATCTATCCTGCAGCAATTCAACAATTTCAAGTGAAGCCAAGTGAGTCTTCAAAAGAAGCACCTTTTATTCAGCGCAATATCGATGCAACAAGGGCCGCCTATGGTCTCGGGAACGTTGCCGTCAAGGATTATCAGGCAACGATCGCAACTTCTGCCGGACAGCTTTCAAATGATGCCTCAACAATATCTAACATTCGATTGATTGATCCAAATGTTGTGCCAGCAACTTTCCGCCAACTACAACAGATCAAGCCTTATTACACCTTCCCTGATTCCCTAGATATTGATCGCTACAAAGTTAACGGCGTGAAGCGTGATGCGATTGTTGCGGTTCGCGAATTAAATATTAATGGCAACCCAGCCCGTAACTGGATTAACGACCACTTGGTTTATACCCACGGCTTTGGCTTTGTCTCAGCGCTCGGTAATGCAATCGATGCTGATGGAAAACCATCATTCACGGTTGGCGATATTCCACCAACTACTGGCCTTGGAAAATTTGAACCACGTATTTACTTTGGCGAGAATGTTCCAGATTATTCAATTATTGGTGGCGCAAAATCCAGCACACCAACCGAACTCGATTATCCAGATGATAAATCTGCAAATGGTCAGAAGAACTACACATATACCGGTTCCGGTGGTGTGCCAATGGGCTCACTCTTTACTCGCTTGCTCTTTGCAATAAAGTATCAAGAGCAGCGCATCGTTCTCTCTAATTTAATTAACTCTGATTCAAAGATTCTTTTCAATCGAAACCCTAAGGATCGAGTGGCAAAGGTTGCGCCATGGTTGACCCTCGACGGTAATACCTATCCAGCGATTGTTAATGGCCGCGTTATTTGGATCCTTGATGGTTATACAACTAGCGCTGGTTACCCAAATGCC
>Ga0209829_10002906_pt1 | contig 12745 bp, 11 predicted proteins | sample C_140205_EF_Meta_FD_187311 | JGI IMG/M metagenome (GOLD analysis project Ga0209829, IMG submission 187311) | Freshwater microbial communities from Lake Croche, Canada to study carbon cycling - C_140205_EF_MetaG (SPAdes) (version 2) | ecosystem: Environmental > Aquatic > Freshwater > Lake...
CTCCGGGGTGATCGATGGAATCACTTGGCGAGTTGGCAAGCAGTCGTTCATCGGATCTCAAGGGACTACCTTGGCAGATCATCTGATCAAGGCAGCGGAGGAGAGGCAACGTGACGCCCAAACCGTCGTCTGGGTCGCCTGCGGGCAAACGGCAGTCGCGATCCTCGCCATTTCGGACCCAATCAAGGAAAGCACTCCTGCCGCCATCGCCGAACTGCATCGCCTCGGCATCCATCTGGTCATGGCGACTGGTGACAACGAGGCCACCGCCCGCGCGGTCGGGCGCGAATTGAAGATCGACGAGATCCATGCCGGTCTCTCTCCTGCCGACAAGATCAAGCTCATCAGCGGCCTGAAAGCCAGTGGCAGACGCGTGGCGATGGCGGGCGACGGGATCAACGACGCGCCCGCCCTCGCCGAGGCCAATGTCGGCATCGCCATGGGAACCGGCACGGATGTGGCGATCGAAAGCTCGCATATCACGTTGGTAAAAGGCGATCTTTCGGGCATTGTCCGCGCCATTCTCGCCAGCCGGGCGGTGATGCGAAATATCCGGCAAAACCTGTTCTTCGCGTTCATCTACAACCTGGCCGGTATCCCGATCGCTGCCGGAGCTCTCTATCCTCTCACCGGGACCTTGCTCAGTCCAATGATTGCGGGAGCTGCGATGTCGCTGTCATCCGTGTCAGTGATTTCCAATGCGCTCCGTCTGCGGGTCATGAAGATTCGAGTTTAAGGTGGGGGCAATCAACCATCCCACGCTCCGGACTTCTGAAGGCGATGGAGTGCAAGCGGATGGTCAGACCTTCATCAGTTGATCATGCAGACCGGCAGGTAAGGCTGTCGAGACCCCATTGGCTTGCGGCTTCGGCCATGATTGGCGGCGGGGTAGGGATTCACCCCATGGACGAGTGATCCCTTTCGCTTCATAATTTCAGTCCCCGCCTTGTTTCATTGCATCAAGGTTCAGGAGCGTCTCAAGAATCGGCAGATTGATGGATTATTAGGTCGCTAATTTCACGGATTCGATGGGGAATGGAAGAAGGTAATTTCGATTCACCCGCGGTGATGGCTGAATGCGCTTCTGCGAACCAGCGACCATCAAAACATGATGAACTCCATCAGCCCACAGATGCGGACGCTTGCCACGCACCTCATCTCGGATGAGGCGAAGGCGGATCTGTCGTTCGCGGCCAATGAATGGACGCTTGTCTCGGCGGTGGAGACGCTGCGGCCAAAGTTGTCGACCCTGATGGGGAAGTCCGGGTTCCGGGCCTTGCTGGCGAGGGCCTTGGCTCTGGCGGTTCCAGAGGCTCCGTGGCTGGCGGGCGTGCAGGTGAATGGAGATGGATTTCTGGAACGACAGGTGCCGGACGAGCTAAAGCCCGATGCCGAGCAGATCTTCGCAGGTCACGCGGCTCTCGTGGCCCAACTTCTCGGACTGCTGGTGTCGTTCATCGGTGAGATCCTGATGATTCGGTTGGTGTGCGAGACGTGGCCGCTGCTGCCCGTGAATGACTATTTCAATCAAGGAGACGATCATGAAAAAACCAAGTGACGCGGCGAAACGGAACACGACGAAGAAGGCCGTCCGTCGACCGGCGAAGGTCGCGATCCGGAAACTGCCGACCGGCATCCGGGGCCTCGACGACATTCTAGGCGGAGGTATTCCGGAATATTCATTCAACGTCATTGCCGCCGCTCCAGGTTGCGGGAAGACGACGATGGCCCATCAGGTCGTGTTCGCGAATGCGACGGTGGAGAAGCCTGCAATGTATTTCACGGTGCTGGGAGAACCGGCGATCAAGATGCTGCGCTACCAACAGCAGTTTTCGTTTTTCGATGAGTCGAAGCTGGGGACTGCCGTTCGCTTTGTGAATCTGAGTGACGTCGTGCTGGAGCAGGATCTGCCGGCGGTGCTGGCGGAAATCATTCGGCTGGTGACGGAGGTCAATCCTGGAATCGTGGTGGTGGATTCCTTTCGCACGGTGATGCGCAGGACGGTGGCGACCAGCAGCGAGATGGAGATGCACCGTTTCATTCAAGGGCTCACCCAGTTTCTCACCAGTTGGCAGGCGACCACCTTCCTGGTAGGCGAATACAGCGAGGAGGAAATGCGCGGCGATCCGCTGTTCACGATGGCGGATGGCCTGTTCTGGCTGTCGCAGGTGCCGCAGCGGAACTCGGTGGCGAGGAAGCTCCAGATCATGAAATTGCGCGGCCAGGGATCGGTGCCGGGACTGCACACCATCCGCATCAGTGAGCACGGTCTTCAGGCCTTTTCCCGGATGATGGGGTTTGTGGACAAGAATCCACGGATTGCCGGACGCCGACGTCTTTCAATCGGAGTGCCGGAACTCGATGCGATGCTGGGCGGTGGAATTCTGGAAGGCGATAGTTGCCTCGTGGCGGGACCTTCAGGAACCGGGAAATCGGCGCTGGCGACCCAGTTCATCTCGGCGGGCCTGCGTGACAAGGAACCGGCGGTCATGGCGATCTTCGAGGAACGTCCCCAAGGGTATGCGGACCGCGCTGCGGGCATCGGCATCGATTTAAAAAAGCCCCAGGACAAGGGGATGCTGGAGATCCTCTATCTCCGCCCACTAGATCTGTCGGTGGATGAAACGATGCAGGAGATCCTCGATGCGGTGGAGAGGATCGGGGCGAAGCGGGTGGTGATCGATTCTCTGGTTGGCTTTGAAATGGCGCTTGCTCCGGGATTCCGTGAAGACTTCCGGGAGTCGCTCTACCGCATGATCGTGGCCTTGACCGGGGCTGGAGTGACGATCCTCAGCACCGTCGAGGTGGAGGACACCTTCAGCTCGATGCCGTTCAGCCACTACGCGATCTCATTCCTCACGGACGACATGATCCGACTCCGCCATGTGGAGATCGATGGCCAGCTCCGGAAGGTGATGGTCGTCATCAAGATGCGCGGCGGAAACCACAGCAAGGACATTCGCGAGTATGTCATCACCGACAAGGGAGTCGTGGTCATCGGTCCGCGTCAGACGGATTACACCGGACTGACCACTGGCATTCCAACTCGGCTTGGACGAACCGCTGAAGAACCGCCCGAGCCGAAGGCGAAAAATTGACGCCCTGGCCTGCGATCTTGATTAACCCTCTGCATCATGAAAAAGTCCGTCCATTCCAAAGACAGTTCGCCCTCCGAGCAGATGGTGGCGATGAACGAGGCACTGGTTCTGGGTGCGCTGCGACAGCATGAGCTCAGAGAGGCGGCACAGGCCCTGAATGAGCGCTTGCAGGAGGAGATTAGCGAGCGGAAGCAAGCCGAGGAGATCGTCCGGCTTTCTGAGATCCGTTACCGGAGATTGTTTGAAGCGGCTCACGATGGAGTTCTCCTGCTCGATCCTGCAACTCGCCTGATCACCGATGCAAACCCCTACATGAACAAGCTTCTCGGCTACACGCGGGGGCAATTGATCGGTAAGGAGCTGTTTGAAATCGAGCTACTGAAGGATGAGGCCGCGAGCCGGAAGATGTTCAGGAAGCTGAAAAAGGAGGGTGAGGTCCACTATGAGAACTTGCCATTGGAGAGCGAGGATGGGCGGCACCAGGAGGTCGAGGTCGTGGCCAACCTCTATCACGAGAATGGCCACGCGGTCATCCAATGCAACATCCGTGACATCACCGAGCGAAAGCTGTTGCAGGATATCCTTCGCCGGAACGAGGCACTTTTCATGGCCTTGATTCAAAAGGCTCCGATTGGTGTGTACGCGGTGGATGCGGACTTCCGGCTGCTGCAAATGAACTCCAAGGCGCTGCCTTCATTCAAGAATATCGATCCATTGATCGGGAGGGATTTCTCCGAGATCGTCCGCACGATTTGGCCGCCTCGTGTGGCCGCTCAAGTGGTGGCCCGTTTTCGGAAGACCCTGAAGACCGGCGAGTCTTATGTGTCAAAGGAGTTTACATCTCGTCGCAAGGATCTTGGCGTGAAGGAGGTTTACGAATGGCAGATCCACCGGGTGATCCTGCCTGACGGGGAGTTCGGGGCGGTTTGCTTTTTCAATGACATCACGGAGCGAAAAAAGGCGGAGTCAGCCGAACTTCGTCTCGCCGTGATGACGAACTCGAACTTGAAGCTCAAAAAAGAAATCCTCCGCCGAAAATCGGTTGAAAAATCCTTGAACGAGAGCAAGCGATTGCAGGCCGGCCTGTTGGAGATTTCCCGCCAGCAACAGAAGCGGTTGCGTGATCTTTCCCACGAGATCCTCCGCATTCAGGAGGAAGAGAGAAAGCGGATCAGCCGAGAGCTGCATGATGTGATCGCGCAGACTCTGGTCGGTATCAACGTCCACGTCGCGGCACTTGCCCGGGAGACGACTGAGGCGGCGCAGGGCCTGCAGGAGAAAATCGCACGAACCCGGCTCCTGGTGGAGGAATCAGTGGATACGGTCCATCGATTCGCCGGGGAACTCCGCCCGACAGTTCTTGATGATCTCGGACTGATCCCCGCCTTGCAGGGATTCCTGACTTCCTTCACCGCGAAGACCGGTATCAAGGCGGATTTCCACGCCTCGATTGAAGTGGAGGAGGGCAGTGACTCGGTTCGCACCATGCTCTTTCGGGTCGCCCAAGAGGCGCTGACCAACGTATCGCGCCATGCCAAGGCAAGTCTGGTGAAGATCAGTCTCCAGCGGACACCCAAGTCGATCTCGATGGAGATCACGGACAACGGCCAAGGCTTTGAATTGGGATTGAAAACCTCAAAACGAGATCCCAATCGGCTTGGATTAATCGGAATGAGGGAACGCGTCGAGATGCTTGGCGGCATGTTTCAAATCGATTCGACTTCGGGCGAATCAACCACCGTGCGCGTGGAAATCGGAGTGGAAAGTGCGGTTTCAAGAAAGCAGCCAGGCATCGGAAAGTTCCGCTGATCACTTGATCTTACCTCTCTTTCCACTTGGAATCAGGCGGTGACAGGTTCAAATTCAGCGCGTTCGTTTTGTTTGCGATTATGTCCCTGACCGTACTGTCTCAATTCATACCGGCGCTCGATCCCGGCTTCGTGCCAGCTGTTTTGTGGAACCGGGCTTACGCCGCTGAAGTGGCGAAGGACTCCGGAGCCCGGACGCTGGATCTCGCTCTGGTCCGGGCTGATGGCACCGCGTTCCGGTGGTCCGGGCGGATTCTTTCGGCGGGTGGCGGTCACGACGCCCTTACGATCAAGTATGTCGAGCGCTTGGTGAAGTTTCTCCTCTGGCAAAAGGGCGGCAGTCGCATCCTTGTGGCCGGAGCCCCGGATGTCGCCGCTTCCTTGAAGGAAATCTACTCCGCGAGCGGCCTGCGGAAGTTTGACCGCGATTTCATTGGCACCAAGATTTTCGGCGAGCCGATTTCCGTGACTGCGCTGGGTTCGGTGAGCGAGTTACCGGATGAGAATGGAGCCGCGATGTCGCTCGGTCGGAACCTCGACGGCTGCCGCATTGGCTTCGATCTCGGCGGATCGGATCGCAAGTGCGCCGCGCTGATCGATGGCGAGGTGGTCTTCTCCGAAGAGGTCGTCTGGGATCCCTATTTCCAGAGTGATCCGCAGTATCACATCGAAGGCATCCACGACACCTTGAAGCGCGCCGCCGCACATTTGCCACGCGTCGATGCGATCGGTGGGTCATCCGCCGGAGTCTATGTGAACAATGAAATCCGCGCCGCCTCGCTGTTCCGCGGGGTCAGTCAGGAAGATTTTGAAACGCACATCCGCCGCTTGTTTTTCACGCTGAAGGAACGCTGGGGAAACATTCCCTTTGAAGTCGTCAACGACGGTGAAGTGACCGCGCTGGCGGGTTCGATGAGCCTCGGCGCCAACCGCGTGCTCGGCATCGCGATGGGAACCTCGCAGGCGGCTGGATACGTCAATGAGTCCGGGCACATCCTGCCGTGGTTGAACGAACTGGCCTTCGCGCCGGTGGACTACCGCGACGATGCCCCGGCGGAGGAATGGTCCGGCGACATCGGTTGTGGAGCCCAGTATTTCTCGCAGCAGGCGGTTGCCAGGCTTGCGCCGGCAGCAGGCTTTGACTTCGGGAAAATGCCGTTTCCCGAGCAGTTGGTGAAAGTTCAGGAAGCAATGAAGCAGGGGGATTCCCGTGCGGAGCAGATCTACGAGACCATCGGCACCTTTTTCGGCTATTCCATCGCCCACTATGCGGAGTTCTATGACATCGAGAACCTGCTGATCCTCGGTCGCGTGACCTCCGGAGAAGGGGGGCAACTGATCATCGACGAGGCGGAGACCGTGCTTGCCAATGAGTTCCCGGATCTGCGCATCAAGCTCGTGGTGCCCGATGAGAAGACCAAGCGCCATGGGCAGGCTGTGGCCGCTGCCAGTCTTCCAGCGCTGGGCCAGTGACGACATGATTTGACGAACGGCGCGGTGCGTGGGATGGATCGCGCCGTCGATGGCGATTTTCCCCGATTCCTTTGCCGAAGTCCGCGCCGTGTATGCGGATCTGGAGGCCCGGCCTCTGGTGCGGAATTGCACCGGCATCGCCCGCTGCTGTGCATTCCGGGCGAATGGCCGGACGCCGTTTTTGACCAAGGGCGAGGCTCTGGTGGCGGCGCAGGCGTGGCGCGCTGCAGGCAGGAAGGAGGTGGTGGTGCCAGCCGATGGCTCATGTCCATTTCTTGGCAAGAATGGACGCTGCCAGATCTATGAGGGTCGGCCTTTTGGGTGTCGGACCCATTTCTGCGAAGCGGCGGGTGGGCCGTATGCGCGGGGTGAGGTGCGCGACCTCATTCAGCGCCTCGAAGCGATCGATCAGCGGCTCGGCGGAAGTGGTGGAGTGAATCTTCCAACGGCTGTGGCGAATGCCATGCAGGAACTACCCGGCAAGGGCAAGCGGTCGGGTCAATGAGGGTGGTAGAATCCGGATCCGAGTGTTCAAAGGCCATGTCCATCAGCGGAACGGACTTCCGAGAAACAGCGCTCGTAGTTGCGCTCCTGCTGCGCGGCGAGGTCTGCCAGTCCAATGCCCTGGCGCTCCGCATAGGCGGCGGCGATGGCTGGCAGGTTGGCGGGATGATTGAGCCCGCTAACAACAGGATGGGTGACGAATTCCTTCGGGGGCAGCATGTCCGGCGCGTCGGTCTCTAACAGAATCCGGTCCGGTGGCAGTTGTCGGAACGTTTGCACGACCGCCGTTTTTCGCGGATGAAGGAAATAGCCTGAAAACGAAAAGAACGCGCCGAGCGGAAGCAGGCGACGGGCGGTCTCGATCGATCCATTGAACGAGTGGATCAAAAATCTGGCAGGGGGCTTTTCGTGATCAAAGGAATCAAGCAGCGGCTGCCAGGCCTTCAGGCAATGGATGACGGCGCAGCGATCGAGCTGCCGGGCGAGGGCGAGTTGGGCTTCAAAGACCGGTCTCTGGATTTCGAGCGCCGGTGATTCGACCCAGCCGTCGAGTCCGCACTCTCCGACGATGGCCCGGGTGTGTCTCTCTAACAGAACCCGGAGACGATCCTGCCAGCCCGGCAACGCAAGATGGGCCTTCCACGGGTGGATGCCATAGGCGGGAAGAATGAAGGCGGGGTGACGTGAGGCGAGAGACTCGATGATTGGCCAGTCGTCCTCGCAGGTGGCATTGACGACACAGCGGGTGATTCCCGCTGCCCGCATGGTGGCGATGACAGGCTCCGGATCTCCAAGACGGGGATCGTGGAGGTGGTTGTGGGCATCGGACCAGAGCATTTGGATCTATCTTAGCCGCAAAAAGGTCAAGAAGGTCGCAAAAAATGGGAGGCTTCAGAACCTATCTGAAGAACCAGAATCTTGTGATGGCTCACGAGCATTTGACCGAATTGACACAATTCATAAAATGAATCCCAAGCCTCATGAAATCAGCGACTTTACGATTCCGTTAATTCTGCAAAATTCTGTAAATTCTGTCACAAGGGCCGCAATTGCGTTGGAAGCTCGATTTTTCAGATCGCCTCTCAGTTTCCTTCCCCTCTGGCCTGCGTGTGCTCGTGCGCCTTCCCGTCGCGAAAAATCCTCACTCCACCTCGACGACGAGGTTGATCTCCACGGCGACATTGAGCGGCAGGGCGCTGACGCCGAGGGCGGTGCGGGAATGCTTGCCGCGTTCGCCGAAGATCTGGAGCAGCAATTCGGAGGCGCCGTTGATGACCTTGGGATGATCATAAAAATCAGCCGTGGAGTTGACGAAGCCGTTGAGAGTGACGATCCGCTTCACGCGGTCAAGCGAGCCGATTTCATCTCGAATGACGGCGAGGCGGTTGAGGATGACGAGGCGGGAGGCATCGTAACCTTCCTCGATGGAAACGTCGGTGGGGATTTTTCCGATCACCTTGCGGTCGCCTTCGATCGGGAGTCCGCCGGAGAGGAAAAGGAGATTACCGCTGCGGACGCAGTTCACGTAGGCGGCGATGGGGATCGGGACCGTTGGAAGAGTCAGGCCGAGTGCTTCGAGTTGGGTGAGTGTCTGGTCATTCATGATCGGAAGGGGGTCAGCGGCGTTGGACGGGTTTTGAAGGGGTGACTCTGGGTTTGGCGGGGACGGCCGGGTGGGTGGAGCGAACGGGCTTGGGCGTGGATCTTGGTGCCACCGGGGCGGGCGCAGTGGTCTTCGGCGGAACGACAGGGGCGACGGGAAAGTCACCGCAGAGCAGAGCGACGAGTTGCTTGCCGTTGCTCGTCAGCGAGGCGGTGGAGCCGGTGCCATTGACGAGCCCGCGGGTCAGATAGGTCTGCGGGATGGTGGCGCTGCGGAGATAAGTGACGATGGGGCTCTTGACGCTCCGTTCACTGGCGGTGACGGCGATCGGCAGGCCGGTGGCGGTGAAGGAAATTTCCCACGAGGTGGCGAGGGTTTCATCGCCGCGCAGCAGCCAGGGGTAGCGCTTTCCGAAGGCGAGGATGCCATTTCCTGGGACCGTGACCTTGAACTGAACGGGCTGGGACAGGATGAAGTCTGAAAATTTCAGATCGGGGTTTTTCTGGCGTTCCAGGAACCACTTCGCGGCGTCGGCACCCGCGAAGTTGATGCCGTTGAAATTGCCATGGTAGTTCTCCGCACCCTTGCCGCCCTTGACCCATTCATCGTAGCGATCGGAGATCATCAGGGTGATTTCCAGATGGACATGGGCGCGCACGCGATCGATCCCCGCGCCGGTGAAGCCCATCTGGCCGAGCTTTTCACCGAGCTTCACAGGGTCGCCGATTTTCACCGTGATCTCCGAGAGGTGGGCGTAGATCGTATAGATGGAAGAGTCATTCCAGCGGTGCTCGACGACGACATACTTGCCATAGTTGCTGCGCCCGGCGATCGGGCTGATGTGGACGACCGTGCCGTCGGCGATCGTGTGCACCACATCGAGAGGATTGCCGACCTTGTCCCGCTCCATCGGTGCGATGTCGATGCCTTCATGGAACTTCACCATCACCACCTCGCCATTGATCCGAACCGGGGTCCGGACGAAGCCGAAGCAGCCTCCCTCCCACGCCTTGCTGACCTGACCCTCGAAGGTGCGGTCGACGTGCATGTAGAATTTCTCCGGCTGGCCTTTCAGCAGGAAATCGTTTGCCGTGGGGAGGTGGACTTCATCGGCCGCAGCAGCGAACCGCGGCACCATCAGGCAGAGGGCGATCAGCCATTTTCCTATGTTCGTCATCATTCAGCGCTTCTTGGGTTCTCCGATCCGTGGGGCGAGCTTGTCGAGCTGCTTGATTTCCAGCGAGGTGACGCCTTTCCAGATGACCAGCTTGCCATCGTCAAGCTGGCGGTCGATCATCACGCCGTCGATCGAGCGGCCATTGATCCGGGCCACCAGCCAGCGGTCCTGATTGGTGGCGGTGAGGGCGGAAAGGCGTCGGGTGCCGCCAGCCTTCAGCTTGACCATCAGCCCATAGGTCACGCCATCATCCGAGGGGAAGGGGGCGAAGGACTCGATGTCCTTCTCTGAAAACTCCGACATCCGGCGGAATGACCGCACCTTGCCGCTGACCTGCTCGGGGAAAACCATCTTCGGGTTGTCGTTGCCGTCAGTCTCTAAATGGAAGGTCAGCGAGACATTGTCGTCGGCCTTTCCGCCGGCCTTCGCGGTCAGGGGCACAAGGCCGAATACGGCCGACAAGAGCAAGGCGAAGGTTCTACGGTTCATGGCGTGCCTTCACTGGAGCGCGGAACGCCCCCTCGCGGAAGCAAAAACCCCGCGAGTGTCCCCGCCGACCGCCACACACTTTCGTCTTGAACTGTTCGTTTGAACGGTCTATCAGGATCGCATGTCCCCTCATTCATCTGTGGCTGAGACCTGTCCCCCTCCTTCTCCCGACCGTCTGCGATTCCTCCAACGCATTGGCGAGTTGCCGATCAAGCCCGCCGCTCATGACTACTACGTCCGTTGGGCCGAATCATGGATCAAGGCCAGGGGACAGCACTCCAGCGAGCGCACGCAGGCGTATTTCGACACGCTGGGGCGTTCCACGCACCTGGCGGATTGGCAACTCCGCCAAGCCGTCGATGCAGCCCGCATTCTCGCCTGCGACGTGCTGGAAATCGCTTGGGCTTCCTCCTTTGACTGGCAGGGACTGATCGATCAGGCACGGTCTCTGGAATCCAATCACAGGACCCATGCCCGCGAGACCATTCAGGTCCGATCAGAGGCCTCTTCCCTGCCCAATCCCGAACCTGGACAAGTCCCAGATCCCGAGGGCGAACTTGTCCGCATCATCGACGCACTCCGGCGTGCCATCCGCCTCAAGAATCTGGCCGTGGCCACAGAGGAAACCTACGTCCATTGGAATTCCCGTTTCGTCCGCTTCTGCCACCAAAAAATCGGCCAATCGCCGCACGCGGCCGGGCCACCCGCCGTCACCGCCTATCTCGACTTCCTGGCGCTGGAGCGGAACGTGGCCCCGGCCACCCAGAAGCAGGCCCTCAATGCCATGGCCTTCCTGGTCAAAAACGTCCTCGGGATCAAAGAATTCACCCTCGACCACATCACCCCGGCACGCGGGCAACGCCGTCCGCCCGTCGTCATGACCCGTGAAGAAGTCCGGTCTGTTTTCGCCCGCATGGAAGATCCTTGGAAACTGATCGCCCAACTCATGTATGGCTCCGGTTTGCGGGTCATGGAAACCCTTAGGCTCCGCGTCAAGGATCTCGATTTCGGTCAGGGCACCATCACCGTCCATGATGGGAAAGGCGGTAAGCACCGCGTCGTCCCCCTGCCGAAAGCACTCGAGGCTCGCCTGAAAGACCACCTCCGCATCGCTTACGAAAAGCATCTTCAGGATCTTGCCTGCGGAGCGGGTGACGTCCACATGCCGGAAGCGCTGTTGCGTAAATGGCCCAATGCCACCCGGGAATGGGCATGGCAATACATCTTCCCCTCAGCGACGCTCTGCCCGCACCCGCGGACTGGGCGATTCGCCAGGCACCACCTCCATGAAGTATCGCTCCAGCGCCAATTCAAGGAGGCTGTTCGCAAGGCCGCGATCCCCAAGCGCGCGACCTGTCACACCATGCGTCACTCCTTCGCCACTCATCTTCTCGAGTCCGGCACCGACATCCGCACCGTCCAATCGCTCCTAGGACACTCCAGCGTGGAAACCACCATGATTTACCTCCACGTCATCAAACGCCCAGGAGCGGGCGCATTCAGCCCGCTCGATCTCGACTGACCCAGCGTCCTCGATTCCCGACCGAATCATCTTCATCCCACACCACCCACTTCTTTCCCATCAACTTTCGACTTGCTGCTCCTCCTTGAGGTGATAAAAATCGCCCAATGACCGGATTTCCCACAACCACGTATTTCAAAGTTGCATTTGCGGGTATTACACAACACGCTGCACTTGCTGGACAAATACGGCGTGTTGTTCAATAACACTGTTCGTCATGAAACCACTCCACACATCATACGATAACCTTGGTTCATGGAGAAAAGTCCACGAACCGTTGTCTGGCATGGTTCGCTTTCAGTTTGATCAGAGACGAGGTATCCTCACCTCTACGATTCTATTTATTTTGTGCATTATTGGGGCCTTTGTGCTCGCCAGTATACGAGGCAATTGGGTGAACGATGATGCGCGCATCGCTTGCGTTTGGTTTGTAGCCGCCTTAGGTGTGATTGTGCCCCTTATTATTGTTTTACATGGAATATTAGAGCGTTCCAAAGGAGATTTGATGCGATACAGTATTCACGAAGATGTCTTGGAGATGCCTCGAATGGGACGATCAATCGAGAACGCCAGGCAGAGGGTGTATTTTTCCTTCGAGCACTACACTGGCTCAGGGGTTCCCGATAATCATGTCTATGAGCTTAATCTCGTGCTGGATGGCCAACGAATTAAATTCTTAAGTTCAATTTTCGACAATGGATTCCAATCCATTACCAAACCACTTGAATCGATGGGTTTTGCTGTAAATCGCCAAAAGATAAAAATCTAATAAGACGAACAAGAAGCGCCTGTGCAACCCCCACCAGTCCCCACTCCGAAATGATCCTACGTAACTACAACCCTAACCTTGTCTCGACGTTGGCCCCCGGTGGGGTTGCCAGCGCTTGACGTTCGGCAGAATCAGTAATGACACAAGACTTCGAAGAACTTCCATATGGTCCAATTCGCTCGGCGATGGAGACGATTTTTGGACGATTTGCAACCTACCTACTGGCGTGCATTATTGGATGTGGTGTCGGGAGCATGATTGCAGGCGGTGAATCTGGTTCTCTTTTTTCCGGCATAATCGGT
>Ga0209829_10002908_pt1 | contig 12735 bp, 10 predicted proteins | sample C_140205_EF_Meta_FD_187311 | JGI IMG/M metagenome (GOLD analysis project Ga0209829, IMG submission 187311) | Freshwater microbial communities from Lake Croche, Canada to study carbon cycling - C_140205_EF_MetaG (SPAdes) (version 2) | ecosystem: Environmental > Aquatic > Freshwater > Lake...
AGATAGGGAAATTTCTCTTTATCCCATGTGAGTCGTGCTCCAGTTTTTCGATCTTTATCAACAATTGTTACCCAGCCTTCATTGCCTTCCAGGAGAAAAACTAAACGTTCAAATGCACTTTCTATCGGAACACGTAAATCTGGTCTACCAATTCCAGATTCACTCCACAACATTGGTCCGCCGCTATCTTCTTCAAAACCTTTTGGGAATGCCCAAACACTTTTTTCTGGGGCATCAATTCGAGCAGTCGTAGAACCCTGAAAAGCAATATGCTCGACAAGAACAATTTCTTGTGTAGTTTGAGTTGTATTAAGAATTTGGGTTTTAGCTCGGAATATTGGTTTGTGGGAATCTATTTCAAGAACTCTTTTTACATGCAGAGAATCGAAAATAGTGAGCTCTAAAACGATTTGGTTCGCACTTTTACTAACAACCGTCCATGGCAAAATGGATGACTCACCATGGCATGAATGTCTTTGCCCGTTATGCACACATTCGTTACCTGCATTTGGAGTTAAGAACTGCCAGCCTCCTCGATATCGCGACAACCAATGAGTTTCACTTTCGTTTTCAGGGTAAGCGACACTCATTGGCTCTGGCGTATCCCACTCATACCAAGCCAATACATTCATTGTTGGGTCAAGCGAGCGGCCGATATGAGAAATAGTTCCGCCGTTAATTGGGTTAACAATCGCGGTGATGTATTGATTTTCTAAACGAAATTCCACCCTATTTACTACTTACCCCAAGAGGTATGCAGTGGTCGGCCTTCGGCATAACCGGCAGATGATTGGATTCCGACAATTGCTCGTTGATGAAATTCATTGAGGTTCGCGGCACCAGCATATGTACAAGATGATCGTAGTCCAGCAATAATTTCGTCTAGCAAGTCTTCAACGCCAGGCCGATCTGGGTTTAAGTACATTCTCGAAGTAGAAATACCCTCTTCAAACAAAGCTTTGCGTGCGCGATCAAAGGAATCTTCACTAGAAGTTCGAGCTGCAACTGCACGAGCAGATGCCATGCCAAATGATTCCTTAAATAGACGTCCTGTGGAGTCTCTTTGCAGGTCACTTGGCGACTCGAAAGTCCCAGCAAACCAAGAACCAATCATTACGTGTGAAGCGCCGGCAGCAAGAGCTAGTGCCACATCGCGAGGATGACGAACTCCACCGTCTGCCCACACTGACTTATTTAATTTCTTAGCTTCGGTTGCACACTCTAAAACAGCAGAAAATTGTGGACGCCCAACGCCAGTTTGCATGCGCGTAGTACACATTGCTCCAGGACCTACGCCCACTTTAACAATGTCCGCTCCTGCTTCGATTAAGTCCCTGGTTCCTGCTGCTGTAACAACATTTCCCGCCACTATTGGCACTCCGGGATTTGATGAACGTATTGCTTTGAGAGCATCAATCATTTTCTGCTGGTGGCCATGTGCTGTATCCACTACAAGTAAATCTGCACCAGATTCAATAAGCGCTTGTGCTTTTCCTGCAACATCACCGTTAATTCCAACAGCTGCAGCGATTCTCAGTTTGCCATTTTTATCAAGTGCTGGAGAATAAAGAGTTGCACGTAGCGCGCCTACTCGAGTTAAAATTCCTACTAACTCCCCATTTTTTGAGATTACGGGAGCTAACTTCCGTCTTTCCTCACTTAAGAACTTGAATGCTTCCTTAGGGTCACAATCGTCTTTGAGTGAAACTAAATCAGTTGTCATCACTCGACTCACTTGCGCAAAGCGGTCAACACCCTCGCAGTCGTCTTCTGTAATGATTCCAATTGGCTTTCCGTTTTCTACAACAACTATCGCTCCGTGTGCGCGTTTATTTAGAAGACTTATTGCCTCTGCAATAGTTTGAGTTGGTGAAAGTGTTATTGGAGTATCAAAAAAAGTATGGCGTGCTTTTACCCAAGCAATGACATCGTGAACAATTGCGTGTGGAATATCTTGAGGAATTACTGAAATTCCCCCACGGCGAGCAATTGTCTCTGCCATGCGTCGACCAGATATCGCAGTCATGTTTGCTACGACAATTGGAATTGTCGTCCCTGTTGAGTCACTGGAAGAAAGGTCAACTTCCATTCTGCTAGCGATCGTTGAACGACTTGGAACCATAAAGACATCGTCATAGGTCAAGTCGAAAGAAGGTTCAGTTAAGAAGCGCACGAGTGGAAAGCCTAGTCAGACAGAGCACACAGGGCAACAACTTAGGTAAATCCTCTCACTCCCCGAAGAAGTTGTGAACTCGGTCAACTCACAGGTGTTAATTGGCACTATCCGGCAAAGTGAAAGTGGGAGCAGAGATAACATTGGGCGATAAATTGAAACGTAGATCTTCTGTTTAACACCCGAGGGGATGAGAATGCTGAATATGGAACGCTCCTGCTTACTAAGGAGCATCCACGAATTCAAGGCAAACTTATGATTACAGAGCATTTAGTAGATGAACTGAAAGCTTTGGAGAAACTCCGTCATTTGCGAAGAAGTCAGGTGACTGAATATCCATCTCTCGCGATAGTTCTCGCTTCCTCTCGCCCAAATGACTTACTCAAGATTCTTTCACAATTAGAGAAACAGTCGCTGGCAACTTTTGAACTCTTTCTGGGGATTCACGGCTTTGAATTAAGTTCCCCTCATCAGGACCTAATCAATCAGCTAAAAGCTCGAAATATCCCAGTTAATATTCAAACGTTTGAGAATTCTTCAACACTCGGCACGGTGCTGACTGCATTGGCAAATAAAACCAATACAGAATTTGTTGCAAAGATTGATGATGACGACATTTACGGCCCGCAACACTTACAAGATTTGCTTGACGCAATAATTGTAAAAAATGCAGATGTAGTTGGTCGCGCGATGAACTATATATATCTTGAAGGCATTGACTTAACAGTTAGGCGCCTTCACAAAATTGGAGTTTCTGCTGTTGAGCTGTGGTCGGATTGGGTTTGCGGCGGGACGATTTTGGTGAAAAGTTCGATTGGTAAACAATCTGGGTGGTTCGGAGAAGGTAAAAGTGGAGTTGATCATTTCTTACTTACTTCAGTAAGAAAGAATGGTGGAAAAATTTGGCGCACATATGGCGCAGGGTATATCTACTGTCGCTCCGTTAGTAATCACACCTATGCAACGGATTACTCAAAATATTTAAAATCATCAACAGAGCAACATGTTGGCATTTGGTCTAATAAAGTATTCGGTACCTCATGAATAAAGTAGAAAGATGGAAATTTAATCGCCCTGAAGTCCTTAAAATCGTTGATAATCCAACTCTTACTGTAGATGTGATTATTACCTGTCGTAATAGCCAAGAGAAATTAGATTTAGCCCTTGCTGCTCTCTCTGTACAAAATTATCCAGAAGATTTAATACATGTTCACATTGTCGACGATGGTTCTTTGCCTAAATTGACTATGCCACCGATTCATCCCAAAAATTCAACGCTGCATTACTACGAAAATGAAGGCGGTAACTGGGGGAAATCCAAGAGCACTAACTCTGTCGCGCGTAAATCAAAAGCCGACGTTCTCTGGTTTCTCGATAGCGACATGATTGTTGAACCTTCTCATCTTTCTCATCATATGAAATGGCATCATCAAGCAACGGACTATGTAGTCCTTGGCTGGAAGAAATTTGTTGAAGATTGGTCTTATGATCCTCATTCACTCGCGACTTCCATTAAGGATGGTAATTTCTTAAAATTACATTCCGATGGTGTAAATCACGGATACTGGGAAGCGCGAGTTGATTCCTCAAATGAATTCCGTAGTGACGATCTAGAGAATTTTAGAGCTTTGGTTGGGGCAACATTTTCGTTATCGAATGAAAATTGGCAATTTTTAGGAGGTTATGACCAGAATTTCATCACGAGTGAAGATACTGAACTTGGATGGCGTTGCATACTGCAAGGACTACGTTTCGTTCCTGAACGAGATGCACTCTCATGGCATCTAGGTTTGACCACGATTGAAAATAATCGTGATGTCATTCTGAGTCATAATAATCCGCTTCTTGCTAACAAAATCCCAGCGCTAAGTCATTTGCGCCGAAAAGGTGGACTCGAATGGGATGTGCCTGAAAATGAATTTTTGATTGATTGCCGATTAATGACAATTGATTCTTTCTTCGCATTTATCCAGCCTTTACTCAAGGATGTACAAGGACAAAGCAAATTTCGATTACTTGCCAATTGGCCGAAGCTTACAAATCGTTATTCACCGACTGATGATCAATATAAAGACCTGAGAGAAATTCAAAGGTGGTGTGAGAGTGATGAAAAGTTTAAGTTTGAAACTGTAAGCAGAGGTACTTATCTAAAAATTGATGAAATTCTTGAATTGATTCAAATTAAGAGTACTCCGTTCTATTTCTTTGCTGAGGGTAATTTGAAATCCGGAATTGAAGCACAACAACTAAAAGCATCACTTCTACAATCTGGAAATGGACTAGAAGGAATTGTTGATAATGGGGACCATAGATTTTTTGTTGCTTATGCGCCTGCAATTTCCACAGCGAAGCGCACTGCTGGCTCTACATACAAAAACCTTGAAGAAAGTTGGGGGGTGAAATGGCATTGCCTCGAAGATTTTCAAGTTACAAAAAAACCTTTACTTTTGCGATCCCTGCTCTTTATCCGGTACTGCTTCCGTAGAGTGATTCAAGTAAAATCATTTGATCAACTGAAAGATTTACTTCGCAGAGGCTTTATGGTTTACAAAGATAAAATTCTAAAAGAAGACCAGGATTAAAAGTCTTCTAAGTTAGAAGGTAGCGTCCCCACATTTAGAAACTTTAAGTACTCGTCTGTGATTTTTTCAGGTTCGCCTTTTGCCACTAATTTTCCTTGGTGCATCCAGATCACTTCACTGCAAAGAGCATTAAGGGATGCAATCGCGTGAGAGACAATAATGATTGTTCTTGCCTCTTCACACATTTGTCTCATTCTTTGAAATGACTTTTCTTTAAATGTTGCGTCTCCGGCTGACAGCGCTTCATCGAGTAAAAGAATGTCTGGGGTCATTGCTACTGCAACACTAAATGCAACTCGGCTATACATTCCTGATGAATATGTACGTATAGGCATATCAATAAAATTTTCTGGCAAAGCGGCGAAGTCAATAATCTCATCCGTTTTAGCTTCAATTTCTTGACGAGTTAATCCTGCTGCGAGACCTCCCAAAATAATATTGTCACGCCCAGATAAAGCAGGATTGAATCCAACTCCAAGAGCCAAGAGGGTGGAGATTTTGCCATTCACCATGATGCGTCCGTCGGTTGGAGGCAAGATTCCTGCAATTGACCGCATGAGTGTTGATTTTCCCGCGCCGTTTGCGCCAACAATTCCTAAAACTGCTCCGTGAGGAATGTCTAAAGTTAAATGATTAACCGCTTCTACTGTGCGAGTTCTAACTTTTTCACCCCGGCTTGCACGCATTACTGCATTCTTTAGTGTTCGCTTAGTGTCCACATTTATCGTGTATTTAATTGAGAGGTCTTCTATTCTCACAGCGAGATCAATGGGCATCTCCACTTTTTTCTTAGATTCGGACCGCAAAATCGCGCTCCCTTGATATGAAGAGATACCCGCCAAAGAGCATCGCTAAAATTGCCCACACAACACAGCCAATCGCTTGCGATGAAGTGGGTGGTGCTCCATTTACCCAAATATTGGAAGTTGCAGACAAGGCAGGCCCAAGTGGATTGACATACATAATCATTCGATGCCAACCATGCAGCATCTCTGGCCTCCACAACACAGGCGATGCGTACAGCCAAATTCTAGTTAAATAGGTAAGAAATTTTCCCGTGTCCCTGAAATACACATTCATTGTCGCAAACATTAACGACAATCCAAAACTTGTAAAAACAAGAGACAAAATTATAAAGGGAACCAAAAGCAAATTCCATGTTATAAAAGGTATCTTGGCATCTGGGAATATAAATTTTCCAAAAAAGATAACTACAAAGTAAACGGGGATCGTTGGTAAAAATTGCCAAAAGGCTCGAATGATTGAGGAAAGAGGGAGCAAGGTTAAAGGGAATGCTTGATTCAGAATTAATCGTCCACCAGAAATAATTGATTGCGCACCGTCATTAATGCAATTTTGTGCAAAATAAAATGTAAATAATCCGATAAGAATGTGGGCTAAGGTCTCAAGACCTGCAGTCTTGCTTCCTCCACCTCTGAGAATTGTTACAAGCAAGAAGTAGACCATTGCTAACAAGAGTGGGTTAAGCACTAACCAAATTTTTCCGATTCGCGATCCCAGGTATTCGGCTTTGTCTGCGAATCGAGCGAGTTCAATAGCAAAAGCTCTCCGACCCCAGAACTCGCTGAGGTAACGGCCCAGAGGTGGGAGGGACGCTCTATGTGGTTCAAAAACTCTTACGTTAGTCGCGAAGCCCGAATTGGAGCTGTCCTCATTTGCCATAGTGACCTTAGTCTGCCATCTCGGCGCGCAAGGACAGCTCCGTTTCGTGATTTATCGCGATGATATTGGTCCTAGTGGAATTGCTCCGACTCAGTTGATCCGGCAAGTGCCAGGGTTCCGCTCTCTGGATTTACCGCAGTCGTTACTTGATCAAAGTAACCAGTACCAACTTCGGCTTGGTGCTTTACCGCGGTATATCCGCGATTAGCAGCGGCAAATTCAGCTTCTTGAAGCTCAACATATGCAGTCATTCCATTGCTTGCATAATTTTGTGCAAGCTCGAACATTCCATAATTTAATGAATGGAATCCAGCCAAGGTAATAAATTGGAATTTGTAGCCAAGTTCAGCCAGTTGATTTTGGAAGAGACTAATTTGGTCATCCGATAGCGCTGCTTTCCAGTTGAAGGAAGGCGAACAGTTATAAGCCAACATTTTGCCTGGGAACTTCTCATGAAGTGCTTGAGCAAAGTCACGTGCAAGTGCGAGATCTGGAGTACCTGTCTCGACCCAAATAAGATCGCAATATGGTGCGTAAGCGAGCCCTCTTTCGATTACTGGATCTAAACCATTGCGCACTCGGAAGAATCCTTCTGATGTTCTTTCACCTGTGCAGAATTTTGCATCTCGTGGATCTACATCAGTTGTGATGAGATCGGCAGCGAGTGCATCTGTTCGCGCAATAATTATTGAAGGAACATCAAGAAGATCTGCTGCAAGTCGCGCAGCATTTAATGTACGAACGTGTTGCGCAGTTGGAATCAATACTTTTCCACCTAGATGTCCGCATTTCTTTTCTGATGCAAGTTGATCTTCCCAGTGAACACCAGCAGCACCAGCAGTAATCATGCTCTTCATTAATTCAAATGCGTTTAATGCACCACCGAAACCAGCTTCTGCATCGGCAACAATCGGTGCAAACCAATCTGTATCGTTTTTCCCTGTGGAGCAAGCAATTTGATCTGCTCGAGTAAATGCGTTATTAATTCGGCGCACAACTGCAGGTACTGAGTTTGCAGGATATAAACTTTGATCAGGATAAGTTTGACCAGCAAGGTTTGCATCGGCCGCAACTTGCCAACCCGATAAATAAATTGCTTTAAGACCAGCCTTCACCATCTGAACTGCTTGGTTACCGGTGAGAGCTCCTAGCGCTCTAACAAACTGATCTTCATGGAGAGAACTCCATAACCGTTCTGCACCTCGGCGAGCAAGAGTTGACTCTTCAACGACAGTTCCACGAAGTCGCACGACATCCTCAGCCGTATAGGTGCGCTTAATCCCAGCCCACCTAGGGTTCGTGTCCCAATCTTTTTGAATTTCTGCCGCGCTCTTGAGGCGAGTCATCTTCTTCCCCTTTGATCCTTTTTCTCGAAATTTTCAAGTAGACCTATCTTCTTTCCTCAAACCCTGCCAAAATAGCCCCTAGAGTGGAAAGATTTCCATTTATTGACAAAGAAGAGGTTGGTGACCTTATTTCTGGAGATTTCGATCTTGTAGCCCTGGGGCGCTGGATTCGTCACCACCGAAAATCACAGGGCCTGACATTAGATCAACTGGCGGCAATGGTTGATGCCTCCCCGTCGCATTTATCTCTGATTGAAAGTGGGCGAAGAGAAGCTCGAGTAGCTCTTCTTTCACAAATTGCAAAAAGTTTAAATGTTTCCGTTTCAACTTTGATGAATCCACAAACCGTTGATAAACGAACCGAACTTGTTATTTCTTTAGAGCATGCACAAAGAAGTGATTTATATGCATCGCTTGCTTTGCAGAAGGTGCGAACCGGACCAAGTTTGCCAAATGATGCGCTCGAAGCGCTTGTTGGATTACATCAAGAATTAGTTCGCCGATCTTCAATTGCTGCAGCTACTCCAGAGGAAGCGCGTAAAGCTAACTCGCAACTGAGAATTGCCATGAGGAAAAGAAATAATTACTACAAAGAAATTGAATTAGAAGCTACAAGAATTCTTACAGCAGTAAAACATCAAGAGGGTCCTCTTGGTGAACGGCGCATTCGACAAATAGCCGAACATCTAGGATTCGAATTGGTTTACGTTCCGAACCTCCCACATTCCACTCGTTCATTAACGGATTTAAAAAACCATAAAATTTTTCTTCCTGATACAGGGTGGGGAGATCATGACCCACGAACAATTATTTTGCAGGCGCTTGGGCATCAAGTTCTTCAACACCAGCCTCCAACAAATTTTGCAGATTTTTTACGGCAACGTGTTGAGGTTAATTACTTTGCAGCGGCTCTTTTAATTTCGGAAAGTTCCGCTGTGCCTCTTTTGGAGCGGGCGAAACAAGGTCGCTATATAGCAATTGAAGACCTACGAGATGCATTTTCGGTTTCTTACGAAACTGCCGCACATAGATTTACTAACTTAGCCACTGAACATCTAGGTTTACAAGTGCACTTTTTGCGAGTTCACGAGACCGGAACAATTTATAAAGCTTACGAAAATGACAACCTTCCCCTTCCTGCAGACTCACTTGGAAGCATTGAAGGACAGGTCGCTTGCCGTAGTTGGGCAGCTAGAACCTGCTTTAGCGAAGGCACACCTGGGGCCACGTATTGGCAGTACACAGACACTCCTTCTGGTACTTATTGGTCCTCTGCTCAGTCAGAGCGAACATCGAGTGGTTCGTATTCAATTTCTGTTGGAGTTAAATTTGCCGATACAAAATGGTTTCGTGGGAGAGAAACAAAGAACCGTAGAAAATCAACATGTCCCGATCCAAAATGTTGTCGCGAACCCCTGGCATCTCTTCAAGAGAAATGGGCGGGGTTTGCATGGCCAAGTGCACATGCACATTCACACTTACTTGCTGCATTGCCTCCTGGTACTTTTCCTGGTGTGGATTCAACTGAAGTTTATGAATTCTTGGAAGGGATCTCAAAAAAATGACAGCGTTTTCTTCTGAGCAACTTCATGACCAAAATTATTTCAATGACCCTTTTCCTATTTGGGAACAGATGCGTCACGAGCATCCTATTTTTCATGACACTATAGATAATCGTTGGTTAATAACAAGGTATGACGATGCTGCAGAAGTTTTCCGAAATCACGCCATCTATTCTGCAAAACCCTACTCTCGTTTCGGAGATGTTATTGGGCAAACGATGGTGCAAATGGACGGCAAGGATCACGACATCCGCCGCTCAATTGTTGCCCCTGTAATGGTGGGAAAGAGACTCGAAAACGATTATCAACCATTAATTGATGGAGTTATCGATCGTCTTCTTGCGAAACTTCCTCAAAGCGGAACGTTCGATGCGATGAAATCTATTACTTCACCCTTACCTTTGAAAGTAATTGCAACAATGCTTGGGATGCCAGATTCTTACGATTCATATTTATATGACGTCACCATTAAAGTGTTTGAAGCCTTGGCAGGAACAGAACCTGCGAAGTCGCTAGGAAAAGCTAAGCATGAAGAGTTTGCATTACAAATTGATCAAATCATTACAGAGCGCATTAATTCTCCCCGGAGTGACCTCATTACCGGAATTACTCAAGGGCGAAGCGAAGACGGGCAAGCTCTTTCTCGTCAAGAAATCGCATCCTTTATTACTTTGTTGCTGGTCGCTGGCGGAGAAACCACAGACAGAACCCTTGCTAATTTTTGGTATGTCTTACTTAAGCACCCAGAATCGCTTACAAAAATCCGCTCAGATTTCTCGCTTTTAGAACCAGCAATCTCAGAATTCATGCGTCGCGATGGGATAGTTGTTTACGAGGATAGAGAATTATCTGAAGATGTTGCCTGGTATGGACAAGAGATTAAAGCTGGCGAAATTATCCGAGTTGCAATGATGTCGGCTAACAATGATGAAACTGTCTTTGCAGATCCTCGTGTTTTTGATATCGCTCGAAAAGATCTTAATTTAGGAGCAGAAAAGAGACCCGGTGGACGTTCAGAAGGCATTGCGCACCATATGGGATTTGGTTTGGGAAAACATTTTTGTATTGGTTATCACCTAGCGCGAGCAGAAATGAGTAGCGCGACTGAAAAGTTGTTTACTCGCTATGACAACCTTGGATTCGCAGATGGAGCAGAACCTGACTTAAGTATTCGTTGGCATATGAGACATTTGAATCATTTAATTCTGAGCGGGAGCTAGTACAAGTTCTATCTCATTGACTACCGTTCACTGAGAGTGTGGCATTTCGCCCACTTTGAGGGTAAGGGTTCGGTCGGACAAAGACATACCCAGGAGGTAGGCAAGGTTCATCGCATGCCGCAGTTTTATTCTGCACAAATAACTGCCACCCTCCTGGGCCCATGCATCTATAATTTTTTGCGTCTGCCTGGGCCGATGTAAGAATGAAATCATTTTGCTTCATTCCAAGTTTTGAAAAGGGTGCAAATACATTTGGAGTCATTTTCGCAAATACCGAAAGGTAAGCAACTTTCTTTCCTTCTATATTAGCTTCATAACTGATATCAAAAGCATCTCGTGGACCGACAGACCCGATCAATTCTCCAGATTTCACCCGACTGCCGGATTTTAAACCTGGTATGGCGTCAACGTGCATAAATCGTATATACCAAAAATGATTTTCTGCAGAATGAACTTGTAATTCTATTCCTAAAACTTTTCTATTTGGATTTGTTGGATCTATACCTGGCATTCTTATAGAAAATACTCCATCAAAGGGAGCATATAAATTTATTTTTCTTTCATTCTTTTCTGGAATAGAACGCGTCACAACTCCATTTACAACATATGGGAAATTTATGTAATGTTTCATGGATCTACAAACTTCACCGTCCCAAGCATGATATGTGTAATCGTGACCTACACCTGACCTGAAATAGGAAACTGCATATGTGGTATTAAAATCCCAAGGAGCACTCGTGATTTCAGGCACCTGCGCCTCTTCTTTAGGGCCGTAATGGCGCAGTTCATTCATGCTTCGCTTTGCTAGTTGAGAGCCCACAATTAGAAAAATTAGTATGAAAATAATTACTATCTTGGTTTTTCTACGCTTTATAAACCAGGATTTTGGGCTTTTCATAACTAGATGTTAAGACTTTAGTTATTTGATAGATAGCAATTGCACCAAGTACACATCTGTGAAGAGTGTTAACTCTCATGGTATGAAAACTAGCGGGATGCATGCATAGAAATTTCTTCTGTGCGCGATCTCTCTCGTTTATGGTCATCTCACGCTTTTAAATGGAGGAGACTGACTAAATACACAGTTTGTGTATTTATGAAAGGTAAGGAAATGACGAGAACTTATGTAGTTACCGGAGCAGCTTCAGGTATTGGTGCTACAACTATGACGCTACTAAAAGAACGTGGAGCAATTGTTTATGGGGTTGATATTCATAACACCTCAATCAATGAAGATTTAAGCACTCCTGAGGGACGCAAGAGAGCTGCGTTAGAAGCGGTAGAGATGAGCGGCGGACGCATTGATGGAGTAATCGCTTGCGCGGGACTGGCTCACCCAATTGCTAAAACTGTCTCAGTGAATTATTTCGGAGTAACAGAATTTCTTACAGCGCTATTACCAACGCTAAGCAAGAGTCCTTTTCCTAGAGTGGCAATTACAAGTTCTATGGCCTCACTGATGCCAAATTCTCCAGAGCTAGTAGCTGCAATGCTTGCCGATAATGAGACTGCTGCAGTTGCAATTGCTCAAGAACTTGTTGATGCCGGCCCAGAGAGCGCTGGTTTAATTTACGGATCTACAAAACGCGCTCTAAGTCGTTGGATTAGAAGAGAATGCATCAAGCCAGCGTGGGCTGGTGCTGGAATTCCATTGAATGCTGTTGGGCCGGGAATTGTTGAGACGCCAATGGTTGCAGAGATGATTAGTACAAAAGAGGCAAGAGCTACAATCGACACAATGGTTCCGATGCCGCTTCATCATTACTTGAAACCTCGACAAGTTTCTTACCTATTAGCGTGGCTTACTGCCGAAGAGAATTCACATACAACTGGTCAAACTATCTATATCGATGGCGGGTCCGATGCATCGCTTCGTGGTGATGACGTCTGGAAATAACTCTTATCTGAACTAGATACTTTCTCCAATAATTTGGAGACACAGTGGTTAGATGTGAGGATGAAAACCAGACGACAATTTCCAGATTTGAGATTCATTCTCCCTTTAATCAACTGGAGTTTGCCAACTTTTAGAAGCAAAAAATCTGTTCTTAGTAAAGTCGTGTTAATCCAAGACTTCAAAAAGGTCGCCTCCCGCAAAGTGCCAAAAGCGGTGTATGACTATGTAGAAGGTGGGGCACATCAGGAAGTATCACTGCAACGTAGCGCTGA
>Ga0209829_10002909_pt1 | contig 12730 bp, 11 predicted proteins | sample C_140205_EF_Meta_FD_187311 | JGI IMG/M metagenome (GOLD analysis project Ga0209829, IMG submission 187311) | Freshwater microbial communities from Lake Croche, Canada to study carbon cycling - C_140205_EF_MetaG (SPAdes) (version 2) | ecosystem: Environmental > Aquatic > Freshwater > Lake...
TTAGTATCAATATATTGGATAACATTATATTGTACAGCCCATCTAAAAAAATTTAATTGGCTTAAATTGGTTAAAACACATTGTGATTCAGATACTTTAAATAAAATTCTATCTTTTCCTCTGCAAAAAGGGTCAATAAATTTTTTACCATATGCATTTAATTGACTTTTATAATGTGTATGAATATTTATGTAACAATCTTCATTATTTTCCTTAATTTTATAGATTATTTGATTTTTTTTAGAATAATTTGTAACAAACCAATCAATTACTCTTAACGAGATTTTTGAACTGCCAACAATAATTGGAATTACTTGTTTAAACCGTTCTTCAGTGAAGAATTTTTTCAAAGAATTCATCAAGAGATCTCCCTTGGACTCTATTTTAAAGTCTATATTTTTTTTATTTATTTCATTACGGAGTAATTGATCACTATCTGTTTCAGTATTAACTATTTTATCTATATTTTTATTCATATATAGGATCTATAGTATTTATTGGTTTAAGTAGATTTTTTATTAAATAAAAAATTGAAATTCAACGAATTCTAAAAAATTGATAGAAAAAGTTCTTACCAAGAAGTAACTTAAAGACAACAAACAATAATATATTATATAATACAACAAAATGTCAACAACCAAAGCCCCTCGTAGCAAGAAAGTAGATCCCGTAGTTGAAGTTAAACCTGAACCTGTCGTTGAAGTTAAACCTGAAGTTGTTGAAGATGTAGAAGATGCTGATGAATCCAAGAAAGTTACATTCGATGAACTCATTGACCAATTTACTGAACAATACAAGTCTCTCCGTGCACAAACACTCAGCCTTGGTGCCATGATTGTACAAATCCGCCGTGCGCACAACCAAGGCCTCCGTGCTCAAGTTCAAAAGAAGAAGGTTCGCAAGGCTGTCGTAGACAGTGGTATCCTCAAGCCCGTTGTCCTCCCCCCGGAGGCCGAGACCTTCCTCAAGGCCGTCGGTGTAAAGATCCCTGATGACAAGCTCATGCGCCGCACTGAACTCTCAGGTGCAATATATGACTATGTCAAGGCCAACACCCTCTACAAGCCTGATCCCTCCAAGGAATCCGGATTTGATCGCAAGGTAATCATCCCTGATGCCAAGCTCAAGACCCTCTTCAGCCTATCTGCTGAGAAGACTCTTGACTTTAGCTCAATCAACGTCAACCTTGCTACCATCTACCGCCGTGCCAAGGAGCTCGCTTCTGGTGTAGCTGCACCTGCTCCCGTAGTTGTAGCCCCCGCTAAGAAGGGCAAATCTGCCTCAGGCAGTGCTTAAATTCAATAAGTTTAAAAAATAATATAAAAAATAATATAAAAAATAATATTAAAAATCTAAAATTTAATTAAGAATAAGAACTTAATTAAATTTTTTCTTTATATATATATATATAATATAATGTCTGATCCAGTATCTGATCCAACAATGGATGTACCATCCGAAAATGAATCTGCACCAGAAATGACACCATCTTCAGATAATGATATTCAAGTTTCAATCCTTCAAAAACAATTATCACAACAACAAAGAAAAATACAATCTCAATCTACAAATCATCAAATAGCATTATCACAAGCTACAGCAAATACAGCACAACAAATAACAGCTGCAACAACAAATGCTAATACTACAGCAACATCTACTATTTGGAAAAATGTATCTACTATGAGTTTAACAGATATCTGTACAAATCTTAAAAATAATCAAAGTGTATCAGGTCCTGTATCAGGACCAGTATTAAATAATAATCCTCAATCAATTAATTCAATTAATACTATTCAAATATCTGAAATGTGTGCAGCTTTAACCGCTAATGGAAATGTTGCATCATTCAAAGGTATCCAATCATCTCTATCACCAATACAAAAAACCCCTTTAATAACATCTGATGGTGTAGTACCTTATTGCAATCCTTTAGCTACAAATTCATCTAGTTATCAAGTAGATCAATGCGTATGTAATCAATTAGGTCCTACACCTGTACTTCACCGTGCAACATTAATTTCTGGTGGTATACTTGGTATTGGTCAAACAACAACAACCGGATATTATTGCTCTGCTAAATAATTAAACTAAACTAAGGTACGCTTAAGCTAACCAAAGGTACGCTTAAGCTAACCAAAGGTACGCTTAAGCTAAGCTAACTCATACAAACACATTCTTAAAGATACCGATTGTTCTGAAACAGGAATTTTTTCATGTTTCAAAAGATATCCTTTCATTCCTTTAATCAAAGTATTTATTTTACTAATATCACGTGATAATATAATTGGTAAAGAATCTTGAGTAAATAAATAATCTTTTAAAAAGAAATAAGAAAGAATACTAGTTTTTTGTTTAAAATTATTTTTTCCTAATAAATCATCTGCATCCAAATCAAAATAATTTAATATTTTACTTACTTGATGATCTTGCCAACTTAAATCATTACTCAATAATTCATCAAACATGCTACTAATAATATTAATATTAGAATTATTAGTTATATAAGATGCTACATACCAATAATAATGAATAATTGCCAAGTATTCTGTAATTCCTTCATTTGATATATCATCATCTTTAATATTACAAGGAATATCTACCAGATGTGATCCATTAAAATCAAATTTACATGCATGAATTAATTCATGAATAAGAACTTTTAATGATTCTTCTTTTCTAAAAATATGGATATCTGATGGTTCTTTTATAAATGTAAATCCAGAATTAGCAAATTCTTCTGTAATTACTTTAGGTAAATGATCAGGTGGTAATGTTTTTTTAATATCAGTTAAATAAAATGTAATAATATATTTTTGAGGGTTAATTTTTTCCCACCATCTAATGATTGATGCTACATGATTTATATATTCTTTACTCAAATTAACGGTACCATAGATAGTAATTATATGAGGATTTAAATCAAGAACATACTTGTGGGTCAATCTTTTTACACTGGATAATATACTATCATATCTTGCAAATCTTGATTCAATTAATGATTTTAATGGTGCCTTTTCTGCTTGTGAACTAAAATTAGGTTTAATAAATTCTACAGATGGTAGATTACTTAAATAATTTACTAAACTTGATTTATATGGGATATTAACTGGATCAATATTAACTAATCTTTTATAAGTACCATCATCAAAAAAATCATTTTTATTATTTAACATATTTATTCTTAACTTAAGATAAGAATAAATAATACAAGTATGAATAAACTAGAAAAATATAATCCTGATGTTGGTAAAAAATATGAAACTGTTCAAAAAGAAAGAGATACTATGGCCTATACCTTTTCTAATAAAGTGTATAAGGGTATAACTAACAATTTCCCTAATCAAATAAATGGCCCAGATGATTTAAAGATAAAAGCCGATGAGCCAGATTATAATTTAATTAAAATTAGAATGGAGGCATCTATTAAAGATAGGGAAAAAGAAAAAGAAGACCAAGAAAGGATATTAAAAGAATTAGCAGAAAGAAAACTTTCAAAGAAATTAGTTGTAAATCAAAATAGTTCTTCTAATACAGTACAAGAATCACATCAAGATATGAAATCATCTCATCAAAAGTATAGTATAGAAAAGAATGATAATTTATTAAAAGAAAAATTAGTATTAAATGATGTTCTTGATTTCATTAATAAGTTGTAAAAATTGATTTTTATTAATTATAAAACCAAATCATAATTAATAAAAAAATAAAATGAGTGATTCTGAAAGTTCAAATGAAAGTTCTAACAAAAATGATGAAAATATTAATAACTTAATAAATCAAACAAGTAATTTACTTATTAGTGATAAAAAAGAAGAACCTAAAAAAAAGAAAGCACCAACATGTAGCAATTGTGGACAAGAAGGACATACAAATTCTAAAAAGAAACCATGTACCATAGAACCTAAAAAGAATACATTTATTATACCAAAAGAAAAGATAGATCTTGGTCTCTATGGTCTTAATACTATAAATTGCTGTGGAAAAGATCAGAGTTCAGAAAAGGTCTCTAATGCATTATTACCAATCTCATATGGTATATATGCTGAAGATAAGTCATATTCTATTCCATTGTGCAAGGCTAATCTAAAAATATATAACATGGAAAAATGTTTTAATGAGGGTATCAAGTTTGACACAGAAAAAAAACATATTCATCCTAATTTTATTAATCCACCTCCAAATGATGTATGTACAACATTTGATGATAATTCTTGTTATTATGAATCTAAAGTTGTTTCTTACAAAAAGAATAAAACAGAACTTATTCTTCGTCAGGATTGTTATGCCTTCAATTGTATTCAGAACATATTAATTAATAATCCATCAAAAAAGTATAAAGATACTGATAATTTGTTAAGTGATTCGACAATTATTGAACATCCATATCTTTGGATGCTTATCTGGAAAAAAATTAATGATATTATATTCTTTGATTGTGTCATATTTACGGATGTATCAGTAATTCGTATGATTAAAAATGAAAATACATCAAGGTCAAAAGAATCACTTAAACTTATCGAACATTCTCTATCAGAATATTCAACAAAAGGAATAATGACATATAAAGAAAGTAAATCTAAAACTGTAGCACATCAAAAACTTGCATTATTCCCATTACGAGATATAGATACATTAAAAGAATATAATTTTATGTTTAATATAAAATCAACAGATCTTGTTCTAAAAGATGTTCGTCCTGATACAAGTCTGTGGCAGGTAATAGAAAAAAGTAAATTAATTGATAAAATTCGGAAATTAGAAGAAGAAATTAATTGCCTTAAATCCAAAATTATATAATTTAAATTATTTGATAATTTAAGTTACAATAAATCTCTTATTTTAGATATATATAGTATATCTAAAATATGAATACAACATATATTATTTTAATGATATTTTTACTTATTATATTTTTTAGATTCATGTCAATTGCACAGAAGGGAACAATCTCTTTAGAAAATTTTGATTATGGATTATTAACAAAAAAAAGCAGAGTAATTTCAAATAAAAAAATAATATTTACTGTAACAACATTTTTTGATTTTAAGAAAGAAGATAAATGGGCTACATTTTGTAATGGCATGGATAGTATATTTAAATATCATCCAAATATTGATTCATTTATTGATTTTTATATTATAAATGAATATGATCCTAATCCACGTGAAGATTGGGAAGAAAAATTAAAACATAAATATCCATTTATGAAATTAATTCAAAAACCAGAAGAATTAAAAGGACAGGGTAAATCATTGAATTTAATATTAGATTTAATAACTACATATGAATATTGGGTTCACTGGGAAGAAGCATGGTTTGCTACCCGTGGATTTTTATTCGAAGCAATTCAAATAATGGATATTACAGATATTACACAATTACAATTTACTGCAGAAAATAATGTAACACATTGGCAAGAAAAAATTGCGGTTGATGATTGTTATTTGGTTCCTAATAATATTCCTTATTGCATTATTAAATATAATATTGATGATTATCCATTACCTGATTTATATAGTGAATTTACACATGAAGATTGGATGAGTGTTAAATGGCCATTATATTCTATTCGACCTAGTATTAATCGTGTGAGTGATTATACATTTGGTAAATTTTCAGAAAATCCTAAATTTTGGCCATTAAAATTTGAGATGGAATTTGGTAATAGATGGATGAAAAGAAATAATGTTAAGGCGATATTTGCGGATGGGCCGGTTACTAGAAAGAGTACTCATGTTAGTACTTATCATTAGAGATTGTCGTCGTAGACTGACAATCTCGTATAGTCGCAGACTAGAAATTGTCGTATTAAAAATTGTCGACATAGTCTGACAATTTTGTATAGTTCTGACAATTTCGTATAGTTCTGACAATTTCGTATACTCGCAAACTAGAAATTGCCAAATTATTAAATTCCTAAACAATTATAAATTCATAGTTAAAATAATAAATATATTTAGGTATTAATGGATAAATTGGATAAAGAGTTAAATATTTTATTTGAGGATTCTGATAAACAACCCAAATTAAATTATATTAAAGAAAATTTAAAACATCATAAAATATTTAAAAAATTAATTAAATTGTGTGTGCAATTTAAGATTAAATTGTATGAGTTAATGGAAGATAGATTTGTTGTTAGAAATCTAGAAAAAATAATTAAAAATTGCTATCAAAAAAGAACTGAATTAATAGATCAAATGGCAAAATCAATTATTGATAATAATCAATTAGAAAAAGTTGTTTTATCGCGTAAAGTAAAATTATTAATGAAACAAGATTCAGAAAAGAAAACAGATTCATCTACACCAGATGAAACATTTGATATTAAATCAAGTATTGATAAATTATATACAGATTTTAAAAATGATTCTAAACTTTTAGAGTCATTAATAGATTTAATAATAGTTCATTTTACATCAGAATCAATACAATCATATTATGTATCTAAGATTCCGGTTAATAAATACATGGAGGAGTATGTTTCATAAATGAAACATCCAGGTTCGCCTTGCTCACGAGTATGTTTCATAAATAAAACATCCAGGTTCGCCTTGCTCACGAGTATGTAAGTTAGTTCGTCCGTTTATAAATTTAAAATTTTATTCCCATATAAATTAACAATATCATTTAAATTTAATACACCCATACCTGCAATCGCCCATAATACTGGTAACCATATAGGAACATTTATTATATCAGGTGTTCTATATTTCCATATATCAGTAGTAAAATAAATTATTATCATTTCTGTTCCTGCACCTGCAAGTCCAACTAATAATAAAAATAATATATTGATATTAAGATTATAATACATTAAACCTAATATTACAGATAATGCTATAAATATTTCTGTATTTGATTTATTAAAAATAATAGTTACACTGATTGCAGCAATTATACCTACTACTGTAATTATTGTACTGATCATTATATATTATATAATTATATTTATTTGTAAAATTAAAATTTTATATAAACATTCAAATAATAATGTCTATATGAAGATAATTGGTATAGATCTAGGAACCAATAATACTGTTCTCTCTTATTATGAAAATGGACATCTCCATTTAATTCAAAAAGCTATTCCAAGCATAGTTTCTGTAGAAAATAATATTGTAACTATAGGTGAAGATGCATTAAAATTAAACTATCATTCAAATTTAAAAAGAAATTTAACCAATAATCCCAAGTTACTCTATTTGTATCAAGCATTTTTAACTAAAATTAAAGAAATCATAGATTCTTATTTAGAAAAAGAAGAATATACATGTATTGTAACTGTCCCTGCATACTTTTCTGAAGCAGATAAAGATATTACTAAAAGAGCAGTGTTAGGTGCAGGAATACCATTATTACGATTATTAGCAGAACCAACTGCCGCAGGAATAGCATACGGTCATTACCACCACACATTAGAAGAAGTAATATTAGTATTTGATATGGGTGCAGGTACTACTGATTTAACTTTGATGAGAAAATCTACTGATGATAATACAGAAGATTCTTTTTATGAAGTTATTAACATAATGGGGGATGTAAAGTTTGGTGGACTGGATATCACGAATTTATTGAGTAAAATGTATCCATTGTTGGACAACCCGGAAGAATCAAAAATAAATCTATCTTCTGGTGATATTCCGGAATTATCACAAAAAAAGTTCTTTAGTATATTAGAGGATAATTATTTGGATAAAATAAATAGTTTATTAGATACTATATTGAAAGATGGTAGAGTAACAAAAAAAGAAGTAGATAATATTATATTTGTAGGTGGATCTACAAAAAATCCATTTATTCGAAATACAATTTCTAACTATTTTCAAAAAGATTTGGATTTTCTATTAGATCCCGATACTGCAGTTTCATTTGGTGCAAGTATTTTTGGTTCTGCATTACAATCTAAAGATTCAACTGTAGTTTTAGTTGATAGATTACCGATGTCTATTGGTATAGAAGTTGATGACGGTAAGTATGCAATTTTAATAGAAAAGAATACAATTGTACCAACTAAGAAAGAATCATATTTTACAACACAAGAAGATAATCAAGAATATATTGAAGTAAAAATCTTTCAAGGTGAACACAAGTATGTAAAGGATAATTGTTTGATGGGTTTATTTACAGTTACATTAGATGAATTAAAACCTAAAGCTCAAATTAAAATCCAAGTTATTGCAGAAATTAATCCCGATGGTGTATTAACTGTGACTGCTAAAGATCCGTCTTCTAAAAATAAACAACATTCATTGCAAATTAAAACTACCAGAGATAATATAATCGAAAAATATGCTACTATCTTACCCCATGAATTATATGAAGAAGAATATGAAATTTATAATAAAATATATTCAAATATAAAACAACAAATATTATTTCAATTAGAAGAAAATATTTATTTAAAAATAAGTAGTACTACTAAACAATTACAATTAGATTTATTTAATGAAATAGATTCAGGATTAGTAAAATTATTATCAACCTTTGAATCAACCAAAGATATTGAGTTATTAAAGGAAAACAGTATAGAGATAAAAAAAATACTTTCTAATATTCAAAATACATTTTCAGATTATTTAACCAATTACTCTATTGAAAATAATACTACTATTGATAATTATTTAACTAAATTAGAAGATTTAGTTGGTAAAATTAATACGTACAATTTAACAGAAATTCAAGAAAACAAAATAATTGAATTAGTTGAACAGATTATTACTTTAGATAACAATGATTGTGATTTATTATATCTTCAGATCAGTGAAATATTAGGTTTTAATTTTTAAATTAATTTAATTTAATCTTTTATGAGAATCAGAGATTTAAAAATATATATATTAAAAAATGATTATGACAAATATATTAAATATCTGCATTCATTTCGAGATCACATTCATAAATTATATTATCATCATATTATAACTTCATCTGATAAATCCCTATTTTTAAATGAATTAACAGATATACATAAAAATTTAAATGAATGTTATAACGATAAAATTATTAATTTTTGTGAAACGAGTAATCATATAGAACATGAAATACTAGATGAACATATACACCATATTATGACATATATAAATAGAATGAGAAAGATTCCTGAATTAAAAGCATCTCATCCAATATATTATGATTCATTTAATAGTCCATTAGGTATGATAAAAACTCAAATAAAAAAATTAGCAGGTACAATTGGATTTCCATCTATTAAACTTGCGATTGAAATATTAGTAGATGATTCATATTTATTTGATACCAATACCAAATTATTATTAGATAATTATAATTATTTATTTATTCCTATTAAATATTTTGAAAAAGATGAAGTTAAGAATTCATTTAAAAATTATGACTTATTTACTGAACAAATTTTTATTAAAGAATCCAGTGATATAAATACTAATATATTTGTACCTGTATTTGATTTTGTAATTAAAACAGATTATAATTATATTATTTTAAGGGGCATATTTATTCCAGATGAAATATCATTATTTATGCGTAGTAGTATTATTATATTTAATCAGTTATTTTTAAAAAGAAAACAATTAGAAACATTAATTGAAGGTGAATTATCTAAAAATTTATTAAGATCATTATCAATTGGGGAAATTATAACATATTCATCTGAAAAGATTCTTGATTTAATTTCTAGTTCTATTACAAAATATAACGTAATAAAAAATAAAAATCCCCATGCATTATTCAAGGAATACACTAAAAATAATTTGCATGAATTCTATTCTATTATTAAAATATTATTATCAGGCGAAGAAGAAAATTATCAGTTAGCAGGATTTTTATGTTCTTTAGCAAAAGATAGAAAATACAACGAAGTTACATTATGTGATGCAATTCTTACTTTTTTGAGTTATATATCTCAATGTAAAATTAGAAAGTTTATGGTTCTAATTAAAGATATTGGAGGTGAGGATGTAGATTATAGAAAACAAATATTAATGCATTCTTACATGCCTGATAAAATAAAACAATTGGCAATGGATAAGGTATCTGAAATGAAAAGTAATAATAATGATTATCATAAACAATTATTATTTGTAAAGACATTACTTAAATTTCCATGGATTTCACATGAAGAAACAAATTTTTTCAAACAAAAATTAAATCAACAAGAACCAATCGTGTTATTTACAGATATAGAAAATAAATTTAATAAAAAAGTTTTTGGTCACCCTAAAGCAAAGGAACAATTTATTTTACAAATTGCTAGATGGTTATCAAATCCATTAGGTAAAGGATCTACAATTGGATTAGGTGGTCCTCCGGGTGTAGGTAAAACATTATTAGCTAAAAGTGTTGGTGAAATATTAGATTTACCATTTATTCAAATTACATTAGGCGGCCAAAATGACGGTGAATTATTACATGGACATGGATATACTTATAGTGGTGCCCAACCAGGAATGATTGTAAGAAAATTGGCGGAAATTGGAAAAAGTCGTTGTATTATATATTTTGATGAATTAGATAAATGTAGTTCTAAACATGGCATTAATGAAATTTCAAGTATTTTAATTCATTTAACAGATCCTAATATGAATCAAAACTTTCAAGATAGATTTTTTCAAGGTATTGATTTTCCATTACAAAATTGTATTTTTATTGCATCTTATAATGATTCTAGTTTAATTGATCCTATATTATTAGATAGATTTGTAGAAATTAATGTTACACCTTATACTCTAGCAGATAAAGTTATTATTATTAAAGATTTTGTTCTACCTGAAGTTATTAAAGAAATTGGATTAGATAAAACAATTATTATTCCAGATGAAGTTATTAGAAAGGGTATCTTAGAATATACTAATGAAGCAGGTGTAAGAGACATTCGTCATAAATTAGAATTAGTATTAATGAAAATTAATAAAGAAGTATTAATTAATATCCATAAAGAAGATGAAATTGTTATTGAATGGGATGATTTTAAAAAATATATTGATGAAAAATCATATAAAGTAGAAAAAATTCACGATGAACCGATAGTAGGAATGATAAATGGTCTTTATGCTACTTCATCTGGAAAAGGTGGGATAGTACCAATTCAAATAATGCCATTATATGGTGAAAAGAATTTTACATTAAAATTAACCGGTTCATTAGGTGATGTAATGAAAGAAAGTATTCAATGTGCATATACAACTGCATTATGTTATATTAAGAATAAGGGGCATGATTTAACAGAAGTATTAAAGAAATTTGAAGCAGGATTTCATATTCATGCTCCATGTGGAGCTACACCTAAAGATGGTCCTAGTGCAGGTGGTGCATTTACATTAGCATTTATAAGTATTTTATTAAATAAGAAAATAAAAAATACATATGGTATAACAGGTGAAATTGAATTAACAGGTAAGATTACTAAAATAGGTGGATTAATAAGTAAATTACAAGGAGCTAAATTATCAGGAATTAAAAATGTTTTAGTATCTATTGAAAATGAAGATGATGTAGAAGAAATAAGAAAGAAATATGCAGAAATTGTAGAAGATATTGATATAAAATTAGTTTCTAATATTGAAGAATGTGATATAATTTTTTTATAAACTAAAATATGAAGATTTTTTATATTTTAGTTTTAATTTATGTATTAATTATAATTTATTTACGTAACAAATATATTGACTTTTATGTTGAAGAACCATATATTATTGTACATGCAGTTGGTGGATTAAGTAATAAAATTAGAGTTATATTAAGTTATTTATATAGAGCAAATAAAGAAAATAAAAAATTACGTGTAATATGGCAAGTAGACAAGGAATGCCCAGAAGTATATAATAATTTATTTGAAGATATTGCTAATCTTGAAGTAATCTCTAGTTCAAATAATCATGATTATATTACATGGGAACCAGATAATCAAGAATATATAAATAATAAATATCATAAATTATTAAAACCGCTACCTCAAATTCAAAATTCAATTGATTCTTATAAACAAAATTTAAATAATTCATATATTGCTTGTCATATTAGAAGAACCGATATAGTTATATTTAATAATTATTCATGGTATAAACCTAAAACAGATCAAGAATATATGAAATTTATTGATAATTGTGATCCTACGATGAAAATTTATATTGCTACAGATAATAAAGAGACACAAGATATATTTATTAATAAATATAATGATAGAATAATAATAAAAAAAATTATTCCGTCAGATAGTTTGAGACAGACATCTGTTCAAGATGCAGTAGTGGATATTTATATATGTGCAGGTGCAAAATATTTTATGGGTTCTATTGGTAGTAGTTTTACTGATTTAATTACTTATATTCGCGAAAATTAAATTATTTCTTTATTTTAGTTTTTGGTTGTGTTCCACCTGCTGCTATATGTGCTAATGTCTTTTCTAATCTTTTTTCAATGTCAATTTTAGTTACATCTGGTGTAGGGTCAGGTAGTTTAGGTAAACCTGATACCTTTGGTAAAGCTTTAGCTTCTGAAACCTTTGGTAAAGCTTCTGATACCTTCGGTAAAGCTGAAACCTTAGGTATAGCTTCTTTTACATCTTTTACTTCAGCTGAAGCCTCTTCTACCTTTACTAAAATTTTTGGACTTGTATTTGAATAATTTATAATATTTTTATTTTCTTCTTTATCTTCATCATCTTCATCTTTTTTAATTGTCACTATTACATCATTATTTTCAGATTCTGTATTTTTAGATGAAGAAGCTGAAGTAGCTTCTGGTTTAC
>Ga0209829_10002911_pt1 | contig 12726 bp, 11 predicted proteins | sample C_140205_EF_Meta_FD_187311 | JGI IMG/M metagenome (GOLD analysis project Ga0209829, IMG submission 187311) | Freshwater microbial communities from Lake Croche, Canada to study carbon cycling - C_140205_EF_MetaG (SPAdes) (version 2) | ecosystem: Environmental > Aquatic > Freshwater > Lake...
CCTACTACCCGCAGAATGGAGGAACCCACTACCCGCAGAATGGAAGAACCTACTACCCGCAGAATGGAAGAACCTACTACCCGCAGAATGGAAGAACCAACAACTCGCAGAATGGAAGAACCAACAACTCGCAGAATGGAAGAACCAACTACCCATAGAATGGAAGAACCAACTACCCGCATGATGGAAGAAACCACTATGGCACGCAAAAGAGAAAAGAAAGAATGCTCGTATTTTCCAGATCAAAGTTGTGATAAACAATTTCCTCCATTATTAAATGTAAGTTCTACATCTGAATGTTATGCACCTGCTATGGGAAATTATATGATACTAAATGATAGTACAGCTACATCAACAGATGGAATGGTATTATCTGGTGGAAATATTTATTGTAAAAATTAAAAAAAACATATTTAATTTTATAATGCTATAAAGCTAAATAATAAATATTTATTATTATAATGCGTATTCTATCGTGGGATGTCGGAATTATTAATTTGGCATATTGTTTAATTGATATGAATAAAACTGATAATACTTTCAAAATAATTGATTGGGATGTTATTAATTTAACAGATCGTGATAAAATGAAATGTTTTCAATGTAATAATAATCCATTTTATTATTTTAAAAGTGAAAATAAATATTATTGTAAAACTCATAGTAAAAATATAGTAATAAATATACCTACTTTTGAACAATTATTTAGTGAGAAAATAGAGCAAAATAGTATGTGTTGTTATACAGGAAAAACTAATTGTAATAAAAAAAGTAAATATATTTTAAATAACGAACAATATTTATGTAATACTCATTCAAAATCAAAATATAAAACTATTTGTAATGATTATAAATTAACAAAATATAATATGAAAACAATAGCTAAACAAAGCATGGATGATTTTAGATATAGATTAATACAAGCATTAGAAAAAAAATCTAATTTATTAGATTGTGAAATAGTAGTTGTAGAAAATCAACCATCTTTTAAAAATCCTCGTATGAAAACTATTTCTGGAACAGTTTACGATTATTATATGATACGCGGAATGTTTGATAAACTTATAACAAAATCACCAATTATAAGTGTTCGTTTTATGGCTCCATCTAATAAATTAAAATTAGCAAATGATGGTGATACAAAGGCATTAGTTAAATTGAAAGGGGATGATAGTAAAAGTTATAAATTAACTAAACAACTAGGAATTAAATATTGTAGTGAAATGATTGAACAATTTCCAGAATGGTTAACAAAATTTAATAGTCATAAAAAAAAAGATGATTTAGCAGATTGTTTTTTACAGGGAATGTATGCTGGTATGAATAATACTAATATATCTCTATAAATTTATAACTAATAATTATTTATCACTTAAATTATTTATAATTTTTTTTAATCCAATAGTTGTTTCTAATGAATATTTTGTATTATTTAATGGTTTAGTTCTTTTTAATACATAATCATTTGTTTTTATTATAATATTATCTTCATTAATCGGAACTTTTTCTACATATGCAATACGTGAAACGAATGGTGGTTTTATATACATATAATTTATTTTATTTGATATAAAATTATCACGAAATTCAATTATATCTACTGAACCTCCAAAATCAGTTAATATTTTCCATGATGGAGCTACAATTATTATAATATCTGTTTTATATGTTTTCTTATAATGAAGATATAATAATGAATTTCTTTTTGAAACATTTTCATCGTTTGTATCTATATTATATGCCATTGCACAATTATATGAACAAAAATGTCCTGTACCTTGAAATATATTATTATAATAATGTTCTGGTAATTCAACAGTAGGCGTAGTATAATAATTTTTATCCCACCAACATTTACTAGTATTATTAATTAATAAATTTATGCATGGTTTACTTATTTTTTCATATTTATTCAATTTTTCAGTTAATTCGTCTATTTTATTTTTTAATATTTTTATTTCTTTATCATTAGATTTAGAAATAATTTCAGTTGGTTCAGATTTTATAAATATATCACTAGCATTATAACCAATTGTTTCAGAATAATCTATTGGTAAATGAACTATAATAGGCGTTTCAATTATTTGTGTATCATTTTTAATAATAGGTATGATTGCACTTTTTGGCTTTCTACCTCTTTTAGCTTTTATCTTCGTATTATCTTCCATTATATTATATAATTTATCCTATTTATCTTTAAATTAACAATTTTTATTTAACAAGTCCTTAAAGGACTTATTAAATATGTTAAGTAACAACCATTAAATTTTTCTTCTTCTTTTTAGTATCACTCATAGTATCTGATACTAATCTATCATTATTAGTTGTTGTTTCTTCCATGGTATCAACTGTATCTACTCCACTTTCTCTACTATGTAATCTTTTTAATACTTCTTTAACTGATTCATTCTTTTTAATAACAACAGGAGCAATAACATCTCTCGGATCTTTTTGTTGTATTAAGTGACTAGGTGTACCAATTGGAATTGGTTGATTAAAATTTACAGGTTGATGATATGTTTGAAAATTATCTTTGGTTGAATGAAGTGGAGGCACTTGATATTGTGATGTTTGTGATGTTTGTGATGTTTGTGATTGTGATACCATGGAAGCTTGTTGTCTCATATTTTGTTTCATTTGTTTTTCTTTTTGTTGTAATTCTCTACGTTGTGTTTCAATATTAAGTTCTTGTTCAGACATAAATTGATTAGGTTTATTATTATTAACTAATTTTGATATTATTTCCGGCTGTATATTCATAATACCATCCATTCCTGGTGTTTTTGATAAAAATGCTTTTGAAAAATGAAAGGCAGCACCAGATGCAGCTATTAATAAAAATAATTTAATTTCTGGAGGCATAGATTTACCTTTTCCTTTATATTTTTCATATAATTCTTCCATTACATCTTCATAACTATCTACTTCAACACTCATATGTTCAGACCATCCGTCTAATTTAACTCCAAATGGATCATATTTACCATTAGCAAATTCTATTATACTGGCTACATTTAAAATTGTATTTTTGTATAATTTAATACCATTACGTCTTTCTACAAAACTTTTTAATAAATCATATTCATATTCCATTTCATCAATAGAAGAATTAAAATCATATTCCTTTGATAATTTATAACCCTTTGTTTTAATATCACTTAATTTCCTTAATAAATCAATCTTTTTCATTCTTAATTGTTGCGGATTTAATTCTATTTTAATAGTATCATTATTATATGTTTCTTCTTGTTTAGGTAACTTGTGAGATTTATGTTTCTTGTGCTTTCTGTGTACCTTATGTGAAGAATCTGAAGAATCAGAATTATCAGATTTATTAGATTTATCCGATTTATCTGATTTATTAGATTTATTAGATTTATCCGATTTATGTTTTGTTGGAGAAACAGTTACTTTTTCATATTTTGCTTTAGATGAATGTGATGAAACTGATTCACTAGAATTAGTTTTATTTTTTTTATCATTTTCACTATCATTATTATGTAAAGAGGATGATGATTTTTCAGATTCTTCTAATTTTTTAGAAGGATTTGCAATAAGACCTAAATAAAAATCTGTTTCTGTTGTTTCTTTCTTAATTATTGGTTTCTTTTCTTTTGATTCATCGCTATCAGACATATTATCAAACCTATTATTTATGTCAGAACTAGTATCAGATGCCATATATATTATTTAATATTCTTTTCTTTAATATTAAACGATTAAATTTTAAATCTCTATTATCATATAAATAATGCAATATTCAAGTATACATGATGCTTGGGGTTCAGGCTATAAAGAAACATTTAAAAATAATATAAATAATATAAATAATATAAATAATAATATTGAAAATTTTGAAGAAAAACTTAAAATAAAAGCAAAATCAGAATTAGAACAATTAAAAATGAAAGAAGAATTAGAAAAATTAAAAATAAAAGAAGAATTAGAGCAATTAAAAATTAAAATAATAGAAGAAGAACGAGAAAGATTAAAGGCTGAGATAAAAGACAATGAAAAGCTAAAAGATGAATCTGATGAAGAACATTTTACAATGGGTTGTAATTTATCTGGACATATTAATAAATGTAAAAAATGTAAGGAACAATTTTTAAATATATTTAGAGAAAATTTTTCTAATTCAGATAAAAATATAACTCAAGTAACCGAGTCAAGTGTAAATGAAACTAATATAAATATATTTGGTTTTAAATGTAATTTATCATTTATATTAAAAATAATATTTGTTTTATTAATTTTAATTATATTATATTTAATTATATCAATTTTTAATATTAAAAATACTATGAATCAAAAATATTTGCAAAAATATTTGCATAATAATTTATATATGTTACCTAATAATATGACATCGAATAAAATGTTCAAATTAATAGATTTTCCTAATTTATAAAATATATTTTCCCGAAATAAAATATATTTTCCCGAAATAAAATATATTTTCCCGAAATAAAATATATTTTCCCGAAATAATTTATATTTTCCATGAAATATAAATTATATTATTATTACGTTTTACTTTAAATTCATTTTTTTTTAATTTTTTAATCAAGTATATTATACAATCTTCTAATTTATATAATGGAATATTAAATATAAATTCTGGAACATCATACCAACATTCGTATAAATTAGCTGCACTTGCAATTGTAATTTTATGTTCAATTCTATTATATATTTTTTTATATATTTCATCTTTAAGTTTATCTTTTTCTAGTTGTTGTTTTACTAATTCAGAAGCTTTAACCATATTATATCACAATAGATAATTTTATTAGATGCCAATATTGTTTAGTGAAATTTTCATATTATTTAATTCACGTGTATTATTATTATATTCACTTATTTTTGATTCTATATTATCTGACTCAATATTATCACCATAATCAATAGTATCAATTGATAATAGGGTAAAAGCTTGTTCTAACATTGTATCTTTTATATATATTTTATCAAAATTTTTAATTTCAGTAAAATTATTATTTATACCAAATGTAAATGGAATTATATTATTTTCACTTTTAACAAGTTTATCACAATAAACACCATTTATTTTTCTTTCTGAAAATTTTTTATTAAATTCTTTCATATTTGAAAATGTTTCTTTAGCAATTTCAGGTATATTTCTTCTATTTTGTTCTTTTTCTTTATATATAGATGATATACTTCTATTATCTTCAACATAGTTACCATGTCTTCCAGCTAATTTCACAGATGTTTCGTTGAAACTTTCTTGTGCTTCTTTTGGATTTTTTGGTAAATTTTTTCTTATTTCTTCTAAATCTTTAGAAAAATTATCTTTTAAAGAAGTATGATTCATATTACTCTTCAATAACCAATCATCGTATTTTTTTTTTGTATTAATATTGCCTAAAATATGATGTGCTTGAGTTATGTTATAATATAATTTTTCTTCAACTTCAGATATTTTATCAGGATGAAATTTTTTTATTATTTTTTTAAATTTTTTTCTAACATCTTCAACACTACATTCAACCGGCAAGTCTAATAATTCATATAAATTAAATTCCAAATCGTTGAAACTATCCATTATGTAATAATACTTTTTCATTTTTATATCATTTATGATATGAAAAATTTATATCATTTATGATATGAAAAATTTATATCATTTATGATATTCTAAAAGAAATTATTATTTATGATATTCTAAAAGAAATAATAATTTCTATCATATAATAATATGGATAAAATAAAGGCTAGTATTATATTAGGTTCTTATTTGGATACACTTGGTTTTTATAATGGTATATGGGAATTTAATTATAATTTAAAAATTAAAAATTTAATAGATGCTATTTCTGTTAATTATTCTATAGTACATCAATTTTTTGCAATGGGTGGTTTTAATATTGATATAAGTCGATGGAATGCAAGTGATGATACTATAATGATGATAGCAACTATTAAAGCATGTATTAAAGGTAATGCTACACCCGATTCGTTTAAGAAAGAATATATTAAAATTTTACCTTTATTAGAAGATGACAAACGTGGTGCAGGTGTTACTACATTGATATCACTACGTAATTTAGCAAAAGGTAAAAATATTGTATATTCAGATAAAATGGGAGGAAATGGTGCAGCAATGCGAACTAGTTATATTGGAATATATTATAAAGATAATATTGAAAAATTATTAGAAATTTCAATTTTATCGAGTAGATTAACACATAATTATCCACTTGGTTTTTTAGGTGGAATGGTAACTGCCTTATTTACATCTTATGCAATTAATAATATACTACCATGGAAATGGTGTGATATGTTGCTTGATATTAATACAAATGGCACTTTAGATAATATATTGAAAAAAATGCCAAATTATAATGAATATATTAGAGATAAAGATGAATTTTGGAATTGTTGGTATAAATATAAAGAATATAGAATGAATAAATTTGATATTAAACCATCTGAATTTATTCATGGTATTGATAGAATTAAAGATTTAATTAATATTTTATATAGTAAGAATGATATTAATAATATTAATTATGATAAATTTGGATCAACTGGTGCAAGTGCTACCATAATAGCATACGATTGTATTTTAATGTCTATAACAAATAAAAAAGGGAATGATAGTATTTTAGATTTAAAAGATAATAAATCCCTCTGTTATAATTGGGAAAGTTTAGTATTTTTTTCAGCTTTACATTTTGGCGATAATGATACAATTGGAACAATTGCAGGTAATTGGTTTGGTGCATTAAGAGGATTTGACGGTGTTAAAAGTAATATTGTAGAACAATTAGAATTTAGAAAAGAAATTATTTCTTTAATTTGATCTACTGAAAAGAAATTATTTCTTTAATTTGATCTACTGAAAAGAAATTATTTCTTTAATTTGATCTACTGAATTAATTTAATCTATAGAAATTGATAATATTATTCTTTAACTTGATCCGATATACTCTTAAATAATAATTCTTTTAATCCTTTTTCATTCATTTCTTTTCTTTTTTCTTCACATTTAGCTGTCTTACATTTTGGTAAAACAAGTTCAATCTTTTTATATTCTGCATTTGTTAATGTTGGAACATATTCAGCATGTGCTTTCATAAATTCATCTTTAGTATTTTCTTCATCTGCCCAATAATAAATTACTTTAACATCATTCGAATTATTTTCAAATTCTTTTACTATTAGATATGCTCGACTCCCTTCACGTGAATGAGGACATCCTTTGCTACCAAAATATCTTAATATATATTCTTTATTACTAGTTGTAGTAATATTACTTGTAGTAATAATATCTTCATCTTCAAAACCTTCTTTCTTTTTTAACATAACTACAACATATATTACTATAACAGCTAAAATAATACAAATTCCTAAATATACATATTTATATTTATCCAAATTTTCCTTACTAAAAAACTCCATATATAAAATAACCTAGATTATAAATTTATTTATAATCTAGATTATAATCTAGATTATAATCTAGATATTTATAATGAAGTATAACTTTAACAAATATAGATATTTATTTTCAGTTAATAATAATGATAAGCGTTCGGATTTTTTTATATTTATTATTTTTGATTTATTATATCGAAATAAAGAACTAAATTCAATTTCCTTATACCAATCACCATTTGCATATAACATAAGAAATAATATCGAGTGGATTACTTATTGTATGGATTTAGCACATAAAGATACTATTATAGATTTTAATCCAAGTGATTTCATTTATTTTGAACAAATAATAAAAACATTTTTTATAGTAATTAATACAACTACTTTATTAAGAAAAAAAGATAAAATAATTAATTTTACAACAATAATTCCACCTATAATGTATAATAAATCAAATAATAATCATTTTAATTTTAGCGAAAAATATTTTAAAGATATAATGCGCGAAATGCTTGAAAATATACCACCATTTGAGCAAATAGATATTGTTATCAATCCAGTTGAAAAATGTTTGGAAAAAAAACAGCTAAAATGTTTAGACCACCTCGAAAAATGTATAAATGGCATTGATATAAATGATTGTATTAAATACATGCAAACTGAAAATTATAGTGAAGAAATTAAGAAAGAAGTTACTAATATGGAAATATGTATTGCAGTTGATACCTTAGTTAAATTTGGTTTTTTACAGAATGATAGAATGGAAACATATGATGTATGGGAAAAAAGAATATTAACCAAGTTAAAAATTAAGAAGATTAATCTTCAATTAAAAGAATATATATTATTACTACTTCAAAGAATAAATCCAATTTTAGAAATTAAAAATTTATTAAAAAATAAAAATACGGGTATTTCAAATATCCTTATAAAGTATAAAAAAATATATCCAAATTATGCATCCCTTATAGATAGTTATATTCTATTAGAAAACAAATATTTTATATCATCTTATATATTAGATTGTTATTATAATTTATTAAAAATATATAGAAATTCATCAAATAAAAAATTTTTTAATTATGATAATATGATACAATATAATGATTATCATAATATTATAGAAAATAAATATAAAAAGGAACAATCGAAAATTTTAACAATTTTAGAAAAAAATTAAAATAGTTTAAAGTGCTTTTATTCTATTATGTTATAATATGGGATTAGGATTATTATTACTAGTATCAGTTGGTAATGAAAATAATATTGTTAATATGAATCCAACAATTACATTTTTTAAAAAAATTTATAAGAATACAACATATATATCAAATGAATATTTACCTCAATATTGTAAATCAATACCAAATTTTGGAACAAAACAAACTATTAATATAGCAAATAACGGTGATATGATAAAGGAGATGGTTTTATATTTTGAATTACCTGATATACCAAAATCACATCATTGTTATTTACCATCTGGAATAAAAAAATTTTCTTGGGTTAATAAAATTGGATTAGCATTAATTAAATATGTTGATCTAGAAATAGGAGGTAAATTAATATCTCGACATTATAATGATTGGATGAATATATATGATGAATTAAATCCACTAGATTATGATGTAACAAAATTAATAAATTATAACGACGGTTATTCAAATTTTAAAGTATATATACCATTACATTTTTTCTTTAACGATAGTTCTTTAGCATTACCATTACTTGCATTATCTAAACAAGAAATTAAAATACATGTTGAAATAAATGATTTTAGAAATTGTTATGTTGAATCACCATCACATTATTATGTGATTGATTCAAATATATGTCTTTATAAAACAGATGAATATATAAGACAAAATATAGATGGTATTTATAGTATTGGACAATTCGTATATTTTGATATTTGCACAAGACGTGTTTATTATAATATGATATATTCAAACTTTTTAATTCCTGTTGGTATTAATATAAGTAAATATGCAATAGTAGGTGACATTAGTGGATTTATTACTATACCACGAGTAAATTCTGTTGTGTGTAAAGATGAAGATTATTTTAATTATATTAACCCTGTTATCAAAGAGGGTTATTTATTAGTTAATTATATATATTTAGATGCTGATACACGATGGTTTTTTATGAATAATTATCTAGAATATATTGTTCCAATTGTTTTAAATATAAGCTCACAAGATGTTACATGTATTAATAATAATTATAAATTACAACTTGTTAACTGTTCTCAAATATTAGTATGGAGAGCGCAATTAAATAGTAATTTAATGGTTAATGATTATTTTAATTATTCATCCCTCCCTTTAACTTTAGTAGGAGAACCATTAATTCAAAGTAATAAACTTGTAATTAATTCTGTAACAAGAACAGAAATATATAATAATGAATATTATACTTTTTTACAGAATTATATAAATAATTTTACATCAAATAATAATATACATCAATTTTCATTTGGCATAAATCCAATAACAGAAGAAAATATGGGAACATTAAACTTTAGCATGATTGATGATGCATTTATTTATTTACATTTAAATAAATTAGTTAATTATAAAAATTCAGTAAATATTAGAGCATATAGCGTTAGTTTTAATATATTTGTTATTAACAATGGTAATGGTTCTATTAAATATGATTTATAATTTATATTAGTTCTTTTAATCCATCCATTAATTTAATTTTAATGTTCCATCCTAAATTTTTTAATTTTATATTACTAATATAATATCTCATATCATTAAATGGTCTATCTTCTATGTATTCAATCCATTCATCGTAATTTTCTGTTCCTTTAATTAGTTTTATTAATATTTTAGCAATATCTATCACTGAATATTCCATATTTATATCACATCCAATATTATATATTTCACCAACTATACCATTTTCTAATATTGCTTCAAATGCACTTGCAGTATCACTTGCATGTAAAAAAGCTCTAACACTAGTACCATTTCCTTGAATTGTAACCTTTTTATTTTCTTTTAATAATTTAATAAAAAGGGGAATTAATTTTTCCGGGTATTGATTCATACCATATACATTATTACCACGTGTTATGATAATTGGCATTTTATAACTATGATTATATGATTGGGCTATTAATTCAGCACCTGCTTTTGTTGCTGCATATGGATTAGTTGGACATAATATAGAATGTTCAGTTTTATGCATTTCCTCAATACTATTCATAGATTCACCATATACTTCATCGGTTGATACATGTATAAATTTTTTTATTTTATTGTATTTACGACATGCTTCTAACAGTGTATGTGTACCTAAAATATTATCATGTGTAAATTTAATTGAATCTTCAAATGAATTTTGAACATGTGACTGAGCAGCAAAATGTATAATGTGAGTGATATTATATTTATTTAAAATATTTTTCATTAATTCCATATCACATAAATCTCCTTTAATAAAAGTATAATTTATATCATTTCTAATATTTTCATTTATATTTGTTTCTGATGCACAATAATACATAATATCTAAATTTATCATTTTATTAAATTTTTTTTTAGGAAAATAATAATTAATAAAATTACTTCCTATAAAGCCACATCCTCCTGTTATTAATATATTTATATTTATATTATTTATATTATTAATATTAATATTAATATTATCTATACTTTTTTTATATGAAACAAGACAATCTCTAACTGCATCTTTTATATTACGCACATGTGGATATAATTTCTCTAATTTACTTGTATCTAAATAATTATTTGAACGATCGGCTGCCAATATACTTCGTTGTTCTTCAATTGAAAAATTTTTCCATGTAAAATTATTATCTACAATTGATTTATACATTTCTAATATTTCATTATGACTAATTAATCCAGGATTTGTTAAATTAATTGTTCCAACTGTTTTATTTTTCATCATATCCAATACAATTGGTAATAATTCAGATAATACAGTCATTGAATTTGGCACACTACATATTTTTTTATAGGTTGTTATTTTTGTAATAAAATTTCTGGAATTTATTTCACCCATTATTGGCATTCTAATACGTAAATTTAACACGTTATTATATCGTGATATCATTCTATCTGTAAAACCTTTTACAACTGAATACGATGATCCAAAAAAATTAGGTAAGCTTGATTCTGTGAATCCATTCATTTCCATACCAAATGGATGTTCATCATCAAATTTGAAAATACATCCAGTGCCTAAATAAGTAAAATGAATATTTTTTTCTCTACATATATCAGCTAAAATCAGTGGAGAAAATAAATTATCTCTAATATTTTCAACTAACTTTCCTTCCATTTCAAGATAATCTATTGTAGTAAAAGTTTTATCTCCTATTTTACCATGTGTTCTACCAATAAAAGATGCAATATGAGTTGGATTTATACTATTAATTTCATTTGTAACATCGCATATATTATCAACCCTAGCTTTTCCTACTGTATAACAAACATTATTAGCTGTTAATAAATCTTTAAACATATTGCCTAACCAACCATTACCATATAGCAATATATGATTTTTGGAAATTGATGATTCAAGTAATTCTTCCATATTATTATAATATATTAATATAATATAATATAATTTTTAATTCATAAAACGAATAATATAAAAATATATTTTTAAAAAACAAAATCTAATGTAATTATATGTCTGGCTTAAATCCATATTTTTCAAACAGAAGTATAAAAAACCACTAGTTTATCCTAAAATTTCAGATTTTGGAGGGAATACAATTTTTACTAACATTTTGCTAATTGATAGCAGGGTAATAGATTATACTATAATGGTAAATTCTGTAAATCCTTCTACTTTTCCCATTGTTTATTCCAATAATTCTTCTTCAACTGATTTATTGAATCTTTTAGATAAATTTACTAATATAAATAGAATTGGGTTATGTTTTACATCTAGTGATAGAAGTAAACCATTTTTAGATCGAAAACCTTTTTTTCCATCTGATATAATACAACCATACTCTGATAATATATTATTAATCATTAATATTATTAAAAAATATAATATAAAAAATATAGATTATCTTGCTTGTGATACATTAAATTATCCATCTTGGGTTAACTATTATAAAATTATTTCAGAGGAAACTAATGTAGTGGTAGGAGCATCATCTGATAAGACGGGTAATATTAAATATGGGGGAGATTGGGTGATGGAAAGTGATAATGTTAATATAGAGGGGATTTATTTTACAACTAGTATTGAATTATATCAGTATTTATTAGATTCTCTAGTTCCAAGTGTCCCTCCATGGTGTACACTTCCGGTTGATGAATA
>Ga0209829_10002912_pt1 | contig 12725 bp, 10 predicted proteins | sample C_140205_EF_Meta_FD_187311 | JGI IMG/M metagenome (GOLD analysis project Ga0209829, IMG submission 187311) | Freshwater microbial communities from Lake Croche, Canada to study carbon cycling - C_140205_EF_MetaG (SPAdes) (version 2) | ecosystem: Environmental > Aquatic > Freshwater > Lake...
CCTGCCGGAGCTATTGTGAAACGACCGGTCGTCGAATCTTCTTTGAATGGACGCTCATCGCTGGTGTCAACGACTCTGCGGAGACTGCCGCCCGGCTGGCGAAACTGCTCGAAGGCATCCCAAGCCACGTCAACCTGATCCCCCTGAACCCGACCGGCGGCTTCGAGGGAGTCCCGGCTGTGAGATCGGCGGGGCTGGAGTTCCAGCGGATCCTCAAGGACGCCGGATTCCCCTGCACCTTCCGCCAACGCCGCGGAATCGACGTCGCCGCAGGCTGCGGACAACTGCGCGCCGAGAGGCGAGCGTAGGGAGCGGAAGCGAATTTCAGATCGATGCCCTGACTTCGCGGACGAAGCCAGAAGCCGAGAGTAGACCGCTACCGTCTCGCCTGTCGTCTGATCGGGCAGCGAGAATCCCGAAAACCTGAAGCTCAACAATAAAACGGGATAGAACATTGCCCTGCGCGGACCACTCCGATTTCGCGCTCCGAGACAAGCGTAAGGAACGAGACGAGGTTACTCCCAGCATGTGTCAAAGCATCGTGACGGGGCCGACATGATACGCAGCCGAAGTCAATCGAGGCGACCCCAGACGCCTTCGATCTCACGGAAGAAGAGCTTGCCCCCGAATCCCCGAAGGCAGGGGCAGAACTCGCCGCCACTCGGGACGTGATTGAGACTTCATCGCCACCGCCCGACCGTAGTTTTGCGCCGAATTGTCCGGCTGAATTAGAGCGACAGTTCCGCCCTGGAGTGAGGAACTATGGGCAACGCAGGTTGCTAAATTTCGATCAACTGGTTATCCTGTCGTTACCAATTGCCGCTTGATTTTAGGAAAATTTTAGAAAAATTCTAAGCTTTTCTGAAAGCTTATCCCCATGAAGCGCTCTTACACCCTTTGCGCCGTTCTTGCAGTGCTGGGATGTGCTTGGCTTTTTTACCGGAACGATCGTCCGGTCATGCGAGAAGCGGGTAGGCCAGGCAATCGGGAAGCCACGACACCGGCCACACCGCCTGCGGCTTTCCCCGTGCCAGGGACCAGCGGTTCGCCGGAGGACCCACAGAGTCCCGGCGACACCGTAACGCCAGCCGTCACCGCAGTCAGCGATCAGGCCGCTGCGCCGGACACTCGTGCGGCGCAGCGTCGTTCGATCCCAATCACGGCGGACTTTGTGCGGCAACTCGTCAATGGTCCGGATGCGGTATCCCTCACCCTGCCGGACGGACGGACCGCCAACGGCGTCATCCAGTTCCGAAACCGGACTCCCGAGGGGCGTGAACTCGGAGTCACAGGCAGGCTTTCCTCACCCGGTCCAGGAAGCTTCAATTTCTATCTGGAAGATGCCGGTTCCGACAAAGGACCCGTCGTCGGAGCCGTGATCTTCGACAACGAGGAGATCGCCTTCAGCGCACTCGCAGGTCCGAACTGGACCAGCCTTCTCACCGAGCTCCCCGTCGACCTCGTCATTTGCCGAGGCTACGCAGCACTGCCTGAGGACGCGCTGGTTCCAGAAGAAGCCCTTCCAGTCGAGCACCCCACCACCATCGCAATCCCCGCCTACCAGAACGGCGTCATCCCCCTTCAAAGCAATCCTTCCGCCACCAAGGTCATCTATCTCGACTATGACGGGGAAAAGGGGCCCTTCACCGGCTGGGGTGCGTCACAAGGCACCGGATACTTCGACGCCGCCTCGCCCAACGCCACCAATGCCGAGATCAAGGATGTCTGGACCCGCGTCTGTGAGGACTACGCGGCCTTCAACGTCAACATCACCACCGATCTCCAGGTCTTTCTCAACGCCGCGACCAATTCCCGGCAGCGCATCATCATCACCCCCACCACCGATGCCGCTCCGGGTGCCGGTGGTGTGGCTTATCTGAATTCCTTCGGCGAGACCTCACAGCGGGTCTGCTGGTCCTTTTATTCGACTGGAAAAAACGCCGCCGAGGTCATCTCCCATGAGATTGGACATACTTTGTCTCTTTCTCACGACGGAAGGACCTCGCCCTCGGAAGGCTATTACTTGGGACACGGCACTGATCCGGTTGGCTGGGCTCCCATCATGGGGGCCGGCTATTACAAGAACCTCTCCCAGTGGTCGAAAGGCGAATATCTCTCCGCCAACAACCCCGAAGACGATATCGGAAAGATCGCCTCTAAGCTCGGAACAAAAGCAGACGACGCAGGCGCCACGCAAGCGACCGCCGCCCTGCTCGAAATCTTCAGCAACGGCACCGTCGATACCGAGGGCACGATCGAGAAAACCACCGACGTCGACGCCTTCAAGTTCACCACCACCGGCGGTGCCATCAACCTCACCATCGCAGACGCCTCGCCTTCCCCGGACCTCGATCTTTCCGCTTCGATCTACGACTCCTCGGACACGCTCGTCCTCACCAACAACCCCGACACAGCGATCACTGCAGCGCTTTCCACCACTCTCCCTGCAGGTGACTACACGGTCCGGGTCGATGGTGTCGGACGCGGAGATCCCTTGGTCGACGGCTACACGGACTACGGCAGTATCGGCCAATACACCATCACCGGCACCATCGTCGGAGCCGTGGTTCCGGATCGCTTCACCATCACGGAAGCCGCCACCAGCGGCAGCAGTGTCGGCACCCCCACGCTTCGCAACAGCCACAGTGGAGCCACGCTCACCTATGCCATTTCCTCAGGAAACACCGGCACCGCGTTTACCATCAACTCCTCCACCGGCCTGATCACCGTCGCCACGCCCTCCGCGATCAACTACGAAACCCTCTCCGCCAGTTGGCTGGTTCCCGCCACACTCGATCTCACGGTCACCGTGACGGACTCGGTCAACCCGCTGCTCAATGAAACCCTGCGCGTGGTGGTGACGGTGACCGACGTCAACGAGGCGCCCACCCTTTCCGGCCCCTCCTCGGTCGCGGTCATTTCCCATACCATCACCGGAACTGCTCTCGGCACCTATGTCGGCACAGATCCTGATCACTATGACCAGTGCACCTACTCCATCATCTCGGGAAACAGCTCAGGTAAATTCGCCATCAGCAGCACGGGAGTCCTGACCGCGAACGGCGATCTCGATTCGACCGTTCTATCCTCCTACACCCTGACCCTGCGCGCCACGGACAAGGGAACTCCCGGACTGACCTCTGATGCGGTGGTCGCGATCAGCGTCATCCCCTGCTCCACCGCCTACACGCCGGGTTACGCGAACCACACGCTCTATGAAAACATTTCCGGATCCACGGTCGCCAATCTAACAGGTAGCGCGACGTTTCCCGCATCGCCGACCCGTCAGGTGAAGCTTCTTGATTTCACCGACACCACCCGCGGCGATAACTATGGCAGCACCGTCCGCGCCTGGTTGATCGCACCCTATACCGGCACCTACCAGTTCTGGATTTCCGGAGACAATGTCGCCGAGCTCTATGTCAACACCGCCGGAGCCACCACGCCGCTCACGCTGGCAGGTTCGGTCACCTCGGCCACCAACTACCAAACCTTCACGACCTCGGGAACCCAGACCAACGGCACCTACAGCCTCACCGCCGGACAGGTCTGCTACATCGAGGCTCGTCACAAGGAATCGACCAACTCCGACCACCTCTCCGTCGCGTGGCAGATCAAGGATGCCTCGAACGTCAACACGATCGTCGCCCAGCAGATCATTCCGGGCCGCTACCTCTCACCGCACTATCTCAGTTACACGTCCACCAACGCAGTTGCCGCCACGGCCGGTCTGGTCGAGGAATCCTGGGACGGCATCTCCGGCACCAACCTGAGCACCCTGACCTCGCTGCCCGCCTTCCCGAACAAGCCTGACCGCCTCACCGATCTCCTGACCTTCAGCTCCGTCGCTGCCAGCACGGTAGACAACTACGGTGCCAGAATCCGCGCCTACGTGACTCCGCCATCGACCGGTTCCTACACCTTCTATATCTCCGGTGACGACTCCTCCTCATTGCTTCTGAGCACGGACAGCACTCCGGCGAACGCCGTCCAGGTCGCCTACTCCAATTCCGCCACAAGCTACCAGACCTGGACGACCAACAGCACCCAGACGTCTTCACCCGTGACGCTCACATTCGGGCAGAAATACTACATCGAGGCCCGGGTGAAGGAAGCCACCGGAGGTGATCATGTTTCCGTCGCCTGGTCGGGCGGCACCATCGGTACCACTGCCACGGTGATTGCCGATGCCACCTACACGCAACCTTATGATTCCAACATCGCGCCAAGCTTCGGATCGTCGTCGTATTCCTTTTCCTTGCCGACGAACTACGTGGCGAACACCGCTGCAGGAACGGTGACCGCCTCCGACGCCGCCTTCGAGGACGTGCGCTACGCCATCGTTTCCGGCGACTCGCGGAACGCCTTTGCGATCAATCCCGCGACCGGAGCCATCAGCGTCAGCAATCTTTCCACGCTCTCGATCGGCTCCACCTACAACCTCCAGGTCGGCGCAGAGGACTCCGGACACGGCGGGCACTTCACGCCAAAGGAAACCCTTGTCCCGGTGACCATCGTGGTGCCCGGCACCAACGTCCCGCCGCAGTTCACCGCCAGCCCGATCGCGCTGGGATCATTCCCGGCCGGACAGGCGATCTCGGCTTCCATTGCCTCGTATGTGACCGACCCCGGCGATGCCATCACGTTTTCCCTGGTGTCCGGTCCCGCGTGGATTTCCATCTCTTCCGCCGGAGTTTTCTCGGGAACGCCGGGCTACACCGAGTTTGGCCCCCACACGATCACCGTGGCCGCGAATGATGGAAACGGACACACGGTCAATGGAACCGTCACCCTGACCGTTTCCGCACCTGCGAACGTCCCGGTCGCGACGCTTGTGGCCAGCAACGCCACCGCCACCCAGACCACCGGCACGGTGACGGGAGGAACCACCACGACCAACGCCTCCACCAGCGACAACTCCTACCACACCCTCCGCGAAGCCAGCTCCTCCGGGACATCTGCTCTGGACTACCGTTGGACCTTCACCACCACGCCAAACCGCCCTGCCACCCTGAGGGTTGAAGCTCATCACACGAGCAATACGGAAGGCGATGATTTCCAGTTCTCCGTCTCCACCAATGGAGGCACCAGCTTCACCAACGCCATCCTCGTCACCAAGACGGTGGACGACAATACGGCCCAGACCTTCTCCTTTACCACAGGCAGTTCGGGCTCGACCATCATCAAGGTTATCGACGTGAACCGGACCTCGGGCCGCACCTCGCTCGACACCCTTTCCATCGATCTGCTGGCCATCGACCAAGCTGCCAACAACGTGCCGGTCACCGTCGATGCGACCCATCAGGTCGCGTCACACACACCACTCGGAGTCACCATCGGCAGTGCGGCCGCTACTGATCCGGATGCCGGGCAAACGCTGACTTATTCCATCCCGCGAGGAAACGAAGCCGGGCTCTTTTCAATTTCCAGCACTGGAGACATCAAGGTCGCCGCAGACATCCCGACAGGTGCCGCCTCCTATTCGCTCATCGTCGTGGCCACCGACAACGGCACCCCCCCCTTGGCAAACTACGCCACCGTCACCGTCAACGTCGTGGCCCCGACCGCCGCCACCATCACGCTGGGCAATCTGACACCGACCTACAGCGGATCGGCCCAGGCCGTCACCGCCACCACCACCCCTGCGGGCAAGGCCGTCGCCATCACCTACAACGGCTCAACCACCGCTCCCACCAACGCGGGAAGCTACACCATTGCCGCAATCATCATGGATCCGCTGTATGCCGGGACCGCCTCCGCCACCCAGGTCATTTCCAAGGCCTCCGCCACGATCACCCTCGGCAGCCTTTCCCCGACCTATGACGGCACCACGAAGACCGCCACCGCGACCACCTCGCCCGCAGGCCAGACGGTGGACCTCACCTACAATGGCTCCAGCACCGCGCCGACTGCCGCCGGTAGTTATGCCGTCTCCGCCACCATCAATTCCACGAACTATCAGGGCAGCACCACCGGCACCCTGGTCATCGCGAAAGCCTCCGCCACCGTCACGCTTTCGGCACTCTCCCAGACCTACAATGGCAGCCCGCGGATCGTGACATCGACCACTTCGCCCGCCAGCCTGACCGTTGATCTCACTTACGCGGGTTCATTCACCGCACCGACCGGGGCCGGCTCCTACGCCATCGTCGGCACGATCAATTCCGCCAACTACATCGGCAGCAGCAGCGGCACACTCGTCGTCGGCAAGGCCACCGCCACCGTCTCGCTCGCAGGACTTTCACAGACCTACACCGGCTCTTCGAGAATCGTCACCGCCAGCACGACTCCGGCGGGGCTGAGCACCTCGATCACCTACGATGGTTCCGGCACCGCACCGACCGCGGCAGGAAGCTACCCGATCGTCGCCACCGTCAATGATGCCAACTACAGCGGTTCGAACACCGGCACGCTCGTGGTCGCGAAAGCCTCCGCCACGATCACCCTGGGCGGCCTTTCTCAAACCTACAATGGCTCCCCGAAAGCCGTGTCGACCGTAACTTCTCCTCCGGGTCTGGCCCTGTCCACCACCTACGACGCAACCTCGACGATCCCCAGCCTCGCAGGCTCCTACGCCATTTCCTCGATCATCACCGATGCGAATTACACCGGCAGCGTCACCGGCACCCTCCTGATCAACAAGGCCACCGCGACCGTCAGCCTCACCGGACTTTCCCAGGCCTACGACGGCTCCAGTCAATCCGTCACGGTCGCCACACTTCCCGGAGGGCTATCCTACGATCTCACTTACGACGGATCGCCCACACCCCCTTCCGCGGCGGGAAATCATGCGGTCGCCGTCACCATCACCGATGCCAACTACACCGGCTCTGCCACCGGCACGCTGGTGATCACCAGTGACCTCATCGTCGCCGCCGCGCAGGCGATGGTCCTCCCGAACAACTTCACCTACCAGAACCTTGTCAACGACGGCACGCTCATCTTTGGCGCAGGCACGGTCCACATCACCGTAAACGCCACCAACAACGGCCTCCTCCGCCTTACCGGCAATGCCGTTCTCGATGTCTACGGCACCTTCACCAACACCGGCGTCATCGACATCATCAACTGGTCCGGCACCCTGCCGCCCGGCCTCGTCAACACCGGCACCATCCTGGACCACTCCGCCATCCGGGTCACCTCCACCCAGGCCAGCGCCACCACCTTCACCCTCAGCGTCCCCAGCTACGCGGGCCACCTTTACCTGTTAGAAACGAAGACCGACCTAGCCGCCGCCTGGCAGCCTCTCGGCTCCAGCGTCCCGGGCACCGGCACCGCCGCGAATCCTCCTGCCCTGCTATTCACGCAATCCTTGGACGGCCCCCGCCGCTTCTACCGGGTCGTGGTCACGCCCGCTCCTTGATCTCCCCAGCTAACGGGACAGTCTCCAGGACCGATCGGGGTGCTCCACGTTCGCGCAGCCGGGTTTCTTCCGCTGCCTTGTCAGATGAGTCGTTGGCGGTCTTCGCACAATTTCTCTCGCCCGCCCACCGGTTCCTCCTCCCGATTCTTCCGGCCGAACTAACAATTTCTCCATCAAGAGGGTCCTCCATAAAAAAAAGTTCAAAGCCGCTCGAATAAACTCAAATCAGCTCCGTCGAAGCAGGCGTATCCAAAATGGATTCAACCATGAAACGACTCGTCCTGACTGTCGCCGCCGCTGCCATGTCCTGGCTTGGCACCACCATCGAAAGCTCCGCCCACGCGTCCTGTGAGGGCGGCTCATCGATCTACCTCAGCACTTACACCCGCTGTGGCTGCCCGGTTTACGTGCAGCGCTACATCGCCTACTACGATCATTGTGGTCGCCCTGTGTGGCAAACCCGAGTGTTGCCTGTCTGCCACCGTTGCCGCAGCAGCTACCGCCCGAACCTGGTGTTCCGCACTCACTGGTGATCTGACTCCTGCTTCTTCAGGTCGGCCCGATGACTTTGTCGTGCCGGCCTTTTCACATACGCTGGACCCGGCCGCGAAGCCGCAGGTCCGCGCCGATCTTCTCGAAGGTGATCGAGGCGCGATCCAGACCGGACACGATGCCTGATCCTGACAACGCGGATACCTCGCCGCCGCACAGCATCGGTGCCAGATAAACGACGACTTCATCCACCATGGAGGCTTCCAAGAAGGACGCGGCGAGGGTGCCTCCCGATTCCAGAAATACACTCAGCACGCCTTGACCCGCGACCAGATCGCGCAGGACCTGATCCAGATTTTCCCCGCGGCGGATCAGGGTGCGTTCGCGCCATTCGTCTGTGAGCAAGGGACTTTCCGCAGGCAAAGACTCCGGCTTCGATGTCAGCACGACCCGCCACGGTTGATTACGGCCATCTAACAGTTTCGGCTCGCGAATTGTCAGATGGGGCAGATCCCGCCGGGCGGTTTCTCCAGAAGTGACGATGGCCTCAACCTGCGATCGGAGGAGCTGGACGTCCGCACGCGCTTCGGGTCCGGTCAGCCACTGGCCCTCTCCCGGTGGGCGAGTGAGACGACCATCGAGGCTCATTGCGGTTTTCCAGATCACCCAAGGCAACCCGGTTTCCTGAACCTTGAAAAATGGTCGCAGTAAATTCAGCGCGTCATCCGCCCCAAGGCCTGAATCCACCGCGATGCCGGCCTCCCGCAGCAGGGCGTCGGCCCGGCCCACATGCGCGGGGTTCCGATCCGCGACCGCATAAACCACCCTGCCGACGCCCGCCTCGATCAAGCCGGCCACACAAGGAGGCGTGCGGCCGAGAGTCGAGCAGGGTTCAAGTGTCACGTAGACAGTCGAGCCGCGCAGGGCATCATTTCCAAATGCCTGCCGGGCCTCCGCGAGTGCCACCCGTTCCGCATGTGGCTGACCCGCCGCGCGATGCCAGCCTTTTCCCAGAAGGACCCCGTCCTTGACCACCACCGCTCCCACCGGTGGATTCGGCGCAGTTCGCCCGACCCCGTTCCGGGCCTCCTCAAGCGCCAAGGCCATCCACCGCGCATCGTCCACCCCAACAGGGTGCCCGCTCAGGGCAGGATCGCAAGCATCCGCATCTCTCTGATTGAAACGTGGACGAAACCGGTGCAGATTCGAGGTGGTTTAAGCCGTAATCCGATGAAACACCGCATTGCCTGTCTGTCGATCGCTCTCATCTCGCTTCAGTCGGCCGTCACGGCTGAGGAGCCAGCCACCCCCGGTTCCGCCTATCAACAGGGGATGAACGCCATCGCCGCCGGGGACCCTGTCGCCGCTGAGGTCAGTTTCAACAAGGCGCTGCAACTGGATCCGAACCACGCCAACGCCCGCTATCAGCTCATCGAGGTCCGGAAAAACGCTCCGACCATCGCGGCCAAAGGCCGGGCCAGCAAGTTCGGGGCGGTGATGATTCCCAGAATCCAACTCGATGGCGCCACCCTCGAGGAATCCCTCGCCGCGCTGAGCATGATGGTCACCAAGGAGAGCAAGGATCAAGTGACCCCGAATTTCGTGACCGACGATCCGACGGCCAAGCTCGCATCAAAGACGATTACGCTCAAGCTGATGAATGTTCCGGCCAAAGCCGCGCTCGAATACATTCTCGCGCAGGTCGGAGGCAAGGCGCGCTTCGACGAACATGCCATCGTCGTCTCCGCCCGCTGACCTTTCTATAAACCGACCATCAGCGAGACATGGGCGGCGGTGAGTTCGCCCATGGTCTTGCAGTCGCCGAAGCCGGACGTGCCGTGCATCCGATCGAGGTCGCGGGCCAGCGTGGTCACGTGTGAAACCGGCGCGATCTCGTCGCGTCGCATGATGCCGAGAAGCGCCTTGAGACGGCTGCTCTCGACCTTCGCGCGCTGGGCCATCTGCGAGTGCTCCTCCGCCACGTATTGGTCGATCGTTTTGCGGTTCAACACATCGAACGCCAGCTTGGTGATGCTGCGGTTCGAATCGAAGCGGTAGGCGAGGTAGATCTTTCCTCGACGCTCGTATGACTGCTGGTCGAAGTCGATGGGCCGCACACGATACTGCACTTCCTCGAAGTCCGGGGTCACTTCGACCACGTAGTTCACGCTGCGCATGTCGCCTAACAAGCGGATGAAACAACGCTCGTTGAACTTGGTGAATTCCTTCGCGATGCGGACCTTGTTGACCGTCGGTTGGTGGAGGAAGTCCTTTAGAAACTTGTCCCCTGGTATCCCGGCGATGTGCTCCTCGATCAGCGTGTTGCCATTGACCAGGTAGTTGATGCGGTTCGGCGAAAGGATGTGCTCCAGCTCCAGCCCGTAAATCCGCGAGGCATCGGCCTGCTTCACGTAGAAGTAGTCCGAGTTGTCGTTGAACAGGTTGGTGATCCGGATGCGGAACGGTTTTGAGTTTCCAAAATCCCCGAAGTCGATCCGGTCGACGATCAGGTGGTCATGGTGCCCGGCCGCGCCGCCGATCTTCAGCTCCGCGTAGATGCGCGTCAGATGCGGCCGCAGTTCGGAAATTACCTCCGACGGATACATCACCGTCAGCCACAGCGTTTCCTTACCACTGGGTTCTTCGTAGGGAACCGCCCCAGAAAAGCGCCGCAAATCATCATAAACCTGCGGGATCTCGCGCTGTCGATCGAAGTGATAGAGATATTGCCGCAGGGGACCGGCAACTGGATAGAGGATCTTGCGGCGGGAGATCATGGGCGGATTCAGGCACGATCCGAACCGTGCGGAAAGACAGGTTCAGGCTTCGTCGAGGAGTGTCTTGCGCGTGAACAGGGCCAGCACCGGAATGCCTCGCGCCTCGATCGCCTGGCGGCCGCCTTCCTCGCGGTCGACGAGGACGAGGGCGAAGACAACCTTGCCGCCCTCGCGTTCGATGACGTCGATGGCCTTCAGGGTCGAGCCACCGGTGGTGATCACGTCATCTACGACGATCACCGTACTTCCTGCCTTGAAATTGCCCTCGATCTGCTTGCCGCGACCGTGACCTTTCGGCTCCTTGCGGACCGTGAAAACCTGCAGGGCTTCTTCGGGGTTTGCTTTCGCGGAGGTCATGCCGACGGCGAGGGAAATCGGATCCGCTCCGAGTGTCATGCCGCCGATGGCATCGATCTTCAATCCTTCCGCTGCGATGCGTTCACGCACGGCCTTCCAACCGATCTCACCGATCATATTCGCGCCGAAGGGATCGAGCGCTGTGACGCGGCAGTCGATGTAGAGGTCGCTCTCTTTTCCGGAGGCGAGGGTGAAGGTTCCGGTGCGGACGGATTTTTCAAGAAGCAGGGCTTTCAGCGCGGAAGCGGACATGTAACGAGAAGAAAGTTCCAAGGTCCAAGTGGCAAGTTCCAAGCGGGGTGCCGATGGATGAAAGCCAAAAAAGCCGCTTCCCTCACGGAAAGCGGCTTTTTGAAATTTGTCGCTGCTTGAATCAGTTGGCGGCGAGGGCCTCAACGATGTTCACGCGGCGACCTTCGCGGTCGAAGGCAACCTTGCCATCGGTGAGGGCGAAGAGGGTGTGATCGCGGCCGATGCCGACGTTCAGACCCGGATGCACCTTCGTTCCGCGCTGGCGGATGATGATGTTGCCGGCGATGACGGCCTGGCCGCCGAATTTTTTCACGCCGAGACGCTTGCTGCGTGAGTCGCGTCCGTTCTTGACGGAGCCTTGTCCTTTCTTATGGGCCATGGTGGAAGGTGGTGAGGGGTTAGACGCCGACGGCGGTGATCTCAAGCTTCGTCAGGGAGCGACGGAAGCCCTTGGTCTTGTGAAAGCCCTTGCGGCGCTTGAACTTGAAGGCAACGCCCTTCTTGCCGCGGAACTGGCTGACGACCTTGGCGGTCACCGAAGCACCTGCTACGAGGGGAGCACCGATTTTCACGGAATCCCCTTCGCCGACGAGAAGCACGTCGAATGAGAGTTCCGAATCGACTTCGGCGTCGAGTTTTTCGACGTCGATTGTGTCGCCTTGTTGCACGCGGTATTGTTTACCGCCTGTTTTGATCACTGCGTAGGCCATGTCCGTAGGAAGAGAGGGTTGCCGCCTTTTCGGGCGGGCGGAGAGAACAGCATGGGGGCTGGCGAGCGACAAGAAATTTTTTTAGAATCGACGTGCAATGATGATTCGGCTTTCCGGAGTAGATGTTTCACGGACACGCAGCGACAGTTGAGGCGATGGAGACGCTTGGGGAGCTGGCCGGAAAAGCCTCCAAGGCGGGGATGGTGTTTGCGTTGGTAGGCGACCTCGGTGCCGGAAAGACCCACTGGACCAAGGGTTTGGCGCGGGGGCTCGGGTTTTCCGGAGACGTGACTAGCCCGACATTTTCCCTCGCTCATGAGTATCGGGGAGGTCGACTACCCCTGTTCCATTTCGATTTTTATCGGGTCGAAAGCGAGGAGGAACTGCTGGCCTTGGGATGGGACGATTATTTGGATCAGAATGGGGTCATCGTCGCGGAATGGGCTGGCAAGTTCCCGCCTGTGTTGCCGACCACCACCATTTGGCTGCACTTCAAACTTCTGCCGGACGGGTCCCGTGAAATCGTCAGCCGGTAACCGTGCGGCCGACACTCTGCAGCAGGCGGCTTCCGGTTTCATAAACGCTGTTGGCCGCCCCACACGAGGTGCAGGCCACGGCGAGCCCGATGACGGTGAGTTTCAGAATCAGTCCATGCATGGGCGGAGAATGGCCGAGGTCGGATCGGAGTCAAGCCACCCGGCTGTCGAGGTTGAATACCTGTCCGGAGGTATGGGGCATGTCCTCCTCGAGAAAGCGCACAAAGCGGGCGACGCG